>Ga0224555_1003772_pt1 | contig 14908 bp, 8 predicted proteins | sample 714S23034metaG_FD_180687 | JGI IMG/M metagenome (GOLD analysis project Ga0224555, IMG submission 180687) | Peat soil microbial communities from Stordalen Mire, Sweden - 717 S2 30-34 | ecosystem: Environmental > Terrestrial > Soil > Wetlands > Peat | place: Sweden: Norrbotten County, Stordalen...
CACGCTTCCCCCGCTCAGGCCGGTGCCGGACCCGCGGGTGACGACCGGTGTCCTGGTTTGGTTTGCCAGCTTCAAAACCGCAGCCACCTGCCCGGGAGTCGTGGCGAACACAACGCAATCGGGCATTTGCCGCAGCGCGGCGGTGCCGTCGAAAGAGTAGGGGATCAGGTCCTCCTTTTCGGTCAGGACATGGCCGCTGCCGGCGATGAGGCGCAACTCGGAAACTGTGTTTTGTGCGAGAGCCATGGCTGACGCGGAGCATGTTTCAGGCACGCGAGGCGGTCAAGAAAACTGGGGTGAAGAAGTATCATTGCATGTGATCATCGTCACGTTGCGTTGGGACCGTCTCCAGCCTCCCGTCAACGACAGTGCTGCGGCTGGTCCTCGGCGGACACAGCCGCGCTCCCCGGCCCGACGGACCGCGACTGTGTGCGCAGCACCAGTCGCTGCACCCAAGCAATGTCACTACGCCGCGAAACCATTCCCCGGCCTTCGCCGTGTCTTACCGTGCTGCGGCTGGTCCTCGGCGGACACAGCCGCGCTCCCCGGCCTTACGGACTGCGACTGTGTGCGCCGTCCGGCCACCCGCCACTTGCAACTTGCTCGACCCGAACTTACCTTGCGCCCGCAATGTCGAAGTCATCCGCGCGTTCCGTGATCCGTTTGCGGGGCGTGCGCCACAACAACCTGAAGAATTTCGATCTCGACCTGCCGCTGCACCGGTTGATTGTCATCACGGGGTTGAGCGGTTCGGGAAAGAGTTCCCTTGCTTTCGACACGCTTTTTGCCGAGGGCCAGCGGCGTTACATCGAAACGTTCTCCCCGTACGCCCGCCAGTTCTTCGATCGCATGGACAAACCGCGCGTGGACAGCATCGAGGGCATCCCCCCCGCCATTGCCGTCGAGCAGCGCAACGCCGTCCGGACGACGCGCTCGACCATCGGGACGATGACGGAGATTTGCGATTACATGAAGGTGCTGTGGCCGCACATCGCGCGGTTGCATTGCCGCCAATGCCGCCAGCCGGTGCGCAAGGATTCGCCGCAGCAGATTTGGAACGCCTTGATCGCGACGTTTGCGGGATCCGCGACTCCGGAGGTTCTGGTCACATTTGACGTTCCATTGTCGCAAAGGGTGTCGGTCGAGGAATCGCTCGCTCTCGTGGCGAAACAGGGCTTCCAGCGTTTGTTGCTCGAGAACCAACCGGTTCGGCTGGACGATCCCCGGGTTGAATCCGCGCTTCGAGTTGTGCCCTCCGCGATTACGATCCTTCAGGATCGGCTGAAACTCGCGTCCTCGCAGCGCGCGCGTTTCATCGAAGCCTGCGAACAGGCGTATCACTTCGGAAAAGGCCGGCTGGCGGTTCACGAATGGGATCCCGTGCATCAGGCGGCGCGCATCGCGGACCGGTTCAGCAATCGCCTTCACTGCGCCCGGTGCGACATCGAATACCCTGAGCCGACGCCGGCGCTATTCAGCTTCAACCATCCCTCGGGCGCGTGCCCGTCCTGCCGCGGCTTTGGCCGGATGATTTCCATCGACTATGACCTGGCGCTGCCGGATCGCTCGAAGAGGCTGTCGGAGGGAGTGGTTAAACCCTGGCTGACCGGACACGGTATCGAGTCCCAACAGGATCTCATTCGCGCCTGCCGAAAGCTGGGTATTCCGACTGATGTTCCGTTCGAAAAGCTTTCGAAGAGCCGGCAGAATCTTGTCATCGAGGGCGAGCCGGACTACGGCAAGGATGCGGAGCACGAATGGCCGCGCGCGTGGTACGGGGTCAAGGGCTACTTTCGCTGGCTGGAATCGAAGGCGTACAAAATGCACGTTCGCGTGCTGCTGTCACGGTACCGCGCCTATACGACGTGTCCGGAGTGCGGAGGCGCGCGTTTCCGACCGGAAACATTACTTTACCGCGCCGACATGGCCGGAGATATGAAGCCGCGACGGATGTCTCCGGCTCCTCTGCATGAACCTGGTAGGGCCGACCTGCCGGTCGGCTTGGACGCGCGGCAGCGCGTCCCTGCCTCCTCCATGGCTGTTGAGCAGGACCGAAAGGAACGAGGGCCTGCCGCGGATCCCGGCGGCGCTGCGGCGGACTCAGCTATCGAGGGCACGCGGACGCTCGCCGATTTCTATGCATTGCCCGTCCGGGACGCACTGGCGGAGATCGAAAGGCTCTCGACATCACGCCTCGCCGATCCTGCACAGTCCCGCCACGACCCGGTTTCGATCATTCTGTCCGAAGTCCGGCTGCGCCTGAATTATCTGAACGAAGTCGGTCTCGGATACCTCACCCTGGACCGCCCGACGCGGTCGTTGTCCGGCGGCGAGACGGAGCGGGTCAATCTGACCACCTGTCTCGGCACGCGGTTGGTGAACACCTTGTTTGTTCTCGACGAACCCAGCGTGGGCCTGCATCCGCGCGACACGGAAAGATTGGTTCGCATTCTCGAACAATTGCGGGACGCGGGGAACACCGTTGTGGTCGTGGAACACGAGGCAAGCGTGATCCGCGCGGCCGACCGGATTGTCGATCTCGGCCCGGGCCATGGCGCGACGGGAGGGCAGGTTGTCTTTGAAGGTACCTATGGTGAGATCCTGAAATCGCGGGACTCCATTACAGGCCAGTACTTGAGCGGGAGAAAGAGGATCGAAATCCCCCGGCGTCGGCCCGTCCACGCGACGGAATTGTCCCGACCGCGCCGTCCCGCGGGGCAGGGCGGGCGCGATTACGGAGCGATGATTTTGCAGGAGGCGGCTGCTCCGATGGCGGGGTGGGAGCGCGCCGGTCGCGCCTTGAGACTCTCGCACGCCGCGCGTCACAACCTGAAGGATATCACCGTCGATATCCCGCTTGGACGGTTCGTCTGTATCACGGGCGTCAGCGGCTCGGGCAAGACCACCCTGATGCGCGAGGTTTTGCTGCCTGTTCTTGAAAGTCATCTCAAATCTCAAGTTTCAAATCTCAACCCATCGCCGGTCAAGGCATCCGAGAGAATTGAGGACGAGGGCGGGTCCGCAGCGCTTGTCACTCAACAGGCGGCGCGCCTTTCGGGTTGGGAAAGCCTCGGGCGCGCGGTGCTGGTGGATCAATCCATCCTCGGCAAGACGCCGCGCTCGAATCCCGCGGTCTATATCGGGGCATTCGACCACATCCGCGAGTTCTACGCGCAATCCGAGCCGGCCCGGCGGCGCGGGCTGGGCGCGAGCGCGTTCAGTTTCAATTCCCCGCAGGGACAATGCGAACGCTGCCGCGGCGCGGGGTTTGAGAAGATCGAGATGCAATTCCTCAGCGACGTGTTTATCCGCTGCCCCGATTGCGGTGGGCGCCGCTACCGGCAGCACATCGTCGAGGTCAAGGTCACCCCGGACACCCAGGTCCAAACTCGAAAACCGGACGGGCTCCTGTCGCGCGTCGCCGATCACACCCTGCGCGAATGGTCCATCGCCGACATGCTCGATGCGACCGTGGACGAAGCCGTCGAGTTTCTGGGCGCGTCGCGCGATTCGCGGCCGGCGCAGCGCGCGGTCGAAGGCCTGAAGCTGCTGCAGGAGGTCGGGCTGGGTTACCTGCGGCTTGGCCAACCCATCAATACTTTGTCTGGTGGCGAGAGCCAGCGGCTGAAACTGGTCCGCCACCTGGCCGAAGCGGTGGTCGAGAGTTCAATGTCCAGGAGCCGGGGCCCGGCGCCCGACACTCGACCGACTTTGTTTCTATTCGATGAACCGACCACCGGACTGCATTTCGAAGATGTCCGCGTGCTGCTCGAAGTGTTCCAACGTTTAGTGGACGCGGGACATTCCGTCCTGGTCGTCGAACACAACCTGGACGTGATCAAGTCCGCCGACTGGGTCATCGATCTTGGCCCCGGCGCGGGCGACGAGGGCGGTTCGGTCGTGGCGCAGGGGACGCCGGAGGAGGTCGCCCGGTGCGACGCGAGCCATACTGGCCGGTATTTACGGGACCTGCCCGGAGCGCGATCCCTCGCGCCGCCCGCTTCGGCGGATTCCACAGGAGCCGGAGGAGGCCGGGAACGCGCCGCGGCGCTGGAGCCGTGCGACCCCTGACCATGTTTCAACCGAACGAACCCACCAGCCCGGACGTCATCGCCATCCACGGCGCGCGGGAGCATAATCTGAAGAACCTTTTCCTCTCGATTCCGCGCGGGAAGTTCGTCGTCATCACGGGAGTGAGTGGATCGGGCAAGAGCACGCTCGCATTCGACCTTCTTTTCGCCGAAGGCCAGCGACGGTTTTTGGATTCGATGAATGTGTACGCGCGGCAATTCGTGGAGCAACTCCCGCGTCCGGACGTGGATCTGATCACCGGGATTCCGCCGACGGTCAGCATCGAGCAACGCAATTCGCGCGGCGGCGGCAAGAGCACCGTCGCCACCGTCACCGAGATTTACCATTTCGTCCGGTTGCTGTTCGCGCGATTGGGGACGCAGTACTGTCCGGATTGTCGGCGGCCGGTGGAGGCGCAGACGCGGGACGAGCTGGGGCGCCGACTTCGGCGGGAATTGCGGGAGCGGGGGGATTTGCTGCTGCTGGCGCCGGTGGTCAGGAACCGGAAAGGGTTTCACACGGACGTGGCCGGGTGGGCCGCCCGGAACGGCTACGTGGAGGTACGCGCGGATGGCAGACTGTATTCCACGGACAAACCGTTCCGGCTGGACCGGTTCCGGGAACACGACGTGGAGATAGTTGTCGGCGCCGTGCCGGCGAAGGGTTCGAGGCGCTCCGGCGAGCCTCCGCTGCGGGAACTGATTGACGAAGCGTTGGGCGTCGGGCAGGGGACCTTGTTCGCGCTGGACGATCGCGGACAGGTTTCGATCCATTCCACGGAGCGTTCCTGTGCAAAGTGCGGACGCTCGTTTGCGCCGCTGGACCCGAAGAATTTCAGCTACAACTCGGCACAAGGCTGGTGTCCGCGCTGCCGCGGATTCGGGGAGTTGTTTTACATGCCCGAAGGCGTGGACCGGGGCGCGCGCGAAGATGCGATCGCCGAGTCGTGGTACGGCTGGCAGGAAGGGGAGCGGGAAACGTGTCCGGACTGCGGCGGCGCGAGATTGAATCCTCTCGCCCGCTCGGTGCGGCTACAGATCTCAAATTTCAAATTTGAAATTTCAAATTCGAAAGAGCCGGGGCTGGACCTCGACTGCCTGGCTCGAATGAGCGTTGAGGAGGCGGACCGGCTGTTCCGCAAAATCAGGTTCCGGGGATCCGCGTCGGTCATTGCGCGCGACATCCTGCCGGAGATTTGCGAACGCCTGAAGTTCCTGTGTGAAGTCGGCCTGGGGTATCTCCAGCTCGGGCGCGGTGTTCCCACTCTTTCCGGCGGTGAAAGCCGCCGCATCCGCCTGGCGGCACAGCTTGGATCGAACCTGAGCGGCGTGCTGTACATCCTGGACGAGCCCACCATCGGACTTCACGCGCGCGACAACGAGCAATTGCTCGCGACGCTGCAACGGCTCAAGTCGCGAGGCAATTCCGTGCTGGTCGTCGAGCACGACGAGGAAACCATGCGGCGCGCCGATTACATCGTGGATCTCGGCCCGGGCGCGGGTGTGCATGGCGGCGAAGTGGTGGCCGCCGGCACGCTTCCGGAGTTGCTGCGGCACCCTGAATCCGTCACCGGCCAATGCCTGCGCGCGCACAGGCGCTATCCGGCGCGCGGAGAGCGGCGGCCCGTGGCGGCGAACAGGAAAGGGGGCCGGACGCGCCAGGTCCTCACGAATCCCGCCGCGGACGGAGTAAGTTGGCTCACACTCAACGGGGCCTCGAAAAACAACCTCAAGAACATCACGGTTCGCATTCCACTGGGCCGGCTGGTGTGCGTGACCGGCGTGAGCGGCTCGGGCAAGAGCACACTGGTTCGTGAATGCCTGTTGCCGGCACTCGAAAGCAATTTGAAATCTCAAATTTCAAATTTGAAATGGCGTAAAGCCCAGGCTTCCGCCGGCAGCGGAGAACAGGGCGAAGGACGAGGGCGGAGACGAATCACCGGCTGGGAATCCCTCAAGGCGGTGCACGAGGTGGACCAATCGCCCATTGGCCGGACCCCGCGTTCGATCCCGGCGACCTATGTCGGATTCTTCGACGAGATTCGGCGGTTATTCGCGCTGACGCCGGACGCGCGGTTGCGCGGGTATTTGCCGGGCCGGTTTTCCTTCAACAGCGCCCAGGGGCGGTGCCCGGAGTGCGAAGGGGCCGGGCAGATCAAGCTCGAGATGAATTTTCTGCCACCCGCCTTCGTGCGTTGCGAAGGTTGCGGAGGAAGCCGCTTCAATCGCGAGACGCTCGATATCACCTATCGGGACCGCAACATCGCCGAGGTCCTCGGGTTTTCGGTCGAAGAAGCGCTGGGCTTCTTTGCGAGCATGCCGAAGATCCGGCGCGCATTGCAGGCGCTTTCGGACACGGGACTGGGGTATCTCAAGCTCGGCCAGACCAGCCCGACGCTCAGTGGCGGAGAAGCGCAGCGGGTCAGGCTTGTGAGTCATCTGCTCGCAGGGCTTGTCGAAGTGCGACGCGAGCAGGAGTTGGGAGGGAACGATTTGTGGAGGACCGCGCGTTCCCCGGCGCCCCGTTCGAACCTCTTTATCCTCGAGGAACCCACCATCGGCCTTCACATGGCGGATGTGCAACTGCTGGTCGGGGTCCTCCAACGGCTTGTGGACGCCGGACATTCCGTGATCGTTATCGAACACAACCTCGATCTGATCGCCGAGGCGGATTGGATCATCGACCTGGGGCCGGAAGGCGGCGACGCCGGCGGACGCATCGTGGCCGAAGGCACGCCGGAGCAGGTGGCGCGGAACGGGCGATCTCATACCGGCCGGTTTCTGCGGCCGTTGCTGCGGGCGGCCGCGTGATGAGAATCAATCCGGAGGAGGAAATGCCCGCGTCCGGCGTCTTCCTGTCGATGGCACTGCACAACAAATGCTCGCCTGCGGGAACATCCCTGCATAGCTTTCCGGTCGAAGCATGAGCGAGCCGTACGAAGAGATTCTGTGCGGATCTGCGATCACGCGGCGTGGTCCCGGTGTCCGCCATGAGATGATTTGCCGTCGGCTGCATGATGTCGTGCGGGCCGGCGTGTCGAACCTGGCCAGCACGCGGCTGCTGGAGCGTCGCGCGCAGGTCCAACTGGCCCCCGGCACCCTCGTCTGTCCCGACCTGGCGCTGGTCACCGTCGCGACCGACCGGCTCTGGCTGGCGGTGGAAATTGTGAACTCGGAGGACCACCGCACGGATACCGTGGTGAAGAAGCAGATTTATGAGGACCTGAAACTGCCGCGCCTGTGGATGATTGATCCCCGCTATGACAACGTGGAGGTGTATCACAACAGCGAATACGGGCTGATCCTGAAGGGCATTCTGGCAGGATCGGAAGTGCTGTCTGAAAAGCTGCTGCCGGAATTCCAGGTCACCATCACGGATTTATTTCGCGCGCAGGAGACCAGACCTTAAGGAAAAATGTTGCGCCCCGTGGGGGGCTTATTCAGAGTGAACGGGCAGCGGAGAGATGGCAGAGTGGTTTAACGCGCACGCCTGGAAAGCGTGAGTGGGCTTAAACCCACCGGGGGTTCGAATCCCCCTCTCTCCGCCAGTTTTCACAAGGGAATACTGAGGCAGGCACACAACTAGCACACATGCCAAAGTCGCCGCCTGTCCTCAGCTGGCACGAGTTGTCGGTGCCTGTTCTCCTCGAAACCAATAAACCAATTCCCGCACCGCCGCCTGTTGCGCCGACTCCATTACGTCACCAAACTTCCGGTGGTCAACCGTGATTAGGTTTTTGAGTTTTGCCGAAACATCCGGCACCGATTCGAGGAAGCTCAACAGAAAACTGCTCTTGACCGCGAAATTGACATTCTCCGGCAACAGGCCGCTTGGCGAGCAGGAAGACGGCGAGGAAAAGTGGAAGGGATGATTTCATGGTTGGGATTGGGGGGATGCGGCATGCCCCCATTGTTCGTTGGGTTTCGGACCCATCTGCAGGACCAGACGGCCGCCCTTGGCCACGTCGGCGTGGAACAAGCGGGCTTCGTTCAGCGGTCGGCCGTTGAGCGTTGCCGACTGGATATACAGGTTGGTCGCGGAGTTTCCACGGGCCTCGATGGTGAAGGTCCCGCCGGGATAGTATGCCGGATCCAGGTGGAGAACCACCCGGTCGAACAACGGGCTGGAGAGATCATAATACGGCCGGACGGCGCAGCCGCCATCCATTTCAAACAATCCCATCGACAGCAAAACGAAGTAGGCGCTCATCTGGCCTTCGTCTTCCTCGCCCACCCAGCCGGTATAAGGCGACAGCTCGAAATAGTCCCGCAGCACTCGGCGCGAGTATTGCTGCGTCAACCAGGGTTTGCCGGAATAGTTGAAGAGGAACGGCGCCTGCAGGTTCGGCTCGTTGCTGAGGTCAACGTACCCTTTGGCGAAGCCCTCCTCCAGCCGGGTGTTGAAGGTCTCCCGGCCCAGCAATTGAATCAAGCCCGGCAGGTCCTGCGGAACGAAAAACGTGTAAATCCAGGAAGTGCCCTCGACGAAACCCGGACCATTCCAGCCGCCTTCGGTGCCGTAACGGAAGCGATCGAACGGTTCCACCCAGGATCCATCCTGATGCCGCCGTCGCACGTATTGGGTCTGGGGATCGAACACGTTCCGATAATTCCGGGACCGCTTCACCAATTGCGCCGCTTGATTGGTCCTGCCCAGGGCCGGTCCAAATTGTGATGCGGCCCAGTCGTCGTAAGCATATTCCATCGTGCTCGACACGGGCCCGACCTCGTCGGGCACATAGCCCAACTTCATGTAAGCCTCCAAGTGGCGGTCTCCGGCAAAGCCCCCGCGCTCAAGCTCCACCCCAGGCGTGGTCAAGTCGTGCCAGATGGCTTCCCAGGCCTGGTTGGTGTTGAAATCCCGGATCCCCTTCTGATAGCTGCTGACGATCAGGCTCTGCTGATGTTGCGCGCACATGATGGGCGAATACTTTGCGTTGACCGGCGCCTGCGGCAGCCAGCCCCCCCGCTGATAGGTCTCGAGGAAGAAATGGATCCACGATGAGGCAACGCGCGGCGTCAGCAGCGTCCACAGCGGACTGAGCGTCCACTGCGCACCCCAAAAGGCGTCGCTGCTGTAAACCTCATCCGCCGGGGACTGGAGCCGCTGCGCCCGGCCGCAAAAGTCGATGTATTGCCCGTCGCAGTCGTTCAGAACACTCTTCGCCGCGTACGCGCGATACAGGCACGTGTAAAACAGGTTGTGATCCGCCGGCCGGGCGCCGAACACCTCCGCCCGGTTCAAGAGATCGTTCCAAACTGCGCGGGCGTGTGCCACCACGGCGGCGAAATCCCAGTCGAACGGCTTCAATTCGGTCGTCAGGTTCAGCCGCGCCTGCTCCACGCTCACCAGGGAAATTCCCGTGCGCACCAGGATTTTCTCGCCGGCCGCCGTCCGGAAATTCATGACCAGTCCGCAGTCGCCGTTGCCGGAAAAGTGGGTGATGCCCCTCTCGTACGTCACCGGCCGGCGCCACTCCGTTCCGTAGTTCGCATCCGAGCCCGTGTAGGCGCCCCGTCGCCAGGCGTCCAGGCTCGCCAGCGGGCGGCTCAACTGGAGAACAAAATGCACCGTGAACTCGAACGCGTAGTTGTTCTTCTGCTTGATGGAACCTTCGATCTCCGTCGGGCTGACCTGCCGCGCCGACACGTCCAGAATCTGCGTCCGCTCTTCGGTGGGAAAATTGAAATTCAACAGCAGTCGGGCCTGGTCGCTTTCCGGAAAGGTCAACTGCATCATGCCGCAACGCATCGTGGCCGTCAGCTCCGCTTTGACATGATAATCCAGCAGCTCCACGCCGTAATAGCCGGGGCCGCCCTTCTCGTCTTCCTTACGAAACCGTGACCGGTAACCGCTGGTCCACATGCCGCCAAAGGGCCCGTCGGCCGGGCCGGGGAAAAGTTTGGACTCGATCGGGCCGACGACGGGCATGAGGCTGACGCCGCTGAGCGACATCGCATGCAGGTGGCTGAAGCCGGAAATGCTGCCGATGGTGTACTCGTAGCCGCCGTTCCAAACATTGTCCTGGTTGTCCGGGCTGAATTTCACCAGGCCGAAGGGCACGAGGGGTTCTTCATGGCTTCGAAGGAAGTGTCTCGATTTCGTATGTCGTCGAGGCGGCGCGCCTCCCGTATTCGTCCAGCATCGTCGCGGTGGCGGTGGCGCCGCAACGGGTGGCTCCGAGGTCGCGGACGAGGATTAACCCATCGAGATCGCGCACACCGCCCGCGGCTTTCACCTGCACCTTCGGCGAACAAGCCGCGCGCATCAGTTTCAGGTCGTCCGCCGTGGCGCCTCGATAGCTGTATTTGCCGTCGGGCCCTTTGACGAAGCCATAGCCGGTTGAGGTTTTCACCCAATCCGCACCGGCCCGCTCGCTGATCTGGCAAAGCTTGCGCTTGAACTCGCTGCCGCTCAACCCGGCGCCGCCATTGGCCAGATAATCGTTCTCGAAGATGACTTTCACCTTCGCGCCGTGCGCATGCGCCTCGTCGCACACGGCTTTGATGTCGCGCTCGACATAGTCCCAGTCGCCGCTCAAAGCCTTGCCGAGGTTGATGACCATGTCGATCTCGACGGCTCCGTCTCTGCAGGCCAGCTCGGTTTCGTACCGTTTGGCTTCGGTGGCACTGTTACCGTGCGGGAAGCCGATGACGCAGCCGACCAGGACGCCCGTGCCCTTCAGCAGATCCACGGCGCGTTGGACGGCGTAGGGTTTGATGCAAACCGACGCCACGCCGTATTTCGCGGCAAGCTTGCAGCCGTCCTCCAACTCCTGGTCCGTCACCGTCGGATGCAGGAGCGAGTGGTCAATCATCCTGGCGAGTTCTTCGTAGGTGTATTTCATGGTGGGGGCGGATTGTTTGTGGGCATGAGCAGTCAGGGGCGGGAAAGCAAATTGACCGGCCCGCTTTGCAGTAGAGCCGCACGCGCCGGCTTCTTCGCGCGGTCACTGCCGATGGTGTTGTGAAACCGGCTCTCGCGTGAGGTGGGCCGGAGTGGGAAGAAACGTGTGAACTAGTGGCATAGACACAAGCTCTACTATGCGACTTCAAGGGCGTCAATCAGGAACGTGACACCAGCAACCTTGACCTGAAAGACCCGCTTGCTCATTGTAGAACCCATATTCTTCATGAATACAAAAACAAACAGAAGCTTGGTCAGATGCGCCTGCCTTTCGGCTTCGCTGGCCCTGGTTCAACTTCAATCGTTGGCGGCCGAACTGAACATTGTTCCCGGAAAATTTTCCGGCACGATGGAATCGCTGACGAATTACGCCTGCCCCGACTGGTTCCGTGATGCGAAATTCGGCATCTGGGCGCATTGGGGGCCGCAGGCCGTGCCGATGGAGGGCGACTGGTATGCGCGCCAAATGTATCAACAAGGTTCGCCGGATTACAACGATCACCTCGCGCGCTTCGGTCATCCGTCCACGAACGGCTGGAAGGACATCATTCCGCTTTGGAAGGCCGAGAAGTGGGATCCGGAAAAGCTGATGGCGCTTTACAAGAAAGCGGGCGCGAAATATTTCGTGAGCATGGGCGTGCATCACGACGATTTTTTCTTGTGGAATTCGCCGTTGCATCAATGGAATTCCGTGAACTACGGGCCGCACCGCGACGTGGTGGGAGACTGGCAAAAAGCCGCGAAGAAAAAGGGTTTGCCCTTCGGCGTCTCCGAGCATCTCGGCGCGAGTTTCACCTGGTTTCAGGACAGTCACAAATCCGACAAGACCGGTCCGCTCGCCGGCGTGCCTTACGACGGAGCGGATTCAAATCATTGGGATCTCTACCATTTTCCCGCCGAGCCGGGCGACACCAACTGGTTTAGCAACAACCCGCGGTGGCAGCAGCAATGGTTCAATGAAATAAAGGAATTGGTGGACACGTATCATCCCGACCTGCTTTACAGCGACGGCGGCGTGGCGTTCGGCAACGAAGTCGGTTTGAGCCAGATTGCCAACCTCTACAACGACAGCATCGAGCACAATGGCGGCAAGTTGGAAGCCGTTTACACCTGCAAACAACCTTCCGGCGGCCGCTGGGTGCAGGACTTCGAACGCGGTGTCAATGGGGGGATCAATCCGGCTCCGTGGCAGACCGACACTTCCATCGGCGACTGGTTTTACAATCGCCACTGGAAATATCAGCCGTTGAGCTGGACGGTTCATATGCTGGTGGACATCACCAGCAAAAATGGAAATTTACTCCTCAACGTGGTGCTGCGTCCCGACGGTTCACTGGATCCGGAAGTGGAAACGATGTTGCACCAGTTGGCCGACTGGACGGCGGTGAACGGCGAGGCAATTTACGGCACGCGTCCGTGGCTGGTTTATGGTGAGGGAGAGGTGAAGGCCAAAGGCGGCGCGTTCAAGGAAAATTATCAATACACGGCCAAGGACATCCGCTTCACCACGAAAGGCAAAACACTTTACGCGATTGCACTCGGCTGGCCGGCTGACGGGAAAGTGGTCATCAAATCGCTCGCCAAAACCGATGATGTCAGCGTGAACAAAATCAAACGCGTGAGATTGCTTGGCTACAAAGGCAAATTGAAATTCACGCAGACGGCTGAAGGATTGACGGTGGAATTGCCTGCGCAGAAAATGAGCGACCTGACCTGCTCGCTAAAAATTAGCGGGAGCAAATTGAAGCCGGTGACGCCACCCTCGTCTCTCTCGGTGGTTCGTCCTGACGCGAAGGGCAACGTGACCTTGTCCGCGACGGACGCCGAACTGCGCGGCAGCCAGCTCCAGTTGAAACCCAATTGAAAAAACAATTGGAACGCGTATGCAATGCGGGCAGATGACCGGCTGGGTTGCCGCCGGCTATCGGGGACTCAGGACCGGTTGAGCGCGCTGAGCACGGCCTTGACGGAGGCCAGCTCGATATTCGTGTCCACCCCGGAGCCCCATCGGGACCGTCCGTCCGCGTGTTTGATCCGGATATAGGCGATGGCCGCGGCCTCGTCGCCGGAACTCAGGGAGTGTTCGCTGTAATGCGCGATTTCGAAACGCGGCACGCCCGCGGTGGTGAAGCCATTGACGAGAGCCGCCAGGGGCCCATTGCCCTGGCCGGCCAGTTCGGCAGGCGCTCCGTCGCGGAGCAACTGCACGCGGCATCGGACCAGGCCGTTGCGGTTTTCGGTTTCAAACCCTTTCAAATCCCAGGGCTTGTCGCGCTCGATGTATTCGCGCCAGAACATTTCCTTCAACTCGGCGGCGGTGACTTCGCGGCCGAGTCGGTCCACGGCGTCGTTGGCGATGGGGCCGAATTCGCGCTGCATCTCCTTGGGCAGATCGATGCCGAATTGGGTCTCGAGCAGATAGGCGACTCCGCCCTTTCCGGACTGGCTGTTGACGCGGATGACTTCGCGGTATTCGCGGCCGAGATCGGCGGGATCAATCGTGAGATAAGGAACGTCCCAGTGCGCGCGCGGATTGTCACTCCACTCGTTCAATCCCTTCCGGATGGCGTCCTGGTGCGAGCCGCTGAAGGCGGTGAAGACGAGTTCGCCGGCGTACGGCTGGCGGGGCGGGACCGTCATGCCGGTGCATCGCTCATACACCTCGCGGATCGCGTTGAGGTCGCGAAAGTCGAGTTTCGGATCGATGCCGTGCATGTAGAGGTTGAGGGCGACAGTGACGAGATCGAGGTTGCCGGTGCGTTCGCCGTTGCCGAACAGGGTGCCCTCGACGCGGTCGGCGCCGGCGAGCAATCCGAGTTCGGTTGCAGCGACGCCGGTATTGCGGTCGTTGTGCGTGTGCAGGCTGATGATGAGGGAGTCGCGGTTTTTGATATTGCGGCAGATCCACTCGATCTGGTCGGCGTACACATTGGGCATGACGACCTCGACCGTGTCGGGCAGGTTGAGGATCATTTTGCATTGCGGCGTGGGTTGCCACACTTCCATGACGGCTTCGGAAACTTTCAGGGCAAACTCGACTTCGGTGGCGCTGAAGCTTTCGGGGGAATATTGGAGCATCACCTCGGCGCCGGCGAGCCTGGGGAGGCGCTCCTGGATCCACTGGGCTCCGCGGACAGCGACCTGGACGATCTGCTCCTTGCTCATCCCGAACACGACGCGGCGTTGGGCGGGCGAGGTGGAGTTATAGAGGTGGATGATGGCCTTCTTCGCGCCAGCCAGGGAGTCGAAGGTTCGCTCGATCAAATCCTCCCGTGCCTGGACGAGCACTTGGACCCAGACGTCGTCCGGGACCCGGCGTTCCTCGATGAGCCGGCGGTTGAAGGTGAACTCGGTGTTCGACGCGGATGGAAAGCCCACCTCGATTTCTTTGAACCCGCATTTCACCAGGGTTTGGAACAATTCCAGTTTCTGGCCGACGTTCATGGGCACGGCCAGGGCCTGGTTGCCATCGCGCAGATCCACGCTGCACCAGATTGGCGCGTGGGTGAGGACGCGGTCGGGCCACCGGCGGTCGGGAAGCGTCACCGGTGGAAACGGTCTATATTTGGTCGATGGATCTTTCAACATAATCGTCAACAGTCATTAAAAGCAAAAACCCCACTGCCGATCCGACAGTGGGGTTCTCAAAAAATCCGTGAGCAATTAGAACCCGACTGCCGCGCCGGCCAGCAGCAGCGCCTTCGAAAGCAGCAGGTTCAGATTGCGATTCACGCGGGCAACCTAGCAAGCGCCACCCGGGGAGTCAAACGATTTCGGGGCGGTTTCGCTTGGCGGTGAGAAGATCGAATTGCGCCAAAAGTTTTGTTACCCGGGAGGGGGTGTAAAGACAGGCAAAAGGATACGTTGTGCCAAAAGTGACTGTTACCGTGGCCGGAATGGATAAAGCGATGAGTCAACCGACACGGACAGA
>Ga0224555_1003775_pt1 | contig 14900 bp, 17 predicted proteins | sample 714S23034metaG_FD_180687 | JGI IMG/M metagenome (GOLD analysis project Ga0224555, IMG submission 180687) | Peat soil microbial communities from Stordalen Mire, Sweden - 717 S2 30-34 | ecosystem: Environmental > Terrestrial > Soil > Wetlands > Peat | place: Sweden: Norrbotten County, Stordalen...
AAGCTGGATGCTGGCATTCTGCCCCCCCGTATTTGGAATCAAGGCAAAGTTGGGCGCCCGATGGGGGCATCGGGCCTACAATTCTGCACCCCGTATTTGGAATCAAGGCAAAGCTGGGCGCCCGATGGGGGCATCGGGCCTACATTTCTGCCCCCCAGTATTTGGAATTAAGGCAAAGCTGGGCGCCCGATAGGGGCATCGGGCCTACAATTCTGCCCCCCCGTATTTGGAATCAAGGCAAAGCTCTACTAACAACTTAACGCCCGAATCATTAGCGATATGGTTGGAAACTCACCAAAATGGAGGGAGCGATTTCGGACGCCAGATTCCGAACAAGTCGCCAATGATTGGGGCCATCCATTTTCAATTGAAAAAAGAGCTGGCTAAATCCGCCCCTTCCGCTATATTGCCCGTTCTTTGGGCGATAGCGCCCGGATTGGAACGGCCTCAATTCCGCCTTTGTGTGAAGGCGGGCGGCCATAATAACACTCAACTCAATCCCGTCATCCGCGGGATGGTCCGCCGCCTCATGGGCGCGGGCTGCCAACAAAAGGAAACAAGTGATTAGCATCGGCATTAAGGAATTATTGGACGCCGGCGTCCATTTCGGCCATCAAACCAGGCGCTGGAATCCCAAGATGAAGCCCTTCATCTTCGACGCCCGCAATGGCATTCACATCATCGACCTCAGCAAGTCCCTCGTTCAACTGGAAACCGCCTGCGACTTCCTGCACGGCGTCGTCAGCAAGGGCGGCAGCGTGCTTTTTGTCGGCACCAAAAAGCAGGCCCAGGAAGCCGTCCGCGAATCGGCCAAAGCCTGCGGCCAGCTCTACGTCACCGAGCGCTGGCTCGGCGGCACCCTGACCAATTTCAACACCATCAAACGCTCCATCGCCCGCCTCAAAACAATCGAGAAATGGGATGTGGACGGCAGCATGAACCAATACGGCAAGCAGGAACAATCCATGTACCGCCGCGAAGCCGCCCGCCTTTTCAAGAATCTGGACGGCATCCGCACCATGGACAAGTATCCGGCCGCCATGTTCATCGTGGACATCAAGCGCGAACACAACGCCGTGGCCGAAGGCCGGCGCCTCAAAATCCCCATCGTGGCCCTGGTGGACACCAATTGCGATCCGCGGTTGGTGGATTTTCCCATTGCGGGCAACGATGACGCCATCCGTTCGGTGCGGCTTATTCTGCAAACGCTGGTGCAAATCATCACCCAGGCGCGCGGGGAGTATGAAGCCAAGTATGGCCGGCGCAAAGAGGAGCAAGCCGCCGAAGCCGCCCCGGCTCCAGCCCCCGCGGAAGCCGTCCCGCCTGCGCCGATTCCGGCCCCCGTGCCTGCCGCGGCCGCCGTCACTCCTTGACCTTTCCATAACTTTTTATTCGAGATTATTGATTATGGCTGAATTTACCGCCGCGGATGTTGGCAAGCTGCGCGAAATGACCGGCGCCGGCTTGATGGACTGCAAAAAAGCATTGACTGAAACCAAGGGCGACGTCAGCGCCGCCGTGGATTACTTGCGCAAAAAAGGCACCGTGTCCGCCGCCAAAAAGGCGTCGCGCCAGACCCGGGAAGGGGCCATTGTGCAATACATCCAACCCGGGGCCGGAACGGGCCTGCTGGTGGAGATCAATTGCGAAACCGATTTCGTGGCGCGCAACGAGATTTTCGGCGCGTTCTGCGCCGAAGTCGCGCGCAAACTGGCGGCCAAGGCCACCCTGGCCTCGCTGGAGGCGGACCGGGTGGCCGCCGTGGCGAAAATTGGCGAAAACATCCAGATCCCCCGTTTCGTCCGCTACGAAGTGCAGGGCAACGGCATGGTGGCGGCTTACATCCACACCGGCGCCAAAGTGGGCGTGCTGGTGGAAGTTGGCGCGGCCAAGGAAGGCACCGTCGGCCAGGAGGATTTCAAGCAGTTGGTGCGCGACATCACCCTGCAAATCGCGGCCGGCAATCCCGTGTTTATTTCCCGCGAGGAAATACCCGCCGCCACCCTGGCCAAGGAAAGGGAAATCGCCGCCGAACAAGTCAAGAACAAGCCTCCGCAGGCCATCGCCAAGATTATCGAAGGCAAGCTGGAGAAATTTTTCCAGGGCTGCTGCCTGCTCGACCAGGGCTTTGTCAAGCGCAACTCCGAAGTCTCGCTCAAGGAACACATTGGCGGGATTGCCAAACAATTGGGCGACGACATCGTCATCCGGCGCTTTGCCCGGTTCCAGGTGGGCGAAAGCCCGGCCGCCTGAGCGGGAAGAGGGCATTGGGAAAAAGCGCGGGGGGCCATTGACGTTTGGACGCGAGCCTGTTACAAGGACGTAACGCTTAATGAAAAAGGTTCAAAAGCCCAAATATCACCGGGTCCTTCTGAAACTCAGCGGCGAAGCCCTTGGCGGAGAGGGCGGGGCCGGCATCTGCCCCGCTTTCCTTCAGGCCATGGCGCGGCAAATCGCCGAAGTCCGCCAGATGGGCGTGCAAATGGTGGTGGTGGTGGGCGGGGGCAATATCTTTCGCGGCATTTCCGGCGCGGGCCAGGGCATCGAACGCGCCACAGGTGATTACATGGGCATGCTCGGCACGGTCATCAACGCGCTCGCCTTGCAGGATGCGCTGGAAAAACTGGGCGTCGCCACCCGCGTGCAAAGCGCCATTGCCATGTCGCAGGTCGCCGAGCCTTTCATCCGCCGTCGCGCGGTCCGCCACCTGGAAAAAGACCGGGTGGTCATTTTCGGCGGCGGCACGGGCAACCCCTATTTCACCACCGACACCGCCGCGGCCTTGCGCGCCAACGAAATTGGCGCAGAAGTCATCCTCAAGGCCACCAAAGTGGACGGCATCTACGACAGCGATCCCAAGACCCATCCCAAGGCCCGGCGCTACGATCATATCTCGTATGCGGAGGCGCTGGGCAAACGCCTCAAAGTCATGGACTCAACGGCCTTTTCGCTTTGCATGGACAACAAAATGCCGATTATTGTGTTCGACCTCTTTAAAGTGCATAATCTCAGGCGTGTGGTGCTCGGCGAAAGGGTAGGCACGCTGGTGACAAGTTGACCTTTAACCTCAACCCGCAAATTAAATTATGGCTCTCGACGACATTCTTTTGGAATCGGAAGAAAAGATGACCAAGACCGAGGAGATCGTGAAACATGAATTCAGCGGCATCCGCACCGGCAAAGCCTCGCCGGTCCTGGTGGAGAACATCATGGCGGAAGCCTATGGCGCCCAGATGCGTCTCCGCGAATTGGCCGGCATCACCACGCCGGAACCGCGCGTTCTGGTCATCCAGCCCTGGGACGCCTCGACCATCCATGCCATTGAGAAGGCGATCTTGAAAAGCAGCCTGGGAGTGACGCCGGCCGTGCAGGGCAAAGTCATTCGCCTGGTCATGCCCGAACTGAGCCAGGAACGACGCCAGGAAATGGTCAAGCTCGTGCACAAACTGGCCGAAGACGGCCGCGTGGCCATCCGCCATGTGCGCCGCGATGCGCTCGAGGCCGTCAAAAAAGAATCCAAAGCCGGCGGCGTGACGGAGGACCAGGCCGAGGTGGCGGACAAGGAAATCCAGAAGTTAACCGACGATTACATTGCGAAAATCAGCGTCCACGTCGCCGCCAAGGAAAAAGAAATAATGACGGTTTAGCGGGGCGCGCCGGTCGCGGGCGTCTCGAAATGAACGACGTTCTCCCCCGGCTTGGCGTAACTGAGGCGTTCGCGCGCCAGGCGTTCCACCAAGTTTCTTTCCAAAACCGGATTCTCGAAGGAGCGCAATTGTGTGTCCAGTTTTTTGGCCACCATGCTTTCCTGTTCGATTTTCCTGTCCAGATCGAACTTCTGCTCGCGCATCCGTTGGTTTTCATGCACGACAGGCTCGTACCAAACGACAATGCCCAGCACACCGGCCAGCACCAAAAGAGCCATGACCATCCGGGTCAACTTGTCCCAAATGCTGCAGGAGACATTCACTGGGGCGAGTAAAACACAACCTGAATGAAAACAAAAGAGATTTTCCAAACCATTTACCGGCATGCGGATCGTCCGCCGATTTGCCGCCAAAAAAGCATGCACCCGTCAAAAACGGCTGATTGACACTTTAGTCTGAAAGGGAACAACGCTCGCTAATGAACGGTCAACGTCAGCCCCATGTAGAGTTGGGGGCTGGTCATGGGTATGCTGAAAAGGTGGCTGGGCGGCGTGGCGGCGGGATCGCCGGTGTCGGGGACGGCGTGCCAGTCGTTGGATTGCATGGTCGCGCTCCAGTGCGCGCCATAGGTAATTCCGCTCACCCCGTCGGGTTCGGTGAAGCTGTAGAAAAGATTGCCGCCGCTCATCTGCACCTGCGGGAGCAGGGCGGGGCTGGCCGTGCTGGGATCCTGATACGGCCCGAGATACGCAAAGACCTGAATATTCCGGACGCCCGTTTGGTAAGGATCCGAATTCAAGGCGGCACTACTGCTGGTCGGGTCGCCAAACCACATCTGCTGCCAGCTTAAGAGATCCGCCAGTGTGATGAAAATGCCGGTCGCGCTGTAGCTGACGCCAAGGCGGTTGGTGGCGTAGGCTGCATAGGAGCACCCAAAACGACAAATGCAAGGGTGCGAAGAAGCGTGCGCCCCATCCGGGCGAGCCGGCGAAAAGCAAAGGAACAGTTGGTTTTCATGGCAGGGAATTTTGGTTTAAACTGAAAGGGAATTCATGCCCGCTTTTGGCCGGCGCCACGACCCAATGATCTGGTGTCTTCATATTCGTTTGTTCGGTTTCGCTTCAGCAAGTTTGCTTCGACTCAAAACTCCCGCGCAGTTCTACAAATAAAAAGGACAATATAAAATCGTGCCGACCCGGGTTTTTTCAAATTTTTTTCGAAAATCATTCCACTTTTCAGTTTTCATAATTATACAGGCTGCATGGATTCCTTTCTCTAATTTGGACCTATGTTCCCGACAGAAATTGAGATGCGCGCGAAAACCGGCGCGCGATGAGGGTTGCCAAGCGGCGCTCCGCTTCGGTACTATCCCTCTTCTATGAGATGGATTTCAATTGCGGCGCTTTTCCTTGTTCTGACCCTGCCCGCCCTGGCCGCCGGGTCGGACCAGGAGTATCTGGATGTTTACAACGAGATTCTCCAGGCGGACACCTTGCTGGAAAGCGGCCATGCGGATGCCGCCGCCGCCCGCTACCTCCAGGCTCAATCCGATTTGCAGAAACTCCAGGCGGAGCACCCGACTTGGAATCCGGATGTTGTGAAATTCCGGCTCGATTATGTGACGGCAAAACTTCAGCCGCTCGGAAATCTGCCGCCCGCGACCAACGCGCCGCCTGCCCTCGCGCCGGAGCCGGTCCAACCCGCCCCCGCCGCCCAGCCTGCCGCCGCGCCTGTGGCGCGGCAGATCGCCGGTCTTCGGGAACAAATCCGTTCTCTGACCAACGCCAACGCGGAATTGCAGGGGAAACTCAAGGAAGCGCTCTCCGTGCAACCCGCCGCCGTCGGTCCCGCGGAACTGGCCAGGGCCGAGGCAAAGATTGTCGCCCTGGAAAAAGAAAGGGATTTGCTGGCCGTTGAGCTTGAGCGGGAGAAGAGCGCCCACGCCAGCGCGGCGGCCGCGGCAAAGACCGCTGTCGGCAGCGAAGATATTGCGCCGTTGAAGGCCCGCGCCGCGGCCGAGGAAAAGAATTTTCAGTTGGAAATTGCCCGGTTGAAAGACGCCGCCGCCAAATCGGAGACAAAACTGGCCGCCGCCAATCAGGAGCTGGAGGTGTTGAAGGCTAAGCACGCGGCGGAAGGCGCGAAGCAGGCTTCCGTGGTGCGCGACCAATTGAATCAGCAATTGTCCGCAATTTCGAAGGACGAAGCGGAAATCGCCCGGCTGAAAGATTCCCTGCTCGAGGCCGAAAAGAAACTGGCCGCCGCCAACAACGAGTTGGACGCGCTGAAAGCAACACGCGCGGTGGAAACGCCGCCCGCGGCGAGCGCGAAAGCCGGCATCGACGAGCTCGAAAAATTGAAGGAGGAATTGGCCGAACGCTCAAAAGATTTGGCGGATGCCGAGGCGCATGGCAACCAGGAATTGTCGCGTTTGCGCGCATCGCTGGAACAAGCCGTGCAGCAGCGGGATGAACTGGAGAAGAAACTGGCCGCGGCCACGCTGGCGCAAATGTCCCCCGCTCCCGCCAGCCCGGAAACTCCTGTCGCGGCCCGACAAGTCGAACAACTCCAGGCCCGGCTTGCCGTTCTTGAGGCCAATCCTGTTCCCTACACTGCGGAGGAATTGGCCCTTCTCGAAAAATCTCCCGCGCCCCCGGCTGTCGCGGCGCCAGTTGTCCCGCCCGCCACAGCCTCTGCGTCTCCGGTCGTTGCGCCTGTGGCAACGCCGCCCGTCGCTCCGCCGGCAACACCCCCGGTCGCCGCGCCTGCCGCGCCGCCCGTCGCTTCGTCCGCCCTTCCGCCTGCGAAAGTCCCGGCGCCCGCCCTCCAGCCCAGGCACGTTTATTCAAGCAAGGATTTGCCGCCGGGCGCCGGCGCGTTGTGGGCGGATGCCTTGCGCGCCTCGATGGAGCGCGATTACGAGACCGCCGAACAGAAATTCAAGGACGTGCTGCGTCAGGATGAAACCAACGTCTATGTCCTGGCGCATCTGGCCGAAGCGCAATTGGCCGCCGGCCATCTGGAGGATTGCGAGCAAACGCTGCGACGCGCCCTGGCGGTGGATCCCAATGACCCGGCCACTTTGTACTCGCTGGGTCTGCTGCGCTACCGGCAGGACAAACTGGAGGACGCGCTGGCCGCGCTGAGCCTGTCGGCAAAATTCAATCCCACCAATGCCGCCACTCAGAATTATCTCGGCTGCGTTCTGGCCGGGGAAGGACTTCGACCGGCGGCGGAGACGGCGTTGCGCAAGGCTTTGCAGAGCGATCCGGAGTACGCCGACGCGCATTTTAATCTGGCGGTCGTTTATGCCGGCAACAAACCGCCGTCGCCGGAACTGGCCCGCTGGCATTACAAGAGGGCGGTTGCCCTTGGCCACGCCAAAAACGCGGGCTTGGAAAAGTTGATGGAGGAAAGCCCGTAGCCCCTTCAAGCCTGTTGCTCCGCGAGGCGGCGCAGGTAGTCGAAGGAAAAAAGCCCTGTGGCATGGCCATCGGCCCAAATTGGCTGAATGGCATAGCCGCCCACCTTCTCGATCCGCTGGAGTTGGAATGAGCGGGGGGAAAGCGGTTGGTCCAAGCCCTTGTGGAGGTTGCCCATGACGTCGCGCTCGCCCATGCAGCCGGCGCAAGGGCAGGCCCGGCGGAGTTTTTCGACCGGAATGAAGCTTTCCACGCCGTCGTCCCATTTGATCGCCAATTCCGAGCCAATTTGTTGAAGATCAACCGGATGCATGCAGTTTGCCTGTCAGGGCAGTTGCCGGCTGTAGTCGATCGTTCCGCCCAGTTTTTCATACTGCGAGAAGGCGGTGGAAAAACAACTGCGCGCGGAGGCAAGCGCCTGCTCCGCGTTTGCGACGGCTTGATCGTCGGCTTGATATTGAGCCGTCACACTGGCGTAAGTGACTTGGTCCGGCGCTCTTCGCGGATGCCAGTAAGCGTGCAAAGCGGCGCGCTTTCGCTCCGCGGTGGAAACCGCGTCGCTGGCCCGGCGCACGGCGCTTAGTCGTTGCTGCACCAGTTGATCGGCCCGGGCCAGGTCGGTCATCTTCTGCCAGGCATTCGTATCGACCTGCGCACTGGGCGCAACCGGCGGGGCCGGGGCGTCGCCAAGCTGCTTTCTGACCACCGAAGCTCCAACCAGCAGGGCGCCCACAATCGTAAAGGGCACCAGGCATATCATAACCGCGCTCCAATGTTTGAACCGCTGCAGAGGGGCAAGAAAGCCAAAGAAACCGAAGAAATCAAAAGACCAACGGGATTCGCAGGTCTCCTCGTGACGGCGGACGCGCAAGGTCGTTCCCCCGGCGCTGGGGGGGATGGCCGGGAAGTTGACTATTTTCCCGCAAATTGGACAAAGCATCTGCTTTCCACAGTACCCCGCTGTGTACTCGATATGCTGCCCGCAAAAGGGACAGGAATGTTTGAAGGAATCCATGGCCGCCTAACCAACCCAATCCATGGCTCGTCCATGGATTGTCCGTCTTGCAGACGCAGAGTTCCAAGTTTTGTTTTACAACACCCGCTTTATACACTAAAGACGGCCAGGGCGACAGCAAAATCTTCAGGCAACGGCGCGGCAAAGGTCATGCGCCGGTGGGTGCGGGGATGGACCAAACCGAGTTTGGCGGCATGCAGCAACTGCCGGGGCGCCACGTAGCCGCCGGCCTGTTTGAGCCGCAGGTTCTGGCGTTTGCCGTAGATCAAATCCCCCAGCACGGGGCAGCCGAGATGTTCCAGGTGAACGCGGATTTGATGAGTCCTCCCGGTGTGCAGGCGCAGTTCGACCCGTGCCACGTCCTTCAATTGCTGCAGCACCCGAAAGCTGGTGTGCGCCTGGCGTCCGCCGCTGGCGCTGACCGCCATGCGCTTGCGCTGGACCGGGTGGCGGGCGATGAAGGTTATAATCTCCCCTTCGGCCCGCGGCATCCGGCCGCAAACGATGGCCTGGTAAACCTTCAGCACCTGGCGGGCGGCGAATTGTTCGGACAATGCGAGGTGGGCGGCGTCGTTCTTGGCCACCACCAGACAGCCGCTGGTATCCTTGTCAAGACGATGCACAATGCCGGGGCGGGCCACGCCGCCGATGCCGCTGAGCCGCCCGGCGCAGTGGTGCAGCAAGGCGTTGACCAGCGTGTGCTCCGCGTGCCCGGCGGCGGGATGAACCACCAACCCGGCCGGCTTGTTCAGCACCAGCAGATCGTCGTCCTCGTGCAGAATGTCCAGGGGAATATCCTCCGCTTGGGCCTTGTCGGCGCGGGCTTCGGGCCAGCAAACGGCAATCGTTTCCCCGGCGCGCGGATGATGGGCCGGCTTGGCGGGACGCCCGTTGACCTGAATCCGGCCCTCCTCCAGGAGCCGTTGGATGGCGACGCGAGAGACGGAGGGGAACCTGGCGCGCAGGAAGGTGTCCAGCCGTCCGAGGGGGAGCGATTGGCCAACGGTGAAAATCGTTGGGGGCTTGGGAGACATTTCTCAGTGCCCGGCGCGGGAGGCGTCTTGGGCGGCTTCACTGCGTTCGGGCGCGCCTTTGCCATCATCGGAATCGTGTTTCCAGGACACCAAAATCAACAGACCGACTCCCAGACAAATCGCGCTGTCGGCAACGTTGAAGGCGGGGAAGCCGATCTCCTCCCCGCTGCGCCGCACAAGGTAAAAGCGTAGAAAATCGATCACTTGATGATAGTGCAGCCGGTCAAAAAGATTGCCGGCGATCCCGCCAAAAATCAGCCCCAGGGAAATCTGGCCCAGGGGCAAATGGATGTAGAAATGACGCCGCCAGACGAACAAGAGGACCAGCGCCAGAACGGAAACCGCCGCCAGCGAATCGTTGCGGTCGTGGAACAAGCTCCAGGCCGCGCCGGTGTTTTCCCAATGGACGAACTTGAAAAAGCCTTCGATGACGACCCGCTCCTGAGTGGGGCCGAGGAAGCGCAGGACGAGGAGCTTCGCGGCCTGGTCAAGCACAAAGACAACCAGCGCGATCAGCGCCATGCGGCGGTTGGCGGTCCAGGTCATCGCTTCGTGTAAACCACTTTCGTCCCCGCCAGCAAATCGTGCAAGGCCCGTTTGTCGGGCCGCAGCGCGATCAGGAGATAACCCGAAAAGAAAAAGAGGTCGCTCACCCGCGCCGCCAGCCAGCGCAGCAAGGCCCGGCCGTAACCAATCGGCGACCCGTCCGGCTTGGTGATTCTCGCCCCGATGGCCATCTTGCCCACCGTGGCGCCAAACCGCCCGTTGAGCAGCACTTCATACAGCAGGAAAACCGGATAAAACACCGCCAGGATTTTGCTCGACCAAAGCTGTTCATTATACTGTTCGAGCGAGGCCTGGGTCAGCGGATGGGGCACGACGGGCAATTGCCAATGCCGCGGGCCGGCGAGGGGACTCCAGACAGCGACGAAAATAAGGCTGATTAGAATCAAATCGATGACATGAGCCGCAAGCCGCATCCAAAAGCCGGCTGGCGGCAGCAAAGCGCCGGCGGCGGCCCGGGAGACATTCTGGTGCGCCAGATCCTCGAGCAATTCCGTGTAACGGTCCGCAGGCGACCAGAACGACAAATCACTGCGCCAGACTTTCGTCATGGCGGCGACGCGCCCGTCGCGGATCCAGTTCTTCAACTCCGGCAGCGGCGCCGGTCCGTACTCCGCGCCATCGCCCCCGATGATTTTATATTGATTATCCATGCCGCCGACAGGGGCCGGTGATTTCAATGTTCAGCCCGCAAACCCCAATCGTAATATGCCCGCCAGCGAAGGGCAAGCCGGGGGTGGTGAAATGCGGCGGGTCGGGCGCATCTCAACATTGCCACGTGGCGCGAAAGCCGCCGGAATCAAGACGGGGCTGGGAAGTCCCGTGAACTCGCAGCCGGGACGGCTTGCGCCGCTCTATGATGTTCTCAGCACTGCGTATTATCCGGAACCCGCCAAAACAATGGCGAAGGTAATGCAGAGATTCAAAGAATAAACAACGACACCTGCGCTTCATGCGGACGGCAACCAGCGCCAGGCCGGCGCTAATGGCGGCCAGCGGAATCTTTCATGGCCCCGGCGTAGGGCTTTCCGTCAATAAAGACTTGTTGGATGGTCGCGCGGCCGGAGGTGGACAAGACCACCTGCACGGTGAGGTCGCCTGTCGGGTTGCCTGTGTCTTCGGCGACAAAGTACTTCTCGATGCCGTAGTCAACGTGGATCGAGCCACCCGCGGCCCACCAGGCGCAGGCTTGTTTGCCGTGCAGCATCACTTCGCCCGCCGCCGGGGTGAATTTGTTGGTGCTGGCGCGCGCGACTTCGTGGAAACCATTCGTTCCCGGCGCGAGCGCGACGAAGATGTTTGCGCCGAAGGGGGAATCTTTCTTTACCGGCGGCGAGAACAGGTTCGCCGGCACGTCGCTGATCTTATAATTCAAGATCAAATAATCGCCGCGCAGCATATCGCGAGGATCCACGCGGCGGGTTTCGAGGAGGATGACGGCGCCGTGGTTGAGCGCGTATTCCTGCGTGGCAACCGTGCCGAGCAGCCAGGCGGTTTGCAAAGCCAGGATGAGGATGAGGAGTTTGAATTTCATGGCGCGATCCGTTTCATCACGGATTTCAATTCAGGTACCCGGCCAGGCGCTTGACGAGCAGTTGGTCGCAACGGTCGCTGGAGATGATGCCGATGCCCTGGTAATCGGGATGGTGGGAGTTTTGCATGTCCACAATCACCCACTCGCCTTTGCGGTCGCACACGACAAAATGCACGAAGCCCTGCTCCGGGTTTTGCGGGTTGAAAGCGTAATCAGCGCAAAGCGCGTAGTCGGCCGCGGGAGGATTGGCGCGGACAAAAGTCCGGAACTCGCGCGCCAGATTCCACAGCCCCTTGAGTTCGTTCGGGTCGGCCAGGGAGGCTTTGAGGAGAAGAGGTTGACCGGCCTGAACGGCTTTGCACAGGGCCGCCTGGTTGATCAGCCGCACCGCGTTGGCCGCGCCGGCGACGCTGTTCTTGTTGCCGGCAATCCGCGCCGGGTAAACGAGCAGGGTCGAGGAGGGCAGCGCTTGCTTCATCGCCTTTTGGCGCTCGGGAAGCGCCGCCGTTTCATTCTTGGCCGGCAGGCCGCTGCGCTGGTCCATGATGGCCGCCATCCGGCCCGGTTTGGCCGCTTTGGCCGTCTCCTCGTTGAGGCCGAGATGCGGACTCAGCCGTTCGACGAGTAAAACGGACATTGTCATCGGCTCGGGATGTTCCATTTTCTGGAACGCTTTATCCTGCGGCGTCTGCCGGTCCGTCCAGACCACCGCGCCGGTTTGATCCACGACGACCGCGCGCAATTCATTCAACCCGGTTTGACGATTGCCATTGAATTCGGCGTAAAGGGCGTAGCTGGATGTGACCGGATTTGTCTTCACGAAGGCGCCGACGGCGGCGGCCAGGCTATCCAAATTCGCTTCAGCCGGTGTGAAAGGGGTTGTCCCTAGCTCAATGTTTCTCAATCCGCGTTGTTCGAGAAAAACGCCGACCACCTCAGTCACACGATCCCAGGGTTTGCCCGCCAGGCGCACTGGGAGAATCGTCAACGAAGTTTCCGGCCCTTTGGATTTCATCAACTCCATGCGCTTCTCCTGCTCCGGCGCGAGGCCGACTTGCGGCGCGGCGGCGACCGGGAAACGACACACGCACAACGCGAGCAGGACCATCAGAGTTGGCATGGCTGCAGGGCGAAACGAACTGATTGTCATAAGGGGATTTTTCATGGTGTTGCTTCTGAATTTTGCGATTGGATTTGTTTCATCAAGGCCCGGCGCCGTTTTTCGAGATAAACGCCGAACACAATCAGGAAAATACCCGAGATCAAAAACATCACGCCGGTCCGCGCCATGGAGCCGAACAAATCCAAGTAAGCCGCGAGGATGTCCAGGGCGATAAAGACGACGCCGAGATTGACCATAAACGCCGAGCGCTCCTGCAGCCCGACCCGGATTTGCAACAGGCAGAAGACGAACAGCAGGATGACGCCGGGGACATAGTCCCACGCTTGACCGGGGTTAAAATAGCGCAGCCTGACGGGGTTGTCAGTTTTCCAGCATTCGAACCACGCCGTCGCCATGAAAATCACCATGCCGAGCAAGGCGGCGAACCACAGACAGCGCCATTGCCGCGTCAGCGAGTGGAGATTCTTGATTCCACCGGCCAGGAGCAACAGGGCGAACGCGCCCAGCGCGGGGCAGACCCATTGGTGGGCTTCTGAAGTATCCCCGCCGAAGAATGCCTTCCACGCCAGCGGATAGACGAAGACCAGAAAGAGGAGCAGGCCGAACCTTTCCGTCACGCCGGCAAATTCAGAGAACTTCGTGCCACGCAAACACCAGCCCGCGCCGAGCCAGATCAGGCCGAGCGCCGCATAAAGCAATATCTGCCGGGCTGATTGGCAATAAATGCAACTGCCGGGATCGTTGACTTCGAGGCCGAACCAGATTCCGAACGCGAGCAGGAGCAAAACGTGTTGCGCCTTCGACCGCAGCAGCCAGGGCAGCGCGGCGATGCCAATCCACAACAGCAGAAACGCATTGGGCGGGCGCGAGACAATGTTGTAAATCTGGCCCAGCAGCGCAATGTTGGCCAGGAACAGGCAGGAGCCGACGAGGTGCAGCGCTTCGCCCGCCTGGCGGTATTTGCCCTGCGCTTCGCGCAGCCACCAACCGCCGCCGTGCGCGCCCAGCAGGAGCAAAATGCCCGCGGCGATTTTCACGCCGCGCGGAATTTCGTTCCAGTGCGCGGAGATGAGCAGGATGATTCCCGCCGCGATGAGCACCGCGCCGACAATGGAAACGATGGCGAGGAATTTGTTCCCGCCATCCTCCTTGAGATGGAAGCGGCCGACGATTTGCCGCTGCTGCTCATCGCTGATGAGGCCGGCCTCGCGAATTTTCTGAATGTCGGCGTATTTCATGGGCGCCCCGGGATTGGATTGGCATCTTGAACCGAATTGTTTCCAGCATCCATCATAATTTCATACGATTTCCGTTTTCATCTTCCGCAGATTAACACCGCTTGCGGGCGGGGCGTTAATTGATAATACTTTGGCCGACATCGTTTGGCTCAATGAACGTTCATCATCTCGAACTGTTTTATTACGTCGCCCGGCACGGCGGCATCATGCCGGCGGTGCGGAATATTCCCTACGGCATCCAGCAACCGGCGGTCAGCGCGCAGGTGGCGCAACTGGAGGAGTTCCTGGGGGTGACGTTGTTTCAACGCCGGCCCTTCGCGCTCACGCCGCCAGGGGAAAAACTCTACGCATTCATCCGCCCGTTTTTCTCCAACCTCGATGCGGTGGCGGCCGAATTTCAAGGCGGGCAGGCGCGGCATTTCCGGATTGGCGCCTCGACGATCGTGCTGCGCGACCATTTGCCGCGGTTGCTGCAAAATGTGCGCAAGAAATTCCCCGGCCTGAAGATTTCATTGCGCGACGGCTATCAGGCGCAACTCGTGGCGCTGTTGGAACAGGACGAAGTGGACCTGGTCATCACCTTGATCGAGCGGAAGGCGCCGGCCGGTTTTCGCTCCCTGGTGTTGATGGAATTGCCGCTGGTCTTGCTGGTGGCGGAAGGCAGCCGGATAAAGTCGGCGGAGGAATTGTGGCGGCGGGACAAAATTGACGAATCGCTCATCTGCCTGCCGGCGACGGAAACGATTTCCAGGGATTTCCAGACGCAATTGCACAAGCTCGGAGTGGAATGGTTTCCGGCCATCGAGGCCAGTTCGACGGATATGATTGAGAATTATGTGGCGGGCGGACTCGGGATCGGTTTGTCGGTGGCGGTTCCAAAGAACGCGCTTGCGTCGAAAGTGCGCGCGCTGCCGTTGCCGGAATTTCCGCCGGTGCTGATCGGCGCATTGTGGCGGGGCAAAACGACCCCTTTGCTGGCGGCATTTCTGGAAGAAGCGAAGGCGCGGGCGCGCGAGCTGACGTGAGACCGCCGCGCTTTCACCTTGCGCGCGCTTGTTTTTTTCGAGGAATGCGCCTTTGTTTGGGATTATTCCGGAGAGACCAGAATCATCCACGAGACGCCAAACCGGTCTGTCACCATGCCAAAGCGCGAGGAGAAAAAGGTACTGGCCGCCGGCATCTGGACCTGTACCCCTTCGGAAAGTTGTTCTCTGACTTGTAAATGACTTTTTCATATGGGTTATTAACCGGCTTTGGCCTCGGGTTTCATGAGGGCCAACACCCAGGAACCATGCTGCATTTGGTTGCGGGCGTGCAAATCGG
>Ga0224555_1003776_pt1 | contig 14896 bp, 14 predicted proteins | sample 714S23034metaG_FD_180687 | JGI IMG/M metagenome (GOLD analysis project Ga0224555, IMG submission 180687) | Peat soil microbial communities from Stordalen Mire, Sweden - 717 S2 30-34 | ecosystem: Environmental > Terrestrial > Soil > Wetlands > Peat | place: Sweden: Norrbotten County, Stordalen...
CAGCTAGCGGCTCCGCAAAACTTCCGGGTCGATACACCCATCTTTACGCTCTCGATCCCAATCGCAGCTTTTTACGAAAGGCGCACCGGAAAGACGCTGATGGTTCTTACTGAGCCGTCGACCGTGCTGGATATGTCGGGCTTCAGTTGCGTGAGCCGGGAGGATGACCACCGTATCTCGGTGATGGCGCCGTGTTATCGCGAGAAGCATTTTCATCACAACCATTACACACCGGAGACGCCCAAGGGAGCCGCGGTCCATGAAGGATCGAGCTTCAGTGTCGCGGTGAGCTACTTTGCCATGCGCTGCCCGGATGTGATCGGCCTCTTCGAAGCACTTCAGCCGGTGCGAAAAACCGTGCATCCGGAGTTCAAGCGGACTTGCAATCTGCCGCTCTCAAGTGCTGCCGCAATGGTGGAGGACAACTTCAATTCTCGAATGTGGGCGGACGGCCCCGAGAATCAGTTCTATATCAACGCGATGATGCCAGACTACGACATTGCCAAGCGCGGCGTAAGCGGATTGACTCCGGGCTGGCAGTTGCAGGTGGGGTGGTGCGCGGGGGCGATCACAGGGTATGCGCTGTTGAAGATGGGGAATGAACAGAGCTGCACGCGCTCGCGGAAGATGATGGACAGAATCGCGGGGGGCCTGTCGCCGTCAGGACTTTTCTGGTCGATCTACGCCAACGGCAATTGGGATGCAAAGGACAGTGGCACGGGCTGGCAGCACATCCGAATGTCTGCCGACGCGACATTTTATATTCTGAAGGCGATCGCTCTTGAACGCAGCCGCGGCCTTGAGCACCCTGATTGGGAAAAGGCGGCGATTAGCAATCTCGACGCGTTCAAACGGCTGTGGACAGAACACCGGGACTTTGGCCATAAAGTGGACCACAATACGCTGGCCATCATAGATCCCGGCACAGCGGCAGGCGCGCTTTGTATCGGGGGCCTGGCGCTTGGCGCCAGCCTGCCGCATGGAGCAGACTACCTCTCCGTGGCGCGGGAAGCCAGTGAGGCATTCTATGAGCAATTTGTGCGCACCGGCTGGATTGTCGCTGGGCCGCTGGACATTCCCAATGCGCCCGATTCCGAGTCGGTAACGGCGTTACTCGAAAGCTACATAACGATGTACGAAGTTACCAAGAATCGCGTGTACCTCAAATACGCGCAGGAGACTGCGCGGCATCTGTCCACATGGATCGTCGCATATAATGCAACCTTTCCCGGCGGAACTTTCTGCCGGAAGGCTGGGATTCAGACAGTTGGCGGGGTCCTGGCCAATGCTCAGAACCATCACATCGGGCCGTCGTTCTGCACAAACTCCGGCAGCGCCCTGCTACGCCTGTATCAATACACTGGCGATACTCTGCCTCTGCGTTTGTTGGAAGACGTGACCAGGGGGATGCCACAGTTCGTCAGTACTGGCAACGAACTCTTCCGGCTGGCGCCGGGTATGGTAAGCGAGCAGTTCAACATGTCTGACGAACTGGGATCACGCGGAGAGATGGGGTGGGTCTGCGCAAGCTGGCCAGCGACGTGTGTTTTGCTCAGTTATGGCGAGGTGCCCTCGGTATTCGTCGATTTGGACAGGGACAGATGCGCAGTGTTCGACCAGATTGAAGCAAGCTTCGATGCCACGCGTCGTTCCCTGCGCCTTATCAACCCTACGGATTATCCGGCGAAGGTTCGAGTGCAACGGAGCCGGGGAACGGAGCTGAATCTGGTCCTGGCCGCGGGCGAAAAAAGGATTGTCTCTCTCGCGACTGCATAGGCTTCTGAAAAGGAGTTTGCGTCGTTTTGGGAAAAAAGAATCCGGGCCGCCATTCGAGCGTTGCCCGGACTCCGTGTACTGGATGCATTCCTGAAAATGGGACCAATCAGCCGGCCTTCTCCAGCAGGCACAGCGACAGGTCGCGGCGCTCCACCATGTCCTTCGTGATCTCAAGATCGCGCACGCGCTTGTTCGAGGGCAGGTGGTACATCAGGTCCAGCATCAGTTCCTCGAGGATCATGCGCAGTCCGCGCGCGCCCACCTTGCGGGCCAGCGCATCGCGGGCCACGGCGCATGCCGCTTCATGCGTAAAGTGCAGGCGCACGTTTTCGTATTCGAAGAGGCGCTGGTACTGCTTGAGAATGGCGTTGCGCGGCTTGGTCAGGATCTCGATGAGCGCGGGCTCGTCGAGCTCGTCGAGAATGCCCATCACCGGCAGGCGGCCTACAAACTCGGGAATCAGCCCGTACTTGATCAGGTCCTGCGGTTCGGTCCGGCGCAGCAGCTCGGTATCGCGATGCGAGCGCGCGGTGGCCTCGTCGGCTTCGGCATCGACGGTGCGGAATCCGAGCGCCTTCTTGCCCACGCGGCGTCCTACGACGCGTTCCAGACCCACAAAAGCGCCGCCGCAGATGAAGAGAATGTTGGTGGTGTCGACCGCGGTGAATTCCTGGTGCGGATGCTTGCGCCCGCCCTGCGGAGGCACGTTGGCCACGGTGCCCTCGAGAATCTTGAGCAGCGCCTGCTGCACGCCCTCGCCTGAAACGTCGCGCGTAATCGACGGGTTCTCGTCCTTGCGGCCGATCTTGTCAATTTCATCGATATAGATAATGCCCTGCTGCGCCCTCGTCACGTCGCCGTCGGCGGCCTGCAGCAGCTTGAGAATGATGTTTTCCACATCCTCGCCGACGTATCCGGCCTCGGTAAGTGTAGTCGCGTCCACAATCGCAAACGGCACATCCAGCATCTTGGCCAGGGTGTGCGCCAGCAGCGTTTTGCCGCTTCCCGTGGGGCCAATGAGCAGGATGTTCGACTTGGCCAGCTCGACTTCGTTCGAGCGCACCTTGTTCATCTGGATGCGCTTGTAGTGGTTGTAGACGGCGACGGCGAGCTTCTTCTTGGTCTGGTCCTGGCCGATCACGTAATCGTCGAGGAAGCTCTTGACCTCGGTCGGCTTGGGGAGATGGCCGGCGGTGGTGGCGGGAGCTTCGCCGCTGCGGTCGTCTTCAAGAATGGAGTTGCAGACGGCAACGCACTCATCGCAGATGTAGGCGCGAGGATAGTCGCTGGGCGACGAGATCAACTTGGCTACGGCGTCCTGCGACTTGTGGCAGAACGAACAGCGTAGCGCTTCTTCAGGCCCCATCCGCGTTTTCATCCAGTTTGCTCCCCCCAACCGTACCCCAACCGCACATTGTCGAGTCTAATCCAATTCCCCTGCCGCGGCTACGTGCGCGGACGGTCGATAATCTCGTCCACAATCCCGTATTCCTTGGCCTGCTCCGAGTTCATGATGAAGTCCCGCTCCACGTCGCGCTCAATCCGTTCCAGCGGTTGGCCGGTGTGGCGGGCTATCAGATTGTTGGTGATCTCGCGAATGCGCAGAATCTCGCGCGCGTGAATGTCGATGTCGGTGGCCTGGCCGCTCAATCCGCCCATCGACGGTTGATGAATCAAAATGCGCGAATTGGGCAGCGCAAACCGCTTTCCCTTTTCTCCTGCCAGCAGCAGAAACGCGCCCATACTCGCCGCCTGGCCAATGCAATACGTCACCACTTTGTTCTTGATGAACTGCATGGTGTCGTAAATTGCCAGGCCCGCGGTGATGGAGCCGCCCGGAGAATTGATATACAGGGAAACGTCTTTCTCGGGATCCTCACCCTGCAAAAACAGCATCTGCGCCACGATCAGGTTGGCCACCATGTCGTCGATCGGGGTACCAAGAAAGATAATATTGTCGCGCAGCAGACGGGAATAAATGTCGTAGGCGCGCTCGCCCCGGCTCGTCTGCTCTACCACCATGGGAACCAATGCCATGCGTTCTTAACTCCTGCTTGCCAGCTTCCAGCTCCTGGCCTTTTCCTGTTTGTATTGCTGTTTTCGCCCTATTTCCCGCATCGGAACCCGGGAGCTTTCGCTCCATTACGCGGGCAGGCGTTCGTACAAAACCGACGCAGTCTTCTCCCGCCTTAGCTGCTCCCTGATCCTAGCCAGTCCGCCTTCCTTGGTCAATCGCACTTTCAGGGCATCGAGCGGCTCGCGAGATTGAATCGCAGCAATCTGCAATTCCTTGTCCATTTCCTCTTCGCTGACCGTAATGTTTTCTTCTCCGGCAATGCGGTCGAGAAGGACGTTGGCTTTCACTTCGGCCAGCGCGCTTTCACGCTGTGCGGCGCGCAGCTTTGCAAAATCGAGCTTGCGCATCTGCTCGGGTTGCATGCCCTGGGCCGCGAGCGCGCGCAATCCGCGTTCGAGGCGCGTGTCGATCTGGTCCTGCACCAGCGATTCCGGAACCGCGAACGTGAACTTCTCACTCAGCGCCGCAAACAGCCGGTCTCTGGTTTCAGACTCGACACTGCGGCGCTTGCGATTCTCCATGTACTCGCGGACGCTCTTCTCCAGGTCGGCGTAGCTCTCGTAGTGCCCGAGCTCCTTCGCGAATTCGTCGTTCAGTTCGGGCAGAATGCGCTTCTTGATGCCCTTCACCGTCACTTCGTACGCCACCGTCTTGCCGGCCAGCTTCGCTTCCGCGTAGTCGGCCGGGTAGATCACTTCCACCTTCAGCTCCTGGCCCGGCTTGGCGCCGCGCAGCGCGCCGCTGAAAGCCTCCACCGTATCCTTGCCGCCGATCTCGACCAGCGTGTCTTCCCCACTCACGGGGCCGCTCTCCGGCTGCGCTTCGGCCGCACCTTCAGCCGCAGCCTCCGTTGCGTCCTTTTGGATCTCACCTTTGTAGCTGATCTGCGCCCAGTCCCCGTCCTGAAACGCGCGGTCCTCTTCCACCGGCTCAATCGTCGCGCGCGAGTCGCGCAGCTGCGCGAGCTCCTGCTTGAACTCCTCTTCCGTCACTTCCACGGAAGGCTTGGTCACCGTCACGTCCTTGTAGCCATCGATCGAAAAGGAGGGCAGGAATTCGAAGACCGCCTTCACGTGCAGCGGCGTGCCATCTTCAAGCGAAAGCTCCGTCACTTGCGGCTGCCCGACGGGACGAATGCCCAGTTCGGCAACGCCCTTGTTGAACCGCTCCGGCAACAGGGAGTCAATCACTTCCTTGCGAATCTCCGCTGCAAAGCGCCGGCGGATCACCGATTCCGGCACCTTGCCGGCACGGAATCCAGGAATCTTGGCGTGTTTGCGGTAGGCCGCGGCCACATTGGTGTATGCGCGGGAGACTTCTTCCGCGGGCACGTCGATCACCAGCTCCCGGGTGCACTCGGGATTCAGAACCGGGCCGTGGGTGTGGTCGTGAGGCTCTTCGGCATGATCGTGATTGTGCTCGGGTTCAGCCGTTTCGGAGTTGTTTTCGAGGGTGCTGCTGGCAGTCAAAATGTACCTTCCGGGCTTGCGCCGTAGTCCATGCGGCCACGGCTGCCTCTAAGGCGATTCAGCGCCGTTTGGCCTGGGGAATCCCTGCTTTTATGGTACGGGGCTTTGCTAGAGGGGTCAAACCAGAGGGGCGGCTCGGCCGCACCAAGGGACCTCCAAAGGCACGTTACTGTTCTGCGCTCTGGGGCTTACGAACGTAAGGCAGAAAACGCGGATGCGCCGCGCCAAATTGGCTGTAATTGGTGCGCGCCTGGTTCAGGCTCAGCTGGCCGTTCACTGTTAGGCGCACTTCGGAGGCGTCCTCGTCTTCCTGGCCATCATCTTCCCACCAGCAAACAGGGCACAACTGCAGTGTGCCCGGCGCTTCGAGCGTTTTATATCCGCAACAAGGGCAGCGATAACGGACTTCGACCGCAGTGCTCACATAGGAATTGACGGCAGAATGGGCGCAACAGATTACGAAATACGGGGAGCAATCTGCCACTTTCACGGTTTCCTTAGGTCTTTTTGGCCGCCGCCAATGAGATTCCCAAAATGAGCCTCATGCGCGGCCGAAGTGTAGCGCCGGTCTCCTGACCGGCTGTAGTGCGGGTCTCCAGACCCGCACCGATTAGAAAGCGATTACGAAATCACGAGGTCCGAGCATCGGCAAGTGGCAGGTTCGGTCCATCTTACTTGCATTGGATCCGGCATCTCTGGTCTTCAGGACTTCAGCACACGCTCAACCCTATCCCAAACCTGAGATGGTGTGAGGAACTCGCCACGATCCGCCTCTGCAATGCCTTCAAGCACCGCAGCGCGGAAGTGAGCTTCCTCGGCCAGGTATCGGTCCACAGCCTCCCGCGCCAACTCATCCACGTCCCGGCCCGCTTGAGCGGCAATGCGGGAAAGCTGTGCTTCCTGCTCGGGATTAAGCTGCACTTCCATGTCTTTGAGGCTAGGATCCTTTGAGCGTCGTGTCAATCGAGTTTGTCATCGTTTGCTCTTGAATTTCATAACGGAAATCCGCAAGCGGCAAGCAGTTTGCGCGTAGACGCGTGATCCGCATCAGGAAACCGCCGTTCACGCCCGCCCGGCGAACTCCCTCGTCTCGGTGTAAACTCTCACCTTCTCGCCTTCCTGAATGTAGAGGGGAACCTTGATTTCCAGTCCCGTCTCCAACCGTGCCAGCTTGGTCACGTCGCCTGACGTGTTGCCGCGCGCCCCCGGTTCAGAGTACGCGACCTTCAGCTCAACCTGGGCCGGCAATTGTAAGCCGATGGGGTTGCCGTTGAACTTGTGCAACTGAATCAGCGCTCCCTCCACCAAGAAGTCCAGCGCGTCGCCCACCATGCTCGGCGAAAGCACGTGCGTATCGAAGCTCTGCTGGTCAAGAAAATAGGAGCCATCTCCATCGCTGTACAGGTAGGACGACTCGACCAGCTCCAGGTCCGGCTCACGAAATTTTTCGCCGGCTTTGAAGGTCTTGTCAAACACCGCGCGCGTCAGCAGGTTACGCATCTTCAAGCGGACCAGAGTCTGGCCGCCGCGGGCCGTCGGCGTGGACACCTCCGCCTCCAGGCAGGTATACGGTGTGCCTTCAAACTCAAAAACCATCTTGCGCTTTACATCGATTGCTTCAATCAGTGCAGCCATGCGTTCCCCAAATAGATAGGTCGATGTGGCAATGAGCACAGAGAGCTCTGCCGATCCCTATCCATTATAGGGAGACGAAAGGCCTCGATTGCCGTCGCGCCGGAGGCGCAATGGTTGTTAGCCCCGCGCTTCAGCGTGGGGACCAGGAGCGAAAAATGGTGCGAGCCCCGTAGGGGCGCTGGAAAATCGCCTGCAAAACACTCGAATGCCTTTCATGCGATAGCCCTGTGCCTCAGCCCTCTTCCGCTTCGCGCAGCTTGGCGATGACGGTGAAATCCTCGAGCGTCGTAACGTCGCCTTTGATTTCGCCGTGCGTAGCTAGGTCGCGCAGCAGGCGGCGCATGATTTTGCCAGAGCGCGTCTTGGGCAGCGCTTCGGTAAAGCGAATATCGTCGGGCCGCGCCAGCGCGCCAATCTCTTTGGCGACCCATTTGCGCAGCTCGTCCTTCAGGGCATCGTTGGGCGTGTTGCCGCTCTCCAGCGTGACGAAGGCCGCAATCGCCTGCCCCTTCAGATCGTCCGGCCGTCCTACCACCGCGGCCTCGGCAACCTTGGGGTGCGCCACCAGCGCCGACTCCACTTCCATCGTGCCCAGCCGGTGCCCGCTCACGTTGATCACGTCGTCCACGCGGCCCATCAGCCAGAAGTAGCCGTCGGCGTCCTGGCGCGCGCCGTCACCCGTGAAGTAGCAGCCCGGCACATCGCTCCAGTAGGTCTTCTGGTAGCGCTCGGGTTCGCCGTAAATTGTGCGCGCCATCGCTGGCCACGGCTTGCGCACCACCAGCAATCCGCCACTGCCCGCCGGAACCTTTTCAAAATGGCCGTTCGCATCCGGCTTCGTCACCACCTCGGGCTGAATGCCGAAGAAGGGCCGCGTGGCCGAGCCCGGCTTGGTCGGCACCGCGCCCGGAATCGGCGCAATCATGATCGCGCCCGTCTCGGTCTGCCACCACGTGTCCACAATCGGGCAGCGGTTGTGGCCGATCTTCTCGCGGTACCACATCCACGCCTCGGGATTGATGGGTTCACCCACTGTGCCCAGCAGCCGCAGCGAGTCGAGCTTGTATTTCTCCACAAACTCATCGCCCCACTTGATGAACGCGCGGATCGCCGTGGGCGCGGTGTAGAAGATGGTCACCTTGTGATCGTCGATAATCTTCCAGAATCTCGAAAAATCCGGCCAATTCGGCGCGCCCTCGTACATCAGCACCGTGGCGCCGTTCTGCAGCGGTCCATACACCACGTACGAATGTCCCGTCACCCAGCCGATATCCGCCGTACACCAGTAAATATCGTCGTCGCGCAGGTCGAATACGTATTTCGTGGTCAGGTAGGTCTGCACTGCGTAGCCGCCCGTGGTGTGCAGAAGGCCCTTGGGCTTCCCTGTCGATCCCGACGTGTACAGGATGTACAGCGGATCCTCTGAATCCATCGGCTCCGCGGGGCATTCCGCCTCGGCCTTCGCTACCAGATCGTGCCACCAGTGGTCGCGGCCTTCCACCATGTTCACCGGTGTGCCGGTGCGCTTCAACACCACCACGTGTTTCACGGTGGGGCATGCCGGCATGGCCTCGTCGACGGTCGCCTTCAGTTTGACTTCGTTGCCGCGCCGGTAGCTCGTGTCCTGCGTCAGAATGGCCACGCATCCCGAGTCCGCCACGCGGTCGGCAATGGCGTTGGCGGCAAATCCGCCGAAGATGACCGAGTGCACGGCGCCGATGCGCGCGCAGGCCAGCAGCGCAATGGCCAGCTCCGGCGTCATGCCCATGTACACTGCCACGCGATCGCCCTTCTGGACGCCCAGCAACTTGAGCGCGTTCGAAAACTTCTGCACCTCGACGTGCAGTTCCGCGTAGGTCAGCCGGCGAATCTCGCCCGGTTCGCCTTCCCAAATGATCGCGGTTTTGTTGCGCCGCTCGCTCTGCACATGACGGTCGACACAGTTGTAACTCAGGTTGAGCTTGCCGCCCACAAACCACGTGGCCCACGGCAGATTCCACTCCAGAACCTTGTCCCAAGGCTTGAACCAGTGCAGGTCACCCGCCACGCCCGCCCAGAACTTTTCGGGGTCCTCGATGGACTGCTTGTAAAGCGCCTCGTATTCCTCCAGGCTCTTGATGTGAGCCCTGGCGCTGAACTCCTCCGGCGGCGGAAAAACGCGGTTTTCCCGAAGCGTTGAATCGATATCCCGGTTCGCAACGGATTCAGGCAAGCTAGACATGCACGATCCTCTAAGGGAATGAACAGACTGGGGTTCCGCGGGGTGCTGAGACGCGGCGCTCAGGCAGGAGAAGCCCCGGCTCAAACTTTATCGGGCGGGAGGCAGAATCGGCAAGTCAGCGAGACAGCAAGCCGGCGCGTCGCCGGATTGCGCGCTGCGTTCGGCAGACAAGCGCCTTAGCGTACGTGCTGTACATGTTTTTATGTACATTATGTTATAATCGCGAAATCATGGAAGTGCCGATCACACAATTCCGGCAGAAACTTTTCGACTTCGTGAATCAGGCCCTCGACGGGAAAGAGGTCTGGGTCTCGCACAAGGGCCGCCGACTCCGGCTCGTGCCCGAACATGCCCCCTCCAAACTGAGCCGCATCACGCCGATGCAAATCATCGTTCCCGGCGCAGATCTTGCGGACGGCTCCTGGAAGGCGGAGATGATGCGCGAATGGGAGCGGAAATGGGACCGCAAGCTGGGGCCGCTCGCAAAACCCGCGCGCGCCGCATCGGCGTCCGGCCGCACAAATGCACGGAAGGACCGGCGCAAGGCATGATCGCTTATCTTGACACCCACGCCGTGATTCGGCTTGCGCATGGCCGTGCGCGCATTGGGCGCGAAGCTGCCCAGCTGATCCAAAAGGACGAGTTGCTGGTTTCGCCCATGGTGCTGGTCGAGCTTGAGTACCTATACGAGATCGGTAGGTTGACGCTGCCCGGCAAAGACATTCTGCGAAAGCTGGAGCATGAGCTCGGACTTCGCCTCTGCGATCTGCCCTTTGCGGATGTCGCCAGAGCCGCGCTCGACGAGAAGTGGACGCGCGACGCATTCGACCGCATCATCGTGGCTCAGGCCCGGCTGAACGGGCTGGCGCCGCTGATCTCTTCTGACGAAGAGATCGCAGAACATTATCCGCGGGCGGTCTGGTAGTCCTGCACTCCAATGAGAGAGCGCTGCTCCTGAGCACAATCTTCCGCTGGCAGCCGGCTCACTGGGCCCGGGAGGCAGCGAGTTGCCGGGCCGCCCGGCTTAACTCCTGTTGAACTCGCGAACCGCATCGATCATGGCCACGATGTTTTCGACGGGTGTCTGCGCCTGAATGTTATGGATGGTGTTGAAGACGAAGCCTCCGCCGCGAGCGAAGGTTTCCGAGCGGCGCAGCACTTGCTCGCGGACCTCGGCCGGCGTTCCGAAGGGCAATACGTGCTGTGTGTCCACGCCGCCACCCCAGAAGACAATGCGCTCGCCGAAATTTGCCTTTAGCTCGGCCGGGTCCATGCCGGCGGCGGAGCACTGCACGGGGTTCAGAATGTCGATGCCGGCCTCAATGAACGAGGGCAGGAACTTCGAGACCGCGCCGCAGGAGTGCTTCATGACTTTCCATGACGTGTGCGCGTGGATCCAGTCGCACACGCGCTTGTAGTAGGGGAAGTAGAGACCCTGAAAGGTTTTTACCGAGCAGAAAGCGGAGGTTTGCGTGCCGAAGTCGGTGCCGCAGAGAAAAACCGCCTGCACGCGGTCGCCCACGACCGCATGTATGCGCTGCAGATTCTCCAGAGCGATGCGACTCTGCCCATCGAAGATCTTGTGAATGTAGTCGCGGCGGCTGGTGGTCGATACATACCACTCGGTGATGTCGCGGATGCCTTTGGGATGCCTGAGGGCCGGGCCGGGAACGTTGGCGATATCGCCAAACGCGGTTCCGCCAAAACTGGCCACCACACCGAGGCCTTTCGCGGCAGCACGGGCGGTTTCGCGGTCGAACCAGTCAAGATCCTGCTGCCCGATTGCACCGAACTCTTCCAGGTTGTCTTCGGGGTTGAGTTTTTCTTCGTCGATCGCATCCTGGCGAATGATGCTATCGAAGAAAAAACCGCCGGCGGCCATGCGCGCGCTGGGGGGCGCTGAGAGGTCGCTTTGTGGATAGATCAGTGTGTCGCCATTCTCTGCGGTGGTGACGGTGAATCCCTCGGGAACCAGCACTTCAAGGCCGTTCAGCCGCCAGCTCTTCCATTTGTCCTTGGCAAAACCGAAGCGCGTGGTGCGCGGGAACACGCCCACGGTGTCGATGCCCATGGCGGCAATCAGATCGTCCTCGATAAGGCCAAGCATCTGTCCCGGCTCGCTGACACGAACGGGACGCTTTTCGAGGCCGTAGTAATCGCGAAGAGCAGCGACGCAACTGACATGAATGCCGCTGCAGTTGGTGGCGCCGAAGTCGACCGGCACGCGGTCCGGCTGGCTATGGCAGAGCGCGGCGGCGATCCTTCGCCGGCCTGCCGCATTTTCCTGGAGAACGTTCATCGTGCTCATTCTCCGCACGCCCTGGTCAGCAACCTGCATCCTGTGCGATGGGGCAAGCGCGGCGGTTTTGCCACGTCCCGGCGGGAGCGACGCCACAATCTAGTGTTTCACAGCCTCGGTGGCCGACGAGAACTTGGATTCGGCCTCGAGACGACATGAAGGGGCGCACTCAGCGCTCATAAACCTCGCGGCGATGCCCGGCCTTCACGACCAGCACCCGCAGGATGTTGTCTTCGATACGCGCCACGATGCGGTAATCGCCAACGCGATACTTCCAGAATTCGCCTAGGCGGGAGCCCTTCAGCGCCTCACCGATCAGGCGGGGATTTTCGAGCTTTGCAAGGCGCAGCGAAAGGAAGGCATAAATTCGCCGCGCGACCTGTTTGTCCAGTTTTTCGAGAGCGCGTTCGGCGTCGGCGAGAAGTTCAATCTTCCAGATCATTCTCGTTCAACCTGATACCAGCGCGTTTCATGGCAACCTCAAGGGGAACTGTGTGACTGCGGCCAGCGCGGAGATCTTCCAACCGCTTTTCGGCGATGCAGATATCTTCGAGGTCTTCGAGATGCTTGAGAATGGCTTCACGCGCGTAGTAGGTCTTGGTGCGGCCGGTGCGCTTGGCTAGCCGGTCGAGGCGCTTTTCGATGTCTTCAGGAAGCCGGATAGCAAGCACAATGGACCTCCGCTATACATGTATAGCATATCATGATCGAGCCCCGCTTTCAACGGGAAGTTGAGGAAGCTATCTAGTGCGTCTTGATCGTTTCGCCTGCCGACGAGATCTTGGCTTCGGCTTCGGAGATCACGCGGAGGGCCTCATCGTACGCCTCTTCGCTGTCGCCGGCCTCTTTCCACATCTTCTCGCCTCGCTCGAGTTGCTGCTCGGCGCGCGGCACGTCAATCTCCTCGGGCTTCAAAGCATCGCTGGCCAGGATGGTGACGCGGTCGCCCAGCACCTCAACAAATCCCCAGCTCACGTTGTAGCGCGTCGTTTCAGGGCTGGTGGACTCGATGCCGCCGCCCAGGTGAATACGAACGTCGCCCGCGCCCAGCTCGGCCATCAGCGGCGCGTGCCCGTAGAGCACTTCCATGTAGCCGTTCTTCGCGGGCAGCTCCACCGCCGGGGCGTCCGCCTCGAATAGAATGCGCTCCGGCGTCACCAGCCGCACGCGAAGTTGATTACTTTCCTCAGCCATAAATCAGTTCTCAGTTCTTAGTTCACAGTTCATAGTTTCCGGTTCGTCGCTCGCGTGGCTGTGAACTGCGAACTACGAACTGCGAACTGGCTTTACACGCTCGCCTTCAGCTTCTCCGCGGATTCGAGCACTTCCTCAATGCCGCCCTTCATGTAAAACGCCTGCTCCGGCACATCGTCGTGCTTGCCGTCGATGATCTCCTTGAAGGCGCGCACCGTGTCGGCAATCTTGACGTACGCGCCGGGAATTCCGGTGAACTGCTCGGCCACGTGGAACGGCTGCGACAGAAACTTCTGCACCTTGCGTGCGCGCGCCACGGTGAGCTTGTCGTCTTCCGACAGTTCGTCGATGCCCAGAATGGCGATGATGTCCTGCAGGTCCTTGTAGCGCTGCAGAATCTTCTTCACGCCCTGGGCGACATCGTAGTGCTCATCGCCTACCACGCGCGCCGTCAGAATACGCGAGGTTGACGCTAATGGATCGACGGCCGGATAAATGCCGAGCTCGCTCAACGGGCGGCTCAATACCGTAGTCGCATCCAGGTGAGCGAAGGTTGTGGCCGGCGCGGGATCGGTCAAGTCGTCGGCCGGCACGTACACCGCCTGCACCGACGTAACTGACCCCTTGCTCGTTGACGTAATCCTTTCCTGCAACTCGCCCATTTCCGTCGCCAGGTTGGGCTGGTAGCCCACCGCCGAGGGCATGCGGCCCAGCAGCGTCGACACCTCGGAACCCGCCTGCGTGAAACGGAAGATGTTGTCGATGAAGAGCAACGTGTCGGCGCCTTCCTGGTCGCGGAAATACTCGGCCACGGTAAGCGCGGTCAACGCCACGCGCAGGCGCGCTCCGGGCGGCTCCGTCATCTGCCCGTACACCAGCGCGCATTTCGAGTCCTGCCAATGCCCTGGCTTGATCACGCCGCTCTCGGTCATCTCCAGCCACAGGTCGTTGCCCTCGCGGGTACGCTCGCCCACGCCGCCAAACACCGAGAAGCCGCCGTGGTTCTTGGCCACGTTGTTGATGAGCTCCATGATCACAACGGTCTTGCCCACGCCTGCGCCGCCGAATAAGCCGATCTTGCCGCCCTTCAAAAATGGCTGGATCAGGTCGATGACCTTGATCCCCGTCTCGAACATCTCCTCGTGCGTCGACTGCTCGTCGAAAAGCGGCGCGGGGCGGTGAATGGGCATGCGCTGGCTTTCGCCGATCGGCCCCAGTTCGTCCACCGGCTCGCCAATCACGTTGATCACGCGGCCCAGCGTTTCCTTGCCCACGGGCACGCGGATCGGGCCGCCCATGTCGATGGCCTTCATGCCGCGCACCATGCCGTCCGTCGCCTCCATGGCCACCGTGCGCACGCGGCCCTCGCCCAGGTGCTGCTGGACTTCGAGGATTACATTGATGGGCGTGGGCACCTTGAAGCCCTCGTCGGTGACGCGCAGCGCCTGATAAATCGGCGGCATCGTCGCCTCTTCAAATTGCACGTCCACGGCCGGGCCGGAGACCTGAATCACTTTGCCGATGTTTTCTGCCATTTCTTCTGCCTTTTCAAATCTCAAACTTTTGCTAGTCCAGTATCTGATGCAAAACTTTGCTGACGTTTGGTCCTTGCATTGACTTGATTAAATCCAGTGACTCTCTTTGAATCGGATCAGAATCGGGCGGCGGCAGGTGTCTCTGTTTTGCCAACTCAGCCCTCACCGCCTCGAACCGCTCCAACGTGGTCACCATCTCGTAACTCAGCAATTTCGCTGCGACAGCCCTGTCTCGTCTTGTTAATGCCGCTTGCAACGCATCGTCAACGCTTTTAGTTGCCAGCTTATCGAGCTCGGAATATTTCTCATTGCTGAGCGAACCAGAGTTTTGCATAGCATCAATCTGTTTCAGAGCAACCTTGGCCACATTTCGTTCTTCGGGTGTCAGCCAAATGCGACTAATCACGCTCCACGTAACGAGTCCTAAAGCAACAACTGCAAAAACAATCCCAATTCCGACGAGAATCTTCCGCGTAGTTCTTTTGCTCCACAGTTCGATCTGCAAGAATTCGCGGACTTTCATTTCCAATCCTTACAAAGCCGCTGCTCCACTCACAATCTCAATAATCTCCGTGGTGATCTTGGCCTGGCGCACGCGGTTCATCACCAGCGTGAGCGCGTCGATCATGTCGGAGGCGTTGTTCGATGCCGAATCCATCGCCGTCATGCGCGCCGCGTGCTCTGCGGCCA
>Ga0224555_1003777_pt1 | contig 14895 bp, 18 predicted proteins | sample 714S23034metaG_FD_180687 | JGI IMG/M metagenome (GOLD analysis project Ga0224555, IMG submission 180687) | Peat soil microbial communities from Stordalen Mire, Sweden - 717 S2 30-34 | ecosystem: Environmental > Terrestrial > Soil > Wetlands > Peat | place: Sweden: Norrbotten County, Stordalen...
GAAACTGCACAGAAAGCTTGCTATAAACTACCAACGGGATTACTGCCTGCGCGCCCCTGTTCGAACACCAACCATGCAAACCGCTGAATTGGCCTTAGCAAAACGCTATGCCCGACAGACTCCTAGCCTAGGCCAGTTGCACGCTTTCGAGGACCGATCCTGACGAGAAGCTCTGACATGCGGAATATAAACCAAATCTTCCGTTCATTGCTCAGTTACTTGCGTTGAGCCGCCCGTTTCTAGTGAGAGTCAATTTCGCCACCCAGTGCAATGAAATGCTGCCACCAGCGTTGTTCGGGCGCCCAGTGTGCCCAGCAGCACGCCGGAGGCGTGCTGGGCAGTTAACAGATCGGCAAGATCTTCGACGTGACCGGCCAGCGCGACCGCGCCGTCAATGAGTACCGCCTGGCCGTGCAGACCAACGACAACACACAGGGCGCGGTCAACGAAGACGGAAGCCGGCACACAACCAGAATGAATGGTGCTCGTCCTGGTGAGTCTTCCTAGAAGAAGAAGATGAGGCTCTTGTTTTGACTGCCGAAAGGCTCGGTCCTAGTCAAGTTTGACACTCCAAATGATGATTATTTTTCGACCTGAATTGCAAAATGCTGGCTGTGTTCTACCGCGAAGATTGGTTTTCGACCAGAGTTCGTATATATTAGTATTCGACCGTGAAGCAGAATTATTGGTTGTCTTCGACTGAAGAGTGGAGTTATCGACTGTGACTTCTGAAAATCAAATTCCTAATAATGATTATGCCGGAACCTTCCAGGAGGAGACGGTGCCGCAGGATACAAGGCTGGCGGGCTGGGCTGCTCTCGTCCGGGCGTTCGGTGTTCAGGCCCCCGTCCGCCGTCCTAGCGCCGTATCCAGACAGCACGTCAAGGGGAGTCGCCGGGAGGAGGGGGGCTGGAACGTCTTCGACAAGCGTTACTGGCCCGGCGAGTCCTTTGGCGACCAGTTGGGATTCGCGCTGCGCCATGAAAACCTCGACCTGCTCGTCCTGAAACGGCTCTTCGAGGCCGTCCCGCAGGATACCGTCACCGCATTCGTGCGTAGCGCCCCCACCGGCGCATCCAACAGGCGCGCTTGGTTTCTCTATGAATTCCTCACCGGTCGAACGCTCGACATTCCCGATGCTGCGGAGGCGAGTTTCACAGATCTGCTGGACGACCGCCTTTATTTCACAGCGGCGCCGCGGCTCTCCCGTCGTCACAAGGTACGCGAGAACCTGCTCGGCACGCCGGCCTACTGCCCGGTCATTCGCAGAACGCAGGCGCTGGTAGAGTACGGCGCTCGCTCGCTCGGAACCAAGGCAAACGAGGTCATTGGACGCACCGGCGCAAACGTGGTCGCGCGCGCGGCCAGTTTCCTTTTGCTTGCGGACAGCCGCGCCAGCTTCGAAATCGAAGGGGAAAAGCCGCCGCGCGGTCGGCTGGAGCGGTGGGGTCGCGCAGTGCTGCAGGCCGGAAAGAACCCGCTCACGCTTGACGAAGTCCTGCGCCTGCATGCCGTGCTGATCGAGGACACACGCTTCACGCGGGCTGGCCTGCGGCCGGACGGCGTTTTTCTGGGCCAGAGGGATCACGAGGGCGACCCGCTACCGGAATTCATCGGCGCGCGCCCCCAGGACCTGCAATCCCTGATGCGGGGAATGATTGCCGCAAACGAGCGTATGCGCGAGGGAGAGCTGGACTGCGTACTCCAGGCGGCAGCGACGGCGTTCGGTTTCGTCTACATCCATCCGTTCCAGGACGGCAACGGGCGTCTCCACCGCTGCCTGATCCATCACGTTCTGGCAGAGAGAAAATTCACGCCGCCCGGCATGGTGTTCCCGGTTTCTCCGGTTATGCTCGATCGGATTGACACCTACCGCGACACTCTGCGCGCACATTCGGGTCCCCTGATGAACTTCATCGAATGGCGACCGACGCCCGAAAGAAACGTCGAGGTCCTGAACGATACCGCCGACCTGTACCGGTATTTCGACTGCACCGAGGCGGCGGAGTTTCTCTATGCCTGTGTTGCGCGCGCCATCGATAAGGACCTGCCGCAGGAGATCGACTTCCTGCGCCGCAATGACGAGGCGATGCGTCGCATCATGAACACGGTGGAGATGCCGGACAGGATGGCGGAAGATCTCGTCAGGTTTATCCGCCTAAACGAAGGTACGCTAGGTCGCAAGCGGCGCGAAGGCGAATTTGAGAAGCTGACCGACGATGAAGTGGCCTACATCGAGGCAATAGTGCGGGAGGCATTTGACGGGTACGAGGGCCATTAGAGCATTTCTCCTATTGCTGTAGAGCATTGAAGGGGAGCCTGAACCAGGCTTTTGCGTCCTCGGCAGTGAGAAGCGGCAGCAGTTGGGCGATAGCCTGATCGAGGGCGTCTTTAGTCCGCGCCTTGGCTGCGCGCAACAGTTGTTTGAGCTTGGCCCAGGCCTTTTCGATGGGGTTCAGGTCGGGCGAGTAAGGCGGCAGGTAGAGCAACTGGGCTCCTGCGGTCTCGATCCTGCGGTCTCGATTCTTTCGCGCACCCCCTTGACCTTGTGCGAGCTGAGATTGTCCATCACCACCACGTCGCCAGGCCGCAGTTGCGGGCACAGAACTTTATCCAGATAGGCAAGGAATATCTCCCGGTCCGTGGCCGCCTCGATGGTCATGGTGGCGATCATGCCGCGGGTGCTGATGGCGCCCAGTATGGTCAGGATTTTCCATCGGCCATCGGGCGTGCTCTCATGGATGCGCGCGCCTCCCGTGCAACGTGCATAGAGGCGCGTCATCTGCGTGGATACGCCGCTTTCATCCAGGAAAATCAGCCGCTCCAGGTCGATCCTGCCAATCGCCTCGATGAACTCTTCCCGCCGCTTGCGGTTCTCTTCCGTCTCGCGCTCTTGGGCGTGGAGTGACTTTTTTTGAGCCGGAAGCCCATCCGCTTCACCACCCGCCACAGATGCTGCGTGCTCACCCGCAGGCCGGTCTTGTTCTCCAGCTCTGCCTGTAACTCGACTAATGTTGCATCGGGGTGGCAACGTAATAACCCGGCTAAAGCAGGCTCGTCGATCCGGCGCTTGGCTCCGGGACGATAACTGGGCCGCTCCATCCGACCGGTACGCTTCCTCGCCGCCGAGATCTTCCATGCCCAGCCCAAGCTCACGCTGAAACGCTCGGCCAACTCCGACAGGCTACCCTTGCCCTGGTCGTAGGCCACCAGCAGCTTCCGTCGCAAATCATCCGAATAGGGTCGCGCCATTGCATGTGCGCGGAGCGTCGCCATCAATACTATACACCATCAGGAGAAATGCTCTAGAATACGGCTGCCAAACAGACAAAGAAAAGCTGCACTGTTCGTCCTACATTCGGGCAAATGGTTCGGAGGCTGGTCCGAGGGCGGTGCCGGCGTGGCCGATTCGAGAATCAAGCAGTCTCGGTGTGCTACATGCTGAGGCCTTTTGTTAGACATCAACAATCACCTGGTGGAATCAAAGCGGAATCGTGCTTTCCAGCCTGTCTCTTCGCCCAATGTCAAGCACGCCTCGAAGCGCTTGCCCTGTTTGGAAATGAAACCTTTGAGTACGCCGGTCTTGCCCTTCGTACACAGCGCCTCAATCTGCTTCGGCGTGAGGGTCTTCTTCGCAATGGTTTCGTTGAGGCTGAAGTTGCAGCCCTCGCGATAGCGGCTGCAACCGTAGAAGTTCTGCCCATTGGGCTTTTTGATGATGCCTTGTTTGCATTTAGGACAAGCGAAATGTCCGGGCGACGGGGCTGTTGCTGTCCTGGCCGACGCTGGCCCATTTGACGACAAGGCAGGCTGCGGAGCGATGTGCAACTGCGCGAGTTCTTGCTTAAGCTGGCCGTCGATGCTGGAAACAACGTTCAAATACTGGGCTTTTCCTTCGGCAATATCGTCGAGCTGCTGCTCAAGGGAGCGCGTGTAGTCGTACTCAAGAAAGGCGAAGTGGCCTTTGAGCGCGTCGATGAGCAAGATGCCGAGGTCGGTGGCCCTCAATATCTTTTTGGAATCGTCGATGTAGTTGCGGGTGATGATGTTCTTGAGAATCGCCGGGTAGGTGGAGGGTCGGCCGATTCCTTCATGCTCCAGCTTCTTAATCAGGCTTGCCTGGGTGTAGCCGTTCGGTGGGCGCGTCTGCTTGTTCAACACACGGGCGCTGTCGGCGTGGAGCTGGGTGCCCCGTGCGAGGGAAGGGACGCGACCATTCTCGTCAGATTGCCTCTCCGGGTCCTCCGTGTCGTTCGCATCAGGTTCTTCGGCGGCGTCCTTGGCTGTTAGAGCGCGCCAGCCCGGCTTGATGAGCGTTCGGCCCATCGCTTTGAAGACGAATGGCTGCGATCCATCCTGGGCAGCAAGTGTGAGGGTGTTCACGCTGTATTCGGCATCCGCGAGCTGCGAAGCCACGGCTCGGGTCCAGATGAGGTCGTAGAGGTTTTTCTGGTCGTTGTCTGCGCCGGCACTACGCTGGTCCAGATGGGTGGGTCGGATTGCCTCATGGGCCTCCTGGGCGCTCTCTTTGGACTTCCAGATGCGCGGTTTGGGCGGTAAGGGCAGCTTGTTGCTGGCCGCGTAGGCTCGAATTTCGGCCAGCGCCTCAGAGGAGAAATTCTGGCTGTCGGTCCGGTGATAGGTTTAGCCCTTCTTCGAATAGCCTCTGAGCGAGTTGGGCGGTCTGTTCCGGGTTATATCCGAGCGTCACGCTTGCTGCCTGAAGCAATGTGGCGGTTGTAAAGGGTGGCGGCGGGGCCTTGGTCGCCGGCTTCGTCGCGGTGGCAGTGACGGCAAAGATTTTGCATTTCGCTGCTTCTTCCGCCAGCGAAGCATCCAGAATATATTCCTCGTCTTCCTTGAGGAAAGGGGCTGTATCCCACTGGGCGCGCCATTTTCCGTTGTCGAAGATCGCCTCGGCGCCGAAATGCTTTGTTTCCTTGAATGCGTCTATTTCACGTTGCTGATCGACAACGAGTCGGAGAGCGACACTTTGGACGCGCCCGGCACTGAGCCGGGGAATGCCCGTTTGCTCCGAGAGAGCAGGCGACACCTGATAGCCGACGAGGCGATCCGCGCCTCGCCTGGCCTCTTGCGCGTGGATGAGATTCGTATTGAGTTGCCGCGGCGCCTTGATGGCGGCACGAATCACGCTTTCGGTGATGGCGTCGAAGGTGACGCGCGCGTATCGGTGAAGATTCAGAACCTGCTGCAGGTGCCAGGCAATGGCTTCTCCCTCGCGATCGGGGTCCGTGGCGAGGTAAACCTGTTCAGAGCGTGCGACGCGCTGCCGCAGCTGCGAAACAACAGGTTTGCTCCGTTCGAGGATTCGGTATTCGAGCTTGTAGGTATTCGGCTCGATCCCGAAGTCGTTTGCCGGAAGATCCCGAATGTGTCCAACGCTTGCGGCCACGTCCCAGCCACTGCCCAGAATTGCCTTGATCTTCTTGATCTTGTTCGGGCTCTCCACGATCATCAGGTTCATGCGGCTGCCTCTTGCCTGGCGATCTACCGAGAGGATTATGCGGGGACGGTTTGTGTCTGACTCTTTAGCTTGTAGATGGAGGCAAAATAGGCCACCATCACGCGAAATGTCTTGGAGCGATTGACTCCCCCGAGAACCTCTCCTCCAACCCTCTCCAGTTCATCCGCGATCTCGTAGGTCAAAGGGAATACAAAGGCGGTGTCAATATTCTGAAAAGGGATGTTCAACCACTGGTTGTTGTAGAACGCAACAAGTTGCGCCTGGGCGACTTTGGTTTGGAAGTTCATGATAATGTGCTCTGCGAGAGCGTTCTTTTTACGAATTCCGAGCACGGCAAAGAGTTGATTGAAGTGTGTTTTCGTAAATCTGGAGTCCACAGTGAGCCGGAGCTGGGTACGCTTTTCAACTGGTGAAACGATTCTAGCCTTGGTACGAGTTCTGGTTTTCTTGGTTGGGGTCATATCGCCTCCTTTATCTTGTCTCAATTCGGATTCATCTTACAGCAATTATATACGATTGAGCAATGAAGAGCGGTAGGAAATTACCTACCGCCTTCGTCCGTGAGGGACCATCCACTTGGCATTTGTCGTTCGGGAATGTTGCTGTTCCGAATTGCGGCCGTGTCTCGCGTCCCAGGCGTGACGCCGCTCGCGGTTTGAGCGAGCGTAGTTGTCGTTTGGTCGTGACCTCCGCAGCCGCTAAGGCCAGCGTGGTGGCAACACCCGCTTGCGCTGACGGATTGTTGCTTTGGAAGATGGCTTTGCCTTTGGCTGCATCACCTGAGGCGGCTTGGCCGGCGCGGCATGATGCTTTGAAGGAATGCAGGCGCCGATCAGCAAGATACCGATCAGCACCGGCATCCAAATTGCGCGCACGATCGTTCTGGACCGAAGCGAATTGAAGAAAATCTGTAGGGCGGTCATGCTGGAGTCCTCTCCGAGGGGGCGATCCGATATCCCCCGTCACCGCTAGCTGCGGGGGTTGAGGAGCGCCCAGGAGAGGACGTTCGCGTCGTGGGGACGGCTTGAGGGAAACGACATGGAGCAACCGAAGTGCCAGCGCCTTTGGCTGGCGCGCCGGGTGCGGTCGGTCCCCGGCCCGTAAGGGCAAGCCGGGCCCACAGAGCGACCAGACCGCCTACAAGACTCAAGTGCATTCGGTCTTGGAGATGCGCAGAACGTTGCCCGTGTTCGAGATTGCTTGGCGCTATTCTGCATTACGGCTGCCGCCGTCGAAGATGGCCACGCTGCAATCAGGGCTGGATCGGGAACCATCAAGTGGTAGCGGATGAAGGTCACTGCGTCGTTCCTCGGTATGCTTCCTGCTCTTTGAGCTTTTGCTTGTTCAACAAGGAAAGGGGCCCAGGGCCCCTTTCCTCCTGTTGTGCAGGTTGCTAGAACGGCGAATCGTCCGTTAGCTCGGTGCCATTGTCAGCCTCGACCGAAATCGGGGCGGTCCCGTTTTCGCTTGCGGGGTCTGGTGCTGCTTCATTGGCCGAGGAGGCCGGCCGGCGGGTGAGGAGGGTGAAACTGTCGATGACGACCTGGGTAAAGTTGTGCTGCACATTGTCGTTGTCGGTCCACCGTCTGTAGGCGAGGTGGCCGACCACATGGAGGGGATTGCCTTTCTTGACGTATTTCTTGATGATGTCGGCTGACTTTTCTCCGTACATGACGAGGTTGTGCCAGGCAGTTGTTTCCTTCACGTCTCCGGTGCTCTTGTCCACATACTGGCTGTTGGTGGCCAGGGTGAACCGGGCGACGGGAGTTCCGTTAGTGGTGTACTGGATCTTCGGATCGATTCCGACGTTTCCCAGCAGTATGGTGAGGTTGACTGAACCGGCCATAATGGCGATGCTACCTTTCTGAGTGGGTTGGTAGAGGTTTATGTTTCCGGCCAGGGAGTCTAGGCCGTCCGAGAAACTGGTTCGTTGTTGAGTTCATCCGCACCGGGCGCAAGCTGGCAGTTGAAACAATGCGTGAGGAAGGACGCCACGTCCTCGGCGTCTTTGCCGAGGAGCGTCAAACTGCGAACGTGGGTGTCGTCCTGTCGAGTGATGAAAAGTCCGGCAATAGGCCCGCCGGTCTGTTGCAAGAAGTTCAAGAGATCGGCGCGGCTTGGCGAGTGGGAACCGGCGAGGAAATCTGTGACCGCGTTTGCAAACTCGTCAGCGAAGACGAATGTTCTCGTGATGCACGTTCCTTCGCTCTTGTCGGGATCGGCGCCCACTGGAGCGGGGGCGCTCACCGTGAGCTCAATGCGCACGGTGGAGGACGTTGGAGGATTGGGTTCGAGCTTTGCGACTTTGCAGAATTGCAGAATGACTAGAACCGCGAGCGCATACAGCAGGCAAATCGCGCTGAATACCGCGAAAGAGGAAAGTATCATAATGGCTATATGATACAGTAAAACTATATGAACTACAGAGCACTAAAGTTTAACCATGCGGATTGACATCGCGCTTCGATTGCTGCCGCATTATGGCGAGCCTCCTTCATGGTCTGGCGTTCTTGAGAATGCGCTCCACGTATCCGTTGTAGAAACCGAAATTCGCGGTTCCGCTGTTATAGACCGACAGCGCGCGAAGCAGCGCATCGGGGTCGTTGGGCGCCGCCTGCTTTTGATCGGCATAGGCTTCGGCAAGGAGGTTGGCGCCAACGGCGATGTTGGTGCAAGGGTCGAAGAGCCGTTCCGGATTGAGGTGAAATCGAGCGGCATTGTCGGTGTTGACCTGGAGGAGTCCGACAGAGACGGAGATGCGGTGCTGGAGGAGCCAGCGCATCCAGAGGATAGCCTCCAGTCTGGAATTCGGTCGCCGGGCAAGCTCAATCGCGTGGTTGGCGAGCCCCACCTTGCCGGCGAGTTTCTGAGGACTGTTGATGCTTATTGCGTAGGGGTGAAAGCCGGATTCCGTTGTTGCTACGGCGAGCATGGTATTGAGTGCGGCGTGAGGCGCGCAGTTCTTGAGTAGAACGATCATTTGGTCTTGTGAATAGCGGTCGTTCGGTTCGAGACTCATGGCAGTCGGACCCTGCGCGTAAGCACGGGCCGCGGCCACACTGAGAAGAATTGCGGCGATGGATAGAAACTGTTTCATCTGTTTGTTGCACTCACCACGGGAATCCAGAAGAGTCTTGACCACGCTTCGATGGCGGATTGCTGAATCTCGGCGATGTATGTGCCTTTCGTCCAATAGTCGTTTGCGATTGCTACGATCACTTCCGGATGGTGTTCGATGGAGATGAGGATGGGAGCGACGAGGAGCTGCTCATAGCAGATAATGGGCGCTGCGCGCCTGGGGCCGACCAAAAGAATCGACGGCCCGAAATAGTGAATAGGGACGCCGATCTTGTCCCACGGTCTCCACATGGCGTAGGGGATCGGGACCCGCTGTTGGAATGCCGCAGTGTATTCGCCACGCAGGAGAAGTTCATTGCAATATTGACCGCGGTGCGGCAGGTTCTCTTCCGCGCCGAAGAGAATCGACTGATGGTTCTGTCGCATTTCAGAGTAGGTTGATTGCCAAAAGCCCTCGGCGGACGGTGTCCAGTGGTTGATGACTCCTTCGGGAAAGACCTGGATCTGGGCATTGGAGTCGAGCGCGGTCTCCTGAACGTAAACAACGGATTTATAGAGCGCCATGGGCGTTTGTTTGGATAGCTCGGAGCCTCCAAGCGCGGTGTCGTGGCCTTGCCAGGCCGGGGGAATAGTCGGAATCCCTGAGTGCGACACGTAGCAGATTACGGCGAGCATCGCCGCACACAGAAGCGAAGAGACCCTGTACTTCGACAGCGTTCCAAAGAGAATGATGGTGGCGATCAGGCCGGCCCAGCGAAGTGCTGGAAACAGGACTCCGGCGACGGTCAGTGGATTGACGACGCCGGTCGGCAGAAGGGCAGTGAGACACAGCCCAATAGGCAGAGCCCATTCGGCTTGGATGCGGGGCGTCAGCAGCAGCCAGACCCAAGGAAATGTCAGGACGACCGCCGAAATGAGCCACAGGATCACAATCGAGAGCGGATGCATTCCCGCGTCGTCGCCGAAGAATTGGGTTGCTCCAGGGATGATCGGCCAAATTGATGCTGCGTAGTAACAGCCGAGAACTGTCAGGCGCTGTGCCGGTCCTTTCGCGGTGCCGAATACCTGAGGCAACGCGAGAAGCGCCAGGAGCGTGAAGAGGTGGCCGGACCAGGCCACAGCGCCGATTGTCAGTGCGACAAAACCGGCCATCAGGAGGTTTTTAGAAGAGCCAGAGGAGTTTTGCATATTTCACCTTCTCGTCGAGGCGGACTGGTCCGAAGTAGCGGCTATCAAAGCTGAAGCGGTTGTAGGAGGAAATGACCCATACCGTGCCAGGGCTGACTGCATAGGTCCCGGACGGGACCAGCGGCATGGGCCGTCCGATTCCGTCCTTGGGATACTGTTTGGAATTCGGCAGCAATTTGCGATTCACGGCTACTCCGGCCTCGCTCACAGTGACGGTATCTCCCGCCCGTGCAGCGATCGGCTTGAGCAGCGGGGCGTATCCGTCCCCGCATCCGAGGCTCTTTACTCGATATTCTCTTTCGATTGAGACCTTCTCTGCGATTCCGGTAGGACAGATGAGAAGATCATTGCCGCTCGCTGCGGGAACGATGCGGTAAAGCCCTGAGGGGAGGGAATTGGAAGCGATGTTAAGCCGGATGCCGGCGAAGCCAAGCGCGAGGACGATGCTGACAGCTGCGATTCCAGGTGCAAATATGAGAAAGAGGATTCGTTCAACGTTCATTAGGGGCTGCTCCTGAGCTTCTTTGGGGTTCGTGGATGCGGAAGTTTCTGTCCATCTCCTCCATGCCTTCGTCGAGTTGGGCAAAGATCTCCTGCATCTCGTCTGGGCTCGGCGGTTGCTGAGAGACGGTGGGCGCAGTTTCGTCTTGTTCTGTCATTCCGTTATCTCCTTTAGTGGGCACCTGTGGTGTAGTCGGGATTTGCTTGTCGGCGGCGATGTTGTGTGGCGGGCCTCCGGAGGCTGACGCTGCGGCTGTGGATGGAGGTTTATGAGGTGGATCAAGCTGAGTGACGGTTTGAACTCGAACGGGACCTTGGATCAAGCCGCGCGTGGATTTTGAGGTTTCAGTGTGGTAGCCCGGCCCTGTCGGCTTGTATCAGCAATGTGTTCTTCTCGTCGGTTGTGATTCGTATCTGGATTCTTGCCGTGGTTCCCTGTGCTCGTTTCGGTCGTGGCATCGCCATTTGTCCTTTCTGTGGGGGTCTCGGGGCGCAGCCCTGAGCGAGATGCGCCTACCTCGCCGTGCCCCTTAACGATTGCGACTTTATAATATTACACATCTTCTGTCAATTCTGTGTTATTGTTTGTACATCCCGTTGGTAAGGACGGGAATGAGGAGAGGTGATGGAAAAGGAGCGACGTAAAGTGCAAATACTTACCGCCGAACAGCTTGAGGTTTTGCGCACACGTCTGGCTCAGAAAGGGAATGAACCTCCCCCGCAACCTGAAAAGTTCATGATGGGGGAGATCGTACGAGCCGTTTACCCGGAGTTGAAGAAGTTGCGGGAAAACGGGTACTCGCTGAAGGTGCTGGCGCGTGTGTTTGAAGAGAACGGCATTGTAATCACAACCAACGCCCTCTCAACCTACCTGTCGAAGCTGGGGCCGAGAAGGGAAGAAGCGCAACCAAGAACGGCTCGTAAGGGAAGTTCGGTCCCGCCGCCAACTGTTGAAGTAAGGCGTGGACAATTCCAGATGAAGCCGGACGTAACCCTGTAAGAAAGGAGTGCGGCGTATGGCAAGGGTGTTCTTCGTAACAGGCAGCAAGGGCGGTGTGGGAAAGTCGGTGGGCTCGATCGGTCTCCTCGACTACTTTGAGATGAGAAGTCGAAAGGTCTCGTTGGTGGAGACCGATACGGCAAACCCGGATGTAGGCAAAGCCTACCAGAAGGATGTGAAGTCGTTCTCGCTTGTAAACCTGGATGAGAACGAGGGCTGGCTGGATCTTCTGGACATAGTGGATGCGAGCAAGGACGATGAGGTTGTCGTCAATACAGCCGCACGAAACAATGAAGGGGTCAACCGCTACGGTTCAATGTTCGATGAGAAGCTGAATGAATTTGGCTGGCCCTTCATCTCACTGTTCCTCATCAATCAGCAGAGGGACAGTTGCGAAATGCTGACCGAATACACGAACGTGGTGACGCGCGGACGAATTCATGTGGTTCGTAATCAGTTCTTCGGAATTGCTCCATCTCTGTTCGAGTTGTACGACAATTCGCCTTTGCGCAAGTCGATAGAGGCGAAGCACGGATTGTCGTTGTGCCTTCCGCAACTCGCTACACGTGTCACCAATCTTGTGCAGAGCAGTCGCTTGACGCTCGAAAGAGCCTGGCAAACTGCAACATTGGGGAGCCGCGCGGAGATCGAACGGTGGCGACGGGAATGCGCTCGGAACATCTTCGATAAGGTCTGTGGCGATGATCCCGCCCAGTGACGATCTGTACAGCGTCTTTCTTGCGGATCTGTCCGAAACGGAACGCGAGCGGGTGAGGTCGCACGCCGACAAGTTCGGGATCGAGCCGACAGATGCCGTGTGGGCTTTGATGATCGTGCTTGGCCACTACAGCGACCTGTACGAGGCAGTTCCGCAAAAAATCAACGTAACCGTGCAGGGCATCCTGGAGAAAATTCGGTCGTCTGCCGCGGCGGAAGCAGAGTCGTCCAGGGTTCGCTTGCAGGCGTCTCTGACGGATGCCGTGGTTGGTGCGGTCGAGTCCGTGGCGGCGAAGAAAGGCCTGCGCGATCTGCTGAAATGGACCGCGATTGCTTCAGCGGCTGGGTTGTTCATGCTCGCGGCCGTCTTTGTTTTCGGCTATTGGCTGGGTTTCGATCACGGCCGTACCCGTGGCTTCAATGCCGGTATCGAAGGGCGTCTGGCGGCGTCATGGGCACTCTCTGCGGATGGTTTACGGGCATACGAGCTTTGGAAAGCCGGCGATTTGGGGCATTTGGCCGCTTGCGATCAGCCGGGCTGGAAATTGGAGTCTGGGGTGTGCTACCCGAAGCCTGACGAAGGGAAGCTGTATGGTTGGCGCGTTCGGTGAGACCGGGCGTAAATCGAGTGCAACTCAACAAGTTGGAAAGGTGAATGGCTCATTATGGAATTGTCTCCGCGATCTCAACCATATGCTGACAAGAAGCCTCCAATTCGCGCTGAAGAGAAGTTGCTGCTGAGCCGGCGGGATGCTGCGCAGTTGCTCTCCATTAGCCAGCGTGCGCTGGATTATCTGGTAGCCACTCAGCGCCTGCCGACCAGGAGAATTGGCAAACGCGTTCTGATTCCAGTGGCTGACCTGCGGAGGTATGCTCGTGCCGACCATCCGGAACCGCTTGCGGGGTGATTTCTGGACGGAGCAAGCCCATCGGCCGACTCGGGACGCGGGTTTTCCCTCGATAGGTCTTGGCCAGCGAGGAGCTCCTTGGCAGGATTGACCACGTCCACAAAAGCCACAGCCGTCATGAGTGCCCAGATTCCGAAAATGACTGCGGCCATCGATGAGTGGACAGGCGATTTTGTGTATACAAGCGGCGGGCGGACGTAGAGGATTTGATCACGCAAGTGCTGGCACTGCCGTCACGCGCATGAGGTGGTCAATCGATAGTGGCGATCCACTCACGTGAGCAGATAGCGAGTCCAGTTGATACCCTTTATTGGATCACAGTAGATTTGTGACGCATATTAAGGTATCACTTGATCTTTGTTGTGATGTATTATAGTGTATCAAGTATGGCAAATGATGCAAAAAATGGTATCAAACCGTTGCGGCAGAAGATGCTGCCCGCCGAGATGCGTCGCGCCCTGATCGAGGCGCGCGAGAAGCGTGGCTGGAGCCAGAGGGATCTGGCGAGCCGCCTCGGCATCGGCCAAAGGCACATCTCCGGCATCGAGTCGGGCAAGATCGTGCCCCGTTACGACACTCTCCTTGAGATTGTTCGCATGCTCGACCGCGACCTCATCATGGTGCCCCGCGCCCTGGTGCCCATCGTGCAGTCGCTCGTGCGCGACCACCTCAAGGACGAGTCGGGCGAAGGAGAGGAACGGCCCCTCTATGCCGCCGATCGCGACGAAGATAACTCGCAGGAGCCGCGCGATGAAGTTTGACGCGAAGAAACTCAACGCGCTTTCGGTGCGCCTGTACGGAAAGCAGATCGGCGTCATCACCCGCCTCGCGGGCGAGCGGCAGCTTTTCGCGTTCGAGCAGGACTATATCGACGATCAACTGCGCCCCACCTTGAGCCTCTCCTTCAAAGGCAGCACCGGCGGGCTCGTGACGAACTTCAGCCCCGTGGGGCGCCGTGTTCCGGTCTTTTTCTCCAACCTTCTGCCTGAAGGCCACCTCCGCGACTATCTCGCCAGGCGCGCGGGCGTGAATTCCGAACGCGAATTCTTCCTTCTCGCCGTCCTCGGCGCAGACCTGCCCGGCGCGGTTGTCGTTGCGCCGCTCGATGTCGACGGGCAGCGACCCGACCTACACCACGATCAAGAGGATCGTCGTAACGACGGCCAGGACGGCGAAGAGCCGCTGCGCTTTTCACTCGCCGGCGTGCAGTTGAAATTCTCCGCCGTCATGGAAGCCGCCGGCGGCCTGACCATTCCCGCCGGCGGTTTGGGCGGCTCATGGATCGTCAAGCTTCCTTCCGCACGGTACAAAGCGGTTCCCGAGAATGAATTCGCGATGCTGGAACTGGCCCGGCGCGCCGGCATCTCCGTTCCTGAAAACAAGCTCGTAGATGTCGCCAGCATCAAAGGATTGCCTGAACAGGCCCATACGGTGGAAAGCAAGGCTCTCGCCGTGAAGCGATTCGACCGCCTGCCGGACGGCAAGCCCGTCCACATGGAGGATTTCGCGCAGGTCTTCGGGGAATTCCCCCACAACAAGTACAAATTCCACAGCTATGCAAACATCGCCGCCGTGTTATGGGCGGAAATCGGCGAAGACGCCGTGATCGAATTCGTTCGCCGCCTGGTATTTTCCGTCGTCATCGGCAATGCCGACATGCACCTCAAGAACTGGTCCCTCCTCTATCCCGACCGGCGCACGCCCGCGCTCTCGCCGGGTTACGACTTTGTGGCGACGCTTCCTTATATTCCCGGCGACACGCTGGCCTTGAGTTTCGGCGACAGCCGCAGTCTTTCTGAAATCACGCCCGACCAGATGCGCCGCTTTGCCGATACGGCGCGCATTCCGGTGAGCCCGCTGTGGAAGATCGCGGTCGAGACGGCCGAGCGCACCGCCGAGTCCTGGAAGACGCTTGAACAGGCGGACGTCCTGCCCAAAGAACTCAAGGACTCAATCGGTAGGCAGATTCAGGGCGTCGCAGCCCGCGTCAAGTGACCGGGCAATTTCCGCACAAGAAC
>Ga0224555_1003778_pt1 | contig 14893 bp, 11 predicted proteins | sample 714S23034metaG_FD_180687 | JGI IMG/M metagenome (GOLD analysis project Ga0224555, IMG submission 180687) | Peat soil microbial communities from Stordalen Mire, Sweden - 717 S2 30-34 | ecosystem: Environmental > Terrestrial > Soil > Wetlands > Peat | place: Sweden: Norrbotten County, Stordalen...
CTCGAGCGACGTTAGGCTGGGGAGAGACGTACAGCTCTCAAACTTCATAAATCTATATGGGTGTGAGATCGGCGATGGGACCAAGGTTGGAGCATTCGTAGAAATCCAAAAGAATTCCACCGTCGGTAAGTGCTGCAAGATTTCGAGTCACACCTTCATCTGTGAGGGCGTGGTCATCGAGGACAACGTCTTCATTGGACACGGAGTCACATTCGTTAACGACAGATATCCTCGCGCCATTACCGTCGAGGGAAAGCTGCAAACCGAAGCTGACTGGAAAGTCGAACGAACGGTCATTAGCAAGGGTGCTTCCATCGGTTCGGGCACCACGATTCTCTCCAACATTAATATTGGCGAGAACGTGATCGTGGGCGCTGGTAGTGTCGTCACCAAAGATGTCCCTCCCAACGTTATTGTCGCTGGAAATCCTGCCAGAGTTTTGCGTCATATCGAAGAATCAAAGAAAGAGTACGATGGACATTCCTAGAGTTGTTCCCAACACTATTCCTTTTCTTGACTTGGTTACCCCGCACGTAGAACTCGAGCAGGAACTTACAGACGTCTTTCGTCGCGTCCTACTCTCAGCCAGCTTCGTTGGCGGCCCCGTCGTCGAGAGATTTGAAGAGGCATTTGCGGCTTTTTGCGAAGTGAGCCACTGTGTTGGTGTCAGCAGCGGAACGGACGCATTGCGGTTCGCACTTATGGCCTCGGGAGTCCAGCCCGGCGACGTGGTTCTGACCGTGCCCAATACTTTTATTGCCACCACGGAAGCCATCTCCCAGGCCGGCGCCACGCCGGAATTCATCGACATCGACCAGTCCACGTACAACATGTCGGTCGAAATGCTGTGGCAGTTCCTGGAACGGCAATGTACTCGAGACAAATCAGGGAGGCTTATCAGCCTCCGCAGCGATCGCCCCGTAACTGCGGTGGTGCCGGTGCACCTCTACGGCCAAATGGCCGACATGGATTCAATCCTCGAGTTGGCCGACCGGTACGGCCTCACAGTGATTGAGGATGCATGCCAGGCGCACGGCGCGGAGTACTTCTCAAAAAAGCTCAATCGCTGGATGAAAGCCGGGTCTATGGGGCGAGCGGCTGCGTTCAGCTTCTACCCGGGGAAGAACCTCGGGGCCTGCGGCGAAGGCGGAGCAGTCACAACGAATGACGCCGATCTGGCAGGCAAAATCAAGAGACTTCGCGATCACGGCCAGGCGAAAAAGTACTTCCACGATGTAGAAGGCTACAACGGACGTCTCGATGCTCTTCAGGCCGGGTTCCTCCATGCGAAGCTTCCCCACCTGGCGGAGTGGAACGCGCGGCGCCGCGCCCTGGCTGCTGAATACAACCGCCTTTTGGCAAACGATGGAGCCATAGGTCTTCCGTTTGAGCCCTCATGGTCTCGTGCCGCGTATCATCTTTATGTGATCCGCACCAAAGTCCGTGATGGCATGATGAACTACCTAAAGAGCGCGGGCATCGGCACCGGACTCCACTACCCGGTTCCGCTGCATCTCCAGAAAGCGTATGCATCACTGAAATATTCCCAGGGAGACTTTCCTGTGTCAGAAAGCGCTGCTAGCGAAATCATCTCCTTGCCGATGTTCCCGTCGCTTACGGCCCAACAGCAAGCCAGGGTGGCCGAGGAGATTCTACTCTTCACTTCCAAGATTTGTCGCCTGCCAATCAAAGCTGCGAGAGAGTCACTGGCGCCAGCTGCACTGCGCGCATGAAGAACACTACTTGATCTGATGTACGCTATTTAGGCCCTCTGAATTCCTAAGAGAAGGCAAACTATGTGGAGGAACTAGTGAAGTTCTACCCGCACCATCTAATCGCGGTGATTCTTGTAATCTGCGCCTCGCATTGCAGCTTCGCAAGCGATGTGTACGTTTCTCAGAATAAAGCTGGTGGTAACACCGGGGACAACTGCGCCGATGCCCGTGCCCTCAGTAGTCTTGGGGCCGGCGACTGGATCCCTGGTAACACGATTCATCTCTGCGGAACCATCACGTTTCCTGCGGGAACGGCTGGGTTGGTAGCGCAGGGGAGCGGAACGAGCGGGAGTCCGATCACAGTCAAGTTTGAGGCAGGAGCAATCCTTCAATCGCCCTACTTTGGCGGAACACCCTATGCATCCAGTTGCTACTCCATTACGACCTGTATGGGCGGAATCCAAATCTACAATCACAGCTATATCATCATCGACGGGGGTATGAACGGGATCATCCAAAACACCGCCAATGGGACCGATCTACCGAATCATCACTCAAGCACGGGCTTCTCGATCTCCGGTGGGAGCAATTTTATAATTCGAAATCTAACCATCAAGACAATTTACATGAATGACCCATCAACACAGGATACCGCCGGGGCATACACCGCCGATGTGGGGATAGCAAACGGTGCGACAAATGTAACGGTCTGCGGCAACTCCTTGCTAAATGCGAGAGGAGGGATCTCTTCGGACACTGCTGGAGGCTCGGCTCCAGCATACCCGCTCCCGGTCTGTTCATCGAACACATTCACGCCCGGCGTGAACTTCTTCGGCAACACCCTTGCCGACCATGCGTGGCAGATTCAGCCCAGCGGCGGTCGTTCTCCGATTGTCAACATCTTCAATAACAGTCTTGGAACCAACTTCAACTGGGTGGAGAAGTCCAACAACTTCCACACAGACGGAATCATCGCGTGGGGAGACAAAGGAGCCCAGCTCTCAGTCTATTTGTTCAACAATGTAATTCAGACCCCAACTTTCGGAACGGCGGGATTCTACTGCACATATGGTGAGGATGGCAGCGGATGCAGAGCGTGGGTGTTCAACAATGTGTTCTTTGCTAGTCCTGCCGATACCGGCGTGGCCGTTTGGTTGAATGGCTCGACCGGCTATCCGCTGGGACCATACTTCATCTATAACAACACCTTCATTAACAATTCACTTGCGGTGGCATTAGCCGGCGACAGCGAAGTGGTCACAATCGAGAATAACGCGGTGTCCGAAGGGGCGACTTGGAAAAACTACTTCTATGCCAAGGGGTACGGGTCGAACTCTCTGCCAAGCGTGCTGGCCATTGCCGACTACAACAGTTTCTATGGCGGTCGTGGTTATTCGTTCGCTGGAGACGGGCAGTACTACTGCTGGCCGCAAAGCGGTGGATCGCCTTCCCGCTGTGGCTCAGACTACAAAGGCCCCTGGGTGAAAACGGGGTTTGACACACACTCCGTGAGCGGAAACCCGCAGATAGATGCGAACTTCCGTCCATCTGGTAAGTCACCGGTGATCAATGCGGGCGCAAACCTGTCTTCTCTATGCAGCGTCCCGGGCTTGGGTCCATTGTGCCATGACAAAAATGGCGCCGCACGGTCTTTAGCGGGTAGGTGGGATATTGGAGCAATTGAAGGGCCGCATCCGAATCCGCCAATCGCGTTGACCGGAGCGGTAAAACAGGCAGTCGCGGAAGATTAAGTCTTGTCTATCTTTAATGGTTACCAGAATTGAGCGATGCTCTGATACAACCCCTGGACTCAGCAACAGACCAACCAATCGGAGATCGCTTCTTCGCGACATCCCACTTGGACGCGGATCTGAAGGGACGATCCGTTCGTGGCGGCGCGGTTATGCTCGCCGCTCAAGTGGCGAAGTTTGTTATACAGCTAGCTTCCACCGCGATTCTCGCCAGATTGTTGATGCCTGCTGACTTTGGCATTGTGGCCATGGTCACCGCCTTTACCGGGCTACTCTGGCTGTTGGGAGACATGGGGCTTGCAGGTGCCACAATCCAGCGCCCTGAAATCACGCACAAGCAGGTCAGCACGCTGTTCTGGATCAATATTGGATTCAGCCTGCTCATTTCAGTCGTCGTTGCTTCGCTGGCGCCGGTATTCGCATGGTTTTATCACGAGCCGAGGCTCACAATGGTGACGCTCGTCCTGGCTGGGACGTTTGTGTTCAGCGGGTTGACGAGTCAACACTATGCCTTATTAATGCGGCAAATGCGCTTTCGCGCCATGGCGCTTGTTCAAACGCTGCCTCAACTGGCAAGTGCGGCGGTTGCAATTTGGCTGGCAATGGCCGGCTGGCACTACTGGGCGCTGGTCTTTAACGGAATCGTCGGCGGCGGGGTCATGGTTCTGGTCGCCTGGATTGCCTCCGGATGGAGACCAGGGTTGCCAAGCCGGAGTGCCGGAGTCGGTTCGATGCTGGGCTTCGGCGGGCATCTCATGGGCTATAACCTGCTGAGCTACTTCACGCGCAATGCAGATAACGTCTTGATTGGGCGCTTCCTTGGGGCTGGTCCACTTGGAATCTATTCCAAGGCCTATGCATTGCTGATATTCCCCGTGCAACAGATCAACGCCCCAATCAGCGGAGTGGTCCTTCCCGCCCTCAGCCGGTTGCAGTGTCAGCCTGACCAGTACCGGCGCTATTTCCTCAGGGCCATCGAGGGCGTTGCCTTCATTGGCATGCCCATCATCGTCTTCGCGTTTGTGGACGCGCGATTTCTGGTCCTGACGTTGCTCGGGCCAAAGTGGTTGGGAGCCGTTGAAATATTCCGCCTGCTGGCGCCCGCTGCACTGGTTGGCACAATCAGCGGGGCGCCCGAGTGGATCTTCACTTCGCTGGGGAAGACTCACCGGATGTTACTCTGGGCGGTTATCTCGTCGCCAATCATTCTCGCCGGGTTTGTCGTCGGTCTCAAGTGGGGTGCAGCGGGAGTAGCGGCCTCGTTCAGCATTACCTTCAGTCTCTGTTTTGCACTTTTCATCTTCGATGCCTGCCGGCAGTCGCCGGTTCGACTTCGGGACCTCGCATCGGTCCTGTTTCCACCACTCTTTGTGAGCGCCGCGGCGGGCCTCATTGCCAGCGCAACCGGGTTAGTTTTGCATTTCCCAGCGCCCGTGAGGCTGGTGATTGACGCAGCCATCTTCGCATTGTCGTACTCAGCCCTTTGCCTCGTGTTTCAAGGCGGCCGCAGAATGTGGAAATTGATCTTGACGCGTGGCAGAACTGCTACACCCCAATAGTTGACTCTCAGTGCTTTCTTCCGTTCAGAGACAGTTTGATTCAAAATGACAAGAGTTAGCGTACTGATGCCATCGTATGACTATGCGCGTTATCTACCGTTCGCGATCAAGAGCGTGCTCTCACAGTCTTACTCCGATCTCGAGCTGATTATCGTGGACGATTGTTCCACAGATGGATCGAGGGAAATCGCAGAAGAATGGAAGCGGGTTGACGATCGTGTTGTAACTGTGTATCACGATAAGAATCGTGGGTTAGCCGCGGCCAGGAACAGCGGACTTGCCGTTTCCTCTGGTGAGTTAGTTGCATTTTGTGATTCGGACGATATTTGGTTGGAGGACAAGCTGAAGATTCAGATCGACGCATTCAAAATGATTCCTGAAGTCGGCATCTTGCACTCAGACAGCGCGATCATCGATTGGCATGGCGACCTGACCGGTGAACTCTTCAGCGGGTTCTACCATAGGAAAGGTCAACTTTTGTCAGGAATCTTGTTTGAGGAACTGTGCCAGCGGAACTTTTTGTGCGTCCCTACAGTGATCCTCAGGCGAGAGGCTATTAGATTTGCTGGGGGGTTTGAAGTTAGCTTGCGGTCCCTAGAGGACTGGGTTTGCTGGACAAAGATTTCAAGCAAATTCTCATTTTCGTATTTCGACGGTGTTCTTGCGTATTACAGAATTCATGGCGAAAGTCTTTCTAGCAATTCCAAGAGCATGGCCCATAGCCGGATAGAGGCCTTGCGAATTCTCTTTGACACAATCTCAGGGATCCGCCCGAAGTTAAGGGCGAAGATGCTGTATTCCCTCGGAATGAGCTTCCTAGAGATTGGAGACCCTGCTGGGGCGGCAAAGGCCTTTTTCGATTCGACGCATGCGGATCCCTTTGAGGGACGCAGCTGGGTTCGGTACGGTCAGTCGGCTCTCTTGCTCGCCGCACAGAAAATGGGGCTCGCTTAAATGCAAATGCCGACTTCTGGCATAGGCGCGTTCGGAGGCGGGGCCGCCGACACGGTCATGCACCCCGTGGTGGCAATCGCCATGGTAGCCGCGATCGCGCTGATGCTTTGGCTTCCCCGGAAGTACGCTGTTGTGCCGTTCCTTTTGGCATTGTTTCTCCTTCCAGCCGGACAGGAATTGCATGTTGGCGGTGTCCATCTCTATGTGCCCAGGATTCTGATCGCATTCGGGGTTGCGCGGCTAGTGCGGGCGAAGCTGGGATCAGGAAACCGGATATTCACCAACGGGTGGAACGATCTGGACAAAATATTTACCTGCTGGGCTCTCCTTCATGTCGTAGTCACGACGCTTTACTACGGGGGCAACGGAGCCGCTCTAATTCAGAGGGCCGGATTCATCTGGGACACTCTGGGGGGATACTACCTCCTGCGATATCTGATCCGGGACACCGAGGACATCAGGCGGGTTGCCAAGACATTTGCCCTCATTGTTGGCGTTCTTGGTATCGCGCTGCTGTATGAGCGTTTCCGTGGCGTTAACGTCTTCGGTTACTTTGGAAGTATCCCTTTGATTTCAGCTTTGCGCGACGGCAAGATCCGCGCACAGGGGCCATTTGCACACCCGATTCTGGCAGGTTCTTTCGCCGCGACTCTGCTACCGTTCTTTGTTTGGCTTTGGCGCAGCAGGAGAACCAAGCTCCTTGCCGTGGTTGGCGTGGCCGGCTGTACGGCGATGGTTTTCAGTTCCTCCTCAGCGACTCCCCTGTCGATTTACATGGCCGTGATTATCGGCATCTGCTTTTGGCCTCAGCGCCTCCGGATGCGCACGGTTCGTTGGGTTTTCCTGGTCCTGTTAGTTGCCTGTGCCTTGGCGATGAAGGCACCCGTCTGGTTTCTCATTGCACGCGTAACGCTAGTTGCCGGGAATTCAGGCTGGCACCGCGCAAACCTTATCGACGTGTTCTTTCGGCATTTCGGCGACTGGTGGCTGCTCGGAACAGACAAACAGGCGACTTGGGGATTCGGTAATCTTGACGATCTCTGCGAACAGTGGATTAGCGAAGGGGAGACCGGAGGACTGGCGACGCTACTTTGCTTCATCCTGCTTATCACACAGTCGTTCCGCAGACTTGGCAAGGCACGAAAACGAATCTCGCAGGATCGGAAGCAGGAGTGGCTGCTCTGGCTGATCGGTGTTGCATTGTTTGCCCACTGTGTAGGCTACTTCGGCATCAGCTACTTCGACCAAACGAAATACTCATGGTTCGCGTTGCTAGCCATCATCACTGTCGTAACGACTCGAACCGCGCATCGAAAGAACATCTTGCCGTCTGAAACGAATCAGGAGCCTCTTGAGCCTATCTTGAGCGAACTTCTGCCAACCGGCTCCCGCTGGTAGATCAGCTCTGTCGACTTGAACAACGGTCGTCCCAGTCAGTTGGAATTGACCGCCATGGTCCGAATGCTCTCTGTTTTGCAACTCTCATTTTGGTTCTGTTGATGAATGCGATGGAAACCCACTCACCTGATTTGTCGATCATCATAGTCATCTGGAATGGCAAGCAGTATGCCCGGGAGTGCCTTGACTCCCTCCGCAACTACCAGGACGATCCCACGGTTGAGATCATTGTTGTAGACAATGCATCTTCTGACGGCACGCCGGCGCTGGTTAGGCAGGGATTCCCCTGGGTTCGCCTGATCGAGAACAGCGCCAACCTTGGATTTGCAAAGGCAAACAACATCGGCATGGTTGCCAGCACTGGCAAGTATGTCTGCCTGGTGAACTCGGATGTCCGGGTTCCTCCTGACTGCCTTCCGCGTATGCAGGCTTATATGGAAGCAAATCCCGCAGTAGGCATGCTTGGCCCACAGATGCTCTGTCTGGATGGGTCGATTGGAAGATCCTATCTGAGATTTCCCACACTCTGGAGAGGCATCTGCGATGCGTTCGCGCTGCGTCGTATCTTCCGAAGCTCAGAAACTCTCAATGGGATTGAGATGACCGACTTCAATAACAGCGAGACCGCCGAGGTCGATGTGTTGAATGGCTGGTTTCTGATGGTGCAAAGGAAGGCGCTGGAGCAGGTTGGGTTGCTAGATGAGCAGTTCTTCATGTATGGCGAAGACATTGACTGGTCTTATAGATTTCACAAAGCGGGCTGGAAAAGAGTGTATTTCTCCGGAGCAAGCGCATTTCACCACGGCGGAGCGAGCTCCGCCGTCGCTCCCACCCGCTTTTACATTGAGATGAGGCGTGCGAACTTGCAGTTGTGCAAGAAACACTATGGCAGTTTGTCGGCACTTGGGCACATAGCCGTCACGTGCATACACGAGCTGATTAGGGTCACAGGCTACTGCCTGATTGGAATTGCAAGAAAGTCAGAACGGTCGCTGGCGGTTGCGAAAACGAGACGAAGTCTCGCAAGCATCAGGTGGCTGATCCGTCGGCACCATCACGCCGGAATAACTTTGTCATGAGGCGCGCCATGCCGGTGGAAGCACGATACGTATTGGTAACAGCCGCCTACAACGAAGAGCGGTATATTGAAGAATTGCTCAAGTCAGTAATAGCTCAGACCCTGCTTCCGTTGCGATGGGTAATCGTAAGCGATGGTTCGACAGATCGGACGGAAGCAATTGTAAGGCAGTATGCGTCGCAATTTGACTTCATTGAGCTGTTTAGAATCGATGACGATCATCCGCGCAATTTTGCCGCTCAGGTGCACGCTATCAACGCAGGCCTTGGCCGCCTAAATGGGCTCGATTTCGACTTTGTCGCTAATGCCGATGCAGATGTTTCATTTGATTCGACCTATATCTCGGACTTACTAGCGGTGTTTGCAACCGACCCGCGGCTCGGTTTGGCCGGCGGTAGCATCTTCGAGAAGCAAGACGGCGAGTTCAAACCTCGTTCTGACAATAGGGAATTATCAGTGGCTCACGCAGCTCAGTGTTTCCGGCGTGAATGCTTTGAGTCATTAGGAGCGTGCTATCTTGCGCTACCCTATGGTGGTTCAGATACGTACGCCGAAATCCGGAGCCGGATGAACGGATGGCGTGTTCGTTCCATTGCGGCTTTAAGAGTTTTCCATCATCGGCCGATGGGAGGAGCCTCCGGCTGGATTCGTGGTACATTTCGCCAGGGCCGGATGGATCATTCTCTAGGGATTCACCCCCTTTTCGAGATCGGTCGCCTGATGCAAAGACTGTCATCTCGGCCTTTTGTCGTATACGCAGGAGTGAGGCTGGCTGGCTTTTGCTTTTCGTACATCGTCGCCGAGGAAAGAATGGTCTCCTCCGAATTTATGAACTACTTGCGGCATGAAGAAACTGAAAGAGTCCGGCAATTACTCCGAAAGCGGTTATTATTCGCACAAAGTATGAAGGACAACATCTAGCGAGGACCTCGACCTTCAGGACTAGCTATGTCTGAGGAGCCGTTTCATTGTGCTCAACCCCGATGAGACTGCTTTCGCTCTTAGCTTACGCAGAATTAGATTTGTACCCTTTCAAAGGGAAACCAAGAGGTTTTCGTTAAAAACACATATCTGGCGTCCGCGCTGGCCGTTTCCGTGTTCTCCCTAAAGGCCGCCGGATGGATCCCTGCCTGAGACACAGAAAGAGTTCTGAAACTCTCAATCTTCTTAAGCATAACTTTCTACCTATTAAGTACTCTTCCTGAATCCAGATCGAACACATAAAAACGCTAGGCGAAAGGGTTTAGTTCATGAGAGCCTGCATGTTGGCCTACACATTCTACGAGAGGGATAATCGGGTGCGTCGTTACGCCGAGGCGCTCGTAAAACGCGGAGACCAAGTCGATGCGTTCGCGTTGTCCCGTGATGAACAGCCTCCCTTCGAGCTAATCCAGGGAGTGCGTGTTTTCAGGATACAGAAACGCTCGATCGACGAAACAGGCCCGTTCAGTTACCTGATAAAGCTGCTGTCCTTCTTCTTTCGATCTGCGTGGTTCTTGACAATAAGTCATCTGCGTGAACCCTACGACATCATCCACGTACACTCGGTGCCCGACTTCGAAGTCTTTGCAACCCTCATTCCGCGCCTTATGGGGGCGCGTGTGATTCTCGACATTCACGATCTTGTGCCGGAGTTCTATGGCAGCAAATTCAAGGTCGGGGAGCGCTCACTGATATTTCGACTGCTGGTTCTTCTCGAAAGGCTCTCGATCTCGTATTCGAACCACGTGATCATCTCAAACCATCTTTGGTATGAAAAACTTGTCAAGCGCTCAGTCCGTCCAGGAAAATGCACTGCAATTATCAACTACCCCGATTTGTCGATATTCTCGCGCCGTCCGCGTCCGACTACTTCTAATGGTGATTTTGTCATGTGTTACCCGGGAGGTCTCACTTGGCACCAGGGGCTCGACATAGCAATTGAGGCCGTGTCCCTCCTGCGGGATCGAGCCCCAAGTCTGAAGTTTGTTATTGTTGGGGACGGACCGGACCGTGAAAAGCTCAAGGGTATGATAGTGCAGCAACACTTGGCAGACCGCGTCTTTATCAGTGGACTCGTACCATTGGAACGAGTGGCGGAAATAGTGGCGTGCAGCGATTTGGGTGTCGTTCCTAAGCGAAAGGATTCCTTTGGCAACGAAGCGTTTAGCACAAAGATCATGGAATTCATGGCGATGAATGTACCGGTCGTCGCAGCGAGGACGCGCATTGACGAATACTACTTCACGGATAAGATGGTGCAGTTCTTCGATTCCGGTCACGCGGAAGACCTTGCGGACAAAATACTCGATCTGATCCAGAATCCTGATCAGCGAAGCGCTTTGTGCGAATCCAGTTCGGAGTTCATTACTCAGAATAACTGGGATGTGAAGAAACAGGGATACCTGACACTCGTGGATAGATTGGCAATGCGGACTAACAATCGACCTAGCCTACGGGAATTGTTGCGCTTGTCGAAGAGTTGATTCTCAGTCGTTACGAATGCTTGGACTTCGGACCTCCAATGCGGAGGACTCCAGCCAATGAAGGCCGATCCAAAGGTGTTGTCCACCGCACTATGATTGCGGCACCTCGGCCTCTTCCGGGCTCCGTCGAAAGTGTGTCTCAATGATGCCCAGGTCTAAGATGAGCTCCTGTTTGCACAAAAGGTTTCAGACGCAAACACGGATTTGCTCGATTTGGATCTCCCGACATCTCAAATCGCAATCGCTTGGCCCTTTCTTCCGGCATAGTGAGCCGAGGCATGGGAGAGTGCGATGACGATTACACCGCAGCCATAACTGAGGCCGGGCACGGTTGCTCTCGCAATACCGTCGTTGTGGATTCGTTTTGAGGTTTGCGGCATAGTTCGTTTCCCGTGTTGTAGTTAACCGCCCAATTTACATTCGGGGCCTGTGTATCTCGCCTTTATCGCAATCACCTAGAGAAAGTCGAGAGGGTTCTGACCGCATCGCTACATTCCGCTTACTGAGCTTCCAAGGACAAAGGGGTATCTCGGAGTAGCGGCGCCTGCCACTAAGTTGGCATAGCACACTTCGATTCTCATACTGGCGGCCACAATGAGTCGTCGTCTCACGCCTCAGTCTAACCATCAACTTGGGAAATGGAGCCTGGACTAATCATATGAGAGTTTGCCTGGTCGCACGCAGATTCTACGAGTGCAACACGCATATGCAGCAGTTTGCAGAAGCACTAGCATCCCGCGGCGATATCATCGATGTCATCGCTGCGCGTCGGCGAGGTTCGCCCGCCTATGAAGTCTGCAACGGAGTCAACATTTTTCGCATTCAATACAGGGACGTCGACGAGTGCGGGCGATTCGTTTACTTGTTCAAGATTCTTCAATTCCTGATTCGGGCCGCAATGTGCATTGCGGGTCGTCATCTTAGGAGTAGCTACGATCTCATTCATGTGCAACCGATACCAGATGTTCTTGTGTTCTCGGCACTCATTCCGAAGTTATTCGGGGTACCGGTGATTCTTGACCTGAGAGACCTAGTACCCGAGCTTTGGGGCAGCAAATTCAATGTGGCAGATAAGTCCGTTCTTTTTAAATTGCTTAGACTCGCAGAAAGGTGTTCAGTGGCATTTGCCAACCATGTCATTGTGGCGAATCCAATTTGGTACGAGCGTGTCGTGAGCCGGTCGGCGGAGCGTTCGAAATGTAGCATGATCTGGTATAGCCCGGATCCCACGGTATTTCACCCTGGGAGCAGACTGCACAGCAACGGGAGATTCGTCATAATGTACCCAGGCACTCTGAGCTGGCATCAAGGGGTTGATATCCTAATTCGCGCGTTCCCAAAGATAAGAGCGGCTATTCCACAGGCGGAAGTGCATATCTACGCGGAAGGAACGGCCCGGAAATCTCTGGAGGATCTCACCGAGCTGTTGTGCCTTGGAAAAGCAATTCAGTTTTTCGACATTGTGCCGACAGCAGTCCTTGTCGATCGGATGGCCAACTGCGACGTTGCTGTAGTGCCTAAACGCGCGAGCGACTCGTTCGGGAATGAAGCCGCAAGCACAAAGATTTCAGAGTTCATGGCAGTTGGTGTGCCTGTAGTCGCAAGCAGGACGGAAATTGAGAGCCGTTTTTTCGATGACTCCGAGTTATGTTATTTCCGCTCTGAGGATGAAGAGGACCTCGTACGGGCTGTTGTCACTGTCCACAGCGATCCTGAACTTACGGCTAGGCTCTCCGCAAATGCCACCGAGAAGATTCGGAACGGCGCTCATGATCTCCGCCAACAGTACCTGGAGTTGGTGGACTGTCTCGTGGCGCAAAAACGTGGGCGATCGCACCAGCCGCAAGTGTCCGCTCGAACGGTCAGATGAGACCCGGGATTTGGGGCTTGTCGACGAATTGAGAAACCAGCGAAAGATTCTGCGTAGCACGAGTTTCAAAAGCGCAGCGGTACAGTAATTTGTGCGCTTTCTGCCATTTGGTGGGTACGGGGTTAATGTCGAGCCCGGCGCAGCGGAATTAGATGGCATTGATATTTCTTGAGAAGTGCTCATAGATTGCTCGAATGGCGATCTTGCTCTTCGGTGTGAGACCTCCAGAAGGTACAGATTCCCGTTCAATGCAGCTATTCACCCTGGACCCGATGCTTGACCGCCGCTGGAGCGATCTGGCTGCAACCGATCCCAGGGCGTCGGTATTCCACCAACTCAGCTGGCTCGAAGCGCTGCATAGAACCTACGGCTATCGTCCCATCGTACTGACAAGCACGCCTCCAGGAGGACCCCTATCGAACGGGATCGCTTTCTGCGAAGTCAAGAGCTGGATAACTGGGAGCAGGCTGGTTTCACTGCCATTCGCGGACCACGCCGAACCGTTGCTAAGTGATATCGAAGCAATCCCTCAATTCACGGAATGGATGCTTAGGGAGTGCATCCGGCAGAACTGGAAATACGTCGAGCTTCGGCCACTTTCCATAGAGATTCAATCGGGTTCCTTTTTGGCGGCCAACCAGTCCTTCTGGCTTCACACCCTGGATTTGGAGCCTTCTGTCGAAAAGCTATTCTGCCAGTTGCACAAGAACTGTCTCCAGCGGCGCATCAAGCGAGCCGAGCACGAACACCTGTCCTATGAGAAGGGCACCAGCGACGACCTTCTGAATGATTTCTATCGACTCCAAATGATTACCCGGAGACGCCATCAGCTTCTCCCACAACCCCGCTCCTGGTTCCGGAACCTAGTCGCCTCTATGGGTCCCAACCTGGAGATCCGGTTGGCCCGCAAAGATGGCATTCCGATCGCGGCGATTCTTGCGCTGTATCACCGTCGTACCGTCGTCTATAAATACGGGTGCTCTGACGAGAGGTTCCATCATCTCGCCGGGATGCCGTTTCTATTTTGGAAGTTAATCGAGGAGAGCAAGATGGCGGGTGCCGAGCAACTTGACCTTGGCCGCACTGACATCGATAACGCAGGCCTGGTTCAGTTTAAGGACCGTTTCGGAGCTACATGTAGGCGGATCACCTATCTTCGCTATTCCGAGACTGCGAATAAGAAGGGTCTGGTAGAGTCTTACCTGCCTTCAACACGGCGCCTGTTCTCGGTATTGCCTGACTCCGTCTCGTCCAGATTTGGTCAGCTGTTGTACCGTCATATCGGTTAGGGTTCGATGATCACGAATGACGAGACGGCTGACATCTTCGACGAATCCTTAATGGAAATATCATATTCAGCCAATGTCCAAAGCCTTCAGAAAAGACCAAATCATGCTGGCTCAAGCCGTGCACAATCACTATCGTTGTCCGGAGGAATTCCTAGACTTTCGTCTCAATGAAGGGATATCTCCGGATCCGGGATACTTCCAATTCGGTCCCGGCGTAACGTGTTTTGGCCGCTCCTTAAAGAGTGCTCTCAAGGCGCAAGTGCAATATCCCCTCTCCGATGTACTCCCAAACGTTTTGGTTGATGGCAAGCAGCTTGTACTGCCATTTGATCCTGATGAAGTCATCGACAATCTTCGGTTGGAGCGCTATAACAGCGTCCAACTACGTAGACATGAGTACGCGCTCAAGAAGATCTACTACTGGCTCCGCCCCTTTACGAACCGCTCACTGCGCAGCTTCATTCAGAAACTCCGGGCCGCCAACTGGCAGAAGAGACAATTCCCGCATTGGCCCGTTGACACCACCGTCGAGAGTATTTGCGAAAACCTGTTGCTGCTCTCGCTGCGAGTCAGCGGCGCCGATCGTATTCCATTCATATGGTTTTGGCCTAATGGCGCTCGCGGCTGCGTCTCGATGACACACGATGTGGAAACCGTGGCGGGACGCGATTTTTGCACGCAGCTGATAGACATCGACGACTCTTATGGAATCAAGGCATCCTTTCAGATCGTTCCCGAAGAGCGATACCCTGTCACTCCAGAGTTCCTGGGCCGCTTGCGCGATCGCGGATTTGAAGTGTGCGTACAGGACCTG
>Ga0224555_1003779_pt1 | contig 14891 bp, 9 predicted proteins | sample 714S23034metaG_FD_180687 | JGI IMG/M metagenome (GOLD analysis project Ga0224555, IMG submission 180687) | Peat soil microbial communities from Stordalen Mire, Sweden - 717 S2 30-34 | ecosystem: Environmental > Terrestrial > Soil > Wetlands > Peat | place: Sweden: Norrbotten County, Stordalen...
GTGCTCACCGGTGATGACCGCCAACGGGTTCTGTCGAGGCGGGCGGCGGCTTTGGCGCGCTCGGCCGCGAGCTCGGTGCGACCAGGCTCGGTTCAAATGCGCGCCAGGTGGCCGAGTGGGAGCGCTCAGCGCTCGATGCGCTGCGCGAGGGCCGTGCCGGTGAGGCGGCCGCGGCCTATTCCCATCACGGACGGGTCCATCGCTCGACCAACCCGTCCGAGCTGATCGGTGACATGGTCGAGCGATGGTGGGTGGCGCGCGAGTCCGGCGATGACGCCGTCCTCTACGCCTACTCGCGCGACGCCGTCCGGGTGCTGAACGGCCTTGCCCGCCGCCATGTCGAGGTGGCCGGCCGGCTGTTTGGTCCTGAGCTCGTCGTCGAGGAGTTCGCGCCCGCCGACCTTGCGCCCCGTACCTACCGGGTGGGTGACGAGCTGTGCTGCCTGCGGAACAGGACGCGCCTCGGCGCCGGGCGCGACCCGTCCGGAAAGGGCGTGCGCAACGGCACACGCGGCGTCGTCCAGGCGATCGACTGCCAGTCACGAGAGGTCACACTCGAGACGAGCGACGGCCGAAGTGTGCGGTTGCCCGCCGAGTACGTGAGGCGCTCCACCGACTACGGGTACGCCTGGACGCTGCACAAAGGGCAGGGCCAGACGGTCGGGCAGGCCCAGCGGAGCGACACGGGGGAAGTAGCGCGACGAAGGGGTCGCGCCTTCGTCTTCGGTGCGGAGGGCCTGAGCGCCGAGGCTGCGCTCGTGGCGGTGAGCCGTGCGACGGACTCGACGGAGATGTTCGTGCTCACCGAGCCGGACGAAACGAGGAGCACGGGCGATGGGGACGAGGAGCTCGGCCGGGCGTGGAGTCGCAGCGAACAGCAGCGACTCGCCCTCGACGAGCTCGAGACCGGAGCTGAGATCGCCCGTCTTGCCGGAACTTCCCGGGACACACTCGGCCACGAGCGCGGCACGCTTGTTTCATTGATCGGCGCCGGTCCCGCCGTGGACTTGACGACGCGCCAAGCCGACGCCTTCCGTGAGCTTGGCATCTCCCTCGTCCAGCGCGACGAGGCGCACGAGGAAGCGGGAGTGTTCGCGACGATGAGTGACACAAGCGAAGGCGTCGAGCGCCGCAACCTGCAAGGTCCCTACACAGCGGCGCGACGCCGCCTTGGACGCGCGGAGCGCGACGTGACCGAAGCGGCCGAGGCGAGCGAGGCGGCTGATGCCGCGCTCTTTGCTCAACAGTCGGTGCGCGCCTTGTTGGGAACTGACGTGCGGAGTGCCCTCGACCGCCTCGAGATCGTCGATTCTGCGCTCGCCACGCTGCGCCGCCGCGAGATCGCGAAGTGGAGCTCGGAGCCACCCGAGTATGTCGTCACCTTGCTTGGGCCCCGCCCGAGCGATCAAGGCCGCGCGCAACGCTGGCAGCAGGGCACCGTGGAGATCGAGGACTGGCGACGTTCCGTTGGCGTAAGCGATGGAGCAGACTCGCCGAACGCGTGGACGCGAGCGCTCGGCCCGCCGAGCGGGGGTTGGGAGGGCCGACGGCGCCGGCGCGTCGTCGCGAACCTTGTGGCGGTGCGACGCGACCTCGGTCTCGAGGAGAGCGATCGTGCTCGGGCCGTGAACGGCGGTCCTTTGTCCGACCCGGCGACGACCGCGGTGCTCGCGCGAAGTAGAAGCGGCGTGTCACCGCCTGTTCCTTGGTTACGGGATGTTGCGCAGCTTGGGCGGGAAAGGTGACGCTCGCGCGCGTGTCTCGTAGGGGCTTACCGACCTGGCGCAAGGGGAGCGACCCAATCAGGCTCTCGGGTATCAGCGGGTGCGGTGGCCGGCCATGTCCGTTCTCGCGGTAGTTGCCTGCCCATGCACTTTTGGGCGTGTGGACAAGTCTGCCGATGTTAGGTGGGTCGACCGCGATCTTGATCGCAGCTGAACTGTCCACTGTCCGGTTGTAAGGGTTACTACTTGCCGTCCGAGTCAGTCGCGAACTGGCGGCGCGATGCCGGGAGCACACGCCAGAGCCGTCCGACAAGGATCGCCAGCCCAAAGATGCACACGTAGACGAGCGGCAGCAAAGTGCCGCCCACCTCGGTGGCCTTCCCGTTGACGAATGTGAACGTCGCAGCGGTGAAGACATAGGCGACACCGTGCCAGTGGAACAGTCCGGTGGCGTGCGGATTGGCCGCGATTACGCCCCCCTTGAAGGCGTCGATTCGGGCATTTGACAACCAGAACATGAACCAGAATGCCGGGAAGACGCAGATTGCTGCCCACCAGGAAGGTCTCGGTCCGCCGTACTCAGCAATGATGTAATCGGCGGCCATAGTGCGGACGTTGCCCAACCGACGCAAGGCTTCCTTGGTGCCGACGTCGGCGGAGGCCGCCCGCAGGTTGACTCGCAGCTCGCGGCGCTTCGCGGCCTGGGAACGCCAGGGCAGAGTCTGCAAGTAGCTGTTGAAAGTCCACACAGCCCGCTCGATACGGAGCCGGTCTGTCCAGATCAGGGTTCCACTCATTTCACACTTCCTTTGTAGGTTGAACTGGTTGGGGCGGGTAAGGGCGTGACAACACCGGAGTGACCACGCCGGCAAGCGAGAGCCAGGAGGACACGCCATCGGTGAGTGCCGCATAACCGGCCTTGGTGGGTCGGTAGTACTTCCGGGCCGGACCCGAATGCGAGGAAACCAGACGGGCGCTGACTCGGGACTCGCGTTCGAGCCTTGCGAGGGCGGGATAGACCGTGCCGTCGGAGATATCGGATAATCCGAGTTGATGCAGGCTCTGAACGACCTCGTACCCGTAGGACTCGCGGTCGGCGAGCAGGCGCAGCAACAACAGCGACAGGACGCCTTTGAGGAGCTGAGGATCGTGAGTCGGGGGCATGCGTTCACATTAAGCCATGTACTATGTATTGTCAAGTACTAAGCTAAACCAGGTTAGGGATGACTCGCTCAAACATCCGAGGCGACCTCGGGGGAGCAACGGCGTGACGGAGAGGGCTACGCCCTCCGTGATGGCGATTGGAGGGGCCGCATCGAGGCGCTCTGCACCGTTGGTTTGACCGCTTCGGCTCTAGTCCAGAAGCGATCCGTTCGGCTACCCATGGTGGCGTGCGGTTCCTTATTCGCTGGCCGGTGCTCGCGTGATTGCCCCTCGGACGCCATGCCAATACGCATCTCGCCTCATTGATATTGGACGTGTCCCAGTTCGCCGGATGGATGGGCACGTTGCGGTCCACTGCCCATCGAACGCTTGCTATTGCGAGCCGTGCGAACGCTCATTCCGAGGTGCCCCCAGTCGTCGTGAGAAACGAGAGGCGACCTTCTGCTGGTCTTGCTGGACACCGTGTCAGGGAGTCTGGCCGGACAGGCGTTAAGTCAGGCGTGGCAGACAGAGCGCGGACATCTCGCCGATCATCAGAAGGTCGCTGCCTTGACGGGTCCGAGCCGGACGTCGTCAAGGCGCCGCTCGTGAACGTCGTCAAGCGGTTCGGGGTCCAGGTACCGTAGTGGCTGCGCTCCGCGAAACACGGTGCGATCGTGAGTATCGCAACGCTGGAACGTTCGCACCTGGCGTCGTCGCCAGCCTCCTGGCACCCCTGTGCATACCGTGTGAATCCCGGACGCCCCTCGGTGTGACGCCGATGCAAGCCGTCAGCGCAGGTCCTAGACGTGCCCCGAGGTCGATCCTGGCGCTCATCCCTTGATCGTGCCTCAGGCGCATCTCACGCGCAGGCTAACAGCAGACGCCCGAGGAGCCGAGGGGTGCCGGGAGGCGATCAGAACCAGCGATCCGAGCCTCAATCTGGGGTCCGCGACGCGGTGATCGACGAACCCGGGTTGCGTCGGGCCGTCGGGCTGTTCTTGCAGTCCCGCCCGGGCAAGGCCGCCGACATCGAGGCCGAGACCCTCGCCGCGTTCTTGCCGCCGTGGTCTGCAGCGAGCCGGGCCGAGCGTGCCTCGCGTCTCGGTTGTGCCGGCTGGCGCGCATCGGCGCCAGTCGGCTGGTGCAAGGCGAGGGGGCCGAGCGCGCCCGGCCGAGCGCAGATCCGGTCTCCGCCGCGTCGCCCCGACCGTAGGGACACCCTGACCCTGTGATCGGTGCGACGGAGACCAAGCTGATCGGAGCCACCCGGGTCGGTGACGTCGAGCTGGCAACGGTGGCGAACGCTCTGGGATCAGTGACAAGGTGTGCCACCAACGGCGTCGCCGGGCTGAGTCGGTGCTCGTTGTATGGCTGAGTTCGGATAGGTATTCGCCGTTCGAGTTTGTGTTCAAGGTGGTCCGCACTTCGGATCAGCAACCAGTCAAGGCACTCGCTCCTTGCGGTGTGTAGGAATCGATCGGGAAACGCGTTGCCCCGCGGGGAGCGAGCCGGCGCGCGGGTCGTCTTAACGCCGGGTGAGGCTAAGAGCCCATAAGAGCTCGACGTGAACTTGGCATCCCGGTCCCGGACCATGAACTGGAAATGTCGACTGGCGTCTTCGAGATCGGAGGCGAAGTCATCCAAATGTGCGGTGAGACCTGAGTGTTGGTCTACGGACGACGCAGTAATGTCTTGCTAGTCCCTGCAATTGAGGGAGGATGTGGGATTTGGCGAGAAGGAAGAAGACCCAGCCGGCGGACCTGCTCGGCCCCCTAGAGGCGCAGATAATGGCGACGGTCTGGCACCATCCCGGTGTGAGTGGCGTCGAGGCAACCGACCTGATCAACGGAAAGCGCGACGTCCCGCTTTCGCACCGGACCATCCTCACCGTGCTTAGCAGGCTCGACGCCAAGGGATACCTCACCCACGTCGTTGAGGGCAGGACCTACCTCTACACGGCAGTCGTGCCTGAGGACGAGTTCGTCTCCTGGCATGCCGAGCGGGCGGTCAAAGCACTGCTCGAACGCTACGGCGACGACACGACCCTTTCCGGACTGATCGGTGCCGCAGCTACCGACCCCGCGATACTCGAGCGCCTCGACGATCTTCTTGATCGGCATCGCGCTGGTGCGACGTAGCTTCTGGCTCCTCGTCACGGTTGCGCTCGGAGTCGAGACGACCGCGGCCTCTTTCGCGCAACGGGTGCTCGTGCAGCTGTCGTGCTATGTGCCCGGGTGGAACCCGAACGTGGCTGGCATGTTCGCCTGCATGCAAGAGGTGCCGGTCGTGGGAAGGCGACCGTGGCTCCCGGCGCTTCCGATAGGGATCGTCGTGGTCGCGTCGGTTGGCCTTGGGGGCTATGAATGCGTCCGACAGTTGCTTCGCCTTCATCGGCTGCAACGCTCGCTCTCGTCCCTCGGCGAGCCATCGGCGGAGGTCGCGGGACGTCTCGCCCGCTTGGGTTGGCGACATCTGCAACTCGTCGCCAGCGACGAGGTCCTTTGCTTTTGCATCGGGCTTCTCCGCCCGCGCATCGTGGTATCAACTGGGCTCGTCGAGCTGCTCGACCAAGCCGAGCTCGAAGCGGTGCTCGCCCACGAAGCTTCCCACCAGCGCCGTCGGGATCCAATGCGTCTCATGGTCGCCGACGTCGCGATCAGAGGCCTCTTCTTCGTACCGGCGCTCCCGGATCTAGCGAGGGCCGCGCGGATGACCACGGAGCTCGAGGCCGACGCGGCAGCGGTGGACCGATACGGGAATTCGAATCTGCTTCGCGCCCTTAGGACTGTGCTCGAGGCTGTCTCCCGAACGCCGGTTGGCGTGAGCCCCGTCGGGGCATCCGACCTGATGAGAGAGCGAGTCCAAGCGCTCGGTGGCGACCACCCCCGCGTCATCATCGGGCGCCGGCGCTTCGTCGCGAGCATCGCCGCCCTCGCGGTCCTTCTCACTTTGGGCTTCGCCGTGCCGAGCGCGACCAAGACGCCACCGCTGGTGCCCGTTCATCGAATCGTGCCTCCAGCTAGTTAGCAGCAGGTCCCTCTGGCCGCCCTGCCGAGAAGCCGTTGACTTCCCACTGCCTCACGACTACAGTCACGTAGTAGGGCAACGACTACAGCTCTGTAGCCTTCGACGTGAAGGGCGGGCGCATGCGACGTAGAATAATTCGTTCTGCAGTGACCACACTCGCGCTGGTGGTGCTCGCAACCGCTGGCGTGCTCGGAACCGCAGGGCTTGCATCCGCAGGCCTGACGAGCGGCCACGTTGCGTTTACCATCACGTCGTCCTCCCCAATGGCCTTAACTGCCTGCAACGGCAATACGTGCCAAGTCATCACAAATTCCGGTACGACCGTGACGAACTGGGCCACGAGCACCACAGCCCCGAACTCGGTCTGTACCTACGCCGAGTACTTCGAGAACGACACGATCATCGCCGAGAGCTCTTCGACGTGTCTCTCCGCGGGACAACAAGCCAATGCGAACTGGTCGGATCCAGGAAAGTTCCCCGCGGGTACGAAACTCTGCACGGCTTGGGCCGGAATCGCAGGAAAGCCGTGCAACACGGTCTAACGGTGCATGAAAAGTCCGCGTGTCATTGGATAGGAACTGAGCATCGGGAAGTCACATTACGCCGGAATCGGCCGCTGAAACGAGGAGAACTGACATGGCGGATGATTGGGTGACATTGGGTGGTTCGTGGCCGAGAAATTCGGAAGGCGTCTTCTCACGCTGGCTCTGGTCGCGAAGGAAGCTGTTCGACTCATTGTTTCTGCTGACACAGGTTGCTCGCCGCCCATTCCTAAAGGGCTCCGGCCGTGCCACACGTTTGATCTGGACCTCCAGTTTGGTTCTCGCGATCGCCATTCCCGCCGGGGCGCTGCTCGATACACCGGTAGCTTCGGCGCAGGGGAGCGGAGAAATCTTTGGCACTTCATGCCCGACGACCCAGATGTGCGTCAGCGTCGGCACCCCGTACCAGGATGACGACGCTGCCTACATAATCGAGACCACAAATGGCGGCTCGAGCTGGACGGAGGAAACGCCTCCGAGCAATGCGGGCGTTCTCAGGGCGGTGTCCTGCCCGTCGGTGCAGGACTGCGTCGCCGTGGGCGCCTCTACAGGGACAGCGGCCGTCATCATATCCACGACGGACGGAGGTGCGGTTTGGACGACAGACTCATTTCCTTCCAACATCGCGCAGATGACCACTATTGCGTGTGTCGGGGGAGTGTGCTGGGTGCCGGCGGCCCAGAACAATAACTACAGGACTCTTGCCATTCTTGAAGGTTCGGCGGGCGGTTCGTTCACAACCCAGTATTCCTCCAGCTCCATTGAATACGGTTACGGAGGTATCTACTGTGCCACCACCTCCGACTGCGTGATGGATGGCGAGAACTACACCGGAACCTACAACAGCGGGGCATGGCAGATAGATACGCAAGAAGGGTGGCAGGGGCCAGGCGCCATCATGTGCCCCTCGACATCGCTGTGCTTCGTTGGCGCCGATTACATATGGACCTCTATCGATGGTGCATGGACGCTCCTGCCCGCCTCTTACCCCGCGATTCTTGCCGATGTCAATGCCTACTACGGTGACGCGTGCGCGGACAACGGATGTTCGACGGCGTGGATTGGCAGCATCTCCTGTCCCACCCTGAGCGTGTGCGTGGCGACGGGCTCGGTGAACTGGAGTCCTGGCGGTTACGGCAACGCGACGGGGGACTTCACGATCGCGACCTCCAACGGCGGGCTCACCTGGGTCGGCGAGGCTCCCGACGTTGACCTCGAGTGTCCGTCGACGACGATGTGCTTTAGTGGCGAGAACGGGGGGTCCTCCGAAGCTCCAGCCTCGTCTCAGGGCGCACCTGTCGGGGGGGTCGTCACGCCGTACCAGCTGTACGGCGGCGGGGGTGGCTCAGCCGCGCCGGGCACCTGTGACTGCGGTGCCGGTGAGCCGGTCGACCCGATGACGGGGGACTTTTACGACTCGGCGACCGACGTGACGATCCCGACGGACGGTCCGAGTCTCGCCTTTACCCGCACCTACGACGCGACGCTCGCCCAAGCCGAGAGCACATCCGCCAGTCCTGGCCCGCTCGGTTACGGCTGGTCGGACAATCTCTCCGCTTCACTCTGGCTCAACTCGTACTACGGGACTCCGGTGAGCGGAGACGTCACAGTCAACGAGGCGAACGGCGCCCAACTGCTTTTCGTCTCGCCTTCAGGGAATCCCGCTTCCTGCCCGTCCCACTACGTGTTCCCGAACGGGTCGTCGGGCTCGAATAGCTACTGCGCCCTGCCGAACGTCGTGGCGTCTCTCGTCTACAGGCCCGGCAACGGCACCTACACCTTGACGACCCCTGACGGCACCGCTTCGAGTTTCAGCTCGACCGGCCAGCTGACGACGATCACCGACCGCAACGGGCTGGTCGAGACCTTCCAGTACGGCGCTCCCTCGCCCGGCTCCGGGCCGTGCCCGGGTTCCGCCGCGAGCTGCGACCTCGTCACCTCTGCCGGAGGTCGATCCCTCACACTCGCCTTCGACAGTTCCGGTCAGCTGACTGAGGCGGTGGAACCCAACGGGAAGAGCTTCCAGTACGCCTACGACAGCGCCGACAACCTCGTGGGCGTGACCGACCCGGATTTGGATGTGACGAGTTTCACCTACGACGAGTCGAACTCGAACGCCGAGCTGCGACACGACCTGTTGACCGTCACCTACCCGAACGGGCAGCCGGGGGGCCCGGACGCCGGCGACAAGCTGACGAATCTCTACAACAGCTCAGGGCAGGTGACGTCCCAGACCGACCCGGCCGGTTTGACTACGACCTTCAACTACTCGGGCATGAACGAGTCGACCGCGACGGGGACGGCGCTCGTCACCGACGGGACCGGGAGCGTGACGTCGTACGTCTATGACGAGGGCTATCTCCAGTTCGAGACGGAGGCCTACGGCACGCCGGCGGCGGCGAGCGAGTCGTTCGCGTACGACCCGAACACCCTGCTGCCGACCGGGTCGATCAGCTTCGACGGCAAGGTTACGAGCAAGACCTATGACGCCAACGGTGACGTGCTGACCTCGACGGATGGGAACGGCAACGAAACGACTTACACCTACAACGGCTTCGCCGAGGTGCTGACCGACACGCCGCCCCTTGGGGCGGAGACCGTCGACACCTACGACTCGCACGGCAACCTGCAGACGTCGACGGTCGAGGGCGAACAGGTGTCGGGGGACCCTGCACCGAACCTGCTCACCAGCTACGCCTATAATGACCCGGTCCATCCGGGCGAGCCGACGTCGGTCACCGACCCGGACGGACACGTCGTGAGCTACACCTATGACACCGCGGGCGACGTCGCCTCCGAAGTGATCTCCCCCTCGAGCGGGGTCGACGACACGACCGCATACGCGTACGACAACAACGGCCAGCTCTACTGCGAGACGTCTCCCGACGCGACCGCCGCCGGGGTCGTCTGCCCGGCTTTCGGCCAGCCCCGCGTTGCGGACACGACGAGCTACCTACGAGACAATGACGGCCGCATCACCTCGGTCACCGATCCCGACGGCGACACCACGTCAAGCTTTTACGACGCGGACGGCAACCTCACCCTCTCTACCGACCCGAATGGCGCTCAGACCTCGCGAACCTACGACGCCGACGACCGCCTGGTGACCGAGACCGTCGGGTCGAACGGCTCCACCCCCGCCGAGACCAGCTATGGCTACGGCATCCCGCCCGGTACGGGTGCATGTTCCTCCTCGGTGACGGGCGTGCAGTACTGCGACACGACGTCGGACCCGAATGCCAAGGTGACCGTCGAGTACTACAACGCCGCCGACCAGATGATCGAGGAGTCCCGTCCGGGCCCGATCGTGACCTCCTACACCTTCGACGGAGCGGGGATACTGCTCAGCACGACCGACGCCGGGGGACGCGTGACGTCCTATACCTACGACGGCGATGGCGATCTCTTGACCGTCACCTTCTCCGACGGCGTGACGCCCGAGGAGTCGTTTGCCTACAACGCCGACCGACAGCGGACCACGATGACCGACGGGACCGGGATCACGAGCTACATCTACGACGGTGACGGCCGTCTCGTGAGCCTTGTGAACGGGGCGGGTGCCAAGGTCACCTACGGCTACGACGACGACAACAATGTCGCCTGCATCGGCTACCCGGGAGCCACGACGAGCTGCGCCCACTCGGGCAACACCTCGGGCACCAACCTCGTCAACCGCACCTATGACGGTGCGGGCGAACTGGCGACCGTGACGGACTGGCTGGGGGACGAGACGACATTCTCCTACGACAAGGACAGCAACCTCACCGGCGTCGCCTATCCGGACGGCGACAGCGTTGCGTCCACCTTCGACGACGCCGACCAGATGACCGCCACAGACGTCGCCCCGACGTCCAATCCCTCGAACCCACTCGCTTCGATCAGTTACCCGCTGGACAACGCCGGGCTCATCTCGAAAGAGGAGGACACGGGGGATCTCGCGGGCACGACCACTTACGGCTACGACGGCAACGAGCGGCTCTCGTCGGTGAACAGCTCGAACCTCACCTACGACGGCGATGGAAACCTCAAGACGACTGTGAGCGGCGTCACCCAGAACTTCAACGCGAGCGACGAGCTCACCAGCTCGACGACCAGTTCGGGGACGACGAACTACGGCTACGACGCGGTCGGTGACCGCACATCGGTCACCTCGCCGACAGGCGCGGTGACCGACTACAGCTACAACGAGGCCGACGAGCTCACCATGGTGACAGCACCGGTCCCGCTCTTGGGGAAGGTATCGACGAGCTCTGACCACTCCCTTGTCGTGACATCGAGCGGCAGTGTGTCGGCCTTCGGGACCAACACCTACGGTGAGATCGGCAACGGCACGACGACGACGGCGAAGACGCCCGTCACGCTCACGAACCCGACCGGCGTCGCCCAGGTCGCGGCCGGTCAGTACTTCTCCCTCGCCCTCACCACCTCGGGCCATGTCTATTCCTGGGGTGAGAACAACGACGGCCAGCTCGGCCTCGGGACGACGACGAACGAGTCGAGCCCGCAGGAGCTGACGAGCCTCTCGAACGTGGTCGCGATAGTGGCCGGTCAGGCCTTCGGGCTCGCCGTCACCTCTTCGGGTGCCGTCTACTCGTGGGGCTACAACAACGACGGCCAGCTCGGCAATGGGACGACGACGACCGAGAAGAGCCCCGTCCAGGTGTCGTCGCTCTCCGGCATCGTGGGCGTGGCTGCCGGCCAGTCGCACGCCTTGGCAGTCAAGTCGGGCGGCACCGTCTACTCCTGGGGGCTCAACACCTACGGCCAGCTCGGCAACGGCAACACGACGACGGAGAAGTCCCCGGTCTCGGTCTCCGGGCTATCGGGTGTGGTATCCCTGGCCGCTGGTGCCGACCACTCGGTCGCCGTCACCTCCGGCGGGAACGTCTACGCCTGGGGCGAGAACAACGACGGCCAGCTTGGCCTCGGAACGACCACGAACGAGGAGACACCGACCGAGGTGACGAGCCTCTCGGGGATCAGCTCGATCGCGGCGGGTGCCGACCACACCCTGGCTGTGAACTCCGCCGGCGATGTCTATGCCTGTGGTCTCAACTCCTCCTACCAGCTCGGCAACAACACGACGACGACCGAGAAGAGCCCTGTCGAACTCACCACGCCGTACATGGCGTCGGTTGCCGCCGGAAGCACTGCCAACAGCTCTTTCGCCCTCGATCTGTTCGGCCACGTCTACGAGTGGGGATCCAACGCCTCCTACCAGCTCGGCACCGGCTCGACGACGAACCTGAAGGTCCCGACAGCGCTGAGCGGTGAAACGAGCGTCGCGACCGCGCTCGAGACCGCCACCTACAATGGCGACGGGCTGAGAATGTCGGAAGGAACGACTACGGGCACAGTGAGCTTCACCTGGGACCCGGTCACTGGAGCCAGTCCAGAGCTTCTCTACGACGGCACGAAGTACTACGTCTATGGACCTGGCGGGCTACCGATCGAGCAGGTCACTTCCTCGACACCCCAGTACTTCTTCCACGACTCCCTCGGCAGCACCCGTGCTCTTCTCTCGTCGTCGGGCAGTGTGGCGGCGACCTTCACCTTCACGGCATCCGGCATGCTCGCCAGCTCGAGCGGCACCGCTACGACGCCACTCCTCTACGCGGGCTCTTACTTTGATGCGGCGAGCAACTTCTACTACCTCGTGCACCGCTACTACGACCCGCAGACGGGGCAGTTCCTGAACGTCGACCCGTTGGTCCACGAGACGGGGCAGCCGTATGCGTATACGGGCGACGACCCGGTGAATGCGATCGATCCGCTGGGCATGATCACGTGTGGCGGTTGGCTGAGCTGGGTACCGGGGTGCGGCACTGCAACTGCTATTCAGCATGCACTGAGCGGCGTTGCAAGGGCCGCATGGCCGAACCACTTCGGCAGTTTCCTCGAAGGAGTGGACTTCTCGATGGAAGCGATCGGGGCAGCGGGCCTCGGGAGCCTGGTCTTCACCGCATCTGTAGCAGGCGAAGTTCCCAGTTTCGGACTATCCACCGTGGGAGTTCTATCTAGCTTCGGCATCTTCGCTGGTGCTGGCGCGCTCGCGTATGTTGCCTACAGGTCCTTCTCTGATGCCTATGCAGGCGCCGCAGTTACGAGACGATCGTTGAGTGGTCCGTCTTCAAACATTCAGAAGTTGTCCCTACTTGGAGCGAGACCGTGTTGACTAGGAGTGCAGCAAGAAATGTGGCGCTATTTGTGATGATTATCGGGGCGATCCTGGCGCTATTTACGGGCGTCACCCTCTGTATGCTCCTGCTGAATCATTCCGGGAACACGCGAGGACTTGTCGTACTGACGATTACATCGGGTTGCTGTGCGTTCATCTTCGGAACTGTTGGAAATTACTTCCGAATCCGCAATCTGCCGTCGCCGATGAATCAAGCGGATCAACCGAGGAGGTAGGGTCCCCTTGCACGGGTGAGGGCTCCCAGCCTGTGCGAGGACATCGACGCTGGGGAGAACGAAGTCGACCAACCGCTGAACGATTCACTGATGTCACAGGGGTCGATTTCATGGTCGCCTTGATCAATCTCGCTAGTCTCCCTGAGGATCTCGCTAAAGACCGGCATATACGGGAAGCTCGACTCGTCACGCTCAGGCGGTGAGCCAGCAACTAACCGACGATCCCCGTGATCGTGCACGGGCCAATGGCCACCATGCACCAGCCTGACAATGATGCAGGCTCCGGCGCCGCGGACTTGAGCAATGGTCCCGATGTTGTGAGCAACCCAGCCAACGACACCGTCAACGCAGGACGGTGGGCCGCCGCCGTAGCTTGCCCAGCACACTGGAAGTCCCGGCGCCGCGGGGCAGTTGAACCCGTTTCCCTGGCCATTCGCTCTGACAAAGGTGTCTCTGCTGGGATCGCTTCCGTTCACAGGATCGTCCGCAGCGTAGAGGTAGGCCTGCTGGCTGGGTTTGCTGAAACAGCGGATCCACGCTCAGGAACTGCCCGTAGCCGGGTCGCAGTAGCGGCCTACTCCGTCCACGAATTTCGTGGCCGTCCGGGTCCAGGCCCTGCCCGGTCGATCGCGATCCGCCGGGGCACGCGGAGACTCTCCGGAGCGGGCATGATGGCCTCAATGGTTTGTGAGACGAGGGGCTGCCGGGGTCGCGGTGCCTCCGGTTCGAGCTGTCACTTCGTCCGCCGTCGCCCGCGGGCGTGCAATCGACGCCCTGGTGACGGACCTGTGGGCCACGACGGAGTAGGGCGCTACTACGACCCGCAGACGGGGCAGTTCCTGAGCGTCGACCCGGAGGTTCAACAGACCCTCGATGCTTACGTCTACGTCGGGGATGATCCGGTGAACGGAATCGACCCCCTTGGACTTTGCTGGCTCTGCAAGATCTTCCACAGAGTAGTGAGCGTCCTCACCTCGGCGGCGACGTGGGCGGCTAACAGAGTCAATTCGGCTGCGTGTCAGAGTTTCGCGCTAGGCGGGCTTCTCAGCGGGTGGATCCGTCAGCAGGCGGGCTGTACGAGTACCGGTTGGGTTGGGATCATTGATCCTCGAGACCTTTACAAGCCCGGCGATGCCTGGCTGGAGAGGTTCCACGTGGATCCACATGCAATTAAGGAAGATCTAGTTGGCAAACAGCAAATGGCAAGATTCGACATATGGAGGAGCAAGAGTTCGGGCGACCTCTACGTCGGTCCGAAGCAAGGCGGCGGCAGTGGATACGACTACAAGCCCACCTATATCCGAATTAGGGATGGGAAGCGCACGAATCTTCCTCCGGACTATTTCGATGACGAGGGCGAGGGATTCGGTGATCTCGATGGCTGATGTCGGACTTACACAGGGGATGCATTGTCGAGTTTGGCTCGCAATAGTGGGTTCGCGGACAACAACTGAAGAGATCAGCAAACGTCTTGGTCTCGTTGCGACGAAAACGCTGCGTGAAGGTTTGGCGACGCCACTGGGCGCTATTGCGACTGTTAACCGTTGGGAGTTCCTCATTCCAATCGATCGGCTGGAGCCTCTCGATAACCACCTTGAAGTACTAGAGGGCCTCTTGACTGGCGATCGCGCTGAAACTCTGCGGCAGCTATCGATCGAAGCAGACGTCCGGGTCGAAGTTGAGATCGCTCACGACAACGGAATCGTGATCTCTTCAAATCTCGTGCGACTCGTTGCTGATGCTGGCGGATCATTCGACATCGATGTGCGCTACTGATACGTGTGGCCGTGAGGGGGCAAAGAGAATCGGCGTGGTCGTGCCGGTTTGAGATCTGATGCGTGGCAGATGCGGTCGCGGCGTCGTACGGGTGGGCACCACATTTCTCTTTGACCAGCGAAGCCGTTTCACTACGAGCCACGCGCTGGGTCGTAGTAGCGGCCGACTCCGACCGGGAGTTCCGAATCGGCCGTGGACCCTCGATCGCGAATGCACGCCGCCACCCATCCGGCGGGCGGAGGCCAGAACGGCTGAGCCAAGA
>Ga0224555_1003780_pt1 | contig 14890 bp, 11 predicted proteins | sample 714S23034metaG_FD_180687 | JGI IMG/M metagenome (GOLD analysis project Ga0224555, IMG submission 180687) | Peat soil microbial communities from Stordalen Mire, Sweden - 717 S2 30-34 | ecosystem: Environmental > Terrestrial > Soil > Wetlands > Peat | place: Sweden: Norrbotten County, Stordalen...
CCGGCGATCCCGCGCCGAAAGCTTGATCTCAAACCTCACGCCTCTGCCCATGACTCTGCTATACAGCCAGAACTGGCCCGCGCCAAGTATCAACACTGGTTACCTATACAGGTGGTCATGGTACTAGGCTGGCTCCCTGGCTAACATAGGGACGGAGAAACTCGGCGATAGCGCGATCGGGAGAGAACGCGTTGTAATGGTCGAATTCAATGGCATAGGACGTCCAGAGAATCTGCATGATTGCCATGGCCACGAGGGCAGTTCGGCCATAGATTTCGGGCTGGGATACTTTGACCCCTGCAGCCGGCCAAGTAATCCAAAAAAGGCAGATGATGAGGGGAATGAGGAGGCCGACATGCCACCAAGTAAGGCCCGCGATGCCCGCGAAGACGGCAAAAATCAGGACAGGCAAAAGGTAGAGGAGGCTGCGCCGCGCGCGAAGGCAGTAGACGATCGCAATCCAGAAGGCGACGGATAGTATTCAAGGATAGAACATTCCCAAAACGAGCGATCCCACAGCTCCCCGGAGGATCAACAGCGGAGATATGCGCAGACAAGCCGATAAGTGGTTGGGGAAATCGCGCGGCGGCCAAGCTGTCCAGATGGCAAACGCCCACAGCGCGAGAAGAATGCCCGCGCCCAGCAGGAGTTGACGCAGGCGGCGAAGGTTTTTGGCGTCACCGTGGCGGAGCTGCTCGACGAGGTATACGATGGCCAGGCCTCCGGAGATCACGGAGGCATGGAGAGCGACATTCGCCAGAAGGCCGAGCAACAGCGCGAGGATCAGCGGACTTCTTTTCCAGCAGAGCGCTATGGCGTAGAGCAGAATCGGCGCAAGGACATAGTTACGCGCGACAACGGCATATTGATAGACAAGAAAGACTGTAAAAGGAAACGTAAGCTTGAGATAGAGAGGAAAGGGCGACTTAAAGAGCAGCAGCGCAGTAGCCGCTACGGCGATGGCTCCGCAAATCCAGTGGAGGCCGGTATAACTGACATGGGCACGAATCAGAATCCAGAGCAGGAAATGCCAGAGCCCCGGAGCTCCTTCGTATCGAATGGAAGTTTTGAAGAGCGAGGCAAGAGAAAGGCTTCGGGCTAACTGCCATCCCTGGGCCTCGTCCGCGAACGGTTTGTGAAAAGGGATGGCGAACGCAACCAGCGCGGAATAGGCGGATAGCGCGCACCATTCGGGCCAGCGCGAGCGCATTTTGCCTGGCGCGCCGGCTGCCGATGCGGGGCGATGCCGTAATCGACTTCACCCTGTGACGGAGCGAGCCCTTCTGTGGCTGCCTCCATAACCAGTTGTTTTTCCCTTTCTCGGCAACAGACCAGGCTTTACCTTTTGCCTCCCGGCTACGACCCAATATACCCGCATTTGCCTCCACGGGCTGAGCACTGTCGGACGCAACGAACACGGGTCACCAACGACTGGCTTTTGTCGTTGGGGTGCGGAATTAGGGAAGATGCTTCAGCGGGCGAGGAAGTTTTCGTTGGCGAGGATGCGGTAGAGGGTGGAGCGGCTGATGGCGAGCTGGCGCGCGGTGCGAAGCTTGTTGCCACGGTTGAGGTCGAGGACGAACTGGACATGATGGCGGATGATGGCGTCGAGGGAAAGGTCGGCGTCGCGGGCGGAGGAGTGCGGATCAAGCAAAGGGGCGGGACCGGATGAGGCGTTGGCCCAGGGATTGACTGCAGGGTTGGCGGCGAGCGACTGGTCGAAGGACGGGAACGGGGTCTGCTGGAGGCCGTCGGGGAGGGCGAGATCACCGGTACGGATGACGCCATTGTCGGCTTGGAGGAGAGCGTTCTCGAGGATGCCGGCCAGTTCGCGCACGTTGCCGGGCCATGTGTGCTGGAGGAGGCGGGCAAGGGTGCCGGGCCCGAGGACGACTGGGCGCTGCTGGTAGCGGGCGCAGATGCGGTCGAGAAGAAATTGCGCGAGCGGGGCGATGTCTTCGCGGCGCTGGCGCAGCGGAGGAATGGTGAAGCGAATGGCGGTGAGGCGAAAAGCGAGGTCGGGGAGAAGAAGTCCCTGGCCGGCCATCTGGCGGAGGGGAGTTTGCGAAGAGGCGAGCAGCAGGCCCTGACCCGGGGGCGCGAGAAGGTCGACGCGATCGAGATAAGTGAAGCCGGCGAGGGTGGAGGGATCGGCGTCGGTGGCCAGCCACTCGCGGGCGTCGCGGCGCTGAAAGGCGCTGGCGGCGAGGGGTGAGCGGCTGAAGAGATAGCGGGCGAGCGTGTGTTTGCCGGTGCCGTGCTCGCCCTCAATGGCGGCGACCTGCAAGTGGGGCGCGACCATTTCGGCCTGCATGAGGAGCTTGCGCCAGGCGGCGCTGACGCCGACGACCTGGACGGAGGCGCCGGAGTCCAGCTCCACGAGCGTAAGACCGGAGGCGGAGGGCTGCGCGTGGAATGGAGCTGAGCTATGCATGGATCTCAACCTGCCTCGCCTCGGACGCAAAGGTGATATGCCAAGCCATCACAGGTGTCATCGGCGAGGTGGGGGAAAACATGAATAAGGCAGGGAGTAGGGAATAGGGAGTAAGTGAACGAGTGAAAGAGTGAATAAGTGAGCAGGGAACAGAGAGTGAGCGGCACCACAAATGATGGGTGGGAGGAAGGTATACTCAATGGAATTCACGCAGAAGCAAATTCCAAAAGCAGCTTTGCTCATTTGAAGAATCTGAGGGAACGAGAATGCCAGCGGAGTCTCCAGCCGTGACGCGTTTGGTGCACGCCAATCGAGTGCGGGAGAGCGCTGTGGAAGGCCGGGGACCGCGGGCGGGACAGGCAGAAGGGCTGCGGCGCTGGGGCATAGCGGCGTGGGTGCTCGCGATTGTTGGCTTCGCAGCGCTGCATGCGTGGCACCTGAGGGCTGATTTTCCGAACGGATCGCCGTGGACGATGGACTGGGCAAAGTACACCGATGAGGGCTGGTACGGGAATGCCGCGGTGCGCGCGCACCTGTTTGGGAACTGGTATCTGGCGGGGGATTTTAATCCTGCGGTCATCGTTCCAGTGTGGCCTTTTGCGGAGTGGCTTCTTTACTTCTTTACTGGCGTGAGCGTGCAGGCGGCGCGCGGGCTGGCGGTGGGGTGCTTTCTTGTGAGCCTTGGATTGATGTACACGCTGCTGCGCAGCCGTGGACCGCGCTCCCACCCCGCGGATGAAGACCTATCCGCGGGGACCCCGGCCTGGATGGCGTTCCTGGGAGTGACGCTGGCGGTGACGAGCCCGTATGTTTACAGCTTCAGCCGGCTGGCGATTCTGGAGCCGCTGCAGACGACGCTGCTGTTGGCGACCCTGAATGTTGCGGTGCGATTGCCGCGGCTGAAGCGGCCGGTGCTGGCATCGGCGGGGATTGGGCTGCTGTACGCGCTGGTGGTGCTGACGAAGACGACGGCTGCGTTTCTGGCGCCGGCGGTTGCCTGGGCGATGCTGATGCCTCTTTGGCACGAGCGTGGGAAAGCGATCAAGTGCGCGCTGGCGGCGGCGATGAGCGCGGCATTGGTGTATGGCGCGTGGCTGGGCATCGTGGCCCGGATGGGATTGATGCCCGACTATCGGTACTTTCTGGTGGTGAGTCACTTTACGCTGCCGGATGGATATACCTGGCCGCTGGCAGCATTCTGGTGGTCGTTTCATGGATTGCTGTGGATCGATCACAGCCTGGCGCCGCTGGCCGGAGCGCTGGTGCTGGGGGCTGCGCTGGCGAGGCGCGCGGAATGGAGCAGAAAGCTGTGGGGCGATCCGGTGTTTGGAGCAGCGCTGCTGGGGATCGCGGGAATGGTGCTGTTTATGACGGTGCAGAACCATCCCCAGCCGCGGTACATTCTGGCGTCGTCGTTCCTGATTTTCTGCATGGTCGCACTGGGGGCGAATGCTCTGGTGGCGCAGGGAGGATGGACGCGAAGGGCCGGCTGGTGCGTGATTGCCGTAGCCGGGTGCGCGACCGCGGTTCACGCGGCGAAGACCATCGAGTACGCGACGCATCCCGAGTACACATGGGTGGATGCGGCAGAGAAATTGACACAGTATATTGATACGCACCCGAACGGGAAGCGCGAGCTGGTGTCGGTGAGCGGCGACGACATTACGTTGATGACCCATTTGCCCACGCTTTGCGACGAAATCAGCTTTGAGGACCTTGGCGAGAAGGTGGGGCGATACCAGCCGGGCTGGTACGCGTCATGGAATGGGATCGATCCCGTAGTCCTATCGGAGTTGCATACGCATGAATCGGTGGAGCAAGTCGCGAGCTTTCCCGCGCTGGACGATCCGTACCGAAATGTGCTGGTGCTGTTCAAACTGTATCCGCTGCCGGACGGGAAGGAACGGGACGAGGACGGGCCGGGAATGACGGACGCCCTGCCCGACGACAAGATCGACGTGCCGGTGGAGTGAAGGCAGGGACTAGGGACTAAGGGACGTAGGGAACAGACAACTCATCAGGGACAACCTTCATCTGACAACTGAAAACAGGTGGGAATCTAGAACCGGTCTCATAAACCATCTTTGTCAACTCGCTGGAATCATGGGACCCGCCTCGTTGTTGGGTCCCATACTTGCGCACTTTGCTGCAGAGCCATTTATGAGACCGGTTGTAGGGCGAAGGAGTGAGGCGACCGCGGAGATTCCGTATCGTGGGATCGATCTGTGAGCGCGGGCCGGAATGGGACGAAACCAAGCAGGGAATGGGCGCACAGACCGCGTGACAGCTATCACTCGACAGCGGTGTATGCGGATGATAGCCTTCCCGTGGCAATTCCCCGGGCATTTGAGGGTCGAACCGGGGCCGTGGATGAGCTGTTCCACAATTTACGTGCCCATTCCGGCACTGTGCAGAGTGGCTTTTTCCTGGTAAGAGAGCCACCAGGCGGTTGCGGCCCGGGTAAAGCGATTGCGGACCGCTGTAGCGGCTTCAAAAACCTTGGTAATGGAGGGTATGTGACTGTACTGGGTTGGATGAACTTCTTTCTCAGCGTGAGCGTTTTCTCGCTCATCGTGGCCGCGTTTTTTGCGCGGCAGTTTACTGGTATCAATATCGGCATGACGGACATGCGAAAGATCGCGGCGTCGATCAGGGAAGGCGCAGCGGCGTTGCTGAAGCGGCCGTACAAAATCGCGGCGGCGATGCTGGGGCTGCTGCTTCCGACGTTCGCCTATGGGCAGACGGAACACGCGGGCGGAGAAGCCAGCTTGAGGGTGCCGGATCTGTCGACCGTGAATTTTCTCGGCATGAACGGACATGCCCTGCTGTCGATTGGACTGCTGTTCTGCGCCGGTGGTCTGTTGTTCGGCCAGACGATCTATGTGCAGTTGAAGAACCTGCCGGTTCATCGCACGATGCGCGAAATGTCGGAACTGATCTATGAAACGTGCAAAACGTATCTGATCACGCAGGGTCAGTTTATTCTTCTGCTCTGGGCATTTATCGCGGTCATTATCGCGCTGTATTTTGGCTATCTGGCGCCGGTGCCGGGAAAATCAATTGCGGTGACGTTGCCGATCATCTTGTTGTTCAGCCTGGTCGGCATCGCAGGAAGCTACGGGGTGGCGTGGTTCGGAATTCGGGTTAACACATTTGCCAACAGCCGGACGGCATTCGCGGGATTGCGCGGCAAGCCGTATCCGTGTTTTGCGATTCCGCTGAAGGCGGGCATGAGCATCGGCATGATGCTGATCTCGGTTGAGCTGTTGATCATGCTGTTTATTCTGTTGTTTATTCCTGGCGATTATGCGGGGCCATGCTTCATCGGCTTTGCGATCGGCGAGAGCCTGGGCGCGGCAGCGTTGCGTATTGCCGGCGGCATCTTCACCAAGATCGCCGACATCGGCTCGGACCTGATGAAGATCGTGTTCAAGATCAAAGAAGACGATGCGCGCAATCCGGGAGTGATCGCGGACTGCACAGGTGACAACGCGGGCGACTCGGTTGGCCCGAGCGCCGACGGTTTCGAGACCTACGGCGTGACCGGCGTTGCCTTGATCACGTTCATCCTGCTAGCCGTGCCGAACGCCACGACGCAAGTGCAACTGCTGGTGTGGATCTTCGTGATGCGCGTGGCCATGCTGGTCTCGAGCTCGGGTGCGTACTTCCTGAATGGCGCAATTGCTCGCGCGAGATATGGAAATGCAGACGAGATGGACTTTGAGGCGCCATTGACCTCGCTGGTATGGATCACGTCCATCCTTTCCATCGTCTTGACTTACATCGTCACGTACATGATGATCCCCACTCTGGGCGACGGAACGCTGTGGTGGAAGCTGGCTTCAATCATCTCGTGCGGAACACTGGCGGGCGCGGTCATACCCGAATTGGTGAAGGTTTTCACATCAACCAAGTCGAGCCACGTGAAAGAAGTGGTGAAATCGGCGCAGGAAGGCGGAGCTTCGCTGGGGATCCTGTCGGGATTCGTCGCCGGCAATTTTTCTGCTTACTGGCTGGGACTCAGCATGGTCGCCCTGATGAGTTTGGGGTACTACTTCAGCACGGGCCCGTCCATGGCGGTCCTGATGCTGGCTCCGGCCGTGTTCGCGTTTGGGTTGGTTGCATTCGGCTTCCTGGGCATGGGCCCGGTGACGATTGCCGTGGATTCCTACGGGCCGGTCACCGACAATGCGCAGTCCATTTACGAGCTGTCGATGATCGAGACTGTTCCCGGCATCGAAGCCGAGTTGAAGAAGGACTACAACATCGACGTGAAGTTTGAACGCGCGAAAGACCTGCTGGAAGCCAACGATGGAGCGGGCAACACATTCAAGGCTTCGGCAAAGCCGGTGCTGATTGGCACCGCGGTGGTGGGCGCAACAACGATGATTTTCTCGATCATCATGGCCCTGACCGGCGGACTGACGCATGACGTCGAGAACCTCTCGCTGCTGCACGCGCCCTTCCTGCTCGGATTGATTACCGGGGGAGCAATGATCTACTGGTTCACAGGCGCTTCAACGCAGGCGGTGACCACCGGCGCTTACCGCGCGGTTGAGTTCATCAAAAAGCACATCAAACTGGAAAGCGCGGAGAAGGCGTCGGTCGCCGACAGCAAGAAGGTGGTGGAAATCTGCACTAAGTACGCGCAGAAGGGAATGTTCAACATCTTTCTCGCCGTCTTCTTCGCTACCCTCGCGTTCGCGTTCGTTGAGCCGTTCTTCTTTATCGGCTACCTGATCTCGATTGCGGTCTTCGGTTTGTACCAGGCGATCTTCATGGCCAATGCCGGCGGCGCATGGGACAACGCGAAGAAGATTGTAGAGGTCGAGATGAAACAGAAAGGGACACCTCTGCACGACGCAACCGTGATCGGAGACACCGTCGGCGATCCGTTCAAAGACACCTCGTCGGTGGCGTTGAACCCGGTGATCAAGTTCACAACCTTGTTCGGACTGCTCGCTGTCGAGCTTGCAGTGACGCTCAGTTTGAACAATCCGCTGCTGACACATGTGCTGGCAGTCGCATTCTTCCTAGTGTCGGTGTTCTTCGTGCACAAATCGTTCTACGGAATGAGGATTGACACCAAGGAGAGCAACTGAGTCCTGACTTATTGTTGTAGCCCTCTCCCTAGATCGGCCTCACACGCCACGGCGTGCGGGGCCGATTTATTTTTGGGCGAATGAAGTGGCGGCAGGCCGGGCGGGGCGGCATGAGGCGCGCAGAAAATCATTGTGATCTGCGGGATAGCGAGGGTATGCTGCGACCATGCAATGAAGAAACTCTCTCTTACCTTCGACGACGGGCCTTCTCCTCCTTGCACGGAGGCTCTTCTCGCCGTTCTCTCCTACTACTCCGTCCCCGCCACCTTCTTCATGATCGGCGAGAGAATGCTGGCGCAGGAGTCAACCGTCAAGCGCGTCGAGCAGGCGGCCCATGTGATCGGCAACCATACGCGGACGCATCGCAATCTCCGCGGTGCAACCTTCGAGGACCTCGACCGCGAGATTAACCGCTGGGGACAATACTTCCGCCCGCCGGGTGGCCACTACGACCAGGGGGTGCTGGAGTACTTGCAGCACCATGACATCCAGCTCGCGATGTGGGATGCGGAAGGGCGGGACTGGAAACTCAAAACCGCCGACGAGATTGTGGCCTATCTTGACGCGCAGATCGGCAGCCTGGAGGGTGAGAGCGCCATCGTGCTGCTGCACGACGGCGACTCGGAGAACCTTGACGGCAACCGCTGGGCTACAGTCGAAGCCACCGACCGCATCATCACCCGCTACCGCGCGCAGGGATTTGAGTTCGTGCCGCTGAGCGAGATGACCCTGCCAAGGGAGCCGAGGGTTTGGCGATGAACCCGGGGTTGGGGCGGGGGAAGGTACGGGGGTTCAGGGCGCACTTTTGAAGCCCGGCATTGAGGACAATTCGATTGGCAAAGTATGCCAATTCATCTAAAATGTAGATGAGGAGTTCCTACGGCATTTCTCCTTCAGATGTAGCCATTTTGATTTTCGTGCAAGGTGGCGATTTCTTGAGGAAAATCGCCACTTCAAGGCATCGGTTTCGGTGCACAGCAGAAGGAGAAATGCGTTATGCCGACGCGCAATGTGAACCTGCCCAGAGCACTCGACCGGTTTGTCGCTTCTCGCGTGAAGAGCGGGAGTTACGCCAACGCCAGCGAAGTGATGCGCTCAGCCTTACGCTTGCTGGAGCGAGACGAGCGGGAATATGAGGAGAAGCTGGCAGCGTTGAGGACGGCAATCCAAGAAGGGTTAGATAGCGGCGTTGCACAACCAGGCGCGTTCTCGCGTGTGCGCAAAAAGCACGGTCTGCCCCAGAGAGAAGCTTGACGATGGGTTCGGTCCATATCTCCGTCAATGCCGAGGCGGATATCGATTCGATTGTCGAATATTCGAAAGACAAATGGGGATTGCGTCAGACGGATAGGTATCTCTCGAGGCTGGAAGATGGGTTTGCGCTCTTGGCTCGGAACCCTCCCATTGGCAGGTCATGCGACTCCATCCGTCCGGGTTTGCGGCGGTTTGAAGTTGGAAAACACGTTGTGTTCTACGTTCCCGTGCCAGATGGGGTCTTAATTGCGCGGGTCCTTCACCAGCGGATGCTCCCGGCGAAGCGGCGCTTTGAATCGTGAGGCAAGAGCGGCCCAGGCCGGTCCAAATGTCCACAACTTGAACAGAAGTGCGGGCGAAGTGCACCGGTTCTGCGCCTTGTGCCGGGGTCCGTGCGGGGCTAGGGTTGAGGCATGGACGCGGAGGCCTTGGACTGGCCCCGATCATGCCCTGGATTTGAGGCAGAATTGACCGCGGAAACCCGCGCGGGGCAAGGCTGATTCGAAGTTTCCACAGGCAAATGGCGGTGTTTAAAGAGCTGGTGCGGGAAATGTGAACAAAATACAAGATGTTGTGGTTTGTTCTTGACACGCACCATGGACAGCGGTAAGTTTTCATCTGCGGCTGTGAACGGGCTGTTAAAAAACGCCGGCGCAAAACCGAGCAATTCCCGAGTTCAGGTGCTCCATCCAGCATCTCGTAAGAGGGGGATCTCAGCAGGGGTTCCCAGGCAGCGAGAACGGGTCGAAAGTACGGCCATGTGGGTACGGTGACGAGGAAAGAGCTGGATTTGACCGAGAGCCGCTGACGGCACTGTAGCTCGCGGATTTTTTGACCCAGTTTTCCGTTTGTTTCCAAAAAGTTGCGGGTTGTCCCGCCATCCGGCGCCGTGGCCGGAGATAGGGCTTTTTATCACCAATTTTTGACCGATGGAGAGGATTCCGATGAACGAGGCCCACCTTCAGACTTCGACCGCTGCCTTCCAATCAACCCCCGGTGCGCAGGGCCTGACTTTTTCCCGGCGTTTTTCAAAGGAGGGCGTCTCCCCTTACGACGAAATGCAGTGGGAGCGCCGGACGGCGTCAATCACGGACACGAAAGGGAACACGATCTTCGAGCAGAAGGACGTGGAAGTTCCCGTGGACTGGTCGATGACGGCCACGAACATTGTGGCCTCAAAGTACCTGCACGGGCAGATGGACACGCCGGAGCGCGAGACGGGCGTGCGGCAACTGGTGGAGCGCGTGGCGGAGACGGTGCGCGACTGGGGCATGGCCGGAGGGTACTTTGCCACAGCAGTGGACGCCGGGATCTTCCACGACGAGCTGGCGCACCTGCTGCTGACGCAGAAGGCGGCGTTCAACTCGCCGGTGTGGTTCAACGTGGGCTGCGACCGGCTGGAGCCGGAAGCGGATGGACAGAACTGGCATTGGGATCCGGTGACGGGCGGGGTGCAGTACTCGGCGACGGGATACAGGAATCCGCAGTGCTCAGCCTGCTTTATCAACGCAGTGGACGATTCGCTGGATTCGATTCTGACGCTGGCGAAGACGGAAGGGATGTTGTTCAAGTGGGGATCGGGAACGGGGACGAACCTGTCGTCGCTGCGCGGGTCAATGGAGCTGCTCTCGGGCGGCGGGTCGGCGAGCGGGCCGCTGAGCTTCATGCGCGGGTTTGACGCGTTTGCCGGGGTGATCAAGAGCGGCGGCAAGACGCGGCGCGCGGCGAAGATGGTGATCCTGAACGTGGACCACCCGGACATCGTGGAGTTTATCGAGTGCAAGTCAAAGGAAGAGGCGAAGGCCTTCACGCTGATCAAGGCGGGCTACGACGGATCTGGCCCGGATTCAGAGGCTTTTTCGTCTATTTTCTTCCAGAATGCGAACAATTCAGTGCGAGTCAGTGACGAGTTCATGCGCGCCTACGATGCCGACGGGGACTTCACCACATATACGGTGAAAGGCCACCAGCCAGTGAAGACCTACAAGGCGCAGGAGATCATGGGCAAGATCGCGGAGTCGACGTGGCTGTGCGGCGATCCGGGGATGCAGTTCGACGACACGATCAACAAGTGGCACACGAGCAAGAACACGGCGCGGATCAACGCATCGAATCCATGCAGTGAATACATGTTCCTGGACAACTCGGCCTGCAATTTGGCGAGCCTGAACCTGATGCGGTTTGTGACGCCGGCAGGGACGTTCGACATTGCGGCGTACCGGCACGCGATTAGCGTGCTGATCACGGCGATGGAGATTCTGGTTGACAACTCGGGCTATCCCACGGAGGCGATCGCGCGGAACTCGCACGACTACCGGCCGCTGGGACTCGGCTACGCCAACCTGGGCGCGCTGCTGATGTCGTTCGGGCTGCCGTATGACTCCGAGGCGGGACGCGACCTGGCAGCGAGCATGACGGCGATCATGACGGGCCAGGCGTATCTGCAGTCGGCGATCATCGCGGCGCAGTGCCCGCCGCTGACTTCGGCGACGCCGCTGACCGCAAGCGTTGAGCACCAGGGTGGAGCGTGCCCTGGCTACTATGTAAACCGCGAGCCGTTTCTCGATGTAGTGCGCATGCACCGGGCCGAGGTGAACAACATCGGCAAGTCGGTCGCCGCGGCGACCCGCGAGCCTTTCACCGTGCCGCAGCTTGACTCGCTGATCGAGGCCAGCCGCGAGAGCTGGGACATGGCGCTGCTCTACGGCGAGCGCTATGGCTACCGCAATTCGCAGACCACGGTGCTGGCGCCGACGGGAACGATTGGCTTCATGATGGATTGCGACACCACGGGCATCGAGCCGGACCTGGCGCTGGTGAAGTACAAGAAGCTGGTAGGCGGCGGCATGATCAAGATCGTGAACAACACGGTGCCGGCGGCGCTGTTCAAGCTTGGCTACGACAACGAAGAGGTGAACGCGATCGTCAGCTACATTGACGCGACGGGGACGATCGAGGGCGCGCCGGGGATCAAGCCGGAGCACTTGGCGGTGTTCGATTGCAGCTTCAAGCCGGCGAAGGGAACGCGATCGATTCATTACATGGGGCACATCAAGATGATGGCGGCGGCGCAGCCGTTCCTTTCGGGCGCGATTTCGAAGACTGTGAACCTGCCGCACGAGGCGACGGTGGAAGAGGTGGCCGAGGCCTACGCGGAAAGCTGGCGGCAGGGCATCAAGGCGGTGGCGATTTACCGCGATGGTTCGAAGGGCACGCAGCCGCTGAACACGAGCATGGATGCGAAGAAGGAGCCATCGGCTCTGGATGCGGTGGGTAGCCGCCTGCTGAGCAATCTGGCGGCGTCGCAACCGGTGGCCGAAGCGGACGTGAAGCTGCTGGAGGCGCACGGAGCCGACAAGGTTGAGGTGAGCGCGAAGCAACTGCTCGCCGCGTCGCAGGCATTCCAGAAAGCGCTGGAGGAGATTGCCACGGCAGCGGCGGTGCCGGTGCTGACGGCAACACCGGCGGTCAATGCGGCGACCGAGATTCCGCGGGAAGCGCAGGACCTGAATGCGCCGCCGCGCGCGATACGCCACCGGCTGCAGGAGGAGCGGGCGTCACTCACGCACAAGTTCTCCATCGCCGGGCACGAGGGCTATATCACCGTGGGTATGTATCCCAACGGCCAGCCGGGCGAGATCTTCATCCGCATGGCCAAGGAGGGATCGACGGTGAGCGGGCTGATGGACGCATTCGCGACCTCGGTTTCGCTGGCGCTGCAACACGGCGTTCCGCTGAAGGTGCTGTGCGAGAAGTTTGCGCACACGCGGTTTGAGCCTTCGGGCTGGACAGGCAACGAACAGATCGGCTACGCCAAGAGCCTGATGGACTATATGTTCCGCTGGCTGAACCTGCGGTTCCTTTCGGGCCAGCAGCTCACACTGTTCGCCGGGTTGGCGCCCGCGGCTCCGCAACTGGCCGCGTCGCCGAGCCTGCTGGCGGAGAGCGACCTGGATGCGAATGAGCCGGCGGAGCCGCAAAGCCAGATGGCTCGGTTGGTGGAAGAAGTGGCCAAGCGGCTGAGCCAGGTGACGGCAACCGGCGCGCACTCGGGCGGCGGCATTGCGCCGGAGCCACAGGCCGAACCGGGCAGCGGAGCACGGCGGATGACGGAAACGCAGCCACATTCGCAATCGCACCCGGGGCCGGCGGCGGATCCTTCGCATGTGCCGAGCATGCAGGACCGCGGGCTGTATCACGCGGCGGACGCGATGCGGGGCATGTATGACATGGGCGACGCGCCGAGCTGCGGCACCTGCGGCGCGATCATGGTGCGCAACGGGAGTTGCTACCGCTGCATGAGCTGCGGGTCGACGAGCGGGTGCAGTTAGAAAATTCAGAAACCAGACAGGGAGGTTATGTGGGTATACCCATAAGGTGAAAGTTTGGCCCCATAAGGCGAAAGGTGTGACCCCATAAAATGAAAGTCGCACATTCTTAAAGACTCGCAATTGATTCGGCCGGAGCGCCGCTTGGCTCGGAGGTTTCGCCTTGAGACTAGGGATACGGCGAAATCTCCGCAAGGTGGTCGGCGTTCTGCTAGCTAAACTATTTAAAATCAATTGATTGTGGATAGCAAGTGTCGTGATTGATTTGCCTCGCGCGCAGGCGGGTTCCGTGCAATGACCGGGCGGAAGGGCAGGATCCTATTGGCACGGCGTGGCCGGCCGGCGCTGGCAACGCTCAAAAACTGCAAAACCCGTCTACCACCTCCACATCCTACATAACCTACATAAGTTATTTGTTTTGTTGACACAACGGGCAATGGAGGTTTTCCTTGTCGTCGGTCAAACCTACACAACCGTAAGTGGCGGCCACTTCATGAATGCGGACCTGAGTTGCATGATCCAAAACGAACCCATTGCCGGCCGCGCTTACCCGCCGGCTGAGCAGGCCTGCCTTCTTGAGCCGGTGGCCGACATTTTCCGGGCGGTACTGTATTCTCTCGCCACGGTCTCTCAGCACGCGATTGACCTCCGCGGCGATCTCGTTTATGAGAATCTTGCCCTTGCCTTGATGGCAAAGAGTAAGCGCCGCGCCGACGGAGAGCGTTCCCAGGTCATCGAGGCGTTCTGCGATCTGCTGCTCGGAATACGGGGTGAGCAGTGATACAAGCTCATTCTGCAGGCCTGGTGCATGGACGATACACTCACACAGAGCACTCGCGATCGCGTTGAAATCGGGGGAAAGCCCTGCAGCGTGGAGCTCCAATTTCGACACTTCTGGCAAGTGCTCAGAACGGTAACGAAGGAGCTGGTTCTGCAGTTTCTGCGTCATTTCTTCCGGCATGGGCACCACGTGCTGCGAATAGACGCCGGGTGCAGGAGATGCGTTGATGTGTACACTATGCTTCAACATCGCTCTGATCGGCGGATCCTCACCCGCATAAATGGCTTTGGGACCGTAGTAATCGAAAGCGGACCTTGAGGCTCCGGGTACGGTCCTCAGCGCCAGGTACCCGCGGCGGGTAGAGCTGCAAAGGAGCGCAGCCAAACGCTTGCTCAAGTTTGGTTCAAAAATGAGCAAAGTCGGCTTCTTATCCCATTTGATTTCGCTCAGAGCAGCGCCTGTCATCTCAGCCACAAGGACAGGATGGTAGCAGAAAGCGTAGAGGGCGTGCAGAACGGCGTCCCCATCATGCGCCGGCCCAGTAACTACCAGGCCAGGTGCTATGGAAAGCACATCGTGAAACCAAGTCGAGAAGACCCATAGCGTGAGCAGCGCGCTGTCCTTATCCGAAAGGTGGGTTTGCTCAGCGATGGCCAGCTTGATCCTGGCGAAGAGCTCTTCAGTAGTGCGGTAGGCCGCATAACCTGTAGGTAGTGGCATCGATTCCCAGGGATCGCGCTTGTACTCGGCCTGCGCAAACTTCCTTTCAACAAAGCTTGCCTCGTCGGAAGGCAGGGAGTAGCTAAATTGAATGCTCTTCAACTTGCCTCTTGTCGTTCTCACCCACTCCGGGATCCCCATTACCCTAGTGTAGTGTCTCATTAATAGAATCAGTTATACATCGAGGGTCATCTTATGATGAGGAGACCTCGATATGCGTGTGGCGCCCCCCATTGATCTGAGTGAAGACGTCCGGCGGAAGCTGGAGCAG
>Ga0224555_1003781_pt1 | contig 14880 bp, 14 predicted proteins | sample 714S23034metaG_FD_180687 | JGI IMG/M metagenome (GOLD analysis project Ga0224555, IMG submission 180687) | Peat soil microbial communities from Stordalen Mire, Sweden - 717 S2 30-34 | ecosystem: Environmental > Terrestrial > Soil > Wetlands > Peat | place: Sweden: Norrbotten County, Stordalen...
GTACGCACCGAACGGCATAATCCTCGATCTATTACCACCCTGCGACGACAAATCGCGACCCACCTCGCCCGCTCGCTGCCTCGCTGTCCATGTTGCCTGCGTCGTATCTTATAACACAGTAGTACTATTTGGCTGTTAGGGTAGGCAAGAAGATGCCGAATGACTTTCAAAAAATGGAATTACGCGCCACTTGTACCGCGAACGAGTGCGGAGCGACATTCAACATCTTCCACCATATGCGGGCGCTAGATAAGGAAGCGGTTCCAAAACAAATAGAGGAAGTGGAGCGTATTCTCAGAGGCGAGCACGTAGACGTAAAATTCCGTAACCACCTCGAATCCTATGAGCTTGATTAGATTGCATTGAATTGCCCTTCACTGCGCTGCATCGATTGCTACCACCTTGAATCTGTGCGAGTGCCATTCTCCGTTGGCGGCTTTTCCAGTAAGATCTAATTCTGATGCATTGATAAAATGCACGTCATAAATGCCGGGTGGCGGGATCTTATCGCCCACCAGCGTGTATTGCTTATCGCCAATCACGGCGATGACTTGAGCATAGCTCCTCGTGTTGTTATGGGTTTGTGTCCCGGCTGTGGAGCAGAATCCCTTCATGAATGCTGTTTGCGGGTTGTCACATGCAGGATTGTGCGTAACGGTCGTCCCGGTGGATTCTTTCACAATTCTTGACGAAAGAACGTTCGCAGTTTGAATCAGCGGCGCTTTGGGCTGCTGCTCTGCATCGGCCTGGACAGGGTTTTGAGTTGCTGGGCCAGTCTTCTGCTTTAGCTCGTCTTCTTTCGCTTGCCACTGAGCAGCTAGCTTCTGGGCATCTGAAATCTGCTCAGGCGTCATATGCGACGCAAGCGCATTTCGCCGCTCTTTGGCGCCTTGGACGCCGCGAAGGGCTGCAAGATTGTACCAAGCATGAGCCAACACGAAATCTTGAAGGACGCCCTCTCCTTCCTCATACATCTCACCCAAGCTGAATTCTGCACCGCCGTGTCCCGCCTTTGCGGCGGACTCCATCAGTTTTGCCGCCTTAGACAAATCTTGCTGCAAGCCCGATCCATTCAGGTACATTTCTGCTAGTTGGAACTGCGATTCAGCATCTCCCGCCTCAGCCTGGGCAGCCAAACGGCTGATCGTCGCGGCCTCAGGAGCACCGTTTTCTGCAGGCGCACCGTTGGGCTGCGAAGCCGTCTGATGAGATTGAAGCAGACCGACATAGCCAAGGAGAAACTGAATAAACACATACTGCCGTTTCGATGCTTCTCCGGCTTGTGAATAGAACTTCTGAGCCAAATCACGGTTGCTAGTCAGGTACTTCACATCCTTCGCCGCCAGAATGCCGGGCAGATTCCTTTCAGTCATTGGCCTCATCTGCGACAAGTGCGATATGAGCATGGTCGAGGATTGTCTTAATTGTTCGTACGCCGCGGTCCGGGCAGGGTCCAGGCGCGCGAGAACTTGGAGTGAATCAATCTCCTTATTCAATTCATCGGTTATTTCATCATCCAGAGAAAAGGTTGCGTCGTAATAGTTCTTGATTTGCTCTCGCAGGTCAGTGCGTTCAACTTCTAGCTGGTGGTGATGCTGCATCCACGCCTGGAGGAGCAAAGCAATGCCCTGCCCTATCGCTTGCCCATTCTGATAAGCGGAATCGAACGCGCGTTGATCCGTGACATAGGATTGCAACGTACCCTGGTCGAAGCATTGAACACTATCGCCGCTCCGAAGGCAACTCGAATTGCCCTGATAGGTCCATGTCTGAGCGGCGGACAATACAGGAATCGAAATTAGCAACCCGAGCAACAAAAGTGTACGACGCATCCGAATGCTCCAAATGGATTTACGAAATTAGGCGCATTATATTTCTTTTGGGATCAACAGGGTTCTGTCTGTGTAGTCGCCTACCCGTCAATTACTAGTTAAGCAACACCCCGCCATGGACTGTGAACCAACGTCCTAGCGTCGGCTGGAGATTCCGTTTCCCGACACCCGAAAACGTCCGGTTTCATCCCGGCGCGTAGGATCAATCCCCCAAACGCCGTTTTCGACAGCGATTCTGGAACATCAGGTCGTACTCCGAGGATGATCACCACCAGGAACAGCAGACTGCGACGGGGAAATTTGCAATTGATTGCACAGAATCAGACCGTCTAAACGAAGCCGGGCGGTTAAAAAGGGCCGATTCTACACGGGGCGCTTCACTACTCTCCACCTGCCAGTCCCGTGTCTCTTCATTTGAAATAATCTGGAATAGCGAGTGCGGCCGGTCAGAGTGCAAGCTCACGTCACTGTAGAATCTACGGCGCTGGAGGTCTAATGTTTGCAGTTCAACAATTCCCGGCCAGTTTGAGGTGCCAGCATAGCGAGTGAGGGAATGATAAGGAAACCAATCAATAAGAAGCTGGTGACAGCTTGAGCCTCATGGAGAACGGGTATAGAGAGTGTAGAGAAGGAACAAGCTGGGAAGGATCACCCGGTAATTCTGGATCTGCGTTTCGAAGATCTGTTCGAGACTGGTTTGGCTCTGACTCATGAGAGGTGTGTAGCATTGAGAGAGACTGTGGGTCTTGTCAGTAAAGACAAGTGCGGGCGTGCAGAGCATAAACGGGACTTTGCGGCCTTAGTCGACGCCCTTAGACTTCAGAAACTCCGCGAATTGCCTGTCAGAACTGAGAATGTGCTGCTCGATCCAGACCTGGACGAAAAGCTCTAGCGTCTGACACAGATGGATGCGGCCGGACGAGATATCTTTATCGACAAGGTAGATCTGCTTAAGCAGCCTTTGATGCTCGGACCTGTGGGCGGCATGACCGTCAAAACCGTGCGCGAGCATCATCGCTTCCTCGGAGGTGAAGTGCATCTCCGTAAGTTCGATTAATGCCGACAGCATCGGCCGGATCTGCTCTTGCGCCTGTCCTTCGCTGATGGCCGCGTGCAGACGGCTCGCGCAATCCACTATTTCCCGATGCTGGCTGTCAATCTCCGCGACGTTTAGTAACAGTTCAGGGCGCCATTCAAGTGATGTCATGTGTCATCCTCCAGCGAAACGGCCGTGGGGCGCTGGAGCCCTGCAGCCGATGAGAACCAAGTCATCCACAATTTCCTTTTTGGCCTCGCAGCCGACACTCACACTATTAAGCCGGGATTTCCATTTTGCTTGTCCGGCGACGAAAGAATACACCCCTGAGTGCCCGGCTCGCCACCTTTTCGCATTCGTTCCAATGGCAAAGCCCCCTTCCTGCCCCGCGGGTCCTCTGCCCAGGCCAAAAAGCCATGATTTGCCTTATTTCGAAGCGATTTCTCAGACACCCCTCCCTCAACTCCCCTCCGTCGTCCAGATTGGTTTCGCCTGACTGCCGCGCCTATCCGGCTGGCAGCGGCAAAGCCAGAATCCGCCGCAGCATGCTTGCGAACAGGCGCCGTGTCAGATGGCTCTCTGCCAACAATAGCCAGTAGTAGCGGGCATGCTTTACCAACCGGCCGCCGGTCTTCACCAGCCGTTGCTGTAAGCTCGTCAAGGACCACTTCTCGACTCCCTTCGGCAGCACCAAGCGCCGCCACAAATTCCCCAGGTTGTATGCGATCACGCTCAGCCATAGTCGCACCTCGTTCGACCGGAATCGATGGCAGCTCAGCCGGGTCATCTTCACCGCTTGCTTGCCCTCCTTGATCCACTGCTCGGCCGTGCCCGGCTTGTTATAGAACCGTACCACCGCCCGGCTCGGCAGGGTTAGGTTCGTCACAACGAACCCGATGCGCGGGAACAACTCTCCGGCATGATGTTCGATCTTCGCCACCACTCGCCGCGCCGTCGTCCAACTGGCGGCCCTGTAGAGAAAGCCTTTGTACCACACGATCGGTTTGTGACTGGGACGCCCCGCCGGGCGCCGCAGCAGTTCCGCCACATCTCGTTCCAGGTTCTCATTGGCCGGGATGCGGATGGCATACTTCACCCCCCGCTCTTCCAGCGCCTTATAAATCTCCGACTTGGCAAAGGCGGCGTCGGCACGAAACACCACTTCCTTGCCCAGTTTTTGTTGCCGCTCAATCTCGGGCAGCAGAAATTCTTCCCAGCCATCAGCACTGTGCATATTGCCGGGCTGGAGCTTGGCAGCCGGACAGTCGCCGTTCCGGTTGAACAGCAACAGAGGGAGGTAAGAGGTCGATTCGAAATGCCCATTGTAGGCGCTCTGTTCTTGCGCACCCTACACCGGAATCTCCGTCGAATCCATGTCCAGGACCGTCGGTACCCATCGCAAGGGCTACGAGTTCGACCTCAGGAAGAAAGACTGGTTCGACAGTCTGTAAATTGTTTGCAGCCGATTGCACCGCCGGAGGCGTTCGCCAGTTGCCAGTGCCTGGTCGTCCCCCCGGCACGCTGGAGCACGTCTCAGGATTCGTTCTGGCGATTGCTGGTGGAGATCGCATGATTCGGCACGATCTACAACCACAGATTCCAACCCGTACCTGGGCAAAATCAATTGTTCTCCTTGATGATCTCGTAGAGCTATACTTGCTTCGCATTTTCGACGTTCACCCAAAACGACTGTAGACTCCACATGAATATGCCATCATTCGCATAATCAACTGACGACTCTACATGTCGATGACTTCATTCGGGCCATCTCTCGGTATAGAGCCACTCAGCTGTTAAAGGGGACGGTCGGTTCAATCATTCGCTTTCCATGCGGCGAGTTCCGCCTTTAAATCCTTCTTCATTTGTTCAATAAGAGTATCCATCTTTTTCATAAAGCTGATATCTGCCGTAGACTGAGATGTCGAACATTTCGCGAGTGAGTACATAACATCGGCGGCGGTACCCCAATGAGTTAGGAGAAACCCTATATGTGGGGTTGCCGGAGAACAGAGCAACCCGGCATTCGCTCTGGCTTTAGAGCTAAATAACAGCCAGTTGTGTAGTGTTCTTTCGATTACATCCGGCGTCGTATCACCAAGGGAGCGCCTCAACATCTTCAGTTGCCCGAACTCTTTCGCCGTTAAAGATTTATCGACTTTGAAGATCGTCTTCATGTAACACTTCCACAAGCTAGCAAGAGCCATCACAGACGTTCGTCGAGCATTCATTTCTAACACCTTATTTGTTTCCATTTCTCCTCTTTGTCTATATCCAGTCAAGCGAGCTACGCTCGCAGGAAGCAAGCAGCTTCGCTTTGCTCGCTGCAAGAACTGAGCACGCTTTCGCTTCTAAGTGCGAGCAGCTCGCTATGCTCGCCGCAAAACAAACGCGCTGCGGACCAAAGTCGCACTTTTTTGCTCTTTGTACAACTTACTGGTTACTGCTGTGAGTCGTTCGGAATCACCTCTGTGCATGAGTAGCCTCCAAAGACTATGCCTCTTTGAATTGCTTCAGAGCGGGGTGTCGGCGCAGGTGTCTCCGCATGCGACTCGTGACACTCCCTACACTCACTGACGGGTGAAATAGATGCAGCTTACGGGACTCCCAGTTTCCTTCCGGCTGGGTGATCAGTTTTAAGACATATGACACGCCGTTTAGTTTTGGGTTGTAGGGTTTGACTACGGCACCAGCATTATCACTTCGGTTGCCCGCCATGCTCATCCAGATCGCCTCGACCAACCCCGGAGATACCTGAGCGGCTGTCGCGAGTAGAACATGGTAATGACGCGCACATGCTGGCTTTCCGCACCCTGAAAATCTCTTCTCATCTCCGCGAACGTACCCGATATCGCATTTCAGATGGCGCTCTAATCGGTTGATGAATTCTGCGAAGGTCTTGTCCGCCTGCTGATCAGATACACGCCAGGCAAAAGTGAAAGTGCCAAATAGCCGCCAGCGTACTTGCTTCAACCAATGCGCATACGCCTCAACACGCTCTCGGTCAACCATGTACGGCCAGTGCTCCCGCTCATACCATCTTTCTTTAACATGCATCCTTATCTCCTTTCTTGCAACCGGATCACGCTCAGCTCATAAGAAGTCGTCTCCGCGCAACACACGCAGAGTGAAATTGCTAACCTGGCACGATGCACGCTCTCGCCAGATGTTCCACCGGCTTAAAAGCGTCACGGACCCCTCATCCACAAATGGTTGGAATTTGCCTTCTAAGTAAGATTCCCTTTCGGGACCAGCCCTTTTACCACTACTACCGCTTGATAACCGCCTGCCATCGCCAGCAGGAAGGCATCAGCGCAACTGTTATCCGCACATCCCTACCCGGAAGTCTGCCCGGTCTTTGCACCGATGTCGAACTAAAAGCCGCCGTTCGCCAATGCCTCAGCAAGGACGTCCATATCCACTCGATACCACTTGGTCCGATCCATCCTGCTCGCGTTGTAACAGCCGACGGTCAGCACGTTGCAATAGGCTAACGCTGTGACAGTGCGGGCGACGCTCCTCCGACAGTAGCCAATGTCGAGTGCCAGGTTATCAATCGAACGGCAGAACCAAGCCTCGCCGTCCGCAAAACGTGGCTCACTATTGCAGTTGCGGATGATGTGCTCAATCAATGCTGTCCCGCAGCGTCCCAAGACCTTGGACATCTTCCGCATACCTGCTGCTGGGTCTTCCCCCATTTCTAGCAAGAGTGTAGAGTTGCCGTCTGCTTCTTCTTCAAAAATCATTATTTCCTCCAAGGTGTTCTCAATTCGATTGTTGTTTGGCCTTGCTCGTCTCTTGTTGAGTAGCCACGCGAGCAAGGGAACGCACAGTTACCGATTGATGATCTGCTGCGCCAATCGGCGTACAGCCGCTTTGCCCGATACGAAGACGCTGGCTCAGTTAGTACTCAGTTTCGCCTTTCGTATTAAATGAATAACTTCATCAAGACTTAAGCTGCGTAGTATCTGCCGCTCCTCTGCACCAACATCCTGGTGCAGGGCTTCCATTGCATCAAAGAAGGTGGAGACAATCTCGGCATCCGACATGCCATCCGTCCTGCACGCCGCCACAAGTTTCTCTAAATCTGCAGTCGCGCCCATTGTTATCTCCTCAAAAGAACTTACGACCGACTGCCGTCGCCGGTAGGATTGTGATGCTTCTTCGTTGGCCTTCAAGGCCGTATGAGGACTGCTGTTTCACTCATCACAACGGCAACGGTTTCGATTTCAAGAAGGAAAGCAGGTTCAACGGTCTATAAATTGTGGTGCAATAATTGCAAAAACCGGAAGCATTCGTCAGTTGCCACTCCCGGATCGCTTTTCAGGCACGTGCGGACGAGTATCAGCGTCCATACCTTCAGTTGCTGGTGAAAATTGCGAATCCATCGCTCCGATATACCCCAACTGGGCGAGCCGCTCCTCAATTACGCGCCAACCCTTTCTCTTATCACGTACAGCTTTCTGCGCCATCGCTATGATTTCCTCGCCCGTCAAGCCCTTGGCGGCGTAGGACTGAGTTGTTCGGGGGCAATAAGGACTCGGCCAATCGCTCCAGTGCATCTCATGTCCTTTGTGCGAAAGATACACATTATCATTCCGATTCCGCTGATTCTCCTTGGAGGTTACGAGATGCAGATTGTCAGGCGAATAGTCGCCGTGGTCGTCAACCCGCTCAAACTCGAGTCCATTAAAATCCATATCAGGCCAAGTCTCCAGCGCCCAAAGGATAAATTGCTCTCTCGACGCGAACGTGCACTTTCCCTTGCCATTGTGGTCCTTTGACTGCCTATGGGAATCACGGTTGCAGCGCCGCACGATGCGGTCGTAATGCTCGCCAAGAATATCTGCCCGCGAGTCGCCCCCGTATTTCCGGTTTCTCTGGCAAGCACACGCTTTGGTTGTTCCGCTCAACAGGCTGTCCACGTAATACCTCTTCCGCTTCTTGCAGTAGCTGCACATCGCGTCGATAAATCGAATGCCTTCCTCTCTCCTGAACGTGCGCTTCCAGATTCTTAGACCATTCAGTTGCAAGAGGTCTAGATTGTTCTCCAGTCGCGGCGGCAAATCGTACTTCGGAGCCTGCATCCCAAGTTGAATGTGTAGAGTCATTTCTTGTTAACTTCCTTCTTAAAGTGCGGCGACGTGGGGCCTTGCCACATCCACTAACCCAACTCGTCGATCGTTCCGATGAAATTGTTGTACTCACCTTGGCGGTGTATCGAGGGGTCACTGTGCGTGTGAGGCCCAATGTATTCCAATTCCATCGACAACATGACGGGCGCTCCGATCGTCGCGTTTATGGCTCTCGCCAGGGCAACGGCTTCCTTTCCCTGGTCTGAGCGCAGATTGTTATAGGCATTTGGCCCTACCCAGGCGCTCGTCATGGCTTCGCCCCTGAAAAACTGCGCCGACGTTTCGCGGGGAATGAGGTTTGTTCCCTCGATTGCAGCCATCGCCGAATGGACTCCAAGCTGTATAGGACTGTGCGACCGATGGCGACACGGGGCGGCCCACATCGCAACGTCTGCCATCTGTCAATTGTTCTTGCGCTCACACCGAGCTGTTGAGCAAGTTCCTCGCGGCGCAAGTAGCCGTCAAGAAGAAGTTGATTAGATGAAGGCTCTTGGAGAGTGGGGCGGGCTGGTGAATCAATTAAATCTATCGCGTGAGTTGCCATCGATGTCTCCCAAAAAAATGAAGTGAAGTGCCTACCCACTCCTTTGGGATCGTTCAGGCTTGTCTTGTCTCTAAGTTACGCCTTCCTCACCTCAACCTCAACATAATAATTGCCAATCAGATACTAACTGCAGACAGTACACGTCAGCCTCACTTATTCGGTTTGTCAAGGATCGACGAGAAGCGTTCAGTTGCGATTCGGAGCGCCTCGTCTGCGACGTGTGCATAACGAGCAGTCGTCTGAGGCTGCGTGTGCCCGAGCAACCTTCCGACGATCTGAAGAGATGTTCCGCCCGAGACGAGATGGCTGGCGTAGGTGTGTCGCAGATCATGAATGCGCACAGTAGGACGATACCGGGTCAGAACCTTTTTCTTGCCTTTGACCTCATATGCTTCCGCTAAACCTGCCGCTTTGCACGCCTGCACCCAAGGCCGCCGCAGTGTCACCCGCGAATCCCCGTTTGCACCCGGAAACAGCGGCTCGCTTGAATCCTTCGGCTTCATTCCATTTAGCAAAACCATCGTAGCGCCGCTGAGAGGAACGTACTCAATGTTGTTTTGCTTGGTGTGGTGGCTCGGCTTGGTCCAAATTCCACGTTTTAGATCGAATTGAGACCAGTCGGCTTTCAGGACTTCACCTTCACGAGCGCCCGTTAACAGCAATAGGCGCAGCGCATTTGCCGCATTCTGATCCGCGTAGTTGTCCAATGCGTCCGAAAAGCGGTGAATCTCTTCTGCAGACAACCAACGTTCACGCCGGTCCTCGTGAAAACGAGGGACGCCATGCGCAGGATTATCGGCTCTCAAGCCCCACTGACCAGCAAGGGTGAACATCTTGGAGAGGAGAGCCAGGACCCTGTTCGCACGATAAGGGGTACTCTTTAGCCCGGCGTGAAGCGATTCGATGTCCTTCTTTCCGATGCTTTTCAGCCGATGTTTTCCCAACTTCGGAACGATGATCTTCTCGATCATCTGACGGTCATTCCTGAGGCTCGTCTGGCGTTTGTGAATTTCTGCGTATTTCTCCAGATACTGCTCCGCCAGATCGCCCAGGGTCGGCTCGGTTCGTTCTCGCTCACGTTCCTCAAGGGGATCGTGTCCGTCGAGAACCCGACCTCTCAGATGGAGCGCACGTTCCCTTGCGGCCGTAGCAGTCAGTTCAGGGTAGCGGCCTACCGTGTAGCGCCGTTCGCGCCCATGTATCCGGTAGTTGAGGATGAATGCAACGACGCCTGCGGCCGTGATTCGGACTCCGAATCCGGGGATTTCGCTGTCGTATTCGATGTAGTTTCCCGTGGGCGGAGGGCTCATTTTGGAGATCAGTTTCTGGGAAATCCGGTTCGCCATGCTCTCACCGTGTCCGTTCTGTGTCCGTATCATGTCCGTATTGGAAGCGCGTTTGTGGCATTCCGTGTCGTCGAATGTCTCTGGGTGTCTTTTGTAAGATATTGATATATAATATTATAACATGTATACTATTGAAATGGTTGGTAGGGGAAAATATTAGGAGTGAAGACTCTGGATCAGCATATCGGGGTTCGAATCCCTGGGGGGCAGCCAATCAATTCAACAACTTAGCTGCCTTCCTTGCTGGGTTTTCTGCCCCGTGGGCCATAAACTGCGCCGAAAATTCTCATCTGCATTGTCAGCGATGCGTTGGTTAACGAGCTGCGCCACATCCACGCCGAACCTTCCGTGCCCGTGGCATGCCTCCTTAAGGGGCGGGTTGCAAGCGATCAGAATAGTTCAATGGCTGGCCGGCTATGGTCGCTCTCGTTCGCGCCGCCGGAAACGGCCAGGTGGGTGACGGTCTGGCTGGCCATGCGATATTTCTCCAGATGACCTGCAAGTATGGTCTTGAAGGTCACATCGAGCGTGCCATCCCAGTCCGGGTCGAGCGGCCGTTCCGTCAGGTGGAGCAAGTGGTCGCGCATCTCCACCATGGCTTCCTGCACATGCTGCATTCTCTGCCGCATCACATCCTGAAACTGAATGTGTCCCAGCGCGTGAGACAGGCGAATCACGCTTTCCTCGTAGTTCGCGTCCACCTCGGTAATGACTTCAAGCAGCAGCTGGCTGTTGTTGCTGAAATCCTGCTGCATGTTTTCCAGGTCCGCGACCAGAACCTTCATGACATCGCTGGCCTCGTGCTCTTCGAGCGAAGCCCTGGCCTGATTCATTTCCGTATCGACTTTCTTGCAGGTGGCATGGATCCTCTCGCCAATGTCGGCGGCCGCCTTGGTGGACAGCACCGCCAGGTTCCTCACCTCATTGGCCACCACGGCGAAGCCGCGGCCGGCGTCGCCCGCCCGCGCCGCCTCGATCTCCGCGTTCAGGGCCAGGAGATTGGTTTTTTGAGCGATGGAGGTGATGACCTTGATCAGCGTGGTTAACGAAGCGATCTCGTTCGCCATGCCGTGGATGCGCTCGAAGTTGTGCGTGAATTCGTGATTCTGCTCCTCCAACTGCATCTCGATTGCGGCGATGATCTGGCGGTTGTTCTCTACCTTCGTCCTGGTGCTTTCGGTCAGGTCCCTGCCGCTTTGAATCGACAGTGCGATGTGTTGCCTTTGCTGGTTGGCCTTTGCATTCAGGAAAGCGATCTGCTCGATGACCTCCATGACCTCGCGTTCAGACTCAGCCAGCGAATCGCCGATCTGATCGTGCATCACGTCGATATAGGGCTGGGAGGCGCTCAGTTCATCTCTCATCGCCATGCGCCGTGCCAACAAATTCGCCAGTTCGGTCTTGCTCAATGTCCCCGCAGCCCCAAGTTCGGCAACGCCGCGTCGTGCCTGGACCCAGTTCCACCATTCGACGATCCACAGGGGAAGGACGATGAGCACCAGTAAGAGAAGGACGGTCTGTCTCCAATAAGGATCGAATGCCGGTCCAAGCATTTGGAACAAGAGGAGATAGAAGATCAGGGTACACGTGGTTCCAGCCGCCGACTGGCAGAGTATCCGGATGCGGGCGCGGCGCAGGCGATAGCCGTCTCGAATCCTCGCATCACTGTCCGCCGCGTCTTCGGAGCCGGCGTTGGAAGAGAGGTCGTTGCGAATCTGGTCTGCGGCAGACGCCATGTTCTCAAGCTCCCGGCAGGACTTTCTTGATCACTCGGATCAGGTCATCGCCGGAAACCGGCTTGACGATCCACCCGGTGGCGCCGGCGCTCTTGCCCGCCTCGCGCTTGGCGGCGTCGCTCTCCGTAGTCAGAGTCAGGATAGGGATGAACTTCAGCCCTGGCATGGCTCGCACTTTACCGATCAACTCGAGCCCGCCCATCAACGGCATATTGATGTCGGTGACGATGAGGTTGGGTTTGACACCCGCATGCAACTTGTCCAGCGCCGTCTTGCCGTTGTCGGCAGTCTCGACCTCAAAGCCGTTCATGGTCAGAGTAGTCTTGAGGCTCATCACCATGGTGATGGAGTCATCGACGACAAGAACTTTCATGGTCATCGAAACTTCCTCAGGACGCGAATGGTGGCGTACTCGCCGGCCTCGAGTATGGCGCGGGCCGCCTCGCCAGTCTGCATCCCCGTCTGCGCCCCTTATCGGCGGCTTTCGCCGGGAGGTTACGGCTTTTCGCATTTCCTGTGAACGTTCCCGCGTCGTTGGGGCGGCGTCTCATTAGAATTCCGCCTCCCGCGGCAGCGCCTTCGGTCGACGCCGGTTGTGACCACGGTTCAGCCCAAGCCCGAGGTCCGCACCGGCTACTTGCGTCTTCACTCACTTGACGCCATGCGCGCTCAGCCACCGGGCATATTCCTGATCTTCGTTCTGCATGTGTTTGCTTTGGTAGTCGCGCACGAAATACAGCAACTGGAGGTACACGGCCGCGTCGCGCTTTTCGTGGCGCGAGGCTAAATCCGCAATCCTTCCGGCCATCTCCCTGTGCTTGGCGCGGTGCTCGGCTAGTCCGGGAAATTTGGTTGACTCCATGAGCCTCTCTTCCGCTGAGAAATGCTCGCTCGCCAAGGAAACGAGCTGGCTAAGAAGCGGGCCGGCAACCTCCTGAGCCTTGCCTCTCAGGGATGCCGCATGAAGTTCGTTGAGAATCCTCAGAATTGCTTTGTGCTGATTGTCCAGAGTCTCTACGCCGACCGAGTATTGGTCCCTCCAGGTCATGAACGCCATCGTGCATCTCCCATGGGTTTTTTGTCCGGCAATAGTTCTATCGGTCAAATTGCAGAAAGGGCGAGTACCGCGGGCGTGCGTCGACAGAATGGGAAATGATTTTCATGACGGGCGACTGCCCGTCGCCAGTCACTCTGGATGCATAAGTTCGAAGCCATTGCCGCCGCATTGAATCGCCGGGGTGGAAGGTGAAGGTCAGTCGACCGAGCCGGTGAGAAAAAGCTAACAATTCCTGACTCGGATTTGATTCAAGAATGCTCAATACTGGCCGATCATGCAGGCGTCAGTCTCGAGCGGGCTGGCGTGGCCTGCCGGAGCGCAAAAGGAATCTTCTGGCGCAGCCGAAAGTGCTATGGCAAACGGATGAGCTTCTGCCGGCATGTTCACTCCGGGCAACGAGCGCGCTCCGCACTGAAGATCGACGTCTCTGTGCGTGGCGTGTTCTTGAACTTCGCCATGCCGGCATGGTGTGGACAATGCGCGGAAGGCAAACGGCAGATGCCAAGGTCGAACGGGGAAACGGCGTGGTGAGGAACAAGATGTGCCTGTGACTCTGGAACAGAAAGACGCGCTGGCCCTCATTCGACTCGAGGGCGCCATCGAGGTCGGCTGCGCGGCGGAGTTGAAGGAACTCCTGATGGAGAAACTCAAGTCCGGTTCGGCGGTTTACGTGGCCCTGGAATCGGCGACCGGTCTGGACATTACCGCCGTGCAGTTGCTGTGGGCGGCAGCGCGCGAAGCGCAACGGGTGGGTGTGGAATTCGGGTTCAAAGGGCGGACGCCGGAGGCCGTCCGGTGCGCACTCGCCGAGGCTGGCATAGAGGAGTTTCCGGTACCTGCTGCAACAGGATGAATGGACAGATGGCGCAACCCCAGGTTCCAAGCAACGCCGAACAGTTCAAGCAGAGCTTCCGCGAGGAGGCGCGGGAGATCCTGACGGAGCTGGAATCGGCGCTTCTCGAGCTCAACGAAAATCCGGGCGATACGGAACTGGTGAGCCGCATCTTCCGCGGCCTGCACACCATCAAGGGCTCCGGAGCCATGTTCGGCTTCGAGCGGCTGGCCGCCTTCATGCACGATCTCGAGACCGCCTTCGACCTGGTACGCAGCGGGCGGCTCCAGATCAGCTCGGAGTTGATTGATCTGACCCTCTCGGCGCTCGATCAGATTCGCGCCATGCTGGAAGAGGGCATCGGCGGGGCCACGCCGGCCGATGCGGCGGCCTGCGCCGCAATCCTTGTCAGCGTGCGCAAGCTGGCAGCGATCGAAGAACGCGCCGATGCGGCGAAGAAAAGTGAACCGGCGCCCGATCGCCCCGCGGTCCCAGCCGGCGACCTCCAGAATTGGCGCATCCGTTTTGCGCCGGGGCCGGACCTGATGCGCTACGGCGCCAGTCCTTCTCTTCTGCTCCGCGAACTGCGCCAGTTGGGCGAGCTTTCGGCCAGGGCCATCCTGGACGCGGTGCCTGCGCTCAGCGAAATCGATCCCGAGCGGTGCTACGTCTGGTGGGAGATGGATCTGGCCACGAGTGCGGGCCGGGAGGCGATTCGCGATGTCTTCATTTTTGTCGAAGACATGTGCGAGCTGAGCATCGCAGCGGCCGGCGATCCCGCGCCGGAGGCAGCGGAGACTGTGCCCCCCTCGGACGCCGAGATGACGGCGCGGGCGCTCGAAGAGAAGCGCGCCGGTTCGCCCGGCCGCCGCAGCTACGACAAGCCGGACCACGCCTCGAGCCTGCGCGTGCCGGCGGCCAAGCTGGATCAGTTTGTGGACCTGGTCGGAGAGCTGGTGACGGTGCAGGCGCGGCTCAGCGAGCTTTCCAGCTGGCGCGATGACGCCGAGGTCACCGCCGTCTCTGAAGAAGTGGAACGGCTGACTTCGGCACTGCGCGAGAGCTCCATGAACATTCGCATGATGCCCATCCGGAGCACGTTTGAAAAGTTCCGGCGGCTGGTGCACGACCTGGCGCGCGACCTGGGAAAAAACGTGGAACTCACTATCGAGGGCGCGGACACGGAGCTCGACAAAACCGTCATCGAGCAGTTGGACGACCCGCTGATGCATCTCATCCGCAACAGCATGGACCACGGCATCGGGACGCCGGAAGAACGCGCGGCCCGGGGCAAGCCGGCGACAGCCACGATTCATCTGACGGCGCGGCACTCGGGCGCCAATGTCCTGGTTACCGTGACATTGG
>Ga0224555_1003783_pt1 | contig 14873 bp, 10 predicted proteins | sample 714S23034metaG_FD_180687 | JGI IMG/M metagenome (GOLD analysis project Ga0224555, IMG submission 180687) | Peat soil microbial communities from Stordalen Mire, Sweden - 717 S2 30-34 | ecosystem: Environmental > Terrestrial > Soil > Wetlands > Peat | place: Sweden: Norrbotten County, Stordalen...
GCTAGGGGCTTAACGCAATAGCGCGAAGTATCTCAATGGGGAAATGGCGATGCTATCGAATGCAAAGAAGACGTATGTGGGGCTTTTCGGCGTTGTCGCAGCAAGCATAGTTGCAAGTGCTGCATTTTTTCTTATTACGAGCACAGCGACAGCAACGCCGCAATTTGGTGCGGCAACCGGCCAACCTTGCGCGGCATGTCACGTACGACCTGACGGGGGAACCGAGCTCACCGCGTATGGAAAAAAATTCCAAGCGAATGGCAACAAGCTTCCAAAATATGGCAACAAGCTTCCAAAACCTTAGGCCACGTCCGATGGTTGAAGCTAGAAGCCGATTACCAAAACTGTCTGGTGCCAAAGGATGCATTAATGAATAACTCAAATAGCAAGGGCTCAATTAGCCGTCGGGATGTTGTTATCGCCGGATCCCTCGGAATCAGCGCGTTAGCCTTCGGCGCGGTTGCCGCGAGCGCCGAAAATGCAACCGGACAAACTCCCGGCGGGTGGGATTTGGAGGCGGATGTCGTGGTGATTGGTACGGGCGCCCTAGGGTTGCCGGCCGCGATCATTGCGAAGGAGGCGGGATCTTCGGTCATCATGGTTGAAGCCGAAAAACACGCTGGTGGTCATGCCATGGTGAGCGGCGGTACGATACCGCTTGGCGGGGGAACCAGTGCTCAAAAAAAGTACGGGATCGTGGATTCGCCGGATTTATTGTTCCGTGATCTCACAGACTGGTCGGTAGTCGAACCGAATGGCTTTCCGGATTTTCGCTACAACGACCGGGAAATCGTTCGCGCGTTTGCCGATAACGCAGCGCGAACGTACGAGTGGTTGGCCGCCCACGGAGTCGCTTTCATCGACATCGCGCCGGGCGATTTTGATGGGGTATCCTGCGGCAATTCTGCGCCGCGATCGAACTACGCCGCCGGTATGGATTGGCCGGTGGCCTATACCGGCAAGCCGCTTGAAGCACGATTTCAGAAAGTCGTAGCGACAGGCGCCGGCGTTGTCTGTCCATTGCTCGCTGCTGCAGAGAAGGCCGGCGTCAAGATTTTACTGGAGCACCGAATGAGTGCGATCGTCCGGGAGAATCCGAATTCTGGGCGTGTCCTTGGTATTGTGGCGAACAAGAACGGCAAAACGCTCCATATTCGTGCGCATAAGGCCGTTATCATCGGCACGGGCGGCTCGACTGGGAATATTGATTTTCGCCGCATGTTCGACCCCCGCCTCACTGAGGAATACTGTGGGCTAGGGGGCATGCCTTGGTCCAATCAAGACGCGAGTGGCGAATTGGCTGCGATGGCAATCGGCGCGTCGCTGTGGGGTCTATATAATCAGACCGGTGAATTCGGGTCGGTGTTGAGCAAGCCCCAGTTTATTGGCTGTCAATACGGGTATTTGCCCTTTAGCATGCAAATGTTGAGTTGGATGCCCGGTAGCCCAGTATTCGATAAGGCCCGTGCAACAGGACTACGGGTCGCAGACTGGCAAGATCTCATCTTAGTGAATATGCAGGGAAGTCGCTTCTATGACGAAACTCAAGGCGGATTTACCGCCAATAACTTTGGGTCCGTCAAGCCCTACGTCCAGGGAAGTTATCTCAACGCCAAGAATATCAAATACAATCCCAGCAACTTTCTAAACGCTGCGCTCGCCGGCTTCAGCGACGGACACAACGGCGGAGGCCCCATCTGGGCGATCTTCGATGCCCATGCCGTTGCGCGCGAGAGCTGGGATCCGACACCGCCAAGCGTCGACTTCAAAGCAGGGTTTTTCTTCAGCGCCAACACGCTGGCTGACCTCGCCAGCGCAATCAAGATGCAGCACCAGCGCATCCCTATGCCGGCGGCCAAGCTCGAAGAGAGCGTCAAGCGATATAATTCCTTTGTCGAGTCGGGCGTGGATTCTGACTTCGGCAAGGTCAAGCCGCTCTATAAGATCGAGAAGCCACCGTTTTATGCGGCATGGGCTACGCCAAATGTTCACGATACGCGCGCGGGGTTGCGGATCAACGCAAAATGCGAGGTCTTGGATATGAATGGCGCCGTTATCCCCGGACTCTATTGCGGAGGGGAATCTGCAGGTGGTTTCAGTCAACATGGGTTGGCTCGTGCGACCTGCCAGGGTTATATTGCTGGGACCAATTGCGTTATTGCGAAAAGCTAATAGAGGGGACCTGCCTGTAGCTTGGGGCGCTATGTGGCGTAAATCTTTGATCGCTATGTGGCGTAAGGACTCAAGAAGGAAGGATCAACCCTGCTGATTCTGGCATTCTGGTTTCATTGACAAAAGCACAGGGCCGCCAAGCCACGCTTCGGGTACTGCGTCACCCATCGTTGCGCCGTTCGAAAGGGAATACCCGCTTCTGCCGCGACGACGCGCAGCGGTCTATTCTGTTCGAGATGCGGCTGAAGCTGATGAAAGCGGGACATTGCAAGATCTTGGTCTTCTGCCGACAACTCCACGAGCTCCTGCATACCCGAAGTTTACGCCAGATACCGATCAAAGACTTACACCATGTAATTATCAAAACAACACATAGGTGTGCTCAAGGCACGCACGTTCAACGACCTCGGTATCGCGGGAATCGGTGCCGCAGTGTTGATTTCACGAGGTGCCGGATATGCCATCGGCACCGGAATTGTGCTCTGCCTCCTGGTTTACGGAAAGGACTTTTCCGCAACTGGGACACCTACGACAAGACGAAAGACCCCGTGTTCAATTTGCAGGTTGACGTCGCAGTAAAACCGATGAATGCCCCAATCGCCGTGGAACCAGAACCTAAGCATAGCAACGTTTAGAAATTATTTCCTAGAGGACATTATTATGCCAATACCGACACCAGAAAAAAACGATGTGGTCGCAGTGACTGAAGAAATAAAGACCATGCTGAAGAATGCTGATTTGTTCCGGCAGCAATGCTACATAAATGGCGAATGGCTCGATGCCGACAGCGGTGTTACTGTTCCAGTGACCAATCCTGCAAACGGCAACGTCCTGGGGCATGTCCCAAAGATGGGCTCGGCCGAGACGCGCCGTGCGATTGAAGCTGCCAATGCAGCCTGGCCCGCTTGGCGGGCGCGGACTGCAAAGGAGCGTGGCGCGGTCCTTCGCCGCTGGTTTGATCTCCTGATGGCCAACCAGGAAGACTTGGCAAAGCTGATGACCGCTGAGCAGGGCAAGCCCTTGGCCGAGTCACGAGGTGAAATAGCTTACGGCGCCTCGTTTGTGGAATGGTTCGCGGAAGAAGGCAAACGAGTGTACGGTGATACCATTCCGCAGCCGCAGAAGGACAAGCGCCTGGTTGTCATCAAGCAACCGATCGGTGTCTGTGCCGCGATCACGCCGTGGAACTTCCCAGTGGCGATGATCACCCGTAAAGTGGCCCCAGCGTTAGCAGCCGGTTGCGTGGTCGTAGTAAAGCCCGCTGGACTTACTCCTTTCAGCGCGCTGGCGCTGGCAGGGCTGGCAGAGCTCGCCGGAGTACCAAAGGGCGTCCTCAACGTGGTTACAGGAGACACGAAGGCAATCGGCGCTGAACTCACCTCGAACCCTCTTGTACGTAAGCTGACGTTCACCGGGTCAACATCGGTGGGGGCCCTGCTTATGAAGCAATGCTCCGATACGCTCAAGAAGATGTCGCTGGAACTAGGAGGCAACGCGCCTTTCATCGTCTTCAATGATGCCGACTTGGATGCTGCGGTCGAGGGTGCGATAGCGTCCAAGTATCGAAATACCGGCCAGACCTGTGTGTGTACGAACCGCGTTCTCGTTCAAGACGAAGTATACGAAGCTTTCTCGGCCAAACTGGTTGAGAAGGTAAAGCAATTGAAAGTGGGAAATGGTATGGAGCCAGGTGTGGCCCAGGGCCCCCTGATTGACAATGCAGCGGTCGAAAAGGTAGAGGAACACATCGCCGACGCGCTGGCAAAGGGAGCGCGTGTGCTGGCGGGCGGCAAGCGGCACGTCCTGGGTGGGACCTTCTTCGAACCCACCGTCTTGGCCGACGTCACTTCGAAGATGGCTATTGCAAGAGAGGAGACGTTTGGACCAGTCGCCCCTTTATTTCGTTTCCATACAGAGGATGAGGCCGTTCACATGGCGAACGATACTGAGTTCGGTCTGGCAGCATACTTCTATTCGCGAGACATCGGCAGGATATGGCGTGTTTCGGAGGCGCTGGAGTACGGCATGGTCGGCATTAATACCGGGCTGATTTCGAACGAAGTAGCGCCATTTGGCGGCGTAAAGCAGTCAGGCTTTGGACGAGAAGGTTCCAAGTACGGCATTGATGAATTCCTGGTGGTCAAATACTTGTGCATGGCGATCGAGTAAGTAACTCAGCCTATAGGAACTGAGTGACGATGAAGATAAGAGCTGCGGTGTTGAGCCAGACGGGGGCGAAAACGCCCTATGCAGGGTCTAGGCCCCTCTCAATCGAGGAAGTTGAGCTTGATCCGCCCGGCCCTGGTGAGGTGTTGGTCAAGATGGGTGCCGCTGGACTTTCCATTCGGACTTGTCCACGATCAGCGGCCACGTCTAACTCCCACGACCACGATCAAGTTCGTTTGACCTGGCGTCTAATTGTTCAGAGGTAGATATGCGGGAAGCTATTCGGAACTTGTCGCTCATCGTTGCCGTCTTGTTGACGGTGCTCGTCGCAGGCGCACAGCAGACTGTTGTGCTGCACAACGTTCGATTGATAGACGGGTCGGGTGCTCCGGCTCGCGAGCATATGGATATAGCGATGCGTGACGGCATCATCCTGCAAGTCGGGGCCTCCATCGCAAGACATCCTGGAGAGCGGATTGTCAACCTCTCGGGCAAGACAGTCATGCCTGGATTGATCACTGCTCATTCACATTTAGGCGTGTTGGAGAACAATACCGTCAACACTGCGACTGCTTTCAACGCACCAAACGTCATCGCTTCTCTCAGACAGTTCGAACGATACGGCGTGACGACGGTGCTTTCACTCGGAACGAACGGCGACCTGATTTATGCACTTCGTGAACAGCAGCGAGAAGGCAACCTTGGCGGAGCGACGATTCTCACGGCTGGGCGTGGTATAGGCGCATTCGGCCCCGGAGCTGCACCGCCATTCAAACTCGCAGCCGATCAGATCGACCGTCCGACAACACCTGAAGAAGCTCGCCGTGACGTTGATGTCTATGCTACCCATCACGTCGACATCGTGAAGGTCTGGGTTGATTCGTTTCACGGCAAAGCGAATGAAATGAGTCCGGAGATCTATTCGGCGGTGATCAATGAGGCGCACAAAGAACATCTTCATGTGGCGGCTCATGAGTATGCCCTGGAAGACGCCCGGCGACTCGTCAACGACGGCGTTGACGTGCTGGCTCATTCCATCCGCGACAAGCCAGTTGACAGCGCGTTTATCCAGTCGATGATCCAGCACCACACCTGGTACATCCCGACGCTCTCGCTAGATGAAGAGTTCTACATCTATGCGACGCAGCCCACGATCATGCAGAGTCGCTTCTTCCGTGACGCTGCGGGGCCGCAGCTTCTCGCTAAATTCGAGGCCCCGGACTATGCTCCGAGCACCATGGCATCGCCCGACACGAAACAACATCAACAAGACGAGGCCATAGGTCAGCAGAATCTCAAAGCCCTCTATGACGCGGGTGTGCTGGTCGCCTTCGGAACGGATTCCGGTGCCGTTCCAGGCCGCATCCCTGGATTCTCGGAACACCGCGAGTTGGAGGATCTCGTCTCTGCTGGATTGACCCCATTGCAGGCGATTACGGATGCTACGGGCCAAACAGGACAGCTTATCCATGTACTCGATCCCATACTCAACATCGGAATGATCTCACAGGGATACTCCGCCGATCTTGTCGTTCTTAACGCTGATCCGCTTGCGGATATACGCAACACCCGGAAGATATCAGCGGTGTATCACCGCGGCAGGCTCATCCCCAATCCAGCGCCACAAGACTGAGACTTCCGTAGAAGAAAATCACAAGCTAACCACGATGCTTTACACCGCAGCAATGTTGCTTTGGGCTATTATTGTCCAACCCCCGCGAAAGTAAAATCAGCCAAGCTCGTGTTCAGAAACGATCTCAGGGTTGAGTTGCCGCGAATCAGGCGGCAGGCTTGAGGATAGTTCGGTAGAGAGTGGAGCGAGCGATACCGAAGCGGGCAGCGATCTCTGCGACCGCGATGTCGGCGGTCTTGAGCAAAGCCCGGATGGTTTTGATCTCCTTTGGAGACAGCTTAACGGGACGTCCTCCCTTGCGGCCGCGAGCGCGAGCGGCCGTAAGGCCAGCAACGGTTCTTTCGCGGATTAGGTTGCGTTCGAATTCGGCCAGGGCGGCGAAAACGTGGAAGACGAGGCGGCCTGTTGGAGAATTCGTTTCGATCTTTTCCGTCAGCGATTCAAAGTTGATCTTGCGTTGTTCGAGTTCCGCGATGAGCCTTACCAGATCGGCCAGATTTCGTCCGAGCCGGTCCAGCCTCCAGACAACGAGTGTGTCGCCTTCTCGCAGACTCTTAAGGCAGCCTTCCAGTTGTGGCCTGTCAGTACTCTTTCCGCTGGCCTGTTCTTCATAGACCTCCCTACATTTGGCGCGCTTGAGTGCGTCCTTTTGCAGGTCGAGAGTCTGGTCGTCGGTGGAGACGCGAGCATAACCTGTTGCTTGGATCGCTATTTGGCGTAGATATTTGCACGCTATATGGCGCTTGCCGAGAATCCAGCCGGTTGGGGTAGACGGATACAGATCTATGGAATATGTCGAACTGCTGGGTTGTGCCAGTGTAACGGACTAATTCTTATAGTGAAGCAGCATCCTGATCCGAGTGTCCGGGGTACTCCAGGGCGCCTTGTAGGGATACTTCATACGCCAAATAGCTTGCAAATATTTACGCCATATAATTAGCAAAACAACAACTATGCGCTGGCGCTGAAGGGAAATCAGGGCACACTGCATGATGATGTTGTCTTGCTTCTTGACGATCCGGCATGCAAGGCCGCCACGGCAGCGCCAGTCGTCGAGGCCGATCACGGGCGGATCGAGGCCCGCACGGCGACGGTTTCCACGGAGATCGATTGATCGATTGGCTCCAGAAGCAGCATCAATGGCCCGGCCTGCGGGTGATAGGCAAGGTGGTTAGGGTACGCGAAACGCCGGACAAAACCACAATGGAAACCGCGTATTACCTGCTGAGCGCGGCTCTCACGCCCGAGCGATTTAACGAAGTCGTTCGCCAGCACTGGGGCGTAGAAAACCGTCTGCACTGGCGGCTGGACGTGGTGATGAACGAGGATCAGGACAGAACCCGGTTGGGCAACGGACCGCACAACCTCGCCGTGCTTAGACACATGGTCCTCAATGCCATGCAGAAAGAAGGATCAAAAGGCTCCTTGCGCGGAAAATTCAAACGCGCCGGATGGGATGATGCCTTCCTCAGCAAACTTCTGGAGATGTTTTGAAATGCAATTCCCCTGGGCCCTAACGGCTTCAGACCGTCCGAGCGGGCGGTCTCACCAGCAATGGCAGCACGACCGAGATCGTCATTACCAGCGCGATCGCATGCAGTCCGCCCGCAAAGCTGCCACTGGACTGCCGCATATGCGCGATCAGGAGCGGCCCGAAGGCGCTGGCAAATCCCCATGCAGTCAGCATCAGCCCATAGATCGAACCCACATTCGCCGACCCGAAGTAATCCGCCGCGAATGCGGGCATCGTGCCGAATCCACCGCCATAGCACAGCAGAATGATGAAGCCGACGACAGTCACGCTGGCGGCAGAATGAAGACTGGGAAGAAACCAGAACAGCGCAACCTGCAGAACAAACATCGCGGCAAAGGTTATCCGCCGGCCCAGCGTATCGGAAGCCCAGGCCCAGAAGACGCGTCCCACTGCATTCCCGATGCTCACAATACCAACCATACCGGCAGCCACAATTGCAGTGACCTTCGCCAACTCCTGAAACATGGGAGCTTCCTGCGAAATAACCGAGATGCCCGCAGACGTATTCAAGAACAGCAGCATCCACAACGCCCACCACTGCCAGGTCTTCAATGCGCCGCCAAGCGTAAGATCCTTGGCACTCCTCTGCCCCAGCTCTTTTGGTTTCGGTGTCCAACCCTCCGGCTGCCAGCCTTCCGGCGGATTCTGCATGAAATAACCCGAGACCACAGAGACAATCAGGAAAGCCACTCCCAGATAAGCGAACGTCTGCAGCACACCCACGCTTTGAATCAGTCGCGTTGCAGCCGGCGCTGTTACCAGCGCTCCAGCTCCAAAGCCTCCAACGGCAATACCCGTCATCAATCCGCGGCGATCAGGAAACCACTTCACTAGGACAGAGATCGGAACGATATACCCGAAACCGAGTCCGATTCCACCGATCACGCCATACGTCAGGTAGAGCCACCACAACCCGTGATACGAAAAGCTGGCGAGAAAGACTCCGCTGCCATACAGCGCACCGCCGGTCAGCGCGACCACGCGCGGTCCAACCCGCTTCAACCAAAGGCCACCGAAGAACGAAGCAAATCCCAGCACCATGATCGCAATCGTGAAGGTCAGGGTGACCTGCGAGATCGTCCAGTGAAACTGCTTGGCAAGAGGAATCCGGAACACGCTCCACGCATACACTGCACCCAAGGCCATCTGCAGTAGGACTCCGGCAAAAGCGATCCACCAACGCTTGAACTTATTCATGATCTCTCCTTTATGCGAATAGCCACTCGATACACCCGCGCCATGAAACCTTCGCAGGCGATAGGCACGTGCTCAGACTCAGTCTTATAGAAAAAAGACTTTAGGAACTTGTTTGAAAAACTGTTGTGGGCACTTACTCCCGAGCGAAAAGTAGCGACCTGCAATGTATCCCGGTAGCGGATTGGCGCGTTGCAGGCCATTTCTGAACGAAGTAAATCTGAAGCGATCTGCCTTTTCGAAGACGACTGATCGTTTTTCAACAAGTTCTTAGGACTTCAAGACTTTCGTTTCCACTTGAGCTACAGGAATCAACATCCTTTGGCAATGACACAATCTAGCAGACTTCGGTACAGGATCGCCACCTGCCTCATGCTCCGAAATCTCGCAAACACAGCCTGGCAAAGTTCATAACAGGCTCAAGCTGTGGGTGCATGGTTCCCCCTCACGCTTGGTAAGGTAATAGGCCTAAGAGGGTACTTCACGCGCACATGATCGAGGCTCCAACTTCGAACGATACTGGGTTAGCGCGGCCCGAACGATATCGCTGAGGCCCTGTCCGCCCGATTCAAGGTAATCGAGAATCTCACGGCGCATGTCTGGCACCCAGAACTTTCGAATGTGGTCGGCTATGTCCGCTATCGCTTGATCGCGATCCGGCATAGATTCGAAGAAGTCGCCGATACGATTGGCCGTGCGTACTAGACCGTCATTGTCCATTCTGTCCTCTCATCTCAATGCTTATCTCCAAGCGACGGTTTCTTGTCGGCATCATCGAGGCTCCCAGCGCAGCCTTGCTGAACTGGCGCTGATACGTTCGACTCATTCACTCCACGACTCCACATGGCCGAGACTATTTTGCCGTTACCCCGGTAGCGAGTCCTTGCTCGAGTAACTCTTCCTGAACCTGACTAAAATGCGAGTGTTCGCGTTGCCAGGCCGAAGGCTCGCTTACCGGCATCACCTGCACGGCGGTGACTTTGTACTCGGGACAGTTCGTGGCCCAGTCCGAACTGTCGGTGGTGACCACATTGGCCCCGGACTCTGGAAAGTGGAAGGTCGTGTAGACTACGCCCGGCTGCATACGGTCCGTGATCTGGGATCGCAGTACCGTCCGACCTGCGCGGCTCTGGATGCCGACCCAGTTGCCATCCTGAATACCCCGGTCCTCCGCATCCACCGGATGAATTTCAAGCGTGTCTTCGTCGCACCACGCATTGTTCTCGGTGCGCCGCGTCTGCGCCCCGACGTTATACTGCGAGAGAATCCGTCCCGTAGTGAGAATCAGGGGATACTTGCGTGTCACCTTTTCGTCGCTCGGCACATATTTGGTAATCAGGAAACGACCCTTGCCACGGGCGAAACCATTGACGTGCATCGTGGTCATGCCGCCTTCGGGCGTGTTTTCATTGCAGGGCCACTGTACGCTGCCTAGGCGTTCGATCTTCTCAAAGGAAACACCGCGGAACGTTGGAACCAGGGACGCGATCTCACTCATGATCTCGCGCGGATGATCGTAGTGCAGCGGTAGACCCAGCGCGTTGGCAAGCTTGACAGTCACTTCCCAGTCGGCATAACCGGCCATCGGCGGCATCACCCGCGTAACGCGGGATATGCGCCGCTCGGCGTTGGTGAACGTACCGTCCTTCTCCAGGAACGTGGAGCCGGGAAGAAAGACATGCGCATATTTCGCCGTCTCGTTGAGAAAAATATCCTGCACGACGATGCACTCCATCGCCATCAGTGCGGCGGCGACGTGCTGCGTATCCGGATCGGACTGTACGATGTCCTCCCCATTGCAATAGAGCCCCTTGAAACTTCCCGCCACAGCCGCGTCGAACATGTTGGACAGGCGCAGCCCCGGCTCCGGATCGAGAGTAACTCCCCAGGCTGCTTCAAACTGGCCGCGCACCGTGCTGTCGGAGACGTGGCGATAGCCAGGAAACTCGTGAGGGAAAGAGCCCATATCGCAGGAACCTTGCACGTTGTTCTGCCCGCGAAGCGGATTGACGCCCACGCCTTCGCGCCCGATGTTTCCCGTCAGCATGGCCAGGTTGGCGATGGCCATGACGGCGGTTGAGCCCTGCGCATGCTCGGTTACACCCAACCCATAGTAGATGGCTCCGTTCGGCCGCCGTTGGGCGACGTCTGCTGCCCTGCCGTCGCTCTTTCCCGTGGCATACAGCCTTGCGGCTGCGCGAATCGTTGCGGCTGGCACGCCGCACACAGCGGCCATCGCATCGGGAGAATTGACGGGCCGCGAGACAAACTCGAGCCAATCCGAAAAGCTTTGCACGTCGCAGCGCTCGTCGATGAATGCCTGGTCCTGCAGCCCCTCAGTGACGATGACATGGGCCATGGCCGTCAGCAGGGCGACGTTGGTTCCAGGCAACAACTTCAGGTGCTGCTCCGCGCGGATGTGGGGAGACTTCACCAGGGCGATCGTGCGCGGGTCGATCACGATCAGCTTCGCGCCCTGACGCAGGAGCTTCTTCAAGCGCGAGCCGAATACGGGGTGCGCATCGGTCGGGTTGGCGCCGATGACCAGCACTACGTCGGCCTTCTCCACGGACTTGAAGGTCTGAGTGCCAGCCGAGGTACCATAGGCCATCCCCAGGCCATAGCCGGTGGGCGAATGGCAGACCCGCGCGCAGGTGTCGGTGTTATTGTTGCCGAAGGCAGCCCGCACCAACTTCTGCACAAGATAGGTTTCCTCATTGGTGCAGCGCGACGAGGTGATACCACCGATCGACGTTCTCCCGTACTTCGCCTGGATGCGCTTGAACTCGCTCGCGGCGTGGGTGATGGCTTCGTCCCAGCTGACCTCGCGCCACGGGTCGGTGATCTTTGCGCGGATCATCGGCTGCTTGATGCGATCCTTATGCGTCGTGTAACCCCAGGCAAACCGGCCCTTCACGCAAGAATGGCCCTCGTTGGCTTTGCCATCCTTCCATGGCACCATGCGCACGACCTGGTTCCCCTTCATCTCGGCCTTGAAGCCACAGCCCACGCCGCAATAAGCGCAGGTGGTAATCACGCTGTGCTCAGGCTGGCCAAGCAGGATCAGCGACTTTTCCTGCAGCGTCGCCGTGGGGCAGGCCTGAACGCAAGCACCGCAACTGACGCACTCGGATTCGAGGAAGGACTCGCCCATTCCAGCTGACACGCGGGACTCAAACCCGCGACCGCTGATGGTGAGAGCGAACGTACCCTGCGTCTCTTCGCAGGCACGCACACAGCGGCTGCAGACGATGCACTTGCTCGGGTCGTAGGTGAAGTATGGATTGGATTCGTCCTTCACGCTGTTCAGATGATGCGCACCGCCATACTGGTCAGCTACGCCATACCGGACGGCGCGAAGTCCCGTGACCCCTGCCATGGTCTGCAGTTCACAGTTGCCGTTGGCCGAACAGGTGAGGCAGTCCAGGGGGTGATCGGAGATGTAGAGTTCCATCACGCCCTTGCGCAGTTCCTGCAGCTTCGGCGTCTGGGTATGCACCTTCATGCCAGCCGCCGCGGGCGTCGTACACGACGACGGATAGCCCTTGCGCCCCTCGATCTCCACCAGGCACAGCCGACATGAGCCAAAGGGCTCCAGACTATCCGTCGCGCAGAGCTTGGGTATTTGAATGCCGGCATCAGCGGCCGCCCGCATCAGCGATGTTCCTTCGGCGACGCTTACCTCGATGCCGTCGATCTCCAGCGTTACTTCCCGTTCGGATTCGCGCCGCGGCGTGCCGTAGTCAGTTTGCTTTAGTTGGTCGAGAATGGTGTCCTCCTTTTGTCGAAACCCTTGCGCTCAGGACAAGCCGTTCTATGAAGCGACGGGTGGATGCGCAGGTTCGACGATACGAAAGTCCTCTAGGTAGTGATTCAGCGCCGAAAGCACGGGGTATGGAATCATCGCTCCCAAAGCGCATAACGACCCATTGAGCATGGTGTCGCAGAGGCTGCGCAGCAACTCGACCTGCTCCGACTGGCTCGACACCGCGCCGCCGCCCGCCGTGATGCGGTCGATCACCTCCACGCCGCGGGTCGAGCCAATGCGGCAGGGGGTGCACTTGCCGCAGGATTCGATCGCGCAATACTCCATCGCGTAACGGGCCAGCTTCGACAGGTCAGCGGTGTCATCGTGGACCACGATCCCGCCGTGCCCGACCGCCGCACCCATCGCCGCGTAAGCCTCGTAGTCCAGCGGAACGTCCCACTGCGATTCAGGGACGTACGCTCCCAACGGGCCGCCCACCTGCACGGCTTTTACCGGCCGGCCCGAGCGCGTGCCTCCGCCATACTCGTAGATCAGTTGGCGCAGCGTAACTCCGAAGGCCTTCTCAATCAGGCCTCCATATTTGATATTGCCCGCCAGTTGAAGCGGCAAGGTGCCGCGCGAGCGCCCCACACCGTAGTCGCGATAAAACTGCGCGCCACGCGACAGAATGATGGGCACGCTGGCGAAGGTGATGACGTTGTTGATCGCCGTCGGCTGCCCGAACAAGCCCTGCAACGCCGGCAGCGGCGGCTTGGATCGCACGATTCCTCGTTTGCCCTCGATGCTTTCGAGCATCGCAGTTTCCTCGCCGCACACGTAGGCGCCGGCTGCCTTGCGCACCGAGAGCCTGAATGCTTCGCCCGAGTCTGCAACGTTGTCGCCCAGGAAACCCGCTGCCTCGGCCCGCGCGATCGCCTCGTTCATGCTGGCGATGGCGTGCGGATACTCCGAGCGGACATAGATGTAGCCCTCGGTTGCGCCCACGGCCAATGCCGTGATCGCCATGCCCTCAATCAGCATGAACGGATCGCCCTCCATCGTCATGCGGTCCGAGAAGGTGCCCGAGTCGCCCTCATCCGCATTGCACACCACATACTTTTGTGGCCCCTCAGCAAGACGCACAGTCTTCCACTTGATACCGGTAGGAAAGGCGGCCCCACCACGCCCGCGCAGACCCGAATTCGTTACCTCTTCGATGATTGCGGAGGCGTCGAGCGTAGCAGCGCGCCGCAGACCGGCGAAGCCATCCAGAGCTTCGTAGTCGGAGATGGACAACGGGTCGTTTACCCCCATGCGCGCGAACGTCAGCCGCTCCTGCGAGGCCAGATAAGGGATCGACTCAACGGCACCCTGGCGCAGTGCGTGTGGTGCGCCCTCCAGAAAACCTGCATCCAGCAATCCCGGCACGTCATCGGGCGTCACTGGGCCGTAGGCGACGCGGCCGCCGGGCGTTGCAACTTCAACGAGGGGTTCCAGCCACAGCAAGCCTCTCGATCCGTTGCGCACCACGTTGAGCGGTAGACCGCGAGTTGCGCACTGCACCTGCAGAGCCGCAGCAACTTCATCCGCACCGACCGCGAGAGCCGCTGAGTCCTTCGGCACGTAGACCGTGACTTCTTTCATGACTGCTCCTCTAGCCGGGAGGCAAGCCGTTCAAATTTCTCTTGCGTCATGCGGGCGTGGAGGTGCTCGTCGATGGTGAGCGCCGGCCCCGATGCGCACAGCCCCAGACAATAAACCGGCTCCACACTAAAGCGTCCATCGGCGCTGTGTGCCTGCTTCGCGCAACCAAGCCTTTCGCGTACATGGCTGATCAGCGCATCGGCGCCCACCGACTGGCAGGCCTCGGCGCGGCAAACCTGAACAACATGGCGCGCTGGAGGCTCGGAGCGAAAGTAGTGATAGAACGTGATGACACCATGCACCTCCGCACGAGAAAGGTTCAGAGCATCCGCGATGCGGACTGCAGCATCACGCGGGATATATCCCAGCGCATCCTGAACCTCGTGCAGTATAGGCAACAGAGCGCCGGGGGTGCTGCTATGCGATTCGATAACATCGGCCACAGCATCGCCGTCAACAAGAGACACAGCCATTGATGAGAATCCCTTCCACTGCCCCGTAGATATATATCACATCGGTTGGTTGGTTGGTTGGTTGGTTGGTTGGTTGTTGTGCTGTATTTAAAGCCGAGATTGAGGCCATACTATTCACCGTTTTGCCGGGACTTTAAAAACGCGCTTGGAGCCTTAATGTAACCTCATTGTTTTTCAATATCTCTTTCTAATCGTCAGACACTCCCTAACCGAGCCACTTGGGGCTGGCGGCGGTGCCGTCGAAGTGCTGGGTGGTCTTGAAGAGCTCGAACTTGCCCTGGCTAGCGGCTTCTTTGGTGCGGTCGAGGA
>Ga0224555_1003784_pt1 | contig 14854 bp, 14 predicted proteins | sample 714S23034metaG_FD_180687 | JGI IMG/M metagenome (GOLD analysis project Ga0224555, IMG submission 180687) | Peat soil microbial communities from Stordalen Mire, Sweden - 717 S2 30-34 | ecosystem: Environmental > Terrestrial > Soil > Wetlands > Peat | place: Sweden: Norrbotten County, Stordalen...
ACTCGGCGGTAGCAAATACGCCTGATCCGGACTGTACAACTTGAATCGCGACATACTACTGTTGTCGCCCAAATCAACTGTGAAAATCAAGTGTTTTGTGAAGTTCTCACGCAGACACTAAAGCCCCCATTATTTCATTGTACTTATGTACGGGCTAAAGCCCGTACCCTTCAACTCGTACAGTCCCCGGAAAGTAACAGCTTGAGCGCTTCGACCGAGCGGCCGGTTGCTCCCGCCTGCTGTTCGAAAACCTGCCTGGCTCGCGCGCCCATGACTTTGGCGGCGGCTCGGTCTTGCAACAAGTCAATCAAGGTTGCGGCCAGAGCATCCGTGGTGGAGATGCGGAGGGCCTGATGATCCAGCAAATCCTCTGTAATGGCGCGGAAGTTGGTGAAGTAAGGGCCCATCACGATGGGAATGCCGAACTGAGCCGGCTCCAGCGGGTTGTGTCCTCCGGCGGGAACCAGGCTGCCGCCGACGAAGGCCACTGAGGCGAGCGAGTAGACCGAAGCCAGTTCGCCGATGGTGTCGAGCAGGACGATCTGGCCTGGATTCAATGACTTGATAGAGCTTTCAGGGGTGGAGCTCCAAACCGACCGTTTGACCCAGTGGAAGCCGGATTTCTGCAGTAGCGCAGCCACCGAGGCGAAACGCTCCGGATGGCGAGGCGCAAGGACCATTGCCAGCTTCGGATCGGCCTGGAGCAGGCTCGGCCAGGCTTCGAGAAGCGCGGCCTCTTCGCCGTCGAGCGTACTTCCTGCAACGATGAGACGCAGACCGAGCGACCATTTCTTCAGATGGCGAGTGGTGTCGGCTTCTCCGGCGGCACGCACGTCAAATTTCAGGTTGCCGGTAACCGTGACGCGTTCGGGCAGGCAGCCGAGGGCTATGAGGCGCTCGGCGTCGGTCTGGCTCTGGGCGAGAACCCGGCCGAGGCGGCTGAGGAAAGGCCGCCACAGCCGGCGCAGCCGCCGATAGCGCGGCCAGGAGCGATCGGAGATGCGCGCATTGACGACGGCCACAGGGATTTTGCAGCGGAAGCAGCCGGAGAGCAGATTCGGCCAGAACTCGGTTTCAGCCAGGATCAAGAGGCGCGGCTGGAGAGCATTCAGGTAGGCGCGAACCGCCCATGGCAGGTCGAGCGGGGAATAAAAAACGCGGTTAGAGCCGAAGCGCTCTCGGGCCAGCGCCTGACCGGTGCGGGTGGTGGTGGAGACGGCGATCAAGTAATCCGGCAAGGCGGCATCAAGGGTTTTGACCAGGCGGCTGACGGCCAGGACCTCTCCGACAGAGACGGCATGGACCCAGATGAGGGTACGCTCACGGCCCAATCCGGCAATCTGCTTGCGAAGGCGGGAGGGGACGAATCCCAGGCGTTCCAGCAGCCCTTCGCGGTATTTATGCGTGGTGGCCATGCGGAAGAGCCACCAGGGCGCGCCCACCACCAGAACCACAAGCAAGGCCAAATTGTAAAAAAGCAGAATCATGCGATTCGGGTTATTCTATTCCCAGTCCAATTCTCACATGATACAGGCGGCATCGAATGAAAGAGTCGAGGACAATAATGACTCTGCGGGCTATTTTTCTGTTTGCGCTTTGGCAGGCGCTGCCTGCCGCTGGGGGCAGCAGCCACACTCCGCCTCCGGTGCAGCCGGCCACGTCGTTTGCGGCGGTGGAAGTGCATGAGGATGAGAAGGTGGCTATTGCCGCCGAACCCTACGACACACACGAAAAAGGAGCGATCTTCCACGTCGATTACTTGGGCCATGGCGTGATGCCCATACGGCTCATCGTCACCAACAACAGCAACCGTCCGATCAACCTGACGGAGGCGCGGATTCTTTTCATAACGGCCGCAGGAGCCAAGATCCAGGTTGCCGAACCGGAGGACGTGGAGCGGCTGATGACGCGCAAGGAGCGCGAGGGCGGCCAGATTCCGCTGCCCGGCGCGCTGCCCAACATCAAGCTCAAGCCCGTGGCCGGCATCGGGGAGATCGAAAAGGACTTCGACACCTTCGAGTACCGGGCGCTGGTGGTTGAGCCGCACACCACGCGCGCGGGCTTCTTGTTCTATGACGTTTCCGGGCTAGACCATCCGCTGGAAGGCGCGAAACTGCACCTGCACAAGCTGCGCGACGCCGACGGCAACGAGTTGTTTTATTTTGAGATTCCCTTGGACAAATATCTCAAGTCGAAGTCCAGCCAGATGAATTGATGATATTGCATGTGATATGATCTGGTCGTGCGAATTGTACTCGATACGTCGGTTCTGGTCGCCGCTGTTCGCAGCCCCACAGGTGCGTCGATGGCGCTTCTTAATGAAGCGCTCAGTGGCGGGATAGAAATCTTGATCTCGACCGCATTGGTGCTTGAGTACGAGGCGGTTCTTACTCGTGCAGAACATTTGCGCGCTTCAGAACTAACGCTTGGGGAAGTCGAGAAATTGTTGGATGCGATCTGTCGAATGGCTAGCGAGGTTATTATTCACTGGCAGTGGCGGCCGCAGTTGCTCGATCCGGACGATGAAATGGTGTTGGAAACCGCAATCAATGGCTAGGCGGACTCCATCGTTACGTTCAATAGAGCCGATTTTATCCACGCGACGAGTCAGTTTGATTTGAAAGTGTTCTCGCCAAGAGAGGCGCTTGAAAAGGTGAAACATCCATGAAGCAAAGCAACTTTGCGCTGCGTCTACAGCCGTCCCTGATGGAAGCGTCCCGCAAACTGGCGGAGTCGGAGGGGGTGGCGCTCAACCAATTGTTCAACGTCGCCGTGGCGCAGATGATCGCATCACACGACACCGCAGAATACATAGCTCAAAGAGCCAAGCGCGCGGACGTGCGGGCGACGCTGGCGCTGCTTCGGCGCCCCCGTGCAGGCGAGCCGCCACGCGCAGGAGATGAGTTGCCGGAGTCGTGGAAGCACAGCCGCGCCGCCGGCAGACAGGAGCCGCGAATAAAGGCGGCTACTCGTAGTAAGTAGCCGTGCAGGTGTCCGTCTCCCAGATAGTCACGTGCTTAATGCGGACACGGCTCTGCGTCATGGCGGCGAGCTGCTCGCTGGTCTGGTCGTAGAAGTACTTGGCCAGGTTCTCGGCTGAGGGATTGAGCACAGTGAAGGGCTCAAGGTCGTTGAGCATCTGGTGGTCGATGCGGTCGATGACCGGGCGCAGCAGATTCTTGAGCAGCTTGAAGTCGAGTAGCAGGCCGGCAGGGTCCAGCTCCGCTCCGGCCAGAGTGACGCGGACCTTGTAGTTGTGGCCGTGCGGGTTCTCGCACTTTCCCTTATAGTTGCGGAGGTAGTGTCCGGAGGAGAAACCAGCCTCCACGGTGACTTCAAACATTGGCGTTTGCTCGATTCTGTGCGGGGAAGCGCCCCAACTACTATTTTAGTGCTTTTCCCCGCGTTGCCTGCGCCGAGCCTCTTCGCTGCGGCGGTCCACCTGCTCGAAGAGGTGGCTCAGGACGCCAACGAGCGCCGCAGCCAGGCTTGCCAGCAGCAGAAACAGCGACCCGGTGCGCCAGAGTGAGGAGTTGGGCGGCAGACCGGGCTGAAGGCTCGAAGGCATGAGCGAGATTGCCGCGGAGAGCAGCGCAAAGGCAAGCAGCGTGGCGGCCAGGATGTAGAAGTTGCGGGACATAAATAGCCAAATGAGACAGAATCGATTCTACAGTTCGTTCGCTTGCCCGGATTTAAAAAACTCTTCCACATCCGTAATTGTTGCCGTCATGCGGTAAGGCGGGAGGCTGGCGAGGAAGGTTTGGCCGTAGCGCTGGCGGGTGACGCGGGGATCGAGGAGGACTAATACGCCGCGATCTTCCAGCGAGCGGATGAGGCGGCCGAAGCCTTGCTTGAGGGTGAGGACGGCGGAAGGAACCTGGTAGTCGAAGAATGGTTTGCCGCCGGCTTCTTCAATGGCCTTCATGCGCGCCTGGATGACCGGGTCGCTGGGGACGGCAAATGGCAAGCGGTCGATGATGACGCAGCTCAAGGCTTCGCCCTGCACGTCCACTCCCTGCCAGAAACTTGAGGTGCCGAAGAGGACGGCGTTGGGCGTCGAGCGGAACTGCTCCAGGAGAGCTTTGCGCGGAGCGGTGCCGTGCAGCAGGATGGGAAAGTCGAGCACCGGCAGGAGGCGCTCGTAGAGCGCGTGCATCTGGGCGTAGCTGGTGAAGAGGCAAAAGGCACGGCCCTTGGTGATCTCCAGCACACGTTGGATGCAGCGGGCGGCGGCCTCGGGAAATTCGGGATCGCGGGGGTCGGGCATCTCCGGCGGTAGATAAAGGAGGGCCTGCTCGCCGTAGCGGAAATGAGAAGGCACGACCAACTCGCGCGCTTCGCTGAGTCCGAGGCGCTTGCGGATATGGTTGAAGCTGCCCTGCACGGTGAGCGTGGCCGAGGTGAGAATGACGGTGGGAATCTGATCGAAGACCAACTCGTGAAGAAGCTCGGAGACATCGATGGGCGTGGCTTGCAGAAAAGTAGTGCGCGATTGCGCGTGGAAAGCCGTTTTGCGCCCTGTAGATGAAGACTTGTCGGTTCCTCCGCCGAAGATGCGGCGCTCCATCCAATAGACCATGTTGTTGGCGTTGGATTCAAGCAGGAATTCAAACTCCGAGCGGAGGCGGGTGACACGCTTTTTGAGTCCCGGCGCTTCGTCGATTTCGGTTAGAGCGTCCATCTCCGCTTCAATGCGCTGCAAGGTGACGCGCACGGCGGTGTAGAGGTCGCCGGAGGATTCTAAAAACTGCTCGCGATCGGTGAAGGGCTGGCGTCCGTCTCCGGTCATGGGCAGGCCGGCAAAGAACATGCGCGCGCGGTCGCGGAGTTGCTGGGTGAGGGCGGGCAGGCTCTGTGCGCCCTGCTTGCCGCGCAGCAGTGCGTCGGTGTCGCGGGCCAGTTCTTCAAAGCGGATGTTGCTGACAGACAGGCCGAAGTAACTCGAAGCAACGTCCTCCAGTTCGTGGGCCTCGTCGAAGATTACGGCGGCGGCCTCGGGAAGAATGCCGGCGTCGGGCGCGTTGGCGGCCTCGCGCTTGACTGAGAGGTCGGCGAAAAAAAGATGGTGGTTGACGATGATGATGTCGGACTCGAGAGCCTTGCGGCGCATCTCGGTAATGAAGCAACGGCGGTAGTCGGGGCAGGATGAGCCGAGGCAGGCTTCGGTGCGGGCGTCGAGCTTCGCCCAGAGGGCGCTGGACTCGGGCATCCCGGAGAGCTCGGCGCGGTCGCCGGTTTCGGTGGTCTGCTCCCACTCGGAGATCTGGCGATACTGATCGATTTCTTCGAGACCCGATAGAATGGGCTGGCTGCGCAGCGTGACCAGTTTGTGGCGGCAGAGATAGTTGGCGCGGCCCTTCATGTAGCAGACACGCAGCGTGCCGACCAGAGTTTCGAGAAAGGGAACGTCGCGGAAGTAGAGCTGGTCTTGCAGGGCCTTGGTTCCGGTGGAGACGATGATGCGCTGGCCGGTGCGCAGGGCGGGGAGCAGGTAGGCGAGGGTCTTGCCGGTGCCGGTGCCGGCCTCGACGATCAGGTGGCGGCGCTCTGCGAGAGCCTGTTCGACGGCTCGCGCCATTTGCAGTTGGCCGGTGCGGTATTCATAGGGCAGAGAAGAGCGCGCCAGAATGCCGCCGGGCGCGAAAAATTCGTGCAGCGAGGGAAGGGCGCGGGTTGGGTTTTCGCTGGCGGGCATGGGGAGCGGGCGCTCTTCCCATCATAGTGATGCGGGCTCGTGCGGAGGGCGGACTCATCCAACTCTACTGTGGGAAGCTGCATCGGCATCGCGTTTCACAAGTGTGGTGAGTCAGAAGTTCATTGAAGAACAACAGCAGATCCTTCGACTCACCACCCCCAGGCTGAAGAGTACGCCTGGGGCCCCGTTCGCTCAGGATGACAGCAATATTTGTGCTGTAAATTTCTGACGCAGGACACTAGCAATTAGGTGATATTGTCCTTATTGAAATGCTCGCTGGAATCCGCTGATCGATTTTTGGATGCGCTCCAACGGAATCGTCAGCGAGAGGCGAATGTAACCGGAACGTCCAAAGCCTGCGCCGGGGACGGCCAGCACGCCTTCCTCCGCCAGCAGTTTGGTAAAGGCAATGTCGTCGGGGATGGGCGTCTTGAGGAAGATGTAGAAGGAGCCTTCGGGACGCAGCACCTCGTAGCCGATGGCCTGCAGCGCATCGCAAAGAACATTGCGCTTGTGCTCGTAGGGCGAGGCGTCGATAGTTTCGTCCAGCGCTTCCAGCATCACCCACTGCCAGATGGCGGGCGCGTTGATATAGCCCAGGATGCGATTGTTGAAGGCGCAGGCGCGGCGCATATTCTCGGCATCCGCCAGTTGCGGCGAGAGCGCCAGGTAGCCGATGCGCTCGCCCGGCAATCCCAGCGACTTTGACCAGGAGTTGCAGATTGCCGTCTGGGCGATGAACGAGGCCACCTCGGGTTGCCGCTTGCCATCAAAGACGAATGACTTATAAGGCTCGTCACTGATCACGGTAATGTGCTGGCCGGCGCTCGCCAAAACCGCTTGCAGGTCGCGCAGGACGCTCTCCGGATAAACACGTCCGGTGGGGTTGTTGGGCGTGTTGAGAATCAGGGCGCGCGTGCGAGGAGTGATGGCCTCGCGAATGCGCTCCACGTCGGGCAGGAAGGCGGCGTCGGTCTCGACAGGGACCATGCGACCGCTGTGATTGGCGATATAAAACTGGTACTCGGAGAAGCAGGGCATCAAGACGATGACTTCGTCGCCGGGGTCGAGAATCGACTTGAGGATTACGTTGCAGGCGCCCGCGGAGCCGACCGTCATAAAAACGTCTTCAGCCGTGAACGCAAGGCCGGTCTCTCTCTGGAGTTTTCGAGCGACGGCCTCGCGGACCCGCGGATAGCCGGGATTGGGCATATAGCCATGCGAGCCGGGGCGGTTGGCGGCCACAACACGCTGCAACGCATCAAGCACCGCGGGAGGCGGCTCGACATCGGGATTGCCTAGCGAGAAATCGCAGATCGCGTCGGTCCCGCGCTCGCGTTTCAGCCGCACGCCCTCCTCGAACATGCGTCGAATCCAGGAGGCGTTCTCAAGTTGACTGGCGATGGTTTTTGAAACGGGCATGATCGTGCGCCTTTCGACTTTCTTCACAGTTCCACAGTTTCGCAGTATATAGGGGTGGAGGGGTGGAGGGGTGGAGGGGTGGAGGGGTGGAGGGGTGGAGGGTCATTTCTCGCGTGGACGGCTCTTTCTCTCGCTCCCGATCTGCTGGCCGTAACGCATTTCCATTGCTGTCCTCTTCTCTTCCAATAGTATGCTTGAGTCGATGCTAATCTTCTGCAATTTTCATTCAGCTTTTTCAAAAAAACTGCCTGTTGAGGTTTGTGGTTTCCCACCCTTGAATCAAAGAACGATTCAAGTTATTGGCGACCCGACGGTCTCGTGTCTCCTCGAGACTTTCTCCTATTCTTGTCACGGGTTCGTATGGCGGCTGTTTTTGTGGTAGTCATTATGCTGCCGCATCCTGGACACTTCACGCTGTCATTCGCAGTTCCGTAGCCTAGGATTTGGCCGATAGGAACGGATCTCTCGATACCGTTGAACTCGCACTTTTCATTTGTGCATTTTGCACGCATATTCATTTGTGATTCTCCTATTGCAATTAGGACATGATAATCAGCATTTTGCCACAAGAATCGTATAAGTCGTTTTAAAAGAGCTACTTGGGGACGAGGTTTCGAAGAAGGCTACAGTATTACTTTTTTCGTCCGCAACAGATTGAGAGCCGATTCCCGCAGTTCTTTTATCTTCTCGCTGAGTTCTTCGCTCCTACGTTCTGAAAGAACTGAATCAGCTAAACCTAACTTCTTTTCAAGAAAACTCCGCTGTCTCCAAACCGGACGATGCCACGGAGCCAATTCACAAGCTTTTATTGAATTTTCGTAGGCCTCTTCCAATCTCGCTAGTCTGAAATTCAACGAGGAATAGCCAAAATAGATTTCCCATCGTTCGCCGTAAAGCGATTGTGCCTCTTCCAGAATCTTCAAAGCTAAATCCGGCCTGCCTAACCACTCCTCTATCTGTGACAGATAGCCAAAGTCCGAGACCTGCCTTTTTTCAACATCCCTCACTATATGCCTGAAGAAATCGACACATTCTGGAACAACAACCCTTTTTCCCTCCTTTGTGTCCTTGCCTACAAAATAAAAATCTACGATTGTTTCAGCTTCTGCGCGCAACAGGTGGACGTCATCTGGAAACTGCATCTTCACTTTCGCACAATGCTCGACGCATTCTCTCGCCATTGAAAGTCGATTAAAACATTGCGCAATCAGGCTTATCCGCCGCTGAACCCAAAAGCGCTCATTCGGTAATCTTGAGGCTGTATCCATAGCCTCACCATAAAGTCCTAAGTGAAAAAGCGAAATAGCTAAGTTATTTTTTGCGTTGTAGTAAAGAGGATTGAGGCGTATGGACTCTCCGAAAATCTCGGCAGATTGTACTAGATTTTCGACGGCTTTGGGAAAATCAACCGTTACGAGCTTTTCGCCAATAGAAGAAAGTACGGCTCCGGTCTCTTCAAGGGAATGAACATCTCTTTCGCGCTTCAGTCTCTTCAATGCAACTACCAAAGCTTCCTCATCGCGCCCCTGTAACTTCAAAGCCAGAGTCAAGTTGCCTAGCAAATCGACATCATCATTGAACTTCTTCAAACCGCGCTCGGTGACCTTCTCTGCTTCAACAAAGCGTCTCTGATGAAGCATCGCATATCCTAGATTAACGAAATACTCTGCTTGCGTTACTCCGGATTCCGGTATCGAGTTTAGAATGATCACTGCTTCGCTAGCACGTCCAAGTCTTGTGAGACAGTTACCAATATTTGTCACGAGGTATTCACCGAACCAGGTCGAAGCAAGAATCGGAGACCAGAATTTCTCATAAGTGTCGTAAGCCTTCTGCCACTCTCCAGCAGCGGAAAGAACCTCAGCTTCTTCAAGGTAAACTTTAATCTTTTCGAACTCAAAAAGGCCATATCCTTTCGTCCCCATTACAATGGGCTTCTCTTTCAATAGCTGATTCTGGCCTATGAGAGCCACCGATCTTCTACGAACGATTTCGGATTCCGGGACATGGACTTTTCGCTTGAGAGCCATATGCCGAAGCGCATTACGCAACTCCGAATACGTGCGATATCGATTTTCAGGTTTCTTTTCCAGGCACCTGTAAATGACAGCTTCAGCCCCAAACTTGGACCGACTAAAAATACCTGCGATTCTCGGCACAGGGCTTTCCAGATGCCCCCGAGCTACCTCTTCCCACCTGGACCCCGAAAATGGCAATACTCCAGTTTCCCATTCATACATAAGGCACCCGATACTATATATGTCTGCTCTGAAATCAACTGAACGCGCGTTCAATATCTGCTCTGGTGAGCAGTAGGGGACCGTGCCCAGCATTCGACCAGTTTGTGTTAGAGTTGCTTCCCGTTCTGTCAGCTTTGTCTTAACGCTGACCATATCGTTTGGAGCATCATCACTGCCAAAAGATATACGCCCAATTCCCCAGTCTGAGATGAATGGTTTTGAATCCACATCCAGCAAAATATTGGCTGGTTTGATATCGCGATGTATTATTTTGTATTCCTGATATACCCAGTCCAGGCCGGCAATGATTCGATCAAGAGCAGAATAGAAGATCATCGGTTCTTGTGATGCCATTAGGCGTGTGAGGTCACCACCAGGCATCCATTCTGCACACACTACTGTAACTTCGTTAATACGAAGCAGACCGCGAACATCCACAACAACACTGCAACTGGCAGCACTGGTCCATATTTGAACTTCGCGACGAAACCGTTCGAAAGTGGATAATCCTTCATCGCTCAATTCCAAGAATTTGAGGGCAAAGGCTTCTCCATCAATACCTTCTAGCTTTGCTACTGCGCCCATACCTCCCCGTATGACATGGAGTACACGGAACTCGTCCGAATCAAGCCGAAGGAGACTGGCCAATTCTTGATTACGAATTGTCTGCCCTGCCGTAAACAAGACTAAAACCTCTCAAGTCTACGTTTCATATTAGGCGGGTTGCCCACATCTGACCAACTCACAAATGAATTGGTGTCGGGTGGCCTGGATCTCAAACATCGTTTTTTCAAGTTGAGGGTGCACCCGAAAAGCAACCGCAGGTCCTTCGACTCCGCTACGCTCCGCTCAGAATGACAGATTTATTGGTTGCAATCCTTTCAGACCGGATCAATAGTTTCTTTACTTCAGCAGTTCATCGCTGGGCAGTAGATTCACACCTGCCGACTGCAAGCGCGCAATCGCCGCATCCGGATCGGAGAAGCGGAAAATGAGGATCGCGCGATTATCGCAGGCGTTGGGGAAGGCATACATATACTCGATGTTGATGCCGGTTCCGTCCAGATCCTCGAGAATGTCGGCCAGGCCTCCCGGACGGTCGGCTACTTCGACGGCGAGCACCTCTGTCACTTTCACGGTGAATCCCTGGGATTGGAGAATCGCGGCAGCCTTTTCCCAGTCGGAAACAATCATGCGCAGAATGCCGTATTGCTGGGTGTCGGCAAGATACAAGGAGCGGATATCGATGCCTTCCTGCGCCAGCAGCCGTATCGGGGCTGCGATGTGTCCCGGCTTGTTTTCGGCAAATAAGGAAAGCTGTTGAATTTTCACGATGTCCGCCTATCGATGACGCGTTTTGCTTTGCCTTCGCTGGGAGTGAGAGAACGCGCCTCGACCAGCGCCACCCGGACACGGATTCCCAGCACATGATCGAGCGCGCCCTGGAGCCGGTCATGCAAACCTTGCAGTGCTCCGATTTTATCGTTGAACATCTGGGGCGTCACCTCGACCTGCACTTCCATCTGATCCAATCCCTGCTCGCGAGTAAGAATGATCTGGTAATTCGGCAAGGTGCCCTCAATCTCGAGCAATGCAGACTCCACTTGCGATGGGAATATATTGACGCCGCGAATAATGAGCATGTCGTCGCTGCGGCGGCCGATGCGACCCATGCGGCGCAGCGTGCGCCCGCACTCGCATTTGCCCGTCATAAGCATGGTGATATCGCGCGTGCGGTAACGGATCATGGGCATGGCCTGCTTGCTCAAGGTGGTCAGCACCAGTTCGCCCTCGGTCCCATCCGGCAGCGGCGCGCCTGTTTCTGGATCAACAATCTCCGGGTAAAAATGATCTTCAAAGATGTGCAGGCCTTGATGGCAGCGGCATTCGCAGGCCACGCCTGGGCCGATAATCTCCGAGAGCCCGTAAATGTCGAATGCTTCGACACTGCTCTTATTTTCAATGTGCCTGCGCATGGATTCGGTCCAGGGCTCGGCGCCGAAAACGCCTGCGCGGAGCGGCAGATCCTTCATGTCCACGCCGAGTTCGGCGGCACGGTCGATGAGGTGCAGAAAATAGGTTGGAGTGCAGCACATGGCGGTCACCCCAAAGTCCTTCATCAGCATGATCTGCCGATCGGCGTTGCCGCCGGAGGTGGGGACGACCGTTGCCCCCAGAGCTTCGGCACCGTAGTGAGCGCCGAGTCCGCCGGTGAAGAGGCCATAACCATAGGCAATCTGAATGATGTCTCCCTGATGCAAGCCGCAGCCGGCTAAACAGCGGACCAGCACCGAGGTCCATACGTCCACGTCTTCCTTGGTATACGCGACCACAATGGGTTTGCCGGTGGTTCCGCTGGAGACGTGGAGACGGACAACGTCCTTCATGGGGCTGGCAAAAAGTCCGAACGGGTAAGTGTCGCGCAGATCGCTCTTGACCGTGAAAGGCAGCTTGGCGATGTCGTCCAGCGAGCGAATATCCTCAGGAACGAGCCCGCGATCATTCATGCGCGACTGGAAGAGCTTGACATGCTGCGAGGCGCGCGCAACCACCGCCTTCATCCGCTTCAACTGGAGATCGCGGAGCAGCGGAACCGGGGTGTAATCCGGCACGCTGGCGGGATGACAGGCGGTAGCGCTCGCTTCCAGAATCGAATTCATTTTCCTGCCTTATGGATTGCCCGACGGCCTAACAGCTTGTGGCAAAAATCCAGTGCCCCGAAAAAACATCCCTCAGGGGCTGTTGATCCCTGCAAAAGAAATGTCCTTGCGCCGTCCCTACGGGACTCCGGAGTAATTCTGTGGAATCCACTTTCCCCACGCTAAAGCGCGGGGCTAACAAACACTGCGCCTCCGGCGCGCTTTTCAGGACATTACATATACAGCCATCAATGAAACCCGCGATTATTATGCTCCGTTAGCGGCACAGCTAAAGCCCGTACCCTTCAAAAATTCGACTTAATCAGAGCTATCCTAATCATTTCCTCGCCCGATGGAAAACGCCAGCAGATTCGCCTCATGCAGCTTCTCGGCCAGGTTGCGCTTGATAGCGGCGGTCCATGCATCGACGGAAAACTGCAAATGACGGCTCAAGATTCCCAGCAGCGCCACGTTGATGCTTTTCTTGTTGGGCAAACTGGATTCGTCGATCTGAGACGGGTCAATGAGGACGCCTCCCTGGCGCAGCGACGCGATATTCACCGGAACCTGGTCCTCCGCGATGACCACCAGAAAATCCGCATCGCCCGGCGGCACCATGGGGCTGAAAACTCGCTCGCCGAAACGCACATCGCTGGAGACGGAGCCGCCGCGCTGGCTCATGCCATGCAACTCGCTCTTCTTCACATCCAGCCCGGCGCCAAAGACAACGTCGGCCAGAATGTCAGAGGCCTTGAGCACACCTTGACCGCCCAATCCGGCGATCACCACGTTAGTCGGCTTGCTGCTCATTGCACCTCTCGTAATCGCGGATTGCGCGCGTTGCCAGCAGACAGTCGCGGCGGGCAATCACCACGGAAAGCTCCGGCTTATCCAGGCAAGATTGAATCAACGCTTGAAATTTGTCCAGGTCCAGCGTGGGGTCGATCACATGAACATTGGGCACGCCCAGCGTGCGCGCAAGGTCCTCGAAGACCACCTTGCCGGTTCTGGCATGCGATAAGTTGCGCCCGGTCCCAGGATGTTCCTGCATCCCCGTCATGGCCGTGATGCCGTTATCCAGGATCAGCACGACATGGCCCGTGGGCGGCGGGTTGTAAACCATCTCGACCAGGCCGGTGATGCCGCTGTGCACAAAAGTGCTGTCGCCGATAACGCTGACCACGCGCTTGGCTTGCTCCGGCGGCAGCGAGTGGCGCAGCCCCAGGCCCACGCCGATGGACGCGCCCATGCACACCAGCGTATCCATTGCCTCGAAGGGAGGAAAGGAACCCATGGAATAGCAGCCAATGTCGCCGGGAACGATGCAATCCAGATTCTTCAGGGCCTGGTAGGAACTGCGGTGCGGGCAGCCGGGGCAAAACGACGGCGCCTTGCCGGGAACCCGCTTGGGCTCCGGCGAACAATCACCTTCCAGAATGCGGCGAACGCGGGCCGTATTCAATTCGCCGAAGCGGTACATCTCCGGCTTGCCTTCGACCGCGATACCGGCGGCGCGCGCGCCCTCCACCAGATACGGCTCACCCTCTTCGACAACGATGCAGCGCTCGACGCTGGCGGCAAACTTGCGCATCAGCTCCACAGGAAGCGGATAGGTCATTCCCAGCCTCAGCACGCTGGCTTCCGGCGCAACTTCGCGCACATGCTGGAAGGAAACGCCCGAGGTGATGATGCCCAGCGAGGACGATCCGGCGATCTGCTCGTTCGGTCCAGCTTCGTCGTTCCATGCGGCCATCTCGGCCAGCGTCTTGCGCAGCCGCACATGGGCCGGACGCGCATTGGGAGGAAGCATGACGCGAGAGGCAAGATCGTGCTCGAAGTGCGCCGGACCTGGCGGGGGAATGGTCACCGTGCCGCGCCGGACGATGGACTTGGAATGACAGACGCGCGTGGTCAGTCGCAAGAGAACAGGCGTGTGCCATCGCTCGGAGATTTCGATAGCACGGAGTGTGAACTCGTAGGCTTCCTGCGAGTCCGAGGGCTCCAGCATGGGCACCGCGGCAGCCAGCGCATAACGCCGGTTGTCCTGCTCATTCTGACTGGAGGCCATCCCCGGATCGTCGGCCGAGACCACTATCAGAGCCCCGTCCAGCCGAATGGAGGCCACGGTGAACAAGGGGTCCGCGGCAACATTCAGCCCGACGTGCTTCATGGTGACAATGGCGCGCTTGCCGGCAAAGGCGACGCCAATCGCCACTTCCAGCGCCACTTTCTCGTTGGGCGACCATTGCGCTCGTCCGCCGAGAGCTTCGAAGGTTTCCAATATTTCCGTGGAGGGAGTGCCGGGATAGCCGGTTCCGAGCGTCACGTTGGCGTCGAAGGCAGCCACGGCTACCGCCTCGTCACCGCTCAGCAGCGACAACGCACGCTCTTGCACAAGATCATCCAAGATGGAGCCCTTTTGCTTGCAGTCTTGAGCCTAGTGTACACGATGTTCCGGGCGGATCACGAGCATCCCTGCTAAGAAGCATGCGTGGACCGGGAGGTCCACGCTACAGCCGGCCAGGAGGCCAGCGCTACAGTTTCATGCTCCGCGGGTCGGCAACGCAGGTGAGAGACTAGAGCACGACCGTGTAAATATGTGGTTTCCCAGGTCTCAAAAGCGAGACCTGGGGCACCCAAACTTGTGGGCGTGATTACGAAATCACCGAGTCACGGTACTAGAAGCTGCCTCAGTTGACGAAACAGGACTCGGAGGTTTGCCTGATCCACCACGAATCGCTGTTCAGAAACGCACCACGAAGCCGGAGCTGAGGCGCAGGTTGTTTTGGTGGTTGTTGACGCCGTTGTCGACGGTGGTGACGAGGTAGTCAGCCTCGATGAGGCGAAACGAGAAGCGC
>Ga0224555_1003785_pt1 | contig 14834 bp, 14 predicted proteins | sample 714S23034metaG_FD_180687 | JGI IMG/M metagenome (GOLD analysis project Ga0224555, IMG submission 180687) | Peat soil microbial communities from Stordalen Mire, Sweden - 717 S2 30-34 | ecosystem: Environmental > Terrestrial > Soil > Wetlands > Peat | place: Sweden: Norrbotten County, Stordalen...
TGCGATTCTCCCGGCTGTTATCTTTTCTGGAGGCTCAATAATTATCCCAAGTTCCAAATAAGCAACAGCCCAGCTTTAGCACGCTGGACTGTTGCCAACTTAGCATAATCCGGCACTCAGCATAAGTAATTTTATCCAAACGTTTGGATAAAATTACAATGTGGTCGAGCACTTCGATTTTAAGCAACTGTCCCGCTCGAATGAGATCGCGGGTAACTTTAATGTCAGCGTCTGACGGTGAAGATTCATTCGATGGATGATTGTGCATGAGCGCGATAGCCGATGCGCTTGCCATGATTGCCAAACGAAACACTTCACGAGGATGAACCAGAATTGTGTCCATTGTTCCAATTGAAACGAAATAGTGACCTTTGATTTTTCGACGGGTGTTAAGAATTAAAACGACCAAACATTCACATTCAGGATTGAAGTAAGGATGAGTTGTAATGTGCATTTTCCAATAGGCGGCTGCCTGTTCCGGTGTTTCACACAATTGAATGTCAGCGGGTGTCGGACATTCCCGCAAGGAAACGATTTTCCATTCCTGCGGTTGCGGTGGGAATTTAAGCGGCATGACGATGTTGTTCGGCGGTTGAGGCGTTGAGACGAAGTTTTCTGTCGTGTTCATGTTTTTGCGTTTCGTGTTTGAAGGAACGGGATTGCTCTCTTCGCCTCACGTCGGGAGAGCAATCCGGTTCCGAACGAAACGCACTCAAGCCTGCTTTACGCGCTGGCGGGCGGCGGAGCATGGAGCAATGCAGTGACACAATTTTTTGTGGCGCGAAATTGCGCGGAGCAACCAGAAGCGCGGGAAGCAGGCGGATGAACACGGCGGAAATCAACGCCGCATGGATGAACAGGAGGGGCAGATACGCGCGGGCTACGGCGAAGAAGTGGTAATCAAATTTTCCAAGGATTTAACGCAACGCTTTGGCCGTGGTTTCGGCCCCGCGCAAGTCGCGGCCATGCGGCAATTTCACCTGACATTTCCCCTGCCAGACAATTTCCAATCAGTGATTGGAAAATCCACAGGTGAAACGAGCGGCGGCAGCCAGCAGCTAATTCTTCAATCAGTGATTGAAAAATCGTCCCAAAGTGCCGCGCTTGCGCCCATTGGTCAATTCAACCGTCGGTCTTCCGTAAAATTCGCCTGCGCTCTTGAACATTTTGGCAACATTGCCCGCGCCTTTCAATTGTCCTGGACGCATTACGTTCAGTTGCTGCGCGTTCGGAACTTGCACGCCCGCAATTTTTACAAACTATCTCCGCGCCAGCGGGCGCAACTGGTTTGACTCATGGCAACTGCATGAGGCGTGACAGGGACGATTCATCCCGCCTGTCTCCGATAATTTCAAAGTTGGAAAGCAGCGGAAATGAAGCGCGAGCCAGCGGTAGCGGTTCGTTGGCGGCGCGAAATGGAGCGAAGTGCAAACGGCGGAAATTGGCGGAGTCAGGCTTCTTCTGGCGGTGGCAGTCTGCGACTTTACCAGCGTAGGCTGCCGGAGCAGCAAAAGTCCCAGTCTGACACCCGCTCAAGCCCCCGCGCCATCCGCATCCGTATCAAGGCCATCCGAAATTGAAAGCACTGAGGCGTCCGTTGCACGCCTAGCTAAACGTCGTTCACGGATATGCCACCTTTCATCAGCCGAAGCCTGTTCGTTATTGAGCCATTTGACTTTCCTTTGTGAATCATTTTCGATGTCGCGACTTTCTTGCCATTCCGCAACTCGACCCGCTTCTGTCTCTACCCACTTCAGTTCGCAATCTTCCCCCTGTTGCTTCAATTTCTCAACTTCTTGATGAATTTCTTGGAGGCTCACGCGAAAGAATTCTTTCTGAAGATTTTTTTTATTCCACCTATTTGCAAGAAATTGTCTGTGGAATTTATATTCAAACGCTGCGGCGTTTTTTGTCTTAATTACCGCGTGAATATCAAACTCAAACGGCACGCTTGCATTGTAAAGGTCGTCAACTCGCTCTTCTACGTCATTCCGAGTAAAACCAATTTTATACACGCCTGCGCCGAATGATCCCTCATTGGAAATAATATAAATGCTTCCCTCTCTTGTCCGCTGTGCAATTGTTTGTTCTCGCTTCGTAGCATCAACAAGTTTTTGACGTTCTTCCGCTAATTGCTTTTCGTGCTGCGCGGTCATTTCGGCGGTCTCGTAAGCGTGCTGCTTTTCAGCTTCCTCCACTGCCGATGCTCCTTTTAGGCGTGCCTCTGCTAATTGTTGTTCGTGCTGCGTTTTCTGTTCCGCTATTGCTTGGGCAAATTTCTTTTCGGCTTCCTCTACGGCCACTCTTTGCAGTTCCTTGTCTCTTGCTGCCTGCTCTTGCGCCTTCTTTGCTAATGCCTCATCCCGCATCTCGTCTCTTATGGCACGCTGTTCGTCCCGCAGTCTCGAAGCTAAATCTTGAACCTTCGCTGCCCATTTCAGTTCGGCCAGCCTTGCATCGAGATAGGCGGGAAGAATCCGCGCATTTCTAAACGCGCTGCCGTCTTTATTCACAATGCTGAAAGCATCCCGAATTTTCTGTTCGAGCGTTCCGTAATTTTCGTTTTTAACAACGCGTGTCAGAATCGCATCCACACCACCGTTAAAGGCGTGAATCACAAACTGGATTGCAGTTTTTCGCCGCTCGGCCTCAACATAATCGCAAGCAGCAGCTTCCCCTTGTTCAACCATGCGTCTGGATTGTTCACGCGCGGATTTGAGTGCTTTCCCCGCCTCGTCATAGCCAAATTTTTCAGCGAAATCGTCGAGTATGCTATGCGTTGGAACAAGGTAGCGGTCTCCATAACCTTCGATGACGTTCCGCATTGCTTCGGCAGCTTGCTCCAAGAGTTGCTTGTCACGCAACGCAATGTAGGCGTCACCGCCAATTTGTTCCGCACGTTTTTCCGCTTCTGCCACGATACGCCCAGCATCGTGCAATGCTTGGTTAAGCCGAGAATCGGCTTGGTCACGGATGGCCTTAGCTTTTTCATTTGCGCTTGCTCGCTCATCAGCAGCGGCGTTTTTGGCTTGCTCAATTAAATTCTGCGCTTCCGCCCGCAAGCTGGTTGCCTCTTGCAAAGCGTCGGCAAGCTGGCGTTGCGCCTCGGCTTCTGCGTCGCGAAGCTTTTCGTATTTCCGAAGCGGTTCAAAATCTTTGATGGTTTTGGAAACTAGCGCGTCGGCGGCTTCCTGATTTTTGCGCGACTCTGTTTCATAATGTTGCCGGACACGCTCCGACTCCTGCTGCATTTCGGCAAATTGTTGGTCAATGAGCTTTTGAGCTTCGACAACCGCCGCCTGCGACTCTTGCTGCATCGCTGCAATTTTTTGGTAGGCAGAATTTTGAGCTTCGGTCACGGACGACTGCGCTTCGTTTTTGGTGCGTAGCACATCGGCTTCCAGGCGTTTATTTTTTAGGAGAAGAAAGATTGCGAATACCAGTGCGAGCGCAAAAAGAATGGCGAAAAACATAATCATGGCGATGGATTGGTTTGCGGGATCGTGTCGTTGGCAGGCTGATTGAATTCAGCAATTCTGGATTTCAACTCCTCGCGCATCTTTTGAATGTTGGCGAGCAAATCATGGAAGCCCATGTCAGCGATAGAATTTTGCGTCACGTCAGCGGGTGTCAGCGGCGTGATGGGTTGGAACACGCCAGATTTTCGAGACGCTTTGAAATCGCCGCGATGCCGAAAATTTTCCAGTGCTTCAGATGAATCGAGATGTTCAAAGTTAAGCCGGGCAATAATCGTGCGCGGCATCGCCGCCGATAGAACTGGTTGCTCCGCAGTATGCCCGGTGCGCGAGTCCAGCAAATCTGCCAATGCCGTGACCAACAAAGTTTCCACCGGCAACATGGCGAACACCTCACGCGCCACGCGTAGCATACAACCGCAAACGTAGTCCTGATAAATTTCGTGAAAACGTCCCATGGGCATTGGTTTGACGGACAACTTCCCGCTCGCCGTTAGGGTTTTTACTTCGGTTGGAATTGTCTGCGTGTTGTTCACCTTCATCTGGCACTCAATCAGCGTTGCGCTGTGAACGGTGAAGTGTAATAACGAACCGAGATCGGAAATTTCACGAAGCGGACTCAATTCCACCAAAGCCTCGATGTAAGCGTGATGCTCGTGTGCAAGAATCCGATGCGCCAAATCCTTCAATTTTTCCTGCTCGGCCTTTTCGTTGGTATAGGTCTGCATCGCTTCCTGAAACGTCTGCTCATCCTGCAACCGAGCTTGTTCAATCGCGGCTTCCTTTTGCTGCGAAGTTGAAACCAACATTAGCTGTCTCGTCTTGAGTTCGTGATTTGAATGTCTTTGCGGACACGGTGGAGGCAACGAAGCCGCGAGTGCCACCCAATCCCAATTTTCACCCCGCTCCTTGTGAACGGACAAAAGAACTTCCAATTTATTTTCGTGGGTTTCAACTTCGAGCCGGGCTTGCTCGATAGCCGACAGCTTGGCTTGCTCCTTGTTTTGACGTTCCAACTCGCGCTGACGTTTTTGTGCGTCGCGCTGCTGCCGCCGTTGGGCTGCTTCCATCGCTCGAATTGTTGCTTTGTAGCCCATGAGAATGCAAATGAGATTACGCGGAGCGTTGTCTTGCGACAAGCACGGGAATTTTTCGACTCCTTCTTCCCGACGCCCATTTGGGTAAATTGAGTCCTATACGGCGTCTCTGGCGTGAGATTGTCCGGCGCGGGTTTTCGCTGTTTGGCACGATGAAAAAAAGGCGGGCTGTGAAGACGGCCTGACTGAAAATTAAAACGCATCGGAAAGCAAACCGCCGAAAATTTCCGGGTTGGACAATCTTTGTCCCAGCGGGTGGGGCAGACTCGCCTTTGTGAACAACTCGGAATGGACGGCGGCGGACGATGCGGTAAGGGACACGCGTTGACTCCAAGTGAATCCGTTTTGCCGTTTTTGGTGCGCCGTGGTTTTCACCCGAAGCTCGGCGCGCGTCCCATGAGGGACGCGATTGAAAAACTCGTCGGTGATGCCGTCTCCACGGATTTGCTCACTGGCGGGAAGGCTTGCGGCCAGCTTGTCGTCGAGGAGAACGGCTGTTTTTTGAGTGTTCGAAAATAGTAAATTTGTATTTAGACTTCAATGCTTCGCACAAATTATAATTTCCGCTTTTTTTGATTCTTCACGGCTCATAGTGGGTAGAGGTTGAGCTTTCCGCAAAAAAACAGGATGCGTATCCGGTAATTCTGGAAGTTGCGGAAGCCTCGGGCCGCTGACTTGATGCTCTGGATTTTCGAGTTCAACCCCTCCGTCACGGCGTTGGTGATGTGATGGCGCAGATAGGTCAGCAGATTCTCCAAATGTCGTTTGAGCAGGCGGGCCACGTCGGCCATGGGTTTGAGTTGGCTCCGGCTCACCCAGCCAAACCAGTCCTTGAAAAATCGGCGCGCCCAGCCCGCCTCCTGATATTCCCAGAACTTGCTAAACAGTTCCTTCATCGCCCAAGCCCGCGCCACTTTCAGTTGCTGATCCTTCAACCCGGAAAACTCATCCCGCTGCTCCTGACTAAAATGCTGCGGATTATACAACCACAGTTGCCGCGTCCCCTTGAGGGTTTCGTCTCCTTCGGCCAGCAACTCCTTGTGTTCCTGGCGACGCACTTTGTCCACCGACTCGTTCAGATATTTGCTGACGTGAAACCGGTCATGCACGATGTCCGCCTCCGGCACCTGCCTGGCAATCGTCTGGATGAATGGTTCCCACATATCCACCGCCACCGCTTCCACCGCGGCTTTCTGTTCCGGTGTGAGGGTGGCCCACAACTGGTCCGCCGCCTCGCAGGTGCGTTCCTCCACCACCTCCAGCACCCGCGACTGGTCCAAGTCCGTCAACAGCGTGATGTAGGAGTGCCCGCGCTTGAAGCTCTTTTCATCCATCCCCAGATGCGCGAGTTGATCCATCTGCCGCCGCTCCAATCCCCGCTCCACGGCACGCTTCATAATCTCATGCGCCGCATCCCAGCCAATCCCCAACAACTCGCAAGCCTGGCTCACACTCGCGCAGGCCAGCAGCACCTCCACGGCAAACCGTTCAAAGAGCAGCGTGAACCGTCCCTGCGGCACCGCCCAGGGCACCTGCATCGTCCTGACCCCGTGTTCCGGACACTCCGCCCGCGGCGTTCGCGCCCGAATCAACGTCGTGAACTGCATCGTGTCCAAGTGCCGCCACGTCCGCTCCGGCGCGCTGTCATGGATCGAGCACTCACACCCGCATTCCGGGCATTTGGCGGCACTGCCCCATTGCCAGCCCAGTTCAATCTCCACTTTCTTTTCCTGAAGCTTCAGCTCCACGGTTTTGACCTCCCACGGGCTGCCAATGCCCAAAAGTAACGCGTAATGTTTCTGCAATTCGTTGTCCATGCTCATGCCAAAAGCCTGCCAACCACCGCCTCCAAGGCCAACCCAAAACGTCTCCCCGGCAGAGCGCAGCGGAGCGGAGCGTTGTCCGGCGCGGAGCGATTTTCGCCAGCTCCAACCAACCCGCCCATAACTTGATACCGCGTCGTTCATTTAGGTTTCAACTAAATGTCTCCGCTTTGGCAGCCACGAAATTCCCGGAATATCCCTTTTTTTAATCGTGAAAGAATGGATTGGTGTGATTGATTGGCTTTGCAAAGAGGCTTGCGTCGCGCCCGTCTTAAGGGTCACGAGAACTGAACCACAGCGTGTCAATGGTTTCGCCAGAAGTAGCTGACGAGAGCGATGGCCCAGCAAATGAGGATCGGGAGAGTGACAAGGGTGGTGAACAGACTGTAAATCGTAATAAGCTTGTCCTCATGCCGTTTCTTTGCAAGCTGAAGGAGTAGTTGTCCCATTACCCCGCCCGGAACTGGTAACATGGTGATGGCCACATATTTTGCGGCAAGCGTGCCGTAACCCAGGAATAGCGAGATGCGCGCTTTCGCAAAAAAGCTTGCGAAGAGGTCGCTTCCAAAAGATCGCGGCGCGAGTGTGCCTTTCACGAGTTGTGGATATGTGGCGATAAAACTAATAGCTGCGTGGCCGATATTGAGGCAAATCATCGCTGACAGGGAAACGGCGAGCAATCCAGCCAGAGAAACAAACCCCCTGACAAGTAGAGGCCGATTGGGAAAAGACTGCATATCGTGAGAGATGTAGCCGCCTGTTGGGATGTAGCCGATGCAAATGGGGCAGAAGTGCGTCTGGAAAGTAAAAACAGGTTTGCCATAAAACAAGACTATCTTTTCCACTTTGACTCCCGTTAATGCACAAGCAGTCAACGTCCCTGCACTGTGGACAATCAAAAAAACTATACTGAAAAACAACAGCAAGCCGATGTTTGGGAAAAAATCAAAGGGCATAACGCGCGTTTAGTTCCACCGAGTTCGTGCTTTGGCTGACGGGGAAGCTGAACCAATTTGCTTTCCCAAAACCTCCCGTTTGGAAACGGTGAGCAGGCGCTTTTTTTCGACGTTTAGTTCGGCCAGTTTCGCGTCGCGATGTTCGTCATCCGCAAGCAACGTCGCGTAAAGCAGGTGGACGGGATAAACCACGCTGCTGCCGAGTTGGGCGAAATGTTCCGCATCGGCGAAAACCTGCTTGGCGGCCGAACTCCGGCGCAATCGTTCCGAATCGTCCAGGGCAAAACGTCGTTCGGGCGAAGCCCGGCGCAATTTACGGCGGAACGTCTTGGCATCCAAACCAGCGGCGCGATAAACGGTGCGCAACCGCCTGACTTCCCGCAGCAATTCTTCCAACACTTCATCCCGGTCGGGGGTATCTTTGGTAACAAACTCCGGCAGATCCAAGTCCACCACCTTACACAATCCGAGTAATAGATGGTTCGGCTCAATTGTCGAAGCCTTTGCGTGACGTGCCTCAAACTCGGCTACACGCCACACCAAAATCAAGCTGGGGGAATGTTTCATTTCGATGGTTTGAACGCATAGACGATGGCCGCGATGCTGAAAAGCACGACGACCCAAACGACATAGTTCAGGACTCTGTCGAGTATCCCGGATGTCTGCTCCCATTTTCTGGCTCGTTCAAGACATTGGGAATATTCCACCTCCGCTGGCGACGCATGGAGCGCGGCCTCCCACAATCGCCGGGCTTTGCCAAATTGTTCCTGTTGTGCTGCGATACGCGCCAGCAAATCCAATTCGCTTGGATTATCGGTTAATTCGCCATTGGGCGACAACACGGCTTCCGCCTCGGCGAACCGTTTTGACTGCGCAAGTTCGGTAGCTCGCGCCAGACGTATTTTGACAAAATAAGCGTCGAGGGTAGCTCGCGCTTGTTCTGATAATTGTTGTTCTTGTTCGTTCACGCCTGAAGATTGTTAAAAAATAAGGTCGCCTCCAAAACCGCGTTTTGCTTCCGCAACTGTTTCCTCTGGCAGTAAATCCCAAAGTTGCCTGACAATGTTTTGCAATCCTGCGGCATTATTTTTTGCAAGGCAGTCCCGTCCCTGACCGAGTAGCCGCGTTGCTTTAGCTTGGTCGGACATTTTTTCCTGCTTCTTCTCCATTAGCTGGAGCTGATTAACCCACCAACCCGGTTGGGACATCACGATTTCGTGATAAAGCCGGACAATCTGTTCGATTTTTTTACGAAGCCGATTAGGTTCGTGTTTGCGAATAATTTCTTCAACTTCGCCGGAGTAATCTTCTGCTTTCTGCCGCTGCTGTTCACTGCCATGCTGGTCAACTACCCTTTGCAGGTATTCGAGCCATTCTTTAGCATCTATAATGAGCGCGGGCCACTCAAGGGCGTTCACGGCTTCATCGAGCTTGGGTTTAATTTCAAGCAATTGCCCCTCAAATTTGGCTGCCGCGTCGGGATCGCCTTTAATTACGGCGCGCGTCTCCTCCATCTGTTCCAACAATGGCAATGTCTCGACTTCCTTTACAAGTCTATCAGCGGTTTCAGCACCTGAACCAGCAACTTTAGCTTTGGCTTCGCGCAGGCGTTTCAATTCGGCCTCGAAATCAGCTTCCAAAAAATCCGGGTCAGCACTTTTTCTTCCGGCTGCGTCAAATTTGAAATTGAATTGGTCATCCAGAATCGGCACATACGCTTCCACCCAAATGGTTCTATTTTCATCATATTTCATCGTGATTTCCACTTCGCTGCCGGCGGGCAAATCGCGACGGATGTTGTTGGCTTCTATGGCAAATCGTTTAATGCAGCGATTTCGGTCGGCCAATTCGTTTTCGCCTTCAATGATTGGAATCCAGATAAGCTCGCCGGACTGGCCTTGCTTCAATGGTTTCACGGTGCGAAATGCGGTCGGCCAAGTCTTGCGTTGAGGAAGTCCCGAACCCTTTTTGAAAAACTTCGCGTATTCGTTATTGGCGAGTGAAATTCCTATCGAGTGAATTACTGGTTGCTCGTCCACAACCATGTCAATGGTGTAAGTCAGGGTGTCCGGGTTGACTTTTTGCTTGCGGGCACTCGAATCATACAACTCAATGGCAAAAGTATTTTTCTCGCCTTTGTCAGCATAAAGAGTTGCCTCGAAAACACCGTCAGAATCCAACGTAATCTTGCCGCTGCGCCACTGTGTTTTGATGTTCACAATTTCCAAAGTGAAGCCAGTAAAATCTTTGGTGGTCGCGCCGGAAACTCTGCCCACGACGGGCGGGGCGCTTTCAATACCGACCGGCTTGTGCTTGAGGTCAATGGTGTATTCGCCTGCGGCAACGGGCTTGGATGCCCGCGCCGTCAGGCGCTGCGTTCCGGCAAATTTCGCCGCGCCGCGCGCAACAACGGTAAATGGGTCAACACTATAATCCAATGGGATGCGAAGACTTTCCTCCAACATTTGCCGGAAATAAGGGGCAACTGTTGGGCCACCAACCAAGATTATTTTTTCAATGGCACTGCCGGGGATGCCTGCATCTTTCAACGCACGCTTGGCGATCTCGGTGGCACGCAGGATAAAAGGTTCAGCCACGCGGACCAAATCGGCGCGGGTGATGTCCATTTCAAATTCCTCCACCACCATCTCGCCGTTGCTCTCGTCTTTCAAGCTGCTAACCGTGTCTGGATCGAGCGACGCCTTCACTTTGGGAGAAGACAGTTCAATTTTCGCCTGTTCCGCCGCCCATTTCAGACGCGCAAACGCTTGCCGCCATCGGCCTCCCTTTCCTGCTTGCGACCAATCGAATTCTTCCAAGCCATATTGCTCAATCAGCCTGGGCGCAATAATCTTCGAGACCAAAGCTTTATCAATGTCGGAACCGCCAAGGAAATTATCTCCCCCATGATTCACCACATGGATGGTGCCTTCTTCCGTTTTAATGATCGTTGCGTCAAACGTGCCGCCGCCGAAGTCAAACACGAGCCAATGGGCTTTTTTACTTTCGGCTTGAAAGCCGAAGGCGAGTGCTGCTGCTGTCGGCTCAAGCAGCAATGGACTCTCTTTGAAACCAGCCAGTTGAGCCGCTTTTTTCGTGGCATCGCATTGTTCCAGCTTGAAAGCCGCCGGCACGGTGATGACTGCCGCTTCAATCGCCTCTCCGGTCTTCTCCTGCACGTCGGTTTTTAATCTTTTCAGAATTTCTGCCGACAATTCCTCCGGCGATCTTTTTTGGCCGCTGCTGTCGAACGTGTAAATAAAATCGCTTCCCATTCGCCGCTTAAACTCTGTGGCGGTGTCATCGAGGCGCGGCGTTTTCATTTTTTCTTTTGCATAGAAACCAACCAGCAATTGCCCGTTTTTGGGGAAGTGGACAGCCGAAGGCGTGATGTCTTGCTGGAGATTGTTCTTAATGATTTCCGTGGAGACACCCTTCAAAACAGCGACAGCGCTGTTCGTTGTGCCAAGGTCAATTCCGAAGTCAATGGTTGTTCTGTTCATATTATTTTTGAAATCATGTCGGCGTGGCAACTACCACCTCGCCAATTTGAATTATTTTGTTCTTACAGTAAATTGTCGGCTTTATTGTCTCGATCACGCGCTCCTTGGTTATGCCCGCCGTCGGCTGAGTCGTCACCACCTTTAACGCCATGCCGTAGTCGAAATCTTTTCCGGTGTGGTCTTTTACTTCCAATCCCAAATCTTCAACGAGAACATTCCAGATTCTCTCAAGATCGCCGTTTATTCGTTTCAAAACACCACTATCTTCGACAGCCCCCGCATCTTTCAATCTGGCTTTTGCTTTCCATGCGTTTGTTGCAATCGAGGCCAATGCTTTCTCGTGAGCATCGGCGACACTTGGTTCTGCTTGCCTTGGTTCGCGTTGGCGTTGCCCTGCTGCCATTACGGTTAAAACGGTTTGTTCAATAGGCCAGCTCGGTTTGCCAAGCGGGAATTGATTTTCCAATTTGAGCTTGCCCAAGAATTTTGGCCTGCGTTTGGTTTTCATAATTTCAACGTCCGTATTGCCGCAACTTTGCGTTGTAGTTATCCACCCGCACATTGAAGGCAGCAGTTGCGGCCTTGTCTTGTTGGGAAAGTGTGTTGTATCGGTCAACCTTGGCGTTAAATGCGTCCACATCATCTTGGCTCGTTTTATCCAGATAAATGCGGTCAGATTCAATTTTCCGCCCCAAAGAATCAAGCTGATCGTCCAGTTGTTTTAGAACTGCCCGGTCGGCTTCAATCCCTGCTTTTTCACGGTCGAGGGCGCTGCTGACATCGCTGGGGACGCGATACACGTTTCCGCCAGAGTTTCCGCCGTCGGAAGCCGGTGGCGGAGTGTATGCTGGCGCGCTTGGCGCGGGCGGCGTGTATGCGGGTGCGCTCGGTGTATGCGAATCGTAAGTCGTGCTGTGTGGCGAATCATTTGTGGAGTTGCATGAGCCGATAACGCCCCAAACGACAAGTATCCCGACTATGACTAAAAAAACCATTCCCGGATTTACCGAAGAGCTTTTTTCCTTGGCATTCGTCCTTTGCCAACCAGAGCCGTCAAGGTGATGCGTGGACTGTTGTTGCAAAGTTGATTTATCTTCTGCCAATCGCTGTTTTAGCTCCGGGCTGGTTGCGTGCAAAATTGCGAGTTCGTTCGCCGCAACTGCTGTCTGCCGGTCCTGATGATTATTCCACGCATCCAACGAAATGCCGCGCAATACGATAGCTGCATTATCAAAAAGCTCCTTGAACTCTTCCGTTGTGGCTGAAAGATAGCCATAGTTTTGCGAGAAGCCGGATATGCCTGCCACCTTGGTAATAGCACCGACGACATCGCGTTTGAACCGTGCCAGGCGCGCGGATGGGCTTTCTTTACTGTCCTGAATGGATTTGAGCAGGGTGTGAATGGAGCCAATTAAATTTCCCTTGCCGATACCGATGTTTTCTTCGATGCGTTGCCTGACTTCAATGGATTCTGCAAGCGGCAATGCGCGCTCCAGTAATTTTACAAACTGCTCGTTGTCACCGGTCTTGCGTTGGTATGCCACAAGACAGTTCACGGCGGTATTGGCGACGTCGTCGAAAATTTCTTTTTGAAAATGCGCCTGCTCACCAAAGAATAAATCGAACACCTCAAGCAGGGGATGTGCATGTTCAATCAGGATTCGAGCCGCCTCGTGAGCATCAGCCGGATTCTGTTGTGCTGACTGCTTGGCGCGCTGAATTTGCTCCTTCAATCTGTTTCGGGCAGGTGTCAGAACCAACTCGGCAATCTTTTCGACGTTGTCTTGCCCTTGGTGCGTTTCGCGCATCAACCGTAAATGAAATCGGGCGATTTCGATCTTGCCTAACTGGGCGAAGACAACTGCAAGCTCCGCGTTAATCTTACCCAAGGCTTCCGGCAGCGTCGCACGCATCCGGCGCGCAAAACCCGGTTGTAAATTCGGTTCATTCAATTGACGAATCCGTGCCGTGACTTTCTCCCAAAATCGTTCATCAGTTGAGAGACGTTCCCAGCGGTTAAACGCATCTTTCCAATAATTTGAAATTTTCTGCCGGCGCTCCGCTTCAACCTCGTTCTTGACAGAATAGTTTTCCCAATCGAGGGCGATGATATGATATACCAAAGCCAAGTTGTGAGCGGCCACGCTGCCATCCGTGGTGGATTTTTCTTTGGCGCTCCAAATTTCAATGGCCGTTTTAGAGTCGCCCTTTGACAAAGCCTGAATCGCTGGATCGGATTGGCCTTGCCCGAACACTTCGGGCCAGAACCAAAAAAACTCATCAACCAATCGTTTCTCCGGGTCTTTTAGGTTCTGAATTGCCTCGCGAATCGCATCAAGTCCCGGTGGCGGTTTAATCGGAAAAGCTGCGTCTTGTGTGTGCGGGTCTTTCCCAACCCCCGCCAACTGCTTGATCTTATCCGTGTGCCTAGCTTCCTCGCGGGGTGTAGCATCAACCGGAAGACCCGTAATGCGGAAAGCATTTTTCCGAAACAAATCCTTGGTGGCAGCGTCAATCAGCGGCAGGCACGCTGACGAACCTCGTTTGCGCGATGCTTGGGCTGCTTCACTTTGTCCCGTGGTGGACATGATTTGTTTGGTTACATACTGATACCGCAGCGCCAAAGCTTAACTTGATGGGCATACTTCTGGCGCAACTCGGGTGATTTGTTGAAAGCTTCTTCCATCAGATCGGCTGCTTCGGCAAGCCGGCCCACCTGCCGCGACTTTAATGCTTTTTGCACCATGTCTTTCGCAATGCCATCGTCTGCCGGTGACGGCATTCCCAGCACGGACTTTGACGGCTCGCTGGAAAGTGTTTTCGGCTTTTGTGCGGACTCGTGACTTGTGGGCTTCCAGTTTTCCAATGCACTCAAAAGTTCCCTGGCGGTTGGATAACGGTTATCTGCTTTCTTTTCAAGTGTCTTCATCACGATGGCGTCCAGTGCGTGATTCACGTCGGGATTTGTCTCGGACGGCGGCGACACCGGTTTATCGAACAAATTTTTGCTGGCCCAACTGACGTTTGCCGGCATCTCAAACGGCAGCCGGTCCGTCAGCAGCAGATACAGTGTTGCGCCGATGGCCCAAACATCTGCGGCGCACGAATCGCCTTTGTGTTCCGAAAAAGCCTCCGGCGGCTTGAAGGCCAGCGTGCCGGCGGCGGTCGCCAGTAACGTGAGCGGGTTCACCGTCTTGGCCAGACCAAAATCGCTGACGCGCGCCCGCAATCCGTCCGCCTCGTAGCCGACGAGAATGTTCTGCGGCTTGATGTCGCGATGAATAATGGGCGGCTTTTCCCGATGCGCCTGCGATATGCCCCGGCAAATCTGCTTTATCAGGTCAATGCTGGTTTCGATGGGAACAAACTGGCCGCCGTGCGAGCGCCAGAATTTGTCGAGGCTGCCGCCCGGCACATGCTCCATCGTGAAAAATCCGCAAGCCCCATTCGGGGTTTCAAAAATGTCGGCGTTGAAAACACTGACGATGTTCGGATGTTTGATATGTGTGAGCAGGATTGCCTCACCGAGCATTTCCTGAATCTCGTCGAGATTCATGCCGACCCGTTTGAAAACTTTCATGGCCTGCCGCCCAAGGAAGCGATGCTTGACGCGATAAACTTCTGCGAACGCGCCTTCGCCCAAGAAGCGTTCCACTTCGTAGGTTTCGCGGATCACTTGGCCGTCTTGGAGCATTCGCATAAATCCAGAAAAATCTTAACAAATGATATGCTGATCGGAAATGCTTACAATTCAAAATGACAACACTGGAATTTGGCTTATGGTAATTTTTCAGGCTTCGGTCTGCTGTCGGCGAGCGGGAAAAGTGAAGCGGAGAGCGGAGGGCAGCGTTAAGCGAATCGCAGCCGGAGGGTAACGTCGCCGCCGAGCCGCAAGAGGAGTCAAATTATCAAACGAAGGGAGCAATGCAGTCATTTTCTGTAAGCAAGGTGAGCGTAGCGGATGCTCTTGTCAGCGACA
>Ga0224555_1003787_pt1 | contig 14830 bp, 8 predicted proteins | sample 714S23034metaG_FD_180687 | JGI IMG/M metagenome (GOLD analysis project Ga0224555, IMG submission 180687) | Peat soil microbial communities from Stordalen Mire, Sweden - 717 S2 30-34 | ecosystem: Environmental > Terrestrial > Soil > Wetlands > Peat | place: Sweden: Norrbotten County, Stordalen...
ATGGACAAACGGCGCAAAGGCTTACAAGAGTGCCAGCGCGCATGGTTATCCGAACCTGTTCTTCATGACCGGCCCGAACTCCGGGCCCGGCCACAACTCGCTGCTGGTCTATATCGAGGGCCAGCTCGATTACGCCGTGCGCGGCATCACCACCATCCTTGACAACGACCTGCGTTACCTCGATGTTCGTCACGACGTCCAGCATCGCTACAACCAGCGCATCCAGCAGCGACTCACCAAGACGACGTGGATGTCGGGCTGCAACAGTTGGTATTTGACCAAGGACGGATTCAACGCATCGATGTACCCGGGGTTCGCCACCCAGTACCTTCGACAGATGCGGGATTTTCAGTTCACCGACTACGACGCGGTCGAACGAGCGGCCGTCCACGTCAGTACATCCGCCTGAAACGATGGCCCCCGACCGACCTCCCCGCGCAGAGACCGGCACCATCGCCGGCGTTTTAGCTAACCTGCGGCGTGCGCCCAAACGTGTTCGGCGGCAATCGCGGGAGGTCATCGAAAACGCGGTGTCGCAGTTGTTCGACGCGGCGGTCCGTCACCCCCACGGTACGTCGGGCTCCGGGGAATACCGCATCGACGACCTGGCCCGGCTGGCCGGCACCACCACCCGCAACGTCCGGGTATACCGCGACCGGGGGTTGTTGCCGCCACCGTTGCGGGTCGGGCGGATTGCGCTGTATAACGACACCCACCTGACCCGGCTGCGCCTGATCACCTCGATGCTCGACCGCGGATACAACATCGCGCACGTCCGCGAAATGCTCAGCGCCTGGGAGGAGGGCAAGAATCTCGGCGACGTGCTCGGACTGGAAACCGCGATCGCGGGTCCCTGGACCACCGAGAAGTCTGAGACCATGCCGCTGGCCGAGGCGCAACGACTCATCAACGACACCAAGGCTTTCGATCGACTGGTGCGGCTGCAGGTAATCCGCGTCGACGGCACCCAGGCCACCGTCACGCGTCCCAAACTGATCGACGCGTTCGACGAGATTCGCGGCTACGGGATGAGCATGGACAAGCTCGTCGACCTGCACGAGCAGATCGTCCCGCTCATCGATCAGATCAGCGAGATGCTGGTGCGCGCAGGCGCCGAACACGTCGCCGACAAAATCAAGCCGCGCGAAGCCCTGCCCGCCGACACCGAAATCGCCGAACTGATCACGATGCTGGTCCGGTTTCGTACCCAGGCCGTCGCGTCCGTCACCGCCACCCTCGCGTCATCGATCGAATCCACTATCGAGTCGCTGGTCAGCAGCATCCTGGCTGATTATCTGGAGCGCTCCCCGGAGGCCGAAGTCGGCTGATGCACCTCACCGCGCGCGACCAGGTGGGGCGCCAGCGTGGCCAGCTTCTCGCACGTCTCCTCGAATTCCCGGTCGGGATCTGAGGCGCCGATGATGCCGGCCCCGGCCCGCAGCCAGGTCCGCCCGTCGTGTTCGTAGACCGTTCGTAGTGTCAGCGCCGCATCCAGCCCGCCGTCAGCCGAGAACATCACCACCGCGCCGGAATACAACTCTCGCGGGCTCTCATCGAGACGCAGGATCGCGTCCACGCCGGCCGCCTTCGGGATGCCCGAGGCGGTGACCGCTGGGAACAGCGTCTCCAACGCGTCCATCCGGTCTTTCGACGCGTCGAGCCGGCCGGTGACTGTCGAACCGAGGTGCTGCACGCTGCCGCGCTCGCGTACCGCCATGAAATCAACCACCGCGGCGCTACCGGGTTCGGCGACCTCGGCGATCTCCTGCAGCGAGCTGCGCACCGACATGGCGTGCTCGACGATTTCCTTGGTGTCGGATTCCAGGTCGTCGCGGGCTTGCCGGTCGCGCGCGGCGCCGCGACCCAACGCCCGCGTGCCGGCCAGCGGTTCGGTCACCACCAGGCCGTCGCCGCGCACCGCTGCCACCAGTTCGGGACTATAGCCCAGCGCCCGAAACCCACCGAGCCGCAACAGGAACGAACGCGCAGGGGTGTTGTGCCGCCGTCCCAACCGATAGGTCGACGGAAAGTCCAGCGCGAAGGGCACGGCGACGCAGCGAGACAGAATTACTTTGTGGTAGTCGCCGGCGGCGATCTCGGCGACGGCTGCGCCGACCCGGGCACGGTAGTCCGTGGCGTCGGCGGCCACGTCGACAGCGGATGCCGTTGGCGTGAGCGGCGGGCCCGCACTGAGTAACCGGCTCACGACTTCGCGATGGCGATCCTCGGCGTCACATAAGCGGACGGCGTCGCCCGTGATGACGATGCGGGTGCGCGGCCAGAACACCCTTGCCAACGGGGCCTGCGGCGCCAAGCGCTCTTGAAGGCCGAAGCGGTACGCACCGAATTCGAAGGCGATCCAGCCGAATGCCTGGTCTGTTTCCAGCAACAACCGATCGACGGCCTCGCCGAGCACCGGTCCGGGCCGACCGGACCACGTTTGTCGCTGGGTCACACCGTCGCGGGTGATGCGCAACTCGTGGCAGTCCAACTCGATCATCGCCAGCGCACCGATGGCCAGCACCCATTGGCCGTCATGCTCGTAGAGCAGATATTGATCGCCGTCGCGCTCGGGCAACGCCGCAACCAACTCGGCAGCCAGATCCGCGGGGGCGATGTCTGCCGGCAATGGATAGGACAGTGACGCGGCGTCTGCCTGACTGGTTTCGACACCGACATCGGTCACGGTTAGTAAATGTAGCCTAACCTATGAAAAGACGGGGAACTCAGTCGACGTCGGCCCGGATTCGGCGTCCGATGCCCTGTCCAGCGCACTTTTCGATGCCGCCGGGCAACGCCCGTGATTGGTTGTCATGCAACGTTTCCGCACCGTTCATGCCCCCGCTCCACAATGGAACCGGTCCGGCGACGGGCCGATCATAGGATCGGGCGAGGCCGCGCTCTGACGAGAGGACAGCATCGTGTTCGTTATCCGACTCCTTGACGGAGAAGAGGTCCACGCGGCCGAGGGCGACAAGCTCACAATCAGTGACCAGACCGATGTGCTCACCGTTTTGAGGGTCGATGGGTTCGAAGAAGTCACCACGCACTATTCGCCGTCGGCGTGGGCGTCGGTGACGCACCGCGTCAAGGAGCACGTGGTCCGGCCGTCACTCATTGGGACCAAGAAATAAAAGGTCGATCCGCGACAGCGGAGCAATCGGACAATCCGATACAGCTGATCTCAGGGCGTCGCCGTCCGGCGTTCCCAGCGTTTTCCCAGTGTGCAGGTGCCAGTGCTCGCCACACGAAGCGGCGCCACAGGGTTTAGGCTCAGCAAATTGGCCCCACCCCCACGATGGCGGTCGCGAATTCTGAGCAATCCAGGCCCATCAAGGGAGATTTGCGATGCTCCTGGAGTTCTGGGAGAACTTCCGGCACAACCTTTTCAAGCCGCTGTTGTTGTTCTTCTACCTTGGCTTCCTTATCCCAATTCTCAAGGTGCAATTCGAGTTTCCCTATGTGGTCTATCAGGGCGTGACGATGTATCTGTTGCTGGCCATCGGCTGTCGTGGTTTCGTGGTTTTGTTGGTTCAGTAAGCCTCGTATCTCGAGGATTACTGATCGAGATCGTGCTCGGGGAGCGCACTTTTCGTCGTCGCGTTCAGTAAGCCGCGGCCTTGTCGCCGGATCCGGTATCGCGGCTTTCAGCGATTTGCTGGCCTATATAGTCGGCGACTGCGGTGGGGGTGGGGTAGTCGAAGGTCAGGGTGGGCGGCAAGGTCAGCCCGGTAGCGGTTTTAAGGCGGTTACGCAGCTCGACCGCGGTCAGCGAGTCGAGTCCGAAATCCTGAAACGCGGTGTCGGGGTCGATGTCGTCGGGGGCGGGGTGACCTAGCACCGTCGCCGCCTCCAAACACACCGTCCCCACCAGAAGCTCGTGCTGTTCGGAGGACGACAGCCCGTTGAGGCGATGGGCCAGCGTCGACGTCGATTTCGCGGCATCAGCAGTGTCGTCGATCAGGCGCCGCCGCGGGCGGCGCGCCAGCCCGCTGAACAACGACGGCAACCCGCCGCTACGGGCGTGGGCGTCCAGTGCTGCCCGGTTCAGGCGGGCGGCCACCGCCACGGGGTGATTGATCGTCAGCGCGGCGTTGAACAACTGCAGCGCCTGCTCGGGGTTCATCGCCGCCAGCCCGCTACGGTTGATCCGGGCCCGATCGCGGTCACTTAAATGAGCGGTCATGGCGCTGGGCTGTTCCCACAACCCCCAAGCCAGCGACACGCCCGCCAACCCCACGGTCCGCCGGTGCGCGGCCAACCCGTCGAGGAACGCGTTGGCTGCCGCGTAGTTACCCTGACCCGGTGCACCCACTGTGGCGGCGATCGAGGAACACAACACAAACATCGACAAACCCAGATCACGGGTCAACTCGTGCAGGTTCCACGCCGCGTCCACCTTGGGCCGCAACACCACATCCAGCCGGTCCGGGGTCAGCGAGGTGATCACCGCGTCATCCAGCACCCCGGCGGCATGAATCACCCCGCGCAACGGCGGACACCGCTGCGCCAACTGCGCCAACATCCCCGCTACCGCGGCCCGATCGGCCACATCGCAGGTCAGCAACTGCACTTGAGCGCCGGCCCGCGTTAATTCGGCGGCCAGCGCAGCGGCCCCCTCGGCCCGATCGCCGCGCCGACTGGCCAGCACCACATGACGCACCCCGTAGGCACTGACCACATGGCGGGCCAGCACCGCACCGACCATCCCGGTGGCGCCGGTTATCAGCACCGTGCCTTCGGCAAGGTCATCGGCGAGCGCCGACGGCATGGTCAAGACCACTTTGCCGATGTGGCGCGCCTGGCTCATGAACCGGTAGGCCTGCGCGGCGCAGCGCACATCCCAGGTGGTGACGGGGAGCCGATGCAGTACCTGGGTGTCGAAGAACTTCCTCGACTCGCACAGCATCGCCTCCATCCGCTGCGGTCCGGCCTCCGACAGGTCAAACGCCCGATACCACACACCGGGATATTGGGTGGCGATCGACTGCGCGTCGCGAATGTCGGTCTTGCCCATCTCGATGAAACGCCCACCGCGGACTAACAACCGCAGCGACGCATCGACGAACTCACCGGCCAGCGAGTTCAGCACCACATTGACCCCCCGGCCCTCGGTGACCGCCAGGAACTTCTCCTCAAAGTCCAGCGTGCGCGAATCACCGATGTGGTCCTCATCAAAACCGATGGCGCGCAGTGCGGCCCACTTACCGCGGCTGGCGGTGACAAAGACTTCCACCCCCCACTGGCGAGCCAGTTGCACCGCCGCCATACCCACCCCACCGGTACCGGCATGCACGAGCACCGATTCCCCGGCACAGATCCCGGCCAAATCTGCCAACCCGTACAGGGCCGTCAGAAATGCCACTGGCACACCTGCGGCCTGCGCGAACGACCAACCCCGCGGCATCTTGGTTAGCAGTTGCTGGTCTACCACCGCCGAAGGGCCCGTCCCAGCCATCAAACCCATCACCGCATCACCGACTGCCACACCGGCCACCTCAGGACCCGTCTCGACCACCACCCCGGCGCCCTCTGCACCCAGCGCCGGGGCTTGGCCGGGATACATCCCCAACGCCGCCACCACGTCCCGGAAATTGACCCCAACCGCCGCTACCGCCACCCGCACCTGCCCCCACTGCAGCGGTGCTTCTGCGTGGGGGCAGGGCTGGATCACGAGATCCTCCAACGTTCCGCCACCGCCAGCCGCCAACTGCCACGCCGGCTGCCCGGCCGGTAGCTCCAGCAGCGGAGGGGCCGGGGCGAGCCGGGCGGCATGTACCACACCGGCCCTCACTAGCAGTTGCAATTCGCCGACGGCGGCCAGCGCCGCCGCATCCACCGCCGTGTCCGTGTCGATCAGCATGATCCGCCCGGGGTGTTCGGCCTGCGCCGAACGCACCAAACCCCACACCGCCGCGGCGGCCAGATCGCTGACATCGTCGCCGGACAAACCCACCGCACCATGGGTTAATACCACCAACGTCCCCGCCTGGTCGGCCAACCAGCGCTGCAAAACCCGCAGGGCGGCGCGGGTGGCGGCGTGTACCGAGCCCACACGATCGTCACCGAAAGACTCGCACTCCCAGACCACCACACGCCCACGACCACTAGCACCCACGCCATCACCGTTGGCACCTGGGGATGACGCACTACCATCACCAGCGCAGAAGTCCTCCCAGGACTGCACCCGAAGCTGATCCGACCGCTCAATTGTTTTCTGGTTCAGTGGCATTGGCGACCACACCACTTCCAACGGACCGTTATCGGGGCCAGCAGCAGCTGTGGTCACCGCGGTGTGTAATTGCGCGGCGGTCATCGGCCGGGTGACCAGCGATCGCACCGTCAGCACCGGCAAGCCCGCAGCATCGGCCACCTCTATCGACATCGCATCTTGCGCCAGCGCGGTGAAGCGGGCCCTCACCCGCCCAGCGCCGCCGGCATGCAGCGACACCCCCCGCCAGCAAAACGGCAGCATCATTTGGGTGGTATCGACGGCAAGCCCTACGGCGTGCAGTACCGAATCCAAGACGGCTGGATGGATCCCCATCCTGTCGACTTGCACACCGGCCTCGCCGGACGCGGCGACCTCAGCGAAGAGCTCCGGCCCGCGCCGCCAGATTGCGACCAATCCCTGAAAAGCCGGGCCGTACTCATAGCCTCGCGCCGCCAGCCGCCCATAGCCGTCGGACATATCCACGCTCACCGCACCGGGCGGCGGCCACACTGACAAGTCCGCCGAGGCCTCCGCGACGGGGACCCCTAGCGTGCCCTCGGCGTGCAGTAACCACTCCCCATCGGCTTCATCGCGCCGCGAATACACCGAGACCGCCCGGCTCCCCGACTCACCAGCGGCCCCCACCACCACTTGCACTTGAGCCCCGGCGTCCTCGTCGATGACTAGCGGCGCGGCGAGCACCAACTCCTCGATGACCGCGCAACCGACCTCATCACCGGCGCGGATGACCAACTCCACAAAACCGGCCCCGGGAAACAGCACCGCCCCGCTTACCCTGTGATCGGCCAGCCACGGTTGAGCCGCCAGCGATAACCGGCCGGTCAACACCACCCCGCCAGAATCGGGCCGCTCGACCACCGCACTTAATAATGGGTGCTCGGCTTCACCCAGACCCAAAGCAGCCGCGTCAGCGGGCCCAGCGGCGGTCGGCGTCAACCAGAATCGCCGCCGCTGAAACGCGTACGTGGGCAACTCAACCCGCCGCCCACCCGAGCCGGCATATACCGCCGGCCAGTCCACCCGCATACCTGTGGTGAACAACTGACCGGCCGCGCCCATCAGTGAGGCCACCTCCGGGCGGTCTTTGCCCAGCAGCGACACGACCACGGCCTCCGCCGGCGACAGCGACTGTTCGATGGATGCCGTTAAACCGCTACCGGGACCGACCTCGATGAAGTGGGTTGCTCCGCGTGTTTGCAGATTACGGACACTGTCGGCGAAACGCACCGGCTGGCGAATGTGCTTCACCCAGTACTGCGCCGAGCCGAAATCACCGTGAGCCCCTGCGGGCTCGGCCGTCACGTTTGAGACCAGCGCAATCTGCGGCTCCCGCGCCTTAACCCGGGCGGCGATCCGCGCGAACTCCATGAGCATCGGCTCCATCAAGGGCGAATGGAATCCATGTGAGACCGCTAGCGGCTGCACCCGGCGGCCCTGCGCAGCCAGCTGCTGCACGATCGCGTTCACGGCGCTTTGCGCCCCCGAGATCACCACCGATTCGGGCGCGTTGATCGCCGCGATCGCTGTTCCCTCACCCAGCAGCGGCGCCACTTCGTGTTCGGCGGCGCCCACCGCGGTCATCGCCCCACCCGCCGGCAAGGCTTGCATCAGCCGGCCCCGCGTAGCCACCAACAGCGCAGCGTCGGCCAGCGTCAACACCCCGGCCACATACGCCGCCGAAAACTCCCCCACTGAATGACCCATCACAAAGTCCGGGCCCACACCCCAGCTCCGCAACACCGCGAACAACGCCACTTCCACCGCGAACAAGGCCGGCTGAGCGAACTCGGTGCGATCGAGCAGACGGCTATCAGCGCCCCAAACAACCTGGCGCAGCGGCAACCGTAGATGCCGATCCAACTCATCGGCCACCGCGTCGAACGCCTTGGCAAACACCGGCAATTGGTCATACAACTCCCGGCCCATCCCGATGCGCTGCGAGCCCTGCCCGGGAAACACCACCACCGTCTTCCCCACCGACCCCGCGCGGCCTATCACCACACTGGGACCCGGCTCACCGCCGGCCATCCCGGCCAACCCCGTCATGAGCGCCTGACGATCGGCGCCCACCACCACTGCTCGATGCTCGAACACCGACCGCAGCGCCAACGAGTACCCCAGATCGACCGGATCCAGCCGCTGATTAGCTCGCAGATGCGCCGACAATCGACCCGCTTGCGCGGTCAAAGCCTCCGCTGATTTACCCGAAATCACCCACGGCAGCACCGACAAACCACCACTCGAGCTCGCGCCGTCGCCGGACTGTTCTCCCGTGACCGTGGTGGTTTCGGTCACCCCGAGCGGGCCTTGCTCCAGAATCACATGTGCGTTGGTGCCGCTGATTCCAAACGAGGACACGCCCGCCCGGCGCGGACGCCCGTTGGCCGGCCAAGCCCGGGCCTCGGTCAACACCGACACCGCACCGCTGGCCCAATCCGCTCGGGGGGAAGGCTCGTCGACGTGCAGGGTCGCCGGCATCACCCCGTTGCGCATCGCCTGCACCACCTTGATCACCCCGGCCACGCCGGCCGCGGCCTGGGTATGACCCATATTCGATTTGATCGAGCCCACCCACAACGGCCGTTCCGGCGGGCGGTCTTGTCCGTAGGCGGCCAAAAGCGCCTGCGCCTCAATGGGATCACCTAGCTTTGTGCCCGTCCCGTGACCCTCCACCACATCCACATCGGCGGCGGTTAACCCCGCACTGACCAGGGCCGCGCGAATCACCCGCTGCTGGGAAGGCCCGTTGGGTGCGGTCAGACCGTTGGAGGCGCCATCCTGGTTGACCGCGCTACCGCGCACCACCGCCAACACCGAATGCCCCGACCGCTGCGCATCTGATAACCGCTCCAGCACCACTACCCCGGCGCCTTCACCCCATGCCGTCCCATCAGCGGCCCCCGCGAAGGCCTTACACCGCCCATCAGCGGCCAGCCCCCGCTGCCGGCTGAACCCCACGAAAATCGCCGGCGATGTCATCACCGTCACTCCACCGGCCAACGCCAGATCGCACTCCCCCGACCGCAACGACTGCGCCGCCCAATGCAGCGACACCAACGACGAGGAGCACGCCGTATCCACCGAAACTGCCGGCCCCTGTAGCCCTAACACATAAGCCACCCGCCCCGAGGCCACACTCGACGCCGAACCGGTCAGCCCATAGCCCTCCAACCTCTCGGTTCCCTCGGCCCCGTAGCTTTGCCCGAAGATGCCGGTGAACACCCCTGTGGCTGATCCCCGCAACGATGCCGGGTCAATCCCGGCCTGCTCCAAAGCTTCCCACGAGCACTCCAGCATCAACCGCTGTTGAGGATCCATTGCCAACGCCTCACCGGGCGGGATTCCGAAAAACCCGGCATCAAAACCGGCGACGTCCGCGATGAAGCCGCCCCAGCGCGTATAGGTCCTGCCCATCGCGTCGGGATCCGGGTCGAACAACCCGTTCAAATCCCAACCCCGATCGGCCGGAAACTCCGACACCACATCCCGTGCGTCCGCCACCATGTTCCACAGACCCTGCGGCGAATCCACCCCACCGGGGAACCGACACCCCATTCCCACGATTGCCACCGGCTCATCGACTGTCGCTGAAGAGGGCAGCGCTGTTCGCCTGTTCCCTTTGGACAGTTCAGCCTCCACATACCGAGCTAGTTGCGAGACCGAGCCGTAATCCCATCCGACCGTGTCGGGCAGCCGCAGGCCCGTTACTGCTGCCAATCGATTACGAAGTTCAACCGTCATTTGCGAGTCAAAGCCCAGTTCCGAAAAGGCGAGATCCCGATTCACCGACTGTGGACCAGGTTGACCCAGCATCTTTGCGACCTCTGCACAGACCGCCTCCACCACCAGTCGGTGATGTTCTTGCTGCAAGACGGCCAGCCGCTCGCTAAGTGTCACGTCGCCGGCGCTTTCCCCACCGTTTTGGTCGTTCGATGCGCGCTTGTCATCGGGCTGCCCCGACGTGTCCGTCGGAACGTCAAAGGCGGGAACTTCCCAAATCGGCTTCGCCGGGCTTTCGGCGCGAAGCGCACCCCGCAGGAGTTTCCCGGTTGGGGTTCGAGGAAGCCGCTCAACAATGACAAACCGATGCGGTACCTGGAACGCAGACAGGCGAATAAGCAACCGCCGGTGGATGTCTCGGATAACGGATTCATCGAAGACTGCGTGATTCGTCGGGACCAGGAACGCCTGCAGCGCCGAGGCGCCGACGGACTCCTTTACTGCGACAACCGCGGCGTCGGCCACACTGTCGTCCTCGGTAATGAGTCGCTCAATCTCCCGCGGATTGACGTTGACGCCTCCGACGATTTCGGTGTCGTCGGCGCGGCAACTGTAGATAACCGATCCGTCGGCGTCGATATATACCCTGTCCCGCGTGTCGAGCCAATCCCCTTCTCGCAGCGGAAGACTCGCCCGAGAATTCCAGTAGCCGGGTGATATCGATGGTCCTCGGACCCATAGGTCCCCCTCAACCCCAGGGCCGGCGGTCATGCCATCCGGCGTGACAACACGAATCTCGTACGGCGGGAGAGCTTTCCCTATAGTTCCTAAGCGCCAGTCCTCAACGGTATTAGATACGAATGTCTGCCCAACCTCGGTAGATCCAATTCCGTCGAGGATTGGAATACCGCCAAAGAACTCCGTCAGTCGCTCAGCGAGATGGATCTCTAGAGCCTCTCCCGCTGATACCACACAGCGAAGCGAACGGAATGAATCGGGGGAGCAAGTGTCGACGACTCGTGCGAAGAACGTCGGCACACCGTAAAGCACCGACGGCTTCAATGTCGCACTCAGCTCGGCCGTAGCTTCCGCGCTCACCGGCCACTGGGTGATGACCGTGGAACCACCTGTCGCAAGGGGGAACCAGACCGAATTCCCTAGCCCGTAAGCGAAATACATTGGGGCGCTGCACAGCCCGGTGTCTTGGGAAGTGAGCCGCAACGCTCGGTGACACATGGCGTCGATGAACGCCCACGCGTCGGAGTGCCGGTGGATCGCTGCTTTCGGGGCGCCCGTGGTACCCGAAGTGTAGGTAGCGTACGCGTGAGCGTCACCACTCACCGGCTCGTAGTCTGCCGGCTCGATGCGGATGGCGTCGGACAAGAGCTCTCCGGCTTCCGCAACGCTCCACTGCTGAAACCGATCAAGGAGGGCTTCAGTTGTAACGACAAGCGCCGGCTTCGTGTCGCTTGCGGTAAACGTGTGGTCTTGACGATTGAGCTCGGGGTTGACAAGGAATGCCACGATCCCACGGCTCAGGCACGCCAGCAACAGCTGTACGAGGTCCGGCGAATCCGGAAGGCACAACAGCACGCGGTCTCCTCTGGAAAGGCCGCGGCTCCTCAGCACTTTCCCGAGACGTGCGCCACCGTCGTGGATTTGGCCGTGGGTCACGACGTGCGACCCGTAGTAGGCCGGCTTGTCACGCCATCCTGCTTTTGACGCCCGCTTGGCCAGTAGTTCTGCTAGATTTCCGTTCCGCATTGTTAGGACCGCCTTAGATCGCCACTGTGACCGCGCTGCGTCGATCGCTCGTGCGGCAGGCATACCCTCGCCGCACCCTGAGCATCGATGATTGAAGTGCGACGCCTTCTCCGGGTCGGCGATCGAACCGAAACTCACCTACCTGATGCGCGATACACAAACTGATCGCGATCCACGGATATGAGGGCCACGATCTGAAGTTGTCAACGCTCCGGAATTGTCGGAAAGTGATCGTTGGCTGCGAATTCATTCCGACTCCGTGTATCCATGTCTTTCGAACGTCAGCGACACATTGGGTTCATCACGACGGCGTGTTCTGGAAAAAGATTCGAGGAAGTACTCGGTGATGATCATGACGGGTTGTCCTGCCATAATAATGCGATACCGGCGGCTGACGGTCCTCGGTTGCGAAGCCTGATATCCTGCCGACGCGAGCCAATCGGGCGACTCTCCTATCCAGACGTCAGCTGGCTCCTTGAACGTTTCAAGGTGGCCAGCTGCCATAATCTCACCAATAGGACATTCCGTTCTGGTCAAGCTTGCCGTGATCGCTCGGGGTAACAGATCAGTGGCAATCAGCGACTCGGCAGCCACAAATCGGTGCCCTGAGGTTCGACCTTTCAGTAGGACATGACGTTGAAGAAGTCTGCCGCCCGATAATTGCCCCAGCTCAGCCATCCCCGGCGCGACGGTTTGAATATTCTGCTTGATGATCTGCACAACGATCTCTTCGTCGGCGACAATTCCGAGAATCCGAGTAAGGGTGCCGTTGGTTGCGATAAGCAATCGCAGGTCGCGATTAAGCTTGTGAATTTCTTCACCAGCTAGAAAGCACTCAGTCATATGGTCGTTTCTAGTTAAGACGCTAACCTCGAGGTGCCGCAAGCTTCGCGAGGTGTCGCAGGGTTGATGAGCGAGTCGAGGCCGCGCTGCCCGTGTCGACTTATTAAGATGTGCGTAGTTTTCCTTGCCTCAGCTAAGATTCCGCGCCTAGGGCCAGCCCGATCCTTGAGCTTGACTCGTACCTGTTCGTCCTCATGCCGGAACATCCAAGCGGGTGAATTCCTGGTGTAGGTAACGCTCGACGCAGGCGGAACGTCGAACCTTGCCGCTGGTAGTGATCGGGATGTTACCCGGCGGCACTGGTACGAGATCGGCGACGTGCAGACGGTGAGACTTCGACATCGCGGATACCACGTCACGTTTGATGGCGCGAAACTTCTCCATTGCCTCCTCGTGTACGCGACCCCATTTATTGAGTTCTACGATGGCGACAAGCTGCTCAGTATGGTCGCCCGGTACAGCGATGGCCACGACTCGACCGCCGGTGACCTTGTGGATTGTCGCCTCGATGTCGTCCGGATAGTGATTGGAGCCATAGATGACCAATAGATCCTTGATGCGGCCCGTGATGAACAGTTCGTCGTCGAAAATGACGCCGAGGTCTCCGGTCCTTAGCCACCGGCCTTCTGGTGTGCCGGGCAACGGATCGGCGAGCTTTCCGCCGAATGTCCGCTCGGTTTGCTGGTCTTTCCGCCAGTAGCCCATAGCGACGTTGTCCCCATGCACCCAAATTTCACCGACCGCTCCGGGCGGATTCTCCGTCCTGGTGTCGGGGTCGACGATCCGCAGTCTCGCTGCCCGCGGCACGCCGTAGCTGATGAGCTGAGCACCGCTGCGCCCTTGGTCCTCACAGCGCTCGGCCTTGCCAGCTGACAAGCGGTCGTAGTCGAAAAGGACAGTCGTTGGCAGGCGTCCCGGTCTGGCGGTGGCCACGTACAGCGTCGCCTCCGCGAGTCCGTACGACGGTCGTATGACCGTCTCATCCAGGTTGAAGCGGGCAAACCGGTCGGTGAAACGCTCGAGCGTCGCGGGGTTTGGTCGTTCCCCACCACTGATGATCGCCCGCACATCCCCGAGATCAAGTCCGGCCATATCGTCATCCGACGTTCCGCGAACCGCTAATTCGAAACCGAAGTTCGGGGCACTGGAAACTGGTCCGATATGTTTGCCCAGCAATTGCATCCAGCGCGCGGGCCGTTGCAGAAAAGACAACGGACTCATCAACACTGCGGTGCCTTGGTTGACCAGCGGCAGGATAATGCCCTGCAACAAACCCATGTCGTGGTAGAAGGGCAGCCAAGACACCGAAGTCGTCGGAACCTGTTGCGTGTCCTCAAAGTAATCGGACATGAGCTGTTCGCAATTGGCGATGACGTTTCGATGCGAGACAACGACACCGGCCGGCTCGCCTGTCGACCCCGAGGTGTACTGCAGATACGCCGTATCCGAATGCGCATACCGAGTCGCGTCGAAGTCGCGCGGGGAGTCCTGGTCGAGCGAGTCCACCGCCACGACGACCGACGCAGGTCGATATGGCATGGCGCGCGCCCGCGGTGCATATTTGCTGACCTCGTCAATAACCGACAGGGTCGTAAGAATGATGGCTGGCGAGCAATCCCGCAATGCGGACGTAATGCGCTTGTCGTGAATGCCGAATTGCGGCGCTGGAAGAGGTACTGCAATCAAGCCGGCCTGTAACACACCCAGAAAGGCAACGATGTAGTGCAGGCTTTGCGGCGCTACTATGGCCACCCGATCGCCGGTCGAAGCACAAAGCCGGAGCTCATCTGCCACGGTCATCGCTCGCCGGTGGACCTGCGACCAGGTGAGGACTTCGGCAGAGCCGCTCGGATTTACCTCGTAGTCGATGAACCTGTACGCCGCGCGATTGGGTTGCTGGTCGGCTACTTTTCGCAGCAGAGCGGGAAGCGATGACTCGGTAACCGCGAATCGCGCTGCGATCCCATCCGCCGGTTGTGCAGCTTGTCGCCCCGTTTCCGGTGGCGGTGGCGTCGCTGCCGGGACATCAGCCTGAACTGACCCAGCGCTCATGTCCATCGTGTCCTCCCCTCCTGCACGAGGCTAGCGCTCATGGACGGCTCGTGCCACGAAAATCGGCACGCAGTCGGACGGCACCTTTGGTAGCCGGTGCAGGATCACGACGGATATCGCAGCGGTAACCTTGGCGTCTTTCCTTGGCAATCAAGCTGTTACACCGTCCGGAAGGAACTAAATGGGTTGTTAACAGCTTAGGTCATCAGCTGTCGC
>Ga0224555_1003788_pt1 | contig 14825 bp, 12 predicted proteins | sample 714S23034metaG_FD_180687 | JGI IMG/M metagenome (GOLD analysis project Ga0224555, IMG submission 180687) | Peat soil microbial communities from Stordalen Mire, Sweden - 717 S2 30-34 | ecosystem: Environmental > Terrestrial > Soil > Wetlands > Peat | place: Sweden: Norrbotten County, Stordalen...
ATGTGCAGTTTGGATTTTCGCTTGGTAAAGACTGGCATGGCGCTATATCACCATATAGGTGATATAGTGTCAAGCCCTTTTTCACCTAAATATGCAATTTTCTTCACCAGGCTAATGATTCGGGAAACCGCAGAACCGCAGATGGACGCGGATGTGCGGGCGTCCGTCACACAATCGTCACAATAAACCTGTTTACGGCGCGCGTGCCAGCCGTTAGAAAGCTCTTGCTATGTTTTCTCTGCAAAGACTACTCGGCCAGGAGGACAAGTTCTTCGACCTCTTGGAGGCCAGCGCGCAGGCGGCGCGCGCCAGCGTGGATGCGCTGCGCAAACTGCTTGCCAACCCGAATCAAACCACCCTCTCCTACGAGTTCGTCGAATCGCGGAAGAAGGAAAGAGCGTTGCGGGCGCAGATCAGCGAGGCGGTCTATACCACCCTTGTCACGGCCTTGGAGCGGGAGGACATTGAAAGTCTGGCCAACGCCCTTTACCGCATTCCCAAGACGGTGGAAAAATTCGGCGGCCGTTTGATCCTGACGCCGCAGCACGTGCAGGGCCTGGATTTCACCAAGCAAGCCGATCTCCTGGCCCAGGCGACCGAGACGATCCTGGAGATGGTCCAGAGCCTGCGCAAGGGGGTGGATCTTGAGGAAGTCCGCAGCCTCAACGACAAGCTGCAGTATCTGGAAGGCGAAGCCGACAAGACGGTCACGGAGTTGCTGCGCGATCTGTTCACCAGCAAGCACGACCCGATCACCGTCATCGCGCGCAAGGACCTTTACGAAATGCTCGAAAAGATCATTGACCGTTGCCGGGACGTGGGCAACGTCATTTCCAACATCGCGCTCAAGAACTCCTGACACGCCATGACGCTCATCGTGACGGTCATCGTGGTCGCGCTCGTTTTTGAGTACATCAACGGTTTTCACGACACGGCCAATTCCATCGCCACCGTCGTCTCCACCAAGGTGCTCACGCCGCGCCAGGCCGTGATCCTGGCGGCCTGCACCAATCTTTTCGGCGCTCTGCTGGGCACGGCGGTGGCCAGGACCATCACGGGCGGCCTGGTGGATGTCGGCGTCGTGGACATCACGTCCAACATTCTTGTCTGCGCGTTGCTGGGCGCCATCGTCTGGAACCTGATCACCTGGTGGCATGGGTTGCCGTCCAGTTCGAGCCATGCGATGATTGGCGGCCTGTGCGGCGCGGCGCTGGCGGCGGCCCACGGCCGGTGGCACGTCATTATATGGTCGCAGCCCAGCGCGGAGCATTGGTATCTGGGCAAAGGTTTGTTGTGGAAAGTCGTTATGCCGATGTTTTTTTCGCCGATGCTCGGATTCGTGTGCGGCTTCCTCTTGATGGCCCTGCTCTACGTGGCGTTGCGCCACGGACGCCCCTCCAGGATCAATGCGTTTTTTGGCAAAGCCCAAATCTTCAGCGCCGGCGCCATGGGCGTGATGCACGGCACCAACGACGCCCAAAAGACCATGGGCATCATCGCCCTGGCGCTGCTGTCGGCCACCAAGACCGGCGCCTTCGATCATTTGCCCGCCTGGCTGGAATTCCTTCGCTCCCCCGTGCCGCCGCCCGGCAAGGATTTGGGAATCGCGGCGTGGATCAAAGTCGTTTGCGCGCTGACGATGGCTTCGGGCACGGCGGTGGGCGGCTGGCGCATCATCAAGACGCTGGGACACAAAATGGTCAAGCTGCACCCGATCAACGGCTTTGCCGCCGAAACCAGTTCGGCCGCCGTCATTGGGCTGGCCTCGTTGCTGGGGATTCCGGTTTCGACCACGCACAACATAGCCGCCGCCATCATGGGGGTCGGTTGCGCCAAGCGCTTCAACGCCATCAAGTGGACGGTGGTGGAAAAGATGGTTTGGGCCTGGGTGCTGACCATCCCCGCCGCGGGCGCGATGGGGTACGCGATGGTGCGGCTCTCCCAGGCCTGCGGCTGGATACAATGACGCCACGACCACTGCAAGCCGGCTGAATCAACCTTCTCCCGCTCCGTTTGTTCTTTGAGGGATTCCGTCCCGCGCGGCGTATTATGAGTGTGAACAGACAGAGGCAAGACGCCGCAATAAATGAGGAAAGGCAAGACCGTGGAAATAGTCGTGGTGATTGCGCATCTGAACCATTAAACTGACTTAGTATGAACACCAACGAACCGGGCCATCATGGCGAATCACTCGGAAAGCTGCTTCAGGAATGGCGCGCCGACGCTCCATTGCCTCCACGTTTTCAGGACGCCGTTTGGCGGCGCATTGAACGAGCCCAGGCGCCAGCGGCGCCGTCCATTTGGAATGTTTTCGTGGATTGGATTGGCATGAGGCTGCCACGGCCGGCGTTAGCGGCTTCTTACGTCGCCATCCTTCTCGCCATTGGTGTGACCGCCGGTTGGACGCAGGCCCGGCATGAAACCGCACGAGTGAAGGGTGAACTCGGCCAACGCTACATTCGGGTGCTTGATCCTTATCAAGCTCCCCGCGAGTAAACCGATGAAAAAGGGCGTTTTCATTCTTCTGATTGGTTTGGCTTTGGCGGCCGCCGCGTACGGCTGCGTTTACTTCATTTGCACGTCGTCCGCCCGGAGCTTGGAGCAGAGCAGCCAACCGGAACTGGCATGGCTCAAGGACGAATTCAAGTTGAGCGACTCGGAGTTCAAGCGCATTGCCGGCCTGCACGCGGCTTACCTCCCTCAATGCGCCGAAATGTGCCGCCAAGTGGAGGCCCAAAACCAACGGCTAAAAGCATTGCTCGCGGCCACCAATCAAATGACGCCCGAGATCGAATCCGCCGTGGCGGAAAGCGCCCGATTACGCGGCTTATGCCAGCGCCACATGCTCAAGCACTTTTACGAAGTCAGCCGCACGATGCCGCCGGAACAGGGACGCCGGTATCTCGCCTGGGTCCAGGAAAGAACCTTCCAGTCGAGCGAAGGCATGATGCACGTAAAATGAAATGGGAAATTTCATGTTGGATGACGCACCCAGGCAACGGATGAACGGGCACCACCACCGGCACAGCGCCGTGACGGCGAAGCCATCGGCGAACGCCAACTACTTTTGCCCGATGTGTCCCGGCGTGGAAGCCAATGAACCTGGCGCCTGCCCAAAATGCGGCATGGCCTTGGAACGAAATCCGGCATGGGTCGCGCCAGCAGCAGGCAAAACGATTTACACCTGCCCGATGCACCCGGAAATTCAACAGGATCATCCTGGAAATTGCCCGAAGTGCGGCATGGCCTTGGAGCCGAAAACTGTCTCCGCTGTCGAAGAACAAAATCCTGAACTGACTGACATGACGCGCCGCCTCTGGATTGGCGGGTCGCTCGCGCTGCCGGTTTTTCTGCTGGCGATGGCGCATTTGATCCCGGTGTTTCGCCATGCAAGCCGGGTCATGGGTGATGTTTCGCGCTGGATTCAATTCGTTCTCTCGACTCCCGTTGTGCTGTGGGCAGGTTGGCCATTCTTCAAGCGTGGCTGGCGTTCATTAGTCACCCGGCAGTTGAATATGTTCACCCTTGTCGCCATGGGCGTGGGCGCCGCCTACCTGTTCAGCGCGACAGTGATGCTCGCCCCAGGGGCGTTCCCCAATTCGTTCGGGACGGAAGGAATGGTCGGAGTTTATTTCGAGGCGGCGGCGGTCATTGTTGTGCTGGTTCTGCTCGGCCAAGTGCTCGAACTGCGGGCGCGAAGCAAGACCGGAAGCGCCATCCGCGCATTGCTGAATCTCGCGCCCACAACAGCGCGCCTCGTTCAAGATGGCGGCGAACGGGACGTGCCTCTGGAAGACGTTCACACCGGCGCCATACTGCGCGTGCGTCCCGGTGAGAAAGTTCCCGTGGACGGCATTGTGAGCGACGGAAAGTCCTCGGTTGACGAATCCATGATTACCGGCGAACCGATTCCGGTGGAGAAAGGTGCCGGGGACAAAGTAACCGGCGGCACACTCAACACCACCGGAAGCTTCCTTATGCGGGCCGGGCGCGTCGGCAACGATACGGTGCTGGCCCGCATCGTCCAGATGGTGGCCGAGGCCCAACGCAGTCGGGCGCCGATTCAGGCGTTGGCTGACAAAGCTTCCGGCTACTTCGTTCCAGCGGTGCTGGCCATCGCCGTCTTGACCTTCCTCGGATGGGCTTGGTTCGGTCCGGAACCGCGCTTCCCCCACGCCATCATCAATGCGGTCGCGGTGCTTATTATTGCGTGCCCGTGCGCGCTCGGATTGGCCACGCCGATGTCGGTCATGGTCGGCATTGGCCGCGGCGCACAAGCTGGCGTGCTCATCCGCCATGCGGAAGCCATCGAGGTCATGGAAAAAGTCACCACGCTCGTGGTGGACAAAACGGGCACGCTTACGGAAGGCAAACCACGGCTCACCCAGGTCCTTCCCGTCCATGGTGTCCGCGAAGACGAATTGCTGGTGGCCGCCGCGTCGGTCGAACAAAATAGTGAACACCCGCTGGCCGCTGCCATTGTTCGGGGCGCAAAAGAGCGCGGTGTCAAACTGCAAACCGTGAAGGATTTTGTTTCCACCACGGGCGGAGGCGTCGTGGGCAAGGTCGGTGACCGCGACGTTGTCATTGGCCAGTTCAAGTTCCTTCAAGAGCGCGGCGTCAGCGACTTGGCCGCAGTGGAACAGCAAGCGGTGGCGCTGCAAGCGGAGGGCCAAACTGCCATGTTCGTCGGCCTCAACGGAAAAGCCGCCGGGATGCTGGCAGTTTCCGATCCCATCAAGGCCTCCACACCCCAAGCCGTCGCAGACCTTCACCGGCTCGGTTTGAAAATCATCATGCTCACCGGCGACAACGAGCGCACCGCCAACGCCGTTGCGAAAAAGCTCGGGCTTGACCAAGTGGAAGCCGGTGTCGAACCGCGGCGCAAAAGCGAGCGCGTGCAGCAACTTCGGCAGCGGGGCCAGATCGTGGCCATGGCTGGCGACGGCATCAACGACGCGCCCGCGCTGGCGGCCGCGCACGTTGGCATCGCCATGGGCACAGGCACGGACGTGACGATGGAGAGCGCCGGAATTACGCTGGTCAAAGGCGACCTGCGCGGCATCGTCAAAACGATCATCCTCAGTCGCGCGATGATGCGGAACATCCGGCAGAATCTCTTCTTCGCGTTCCTCTACAACTCACTCGGAATACCGATTGCGGCGGGGGTGCTCTATCCGCTTTTCGGTGTGCTTCTCAGTCCCATGATCGCGGGCGTGGCGATGAGCTTGAGTTCCGTTTCCGTCATTGGCAACGCTCTGCGATTGCGTGGCACGAAATTATGAGTCGCGCCGACAACCCAAATCCCGAAGGCGGCGGCGGCGGCTTTTCCGCGAGGCTGTCAGACTCTGATCCGCAGGACCTCCAGGAGATGGCGCGATTGGCCGCCGGCCAGGACGCGGCCCTGAACCATTTAATGGAACGGCACGCGGAGAAACTTTTTCACTATCTGGTTCGCGCCTTGCAGAATGAGGACGACGCGGCGGACTTGGCTCAGGAAACTTTCGCCCGCGTTTATCAAAACCGCGCCAAGTTCGACCCGTCTCAGAAATTCTCCACCTGGCTCTACGCCATCGCCAGCAATCTGGTGCGCGACCGCTATCGCTGGCGCAAACGCCATCCGCAGGTTTCACTGGACGCCGCGAATGAGGCCACGGGAGATGATTTTGGCGAATCGCTTCCCGCACAGAATCCTTCACCAAGCGAGATGGTGCAGGCGCGGGAGCGAGCCGAGGCGGTTCGCCGCGCCGTGGCCGCGCTGCCGGAGGAATTGCGTATTCCGCTCATCCTCGCGGAATACGAGGAGAAGTCCCACGCGGAAATAGGCGGGATTCTTCAGTGCTCGGCCAAAGCCGTGGAGGGGCGCGTCCGCCGGGCGCGTCAGCAGCTTCGCGCGAGCCTCGGTCAGTTCCTGGAGACCACGTGAGCTAAACAAACTATTCCATTCTTGCGAAGCTGGTTGAAACGGCACGCAACTTCGCGTGACCTATAGGCCACACGCACCTGGGAGCCAGTTCTCACCGCCAATTCTCGATATTTTTCACAAGCTTATCGAATTCTGGCGGCGTCTTATAACGTTCAAGTTCACTTCCATTTTTATGGTGAATTTCGACGCAGCCCTTGCAGACAAACGTCTCGACTGTGGCCGCCTTTTCAATAAAAGTCACTTGCCAGGCCATATCACAGACAAGGAGGTCATTTCTTTCAAGCTGGAGTGCATCCATCAATTGTTTGACCTTAACCGGATCGCTTATGATGATTTGGTTCTTTTGGGGTTCACCCTTTTTCAAAAATACAATTTGCTGGACATCTGAGAACAAGAGTTTGGATGGATCGGCAGCGCGTAAACCACCCGTTATCAACAGGATCGCCATCATAGCCGTGAGGATGAGTATGGATCGTTTCATAATTTAAGTGCCGCGCGTGCTGTCATGTGTCTTTCTTCGACACTATCAAGCTACCTCATGGGCCAGCCGTCACAATACGGTGTTACCCGACCGTTGGCCATTGACATGGCTCCATCTGAGAAGGGACCCAGAAACAAAATACAGCGGATTTTTGGCAAGATTTTTCAAGGGGAGGGGCGCCTCGGGGCGTATTACCATCAGAAGTAAGTTTATAAAAACATTGAATCATCAACAAATTATGAAAAAGCAAATACTCGTTCTCTCCATCCTCACGGCCGGATTCATGACCGTGCCGTCATTCGCGGCCCAAACCGGCTGTTGCTCCGGCATGGGGGCGATGCCGGGTTGTTCAGCCATGTCTGGTCCCGATGCGGATCAAACGAAGCCAGGCGCCGTCGCTGAAAAGCTGCCGCCGGCGGTCGCAACCGTTTTCGACAATTACGGCCGCATCCAAACCGCGCTGGCGCAAGACTCGCTCAAGGACGTGGCAAAGGAGGCGCAGTCCATTGCCAAGGCAGTCAAAGAGGACGGGATGGCAACATTCTCCAAAAACATCGCGCAACAAGCCGAGGCGGTGGCCAAAGCCACTGATTTGCACGGCGCGCGCGAGGCGTTCAAACCGCTCAGTCAATCGCTCATCGCATACGTTGCAAAAAGCCCCGTATTGGCCGGCTCGTATCGCCAGGTCCACTGTTCCATGGCCAACGCCGATTGGCTGCAAAAGGAATCAACGGTGAACAATCCTTACCTGGGCAAAGAGATGCCGCATTGCGGCGAGTTCGTCAAAAACAACGACAACGGGAAACATGGGCCATAAGGCCGCCTCTTGCCTGGTATGCGTCTCGGTGGTCGTTATTCCCCGACTATCCACGTTAGTATTATACCGGATAGCGAAGCCGCCGGCCGCCAGAATAAAATTACCTTTTGGGGCAGGTTTGGGCTGACACTTTAGATCTGAGAAGAGATTTCGGGCGACCGACCGGTTTGCTCCGATACAAAAAACAAAACAAACGAAAGGCACAAAAATGAAAGCAAATAAGACAGTATTCGGTTTGGGCGTGGCCGCCGCTTTGGCGCTCGCGGCCTGGCTTCCTGGAACGGCGAATGCGCAGGAGCAGATGCCGCCAATGAAGGGCGGCGAGCATATGATAATGCTCAACAACATCAAAACCCAAGCCCAGGCGGAGGAGCTCAAGCCGGGCGACACCATCGCGATGGTCTGCGCCAAGTGCAAATCAGTGATGGTCCAGCAGGTCTCCACCGGGAAAGGCCAAGTGAAGTTCATGACGGCTGACGAAAAGCACCTCTGCCCCGGATGTCATAGCACGATGACAATCGTCGGGACTGGCAAACACGCGACAGACGAAGTGAAGCACGTCTGCTCAATGTGCGGCAGCGACTCTGCGTTCTGCTGTGCGACCAAGCCAGGCGAAGGCGCGACCAAGGGAATGGAAAAAGAAGAAGAGAAAAAGTAAGCGTCCGTTTCAAAAGGGAAAACGGAGAAGAGGACACCCTATGGAAAGCATATTCCATAGGCGTCTTCCACAATTGGTTGAAGGTGTAAGGCGACGATATCGCCCAGGATAAAGCGCAATGACTGGAAACAGATCAGAATTGAGCCCCGCAGTGGCAGTCTGCAGTTTGGCTGTTCTTGGCCTGCTGCTCGGCGGCTGCAAAGGCCTTCAGCAGCCCGGCGAGCGTCAGGCGCGCGGCCATCTGGCGTCCGTTGCCAGTCGGTATCGGCCACAGGACCGGCGCCCGGCCCTGCCTTCGCTCACCACGAACGCGGCCTTGGGCGAATTCCTGACCTACGCCATGCTCAATCAGCCCCAAATTGAAGCCGCCTATTTCGATTGGGCGGGTTCGGTGGAAAAGATCACCGTCGAGCGGTCGCTGCCCGATCCAAAGCTGACGTTCCAGGCCTACATCCAAAACACCCTCACTTCCCTGATGCCTGGTTTGATGCAGGACATACCCGGCCGGGGCAAACTCAAGGCCGCCGCCAACGTGGCCGCCGCCGAGAGCAACGCGAAGTATTTTGCCTTTGAAACCTCCATCCTAAGAACGGCCTTCGCAGTCAAACAGGCCTATTATCAGCTTTGGTTCCTCGACGAAAAAATCCGCCTCAACCGCCAGACCCTCGGCCTGCTGGCCGGCCTCGAAAGCAGCGCGCGCGCCCGGAATGAGGTCGCGCAAGCCACGCTGCAGGATGTGTACCGCGCCCAAATTGAGCAGGACAAGATTGCGAACGAAATCTCCAATCTCGAAGATTCGCGCCACCCGCTCATGGCGCAATTGAGGGGCGCGCTGGGGTTGACGCGCGGGCAACCCGACCCGCCCATGCCGGCACGATTTGAGACCACGGCGCTGGATTTGGAGGGCGGCGCCTTGCTGGACGCCGCATTTGCGCGCAACCCGCGGCTCAAAGCAATGGAGTCCGAGGTGCGCCTGGCCGAGTCCTTGATCGGGCTGGCCCGCACATCCAAAATGCCGGATTTTTCCGCTGGTGTGCAGGCTGAAGTCTATTCGCCGCCGTTCTATTGGCCGCAGGGGAGCATGAGCCTGCCGATATGGCGCGACAAAATCGCGGCGCAAATCGCGGAGGCCCAAGCTGGCAAGCGCGCGGCGGAAGCCCGGCTCACCTCCGAACAGATCATGGTCACAGTGGATTTCGCGATGAAGAGTTACGATTACCGCGAGATCACCCGGAATCTGGCCCTTTTGCGCGACCAACTGATTCCGAAAGCCGGCAAGTCGCTCGAAATCGCGCGTGCTGGCTATATGTCCGGGCAAATTGATTTCTTCAACTTGATGGATGCGGAACGGACGTTGCTGAACTTCCAATTGGAGGAAGTGGAGGCGCGCACCCGCCGCGAAATTATTCTGGCCGACTTGTCGCTGTCCATCGCTGGGATAACGCCGGAAGATGCACCCATTCTGCGGCTTCCGTCGAACGAGACTTCTCCAACAGCCACGTCGAGGAATTCCAAACACTGATTTTGTTATGACCAAAACCTTCTCCCTTTTGCTGCTAATGACGACTATTGGCGCCACGGTGTTCATCGCAGGTTGCACCAAAGGCCAGGAGAATGGCGGCGCCGCCCAAGCGGCAAAGACACTCTACACGTGCGGCATGCATCCACAGGTGGTCCAGGATCATCCCGGTAATTGCCCCATCTGCGGCATGAAGCTGACACCGGTTCGCCAACAAGCGCCCGCTGAAAAGACAAGCGGCAGCGCGAGCGCCCAAGCCGGCGAACGCAAAATCAAATACTACAAGTCCACCATGATGCCGGCCGAAGTGCGCCAGACTCCAGGCAAGGATAGCATGGGCATGGACATGGTTCCAGTGTATGAAGACCAAGCTGGCGCCAGCGAATCGCAGTCCATCGCCATAGACCCAGTGACGATTCAGAACATGGATATCCGCACTGCCGCAGTCATTCGGGGGCCGTTGCGCCGAACCGTCCGCACCGTTGGAGTCGTTGAATACAACGAAACGACCTTGGGCGATGTCACCACCAAATTCAAAGGTTGGATCGAGAAACTTGACGTGAATGCCACGGGCCAGTTGGTGATGCGCGGCGATCCTCTGTTTGAAATCTATTCGCCCGATCTCTACAGCGCGCAGGTCGAATATTTGTTGGCGACCAGTTCCCCTGCTAACGCCTCATCCGGCGCGGAAGGAATCCGGATCAGCGCCCTGACCAAGCTCAAGTTCTATGACATCTCCGATGGGCAGATCGCCGAACTGGAGAAAAAGCGCCAGCCACAGAAAACCATGCGCATCCTTGCGCCGCAGGACGGGTTCGTGGTTGAAAAGAACGCCACGGAAGGCCAGATGGTGGACGCGGGGATGAAGATTTACCGGCTGGCGGACCTGGGCTTGGTCTGGGTGCAGGCGGATATTTATGAACAGGATTTGGCGTATATCAAACTGGGCCAGGAGGCGACCGTCACGCTCTCCTATTTGCCGGATCGCGAATTCCGCGGGCGTGTCACGTATATCTATCCGAATGTGGATGAGAAGACCCGCACCGCCCGCGTTCGGATGGAGTTTCACAATCCGGGCTACTTCCTCAAGCCCGGCATGTTCGCCACCGTGAAAGTCGTCTCCGAGCTGGAACCGTCCGTTTTGCTGATGCCTGACATGGCCATTCTGCGCAGCGGCGAGAAGTCCACCGTTTTCGTGGCGTTGGACGGCGGAAAATTTGAGCCGCGCATCGTCACGCTCGGGCCGCAGGCCGAGAACGACGAGTATCAAGTTCTCAGTGGAGTGAGCGAGGGCGAGCGGATCGTCACTTCAGGTCAATTCATGCTCGATTCGGAAAGCCAGCTTCGCGAGGCGATCCAGAAAATGCAGGCACCGAAGCAAGCGTCCGAGCGTGGAACCAACTCCGCAGCCTCAATGACGCAAACATCCAATGCTGCCTCCTCCATGACCCAGGGCGCCGTGAAATACATCTGCCCAATGCCGGAGCACGTCTCCATCGAATACGATCACCCCGGCAATTGTCCCATTTGCGGCATGACCCTTGTGCCCGTGTCTCAAGCCATGCTCAAGAACCTGCAGCCGGGCGGAAAAGTTCTTTACTACACCTGTCCGATGCCGGAGGACAGCGACGTGCGTTCCGACAAACCGGGCAAGTGTCCCAAGTGCGGCATGACGCTGATCCCGATTTTTGCACTGCCGCCACTGTCATCCGCCGCCGCCGCTCCGACCAACAAGCCTCCGGGTTCGCCAACTCCCGCCGGCGGCATGAAGATGCCTGACGGGATGGTCATGCCAGAGCGCAAGGACTAAAGGACGAACATGCTCAAAGGCATCATAGAATTTTCGCTCAGGAACAAATTCATCATTCTTCTGGGCGCCGTCGCGCTCGTCCTCGGCGGCCTCCTTGCCGTGCGCAACATTCCGCTCGACGCCATCCCCGACCTGTCCGACGTGCAGGTGATCATCTGCACGGAATGGCCCGGCCAGGCGCCGCAAATCGTCCAAGACCAGGTTACATATCCCATCACGACCAAAATGCTTTCCGTGCCGAATGCAACCGTTGTGCGCGGCTATTCCTTCTACGGCTTCTCCTTCGTCTATGTGATTTTTAAGGACGGCACGGACCCGTATTGGGCGCGCAGTCGCGTACTCGAATATTTAAACGGCATGGGCGGACAATTGCCACAAGGCGTGTCGCCCAGCCTCGGCCCGGACGCCACTGGCGTTGGATGGGCCTTCATGTATTCGATCAATTCCACCAACCGCGACCTCGCCCAACTGCGTTCGATGCAGGACTGGTATTTGCGATACCAACTGGCTTCCGTGGAAGGAGTTTCCGAAGTCGCCTCCATTGGCGGCTTTGTTAAGCAATATCAGGTCACGGTGGACCCCGCCAAACTGCGCGCTTTCAACCTCTCCATTTCCGAGGTGGCGATGGCCGTCAAGCGCAGCAACGGCGAGGTCGGAGGGCGTTCCATCGAATTGTCGGAAAAGGAGTTCATTCTACGCGTCAAGGGTTACATCCAAAGTTTGGATGACCTCCGCAAAGTGGCGGTCGGCGTGGGCGACAAAGGAGTTCCAATTCTCCTCAGCGAGATCGCCAACGTCGAACTCGGTCCCGACATGCGGCGCGGCATCGCCGAGTTGAACGGCGAAGGAGAGACCGCCGGCGGCATCGTCATCGTCCGCTACGGCGCCAACGCGCGGCAAGTCATCATGGACGTGAAAAAAAGGCTCGATGAGGCGATGAAGGGATTGCCGCCGGACGTGAAATATACCATCGCCTACGACCGCAGCGCGCTCATCAATCGCGCGGTTCAAACGCTCGAAGAAAAACTCCTTGAGGAAATGATCGTGGTGGCTCTGGTGTGCGTTGCCTTTCTCATGCACCTGCGCAGCTCTCTCGTGGCCATCATCATTCTGCCCATCGCCGTGCTGATTTCGTTTCTCGTTATGTTCGGCCAGGGCCTCAGCTCGAACATCATGTCGCTGGGCGGCATTGCCATCGCCATCGGCGCGATGGTGGACGCCGTCATCATCATGATTGAGAACGCTCACAAACATATCGAGCGCGACCAGGGCAGGAAGCCACATTGGGACATCATCCGCGACGCCGCGGTGGAGGTCGGCCCGACGTTGTTTTATTCGCTGCTCGTCATTGCGGTGTCCTTCCTGCCTGTGTTTACGTTGCAATCGCAGGAAGGCAGGCTGTTCAAACCGCTTGCTTTCACGAAGACCTATTCGATGGCTGCAGCCGCGTTGCTCTCCATCACGCTGGCCCCGGTTCTAATGGGTTTTTTCATTCGCGGCAAAATCCCGTCGGAAGAGAAAAATCCCCTCAACCGCTTCCTGGTCTGGCTTTACCATCCGGTGATTGATTTCGTCATCCAATGGCGCTGGGCCGTCATCACCACGGCCGCGTTGCTGGTCGTTTGGGTTTTCTTTCCATCAAATGCTCTCACGGCGCGCCTTTTGCCCGAGGGCAAGCTGAAGGAGTGGGCCTTTCAAGCGGGGAAGATCTTTCCTTACCAGAACATCGGCTCCGAATTCATGCCTCCACTCTACGAAGGCGATTTGCTTTATATGCCGACGACCTTCCCCGGCATTTCTCCCACCAAGGCGCGTCAGATTCTGCAGACCACCGACCGAATCATTCACCGGTTTCCCGAAGTTAAGAACGTCTTCGGCAAAGCCGGTCGCGCCGAGACGGCCACCGATCCAGCTCCATTCGACATGATCGAAACCACCATCATGCTCAAGCCAGAAGAGGAGTGGCCCGTGGTGGACATCAAGGACGATAGTGGCAAAATCATCGCCCACCGTCGCCGAACGCCCGATGAATTGGCGGACGCGATGAATGCCGACGTCCAAATCCCCGGCCTCAACAATGCCTGGACGATGCCGATCAAGACGCGCACCGACATGCTGGCCACTGGCATTAAGACGCCGGTGGGCATCAAGATAGCCGGACCAGATTTGGCGGAACTGGAACGCATCGCTTCCGAAGTCGAGACGGTGGTGAAAACCGTGCCGGGAACATTGAGCGCCTTTGCCGAACGCACGATGGGCGGCAACTACATTGAGTTCACGATTGACCGGGACGCCATCGCCCGCTACGGCCTGCGTGTCGGCGACGTGCAGGACGTGCTCGAGGTGGCGCTGGGCGGAATGCCGCTGACGACGACCGTCGAGGGATTGGAGCGTTACGAGGTCAATCTTCGCTATAGCCGCGATTTCCGCGGGAGCCTCGGCGCCTTGCGCGACATCATTGTGCCCACGCCCGCCGGCGCGCAAGTGCCGCTGGGCCAGTTGGCGAAAATCGAAACCGTCCATGCGCCGATGGGCATTAAAAGCGAGGCCGCCGTGCCCAACGCCTGGATTTACGTGGACGTGAAGGGGATTGACATCGGAACTTATGTTCAAACCGCCATGCGCGCCGTCCATGACGCCGTGGCCAAAGGCCAAATCCATCTCCCGACCGGCTACAACATTTTTTGGAGCGGCCAATATGAATACATGCGGCACGCCCAGGCGCGGTTGATGATGGTCGTGCCGCTGACGCTGTTGATTATCGTGCTCATTATTTACCTCAACACACGTTCGGTCATCGAGACCGCCATCGTGCTGCTGGCCGTTCCCTTTTCCCTGGTGGGCGCCTTCGCGGCCGTCCACTGGTTTGGATACAACATGAGCGTCGCCGTCTGGGTGGGGATCATCGCCTTGGCGGGCCTGGACGCTGAGACCGGGGTTGTCATGTTGCTCTATCTCAACATCGCTTACCAACAGTGGATGAACAAGGGCCAGATGCGCAACGTGACCGATCTGCGCGACGCCATCTATCACGGCGCGGTGAAGCGCGTCCGTCCCAAAGCCATGACCGCTTGCGTGATTATCGCGGGTCTGGCGCCTATTCTCTGGAGTCACGGCGCGGGCGCGGACGTGATGAAACGCATCGCCACGCCTATGATCGGCGGCGTCGTCACCTCCGCCATCATGGAACTCCTGGTTTATCCGGCCATTTACTATTTGTGGCGCCAACGTCATTTGCCTGACACCCAATCCAGAAAAACGGCTGGAACCTGACCCGCCGCATCCCCGTGCCCGTGCCATCCCCGTATGAAAACGAACTTCCGAGGACTCTTTGGCCTGCTCCCGCGCCAGCGCCGCTTTTCCGGCGGCGTTGGGTTTACGGCAGGGTTCGCCGTTCTCCTCAATTTCCCCTGTTCAAACAGATGCACAAGCCCCCAGCTTGCGACACGCTGAAAGTTTAAAAAATTAGACCCTTCGGCCATCTAAAAATGAAGTTGACCCGCGGCGTGGATTGGACACTGTCTGGCGATGGGCCACTATACGTGCGCGGCGCAAGCGGTGAGCCGTCTGGGCCGCAAACGGCGACCATGCTTATCTTCTGTGCGTTTGGGATT
>Ga0224555_1003789_pt1 | contig 14823 bp, 11 predicted proteins | sample 714S23034metaG_FD_180687 | JGI IMG/M metagenome (GOLD analysis project Ga0224555, IMG submission 180687) | Peat soil microbial communities from Stordalen Mire, Sweden - 717 S2 30-34 | ecosystem: Environmental > Terrestrial > Soil > Wetlands > Peat | place: Sweden: Norrbotten County, Stordalen...
GAATGCTAAGGAAACGGAAATCCTTCAGCAGTCGAAGGAACCGATAGCGAAAACAAAACGGTCATCCGCGATTGCTGGATCGAAGAACCTGGCACGTCGTAGCCAAGAACAGGATGATCCATCTCGCGAACGGACGAGCATGCCTTGAGGCACGGCTTACGGAGACTCTGCAAGCATGACAGCCAAACTCGCTACTGTAGATGACCGCATTCTGGCGGCTGCTGAAGCCGCTGAGGCCAAGGGCGGCGGGAGCGTCGTTCGCCGCAACCCTGGCGACAAGCCGGAGGGTGGCTTTATGCAATTCGACTCCGGATACCTCTCGCCTTACTTCGTCACAGATCCCGAACGCATGGAAGTTGCTTTCGAGAATGCCTATATTCTCATTCACGAAAAGCAAATCAGCTCTAAGCAAAACATACTCCCGCTACTAGCGCAGATCACAAGGAGTGGAAAGCCGCTGCTCATAATCGCAGAGGATGTTTGCGGCGAGGCGCTGGCTACTCTCGTCGTGAGGAATTTGAGTGGGCCGTTGCGAGTTGCCGCCGTCGGGGTGCCATGCTCATGGGATCAGCGCAAGAGTATGTTGCAGGGCATTGCCATCCTTACCGGCGGCAAGGCTATTACCGAAGGCCTCGACACCCAGCTGAAAAATATAAAGATTTCCGACCTCGGTCAGGCCGCGAAGATCACCATCGGCAAGAACAACACGGTGGTCGAGGTCAGGGCCGCGTACGACCAGCGAATCAGAATGCCGTTGTACGCCAATCTTTCGCTTCCGCCGGAGGCCCGAAGGAACTCGACCATGGCAGGGCACCGAGAACTTGCGCCACCCGAGCAATGAAAGTACCGAGGAGGTTCAGGAAAAATGAATATTTTCAAGCGTGTCGCAGGCTCTTCAGGGTCTCGATTGGGCAATCGGAGTCTAATTTGTCTCTTGTCGTTAGCTCTTTTCTTTGTGGCTTGGCCTCAGAAGCTGGCGGCCTCTCAAGACGCCTCAGCCCCGGCGCCGGCCGCGCAGACGCCGCCATACACCCAACAGACTCCCGATCAGTTGCAGCAGTTGGTCGCGCCGATTGCGCTGTATCCGGATTCGCTGGTGGCGCAGATTCTGGCGGCGTCGACCTTTCCCGAGCAAGTCGTCGAGGCCGATCGGTGGGTGCAAGCGCATCCTGATTTGAAAGGCGCCGATTTGGGTAAGGCTGTGAACCAACAACCCTGGGACCCGAGCGTCAAGGCGCTCGTTGCATTCCCATCCGTTCTGGGAAATATGGACAAGAACCTCTCCTGGGCATCGTCTCTGGGCGACGCATACTACAACCAGCAAGCGGACGTTATGAATGCGGTACAGGTGATGCGCCGGAGGGCGCAAGAAGCTGGCAACCTTAAGACCACGCCGCAGCAAACGGTCGCGACGCAAGACTCTGACATCAGTATTGAGCCGGCCGACCCGGATGAGGTTTACGTCCCTGCGTACGATCCTTGGCTGGCGTATGGGGATCCCATCGATGCGTGGGGGGGATGGTACCCGTATCCCGGAATCTGGTTTGGCGGCCCATATCTCAATTTCGGACTCGGCTTCGGGATTGGCTGGTACGGCGGTTTTGGATGGGGCTGGAACAACTGGGGAATGAACTGGCGCGGCGGATATGGAATGTATGGCGGCGGCAGGTACTACTCCCGCAGCAACACGTTTTACAACCGGAACAGCTACTACCGAGGAGGGGGCCAGGCGGGCGTAGCAAGAAACGTGCAACGCGGGTCGAACGGCGCCCGCGGCGGATCGAACGCTCGCGGCGGATTTAACGGCGAGCGCGGTGGAGCGAACGCCCGTTCCGGCGCGAGCGGCAGAGCTTTCAACGGAAACACACGGGCGGCACGAGGATACGCTGCACCGCGCGGACAGAGCGGCGTTCGTTCGGGCGCATTCAGCGGCTACCAGCGTGGCGGACAGGCCCGGGGCTTTTCATCACGCGGAAGCGCCAGTATGGGCGGCGGCGCGCGGAGCGGGGGCTTCGGTGGCGGAGGCGGACACGGTGGCGGAGGCGGCGGCCATGGTGGCGGCGGGCATCGGTAATCGAAGTGTCATTACGTTTTCGATCGGCTTGTATGAATAAGAAATGGAGAGAAGCCATATGCGGCGAACAAACCTGAATTCCAGCAAATTTCCTTGGGCCGATCTTCCTAAACTGGCGGCCTTTGCGATCCTTTTGACGGTGTGGTTTCCCACCCGCTCTGTGGCCCAGCAGACCGCTCAGAAAACATTTTCATCGCCGGAGGATGCAAGCCACGCACTGGTCACGGCAGCGCAGGGCAACGACGAAAAAACGATGCTCGATATCCTTGGACCAGACGGGAAGCAAATCGTCTCGTCGGGAGACGAAACCGAGGACGCCAGCAGCCGCGCTAATTTTGTAGAGAAATATCAGGAAATGCACCGTCTGGTGAAAGAACCGGATGGAACCACTACCTTATATATCGGAGCGGAGAATTGGCCCACGCCCATACCGCTCGTAAACCGAGGGAATTCGTGGTACTTCGATACCGAAGCGGGCAAGAAAGAGATTTTGTACAGGCGAATTGGGCAGAACGAAATATCGACCATTCGCGTTTGCCAGGAACTCGTCGCGTCGCAAAAAGAATACTACTCCGCACAGCACAACGAGTACGCGGAGAAAATCTTCAGTGATGAAGGGCAGCACAACGGGCTCTATTGGAAAGCGGCGGACGGGTCACCAGAGAGCCCCATCGGACCTTTGGTGGCGGCAGCAGTTGCAGAGGATTACTCCAAGAGCCAGGGGGACGCTCCGACTCCCTATCAGGGATACTATTTTCACATCCTGACTCGTCAGGGGAAAAACGGTCCAAGTGGCGCGAAGAGTTACATAGTAAACGGCAAAATGACCGGCGGATTTGCTTTCGTGGCCTATCCAGCGGAGTACAGATCGTCCGGCGTGATGACATTCATTGTTAACCAGGAAGGGGTAGTTTACGAGAAAGATCTTGGTAGGAAAACCGATGTGGTCGCCAAGAACATGAAGGAATACAACCCCAATTCCAGTTGGCAAAAGGCTGAAGAACAGCAGCAGGAGACTGCCAGCGACCAGCACGCCAAGTAAGAGGCATTCTGCCGCTGAACTCCCTCCGGCGGATTCATGCCCGCTTCGGACACCGCAAAATATGCCTCTCCAGAATCCGCATCTGGCATTGGGCAGTTGCCAACGCCGAGTAACCCTTTGGATCGTCGCCAGCGCGATGGTTCTGAGTTCGGTGGGGTGCGCACATAGATCGAAAACTCCACTAACCGTCGTGGAAGTTGCGAAGCCCGTGCGCAGAGATGTTCCTGTCTATTCAGAATGGATCGGTGCTACGGTCGGGTATATCGACGCCGAAATCCATGCTAGCCACCATCCTCGGCCTCATTCCAATGGCGCCCGTTCCATAGCCGGGCAGCGAGCAGCATGCCCTGCTTGCATGTGCAATTCTCGGCGGGTTGACCGTTTCCAGCATAGTCACCGTATTTCTGGTGTCGGCCGCGCACCTTCTCATTCATCGCAAAGACGTTCATGATGACGAAATCGAACCCCGATCGGGTGAGGTGATCTATGCGTAACCGAAGTCTGGTTTTGCCGCTATGGCTTCTTCTGTGCCCCTTTTCTATGAGAGCACAAGAGAGTGTCGTGAAGCTTCCGGACGCGCCGCAACTCCACGCTCAAGCGCAACAGCCTGATCCAGCACTGCAACCTCCGGCGACCAATCCCGCGCCCCCTGCTCCTCCGATACCTCCGACGGGCGAGCCCCTAACGCGGCAACAGGCGGAGCAGTTAGCCCTCAAGAACAATCCACGGATCAGCGTCGCGGCACTGCTTGCCCTCGCACAGAAGCAAGTCGTCCGCGAGACTCGCTCGGCGTTACTCCCGACTTTGGATGGCAATGTGACTGGGGTTGACGCGGAAGAAGCAAGCCGCCTATCTTCGGGTTCGCTAGCCGCATCCCGGCTCCTCTATCACGTGGGAGCAGGGGTTGACCTCAATCAGCTGATTACTGATTTCGGCCATACAAGCAATTTAGTGGCTTCCTCCTCTTTTCAAGCAAAAGCTTCCGATCAGCGATCGGAGGCGACGCGGGAGGATATCGTCCTGGCGGCGGACATTGCCTTTTACAATGCTCTGGAGGCGCAGGCCACTCTGCAGGTCGCGGAAAGCACCGTCAACGCCAGACAGACGGTTAGCGATCAGATCGATGCTCTCACTGCCAGCAACCTCAAGTCCACGCTCGATCAGAGTTTCGCGCAAGTCGATTTGTCGCAAGCCAAATTGCTCGATCTCGATTCGCAAAATCAGTTCGATGCGGCAACGGCGGATCTCAACGAGGTGCTCGGAACCACGAATGACCAGCAGTACACTCTGGTCGACGACCAGTCTCCTCCTCAGCCGGTCGCGACTTCAGCGGAGGCAGTGATTGCTCTTGCCTTGCAACAGCGTCCCGATCTTCTTGCTCTCAAACTGAACCATGAGGCGGATCTGCGCTTCAGTCGAGCGCAACGCGAGCAGTTGCTCCCTACGGTCTCCGGGCTGGGTGTTGTGGGTCTCACTCCCGTCGGATCTAGCACCTATTTCACCACGAACAGCTACGGGGCGGCAGGCGTGAATATAAGCATACCGATCTTCAATGGCTTCAAATTCCATGCGCAGGCCACCGAAGCCGACCTTCGTGCCAGGGCATCGGACGAGCAGAGCCGCGTACTGATTAACCGCATCGTACGGGATGTCCGTACCGCGTGGCTAAGAACAAACACCGCACGGAAGAAGATGACTGTGACCGCGGAGCTCTTGAAAGAGGCTAATACCGCGCTCGATCTGGCTGATACGAGGTATCGCGCAGGTCTCAGTTCAATCGTTGAGTTGAGTCAGGCCCAGTTACAGCAGACGCAGGCGCAGATCGCCGAAGCGAATGCCCGATTTGACTATGAAGCCGACCTCGCGGCGTTGCGGTTCCAAAGTGGATCGAAGCCATAGTTGTAAAGGAAGGCAGCGCATGAAGTTCGCAAAACCGGAAGTGAAACGAATTTTGTTCGCAACTGATTTCCTGGAAAGTTCACGCCTCGCGCTCGACTATGCGGTGGCGTTCGCACAGCACTTCAGGGCCACCATCATCATGGTGCATGCCTTGGAGCTCCCGTATCCGGCGACAGAAGTTGAGATAGAAACATCCGCACCAAGCCTGACACGAAAGCATGCTCTAGAGCGAATGGAAGCCATCGCGCAGTGCGTTCTACGCACTGGACTTGAAGTGGAAACGTTTGTCGAGGACGGGATTCCCTATGAAGTGGTTCTTCGAGCCGTCGACCATCATGCGGCCAACCTCCTCGTTCTGGGCGTTCATGGGATCCATCGTGAAGTAGAGCATCTGCTGATTGGCTCCAATACAGAACGAATTCTTCTTTCCACAAACTGCCCAACGATGACCATCGGCGCCCATGTCTTATCAGGGGTTGATCCTAAGCTGCACTTTAAAGAGATTCTTTACTTCTCTGATTTCAGTCCGGAAGCCACCGCGGCTGCTCCGTATGCCGTCTTCCTCGGCAAGGAATTTCGCGCTCCTGTCGATGTATGTCAACTATTGCCCGCGCTGGCCGAGGACAATCCAAGACTCCGACAAGATTTGGCTGAGGAGTACTGCGAGACGATTCGGCACGAGTTTCCCGAGTCCGACACAAATTGGGCCATACCATCGTTTCACTTGGATCGCGGCATGGAGTTGGACGAAATCATTAAGCGTGCTCGAAGTCAGAGCGCGGGATTGATCGTTCTCGGAATCCATACCGAATCTCAGCTGGGACGTCACCTCCACACCAGTTTTGCTTATCAACTGCTTGCGAAGGCAACTTGTCCTGTGGTTTCCATTCGGCACCGCATTCCTGGAGACTTATGACCGAACAAAGCTGATCTCCCGCACGGATTAAATAGCGACGAATTACGTTTGCACAAAACGTGATTTCGATCTAGGGCAAGGACGATATAACGGAGAACGCCGATGGGCGTCGAATCTATGGCATTGACACTATGAATGAACTGAGGATAAAGCGGATTCTCTTTGCAACGGACTTCCTGGAGAGTTCCCGGCTTGCTCTGGACTATGCGGTGGCATTTGCGCACCATTTTAAATCCACAGTGGTATTGCTGCATGCGGTGGAATTGTCACCCGCCGCAGAAGGAGCGGAGGCAGCGACGGCTCAACCAAGTCTTTCGCGAATAGAAGCGGAGGAGCGACTAGAAGCCTTCGCAGCCGGGCTTCGACGCACCGGACTTGAGGTCAAAACGCTCATTGAAGATGGCACTCCATGCCAGGTGATACTCAGTGAAGTAAAAGCTTATGCGCCAGATCTCCTAGTCCTCGGCGTCCATGGTATTCATCTCGGCGCGGATCATCTTCTGATCGGATCGAATACAGAAAAGATTCTTTTGACTGTGCATTGCGCAACACTTTCCGTTGGCGCGCATGTTCGTGGAGGAGTGGATCTAAGTCTCAAGTTGAAGGAAATACTCTACTGTTCCGACTTCACCCCTGCAGCTGCGGCCGCAGGACGCTACGCTATGCTGCTGGGAAAACAGTTTAAGGTTCCGGTTGAGGTCTGCCACTTGACATCAACATCTTTCAAGCAAGACCCAAAGTCGGCTCAGAAGTTAGCGGAAGATTACTGCGAGGCCCTTTGCCGCATGATGCCGGAGACTGCGGACCCATGGTGTACGCCCGCCTTTCATCTTGGACATGGCCTCGAAGTGAATCAGATACTAGAGCGAGCGGAAGCAGAAACTGCGGGGCTCATTGTTCTTGGTGTCCGTGCGGAATCACAGCTTGGCCGGCATTTACACAGCAGCTTTGCCTATCAACTGCTTACTAGAGCGGCCTGCCCGGTATTGTCCATCAGAGCCGGGCCCAACGATAGTTGACGGGCAGCGCCGGCGCCCGCTGGGGTCATCGCCACCTACACGCTGGCTCACGCCCTGTAGTCTTTCATGGCCCTGCTTGTGGAGGATTTCTAAATGCAAACACGATTTGTTTTCCGGCACTTGGCACCCTTGTGCGGTGTCCTCCTGGTTCTCGCCGGATGCAGTGGAACTAGGAAGAAGCCACCAGCGCCGCCGGCGGTAGCAGTTGCCGTTGTGCAACGTGGAAATATTGCGCATCTGCTCAGTGTTGCGGGGCAATTTCAGGCCTATCAGGTGGTGGACGTCCATGCAAAAGTGGCGGGCTATGTGCGGCACATTTATGTCGATATTGGCGACCGCGTCCATGCGGGGCAGACACTGGCCACGCTGGAAGTGCCGGAGTTGAACGCGCAATATCGCAGCACCCAATCCGAGGCACTGCGGTCCCAGGATGCCATTGCGGCTGCGCAACACGACGTAAGCCGGGCGAAGGCGCTGCACGCGGCGGTGCAGGCCAATTACGACCGCCTGGCCACGGTCTCGGCCAAGCGGCCAGGTCTTGTTGCCGCACAGGACCTCGACAATGCACGTTCCCAGGCCGAGGCCACACAAGAGCAATTGGATGCTGCAACAGCGCAGCTATCGGCTGCGGAGGAGGGCGCAAACGCAGCCACCGCGGACCAGCAACGCGTCGGAGCGCTCCAATCGTATACCAAAGTGATCGCGCCCCTCGATGGTGTGGTGGCTTGGCGTTATGCCGATACGGGAGTCCTGCTGCAGCAGGGGACGAACTCCCAAAGTCAAGCCATGCCGCTGATCAAGCTCGCCCAGAGTGATCTATTGCGCCTGCGCGTGCCTGTGCCGGAAGACGCGGTGCGATACGTCCACAAAGGCGACCCAATGCAGATCCGTGTGGACGCGCTTGACCAGGACTTCAGCGGGAAGATCGTGCGATTTACTCGAAACCTGGATCTGAACACCCGAACGATGGAGACGGAAGTGGATGTGCCGAACCCGACTCTGGCCATTACTCCGGGTATGTACGCAAATGCTTATATGCAATTGGCGCACCGGGAAAACGTGTTGACGATCCCGATTGTCGCGGTGCAAAGAACAGGCAATACTGGCACCGTCCTGATATTGAACGCGAATAATCAAGTGGAACAGCGTTCGGTGCAGCTAGGACTTCGGGGATCTACTCTCGTGGAAGTGACGAGCGGCCTCCAGGCTGGCGATCATGTAGTCCTCGGGGATGCAAGCAACTACCACAACGGAGAACAAGTGGATCCACGGATCCAGCAGGAGCCGGCCAACGACGTCATGCATGAAGAAGGTGGTGTGACGGATCCCCAGGAGAATACGGGAGGCAGCAAATAATGCCTAACTTTGCTCTGCGCTATCCCTACACCGTTCTCATGGTCTGCCTCACGATCCTTGTAGTAGGCATCGCTAATATGACCACGATGCCCGTGGACTTGTTTCCGGACATCGATATGCCGGTCGTGGTTGTGGCGACCTTTTACTCCGGCATGCCGCCGCAGCAAATCGAGGCCGATATCACCGACACCTTCGAGCGATTCTTCACTCTCGGCGCTAACATCGATCACATTGAATCGCGCTCGCTCACCGGCGTCAGCTTGATCAAAGTCTATTTTCGCCCGGGAACCGATGGCGATTCTGCGTTGAGCAACATTGCAACGCTAGCGCTCGCAGATCTGCGACGCCTCCCTCCGGGGACGCTTCCGCCGGTCGTTCTCGGTATGACGGCATCCAGCCAGCCCATCTGCTTGGTAACCCTCGAAGGCAAGGGACTAAACGAGACGCAGCTAAAGGACTTGGCGCAATTCACCGTCCGCGATCAGATTGCCAATGTACAAGGAGCATCGGTTCCGCAGCCGTTCGGCGGCACGTATAGGCAGATTCAGGTATATGTCGATCCACTGAAGCTTGAAGCAAACAACATGAGCGTCATGGACGTTGTCGGCGGCGTGAATGACTCGAACCTGATTCTGCCGGCAGGCGACGTTCGGATCGGCACGCAAGACCTCAACATTTACGCCAACAGCCAAATCTCCACACCTGAAGCTATCAACTCGATTCCGCTGCGTTCTGTTGGCAATGGTTCCGTGCTGGTGGGCGACGTGGGGCACGCGGAAGATTCTGGTGCCATCCAGACGAACATCGTCCGCATCGATGGACAACGTTCCGTATACATACCGGTACTGAAGCAGCCGGGCAAGAGCAACACCATCACCATTGTGAATGGCATGCGCGCTGCTGTAGCAAAGTTAGTGGATATTCCTTCGAGCCTCAAGACCGCGGTTGTCTTTGATCAGTCTGTATTCGTAAAAGGAGCCATCAGAAATCTGCTGAAGGAAGCTGGAATTGGCCTCTTCCTGACTGGCATTATGATTTTGGTTTTCCTGGGCAGCGCGCGAGCGACTTTAGCGGCACTGATCGCGATTCCACTCTCAATATTAACTTGCCTGTTGATCGTGAGCGCCATGGGAGGGTCGATCAACACGATGCTCCTCGGTGGACTGGCGCTGGTGCTATCTCGCTTGATCGATAACTCCGTCATTGTGCTGGAGAACATCTTCCGCTTCATGGAGGAGGGCGCTCCGCCAGACAAGGCTGCGGGAGATGGCGGCACAGAAGTCGCGCTCCCGGTTTTTGCCGCGACTGTGACGACCTCTGTGGTGTTCTTTCCCGTATTTCTCTTGAATGGTGTAAGCAAATACATCTTCACCGATCTTGCATACGGGGTCGTGTTCTCGATCTTCGCTTCCTACATCTTCTCGATGACACTGGTCCCGCTGTTTTGTGCGAAGTTCATTCACCCCAAGCCGAAAGAAAACGGCGACAATGAGCCAAAAGAGCAAAGCGAGAATACTCCAGACGAAGCCAATAAGAAAAAGAAGCCCTCGATCTTCCAGCGCGGGTTGGATCTTTTCAACCTTGGATTCGCAGGGATGCTGGAGCGGTATGAGCGCCTGGCCTACTGGGTGATCCGTACACCCGGACTCTCTGCCGCTGTCATGCTGGGGGGGGCAGCACTGGTGATTGCACTATTTGTGCCATTTCTTGGCCGCGCTTATTTTCCTCGCACCGATCCGGGGCAGTTCATCGTGAACGTGAAAATGCCAAGTGGTACGCGCATCGAGGTTAGTGATGAAGACATCGCAAAAGTTGAGGATGTTATACGGCACGTCGTTGCGCCCGCCGATTTCGGTATGATCGTCTCAAACATAGGCGTCACCGCTGATCTTTCCGCGATCTACACATCGAACTCTGCCATGGATACGGCATTCGTCCAGGTTAGTTTGAAAGAGGGCCATAAGACCGGTAGCTACGTCTATATCGAAAAAGTACGCGACGCTCTTGCTGCACAGCTGCCGCAGCTCAATACCTATTTTCAGGTGGGCGGCCTTGTGGATTCCGTTGTCAATCAGGGGCTACCCGCGCCAATCGACATTCAAATCTCTTCGAACGATCAAGAGGCAGCGTATGCGCAGGCGCAGAGCCTGGCGACCAAGCTTCGCGCATCGAGCAGTGTTTCTGCAGTCTTCATTCCGCAAGATCTGAAGTACCCAGGGCTTGAAATGGACATCGACCGCGAGCGAGCCAGCTTGATTGGATTGACGCCCAAGAATGTCGTCGACAACGTAATCACGGCTCTTACCTCGAACGGCGTTATCGCGCCGAGCTATTGGATTGATCCTAAGACCGGCAACAATTACATGCTCACCGTTCAATATTCCAATCGGCAGATTGGCCACATGAATATGGAGGAGTTCGGGAATATCCCGCTTCGCGGCAAGGACAGCCAGAGCTACACGCCCCTCCGCTCGGTTGTGTTTACGAAGCAGATCGATACGCCAACCGAGGTCGACCACTATCAGTTGCGGCGGGTCATCGATGTTTACGTGCTGCCGAGAGCCGAAGCGTTGAATTCCGTCAGCAAGCAAGTGACCCAAGCCATAAAGAATGTACCAACGGCAAATGGTATGCGTGTTCTGATGCATGGAGCGGTACAGAGCATGGATGCGTCGTTCTTGCGTTTTGGCCTTGGAATTGTCCTGGCTGTCGTGCTGGTGTATCTGCTGCTTATGGCACAGTTCACCTCGTTTATTGAGCCCTTGATCATTCTGATGGCAATCCCGCCTGGGCTCGCGGGTGTCATCGCGCTGCTGGTACTCACAGGGTCCACTTTGAATGTCATGTCACTGATGGGCGTGATCATGATGGTCGGCATCGTAGTCTCGAATAGCATCTTAATCGTGGAGTTTGCAGGCATTCTGCATGAACGCGGATCCAGCTATAGAGAGGCGGTGGTACAGTCTTGCAAAATTCGCTTGCGGCCAATTCTGATGACTTCTCTAGCAACACTGCTTGGCATGATCCCGCTGGCCCTTGGACGAGAAGCGGGAAGCGAGCAATACGCTCCCCTCGCGCGTGCAATCATCGGCGGACTTTCAGTCTCGGTTGTCGTGACAGTTTTTCTCGTACCGGCCGTGTACATTCTCGTGTACGGTCGTCGGGACCACAAAACCGAAAATACAGATCAGCAAGCGCTACCTGAGGGCGGCCCTGCCTAGCGATGATGACCGCAGTCCATGCTGAGTTGTGTGACCTTGGGTTTGGCCGCGATGGTCTTGGCAACCTGCGGTGACGCTTCCAGATGAGCATTGGCTAGTGGAGCAAGATGCACGGTTAGCTTGCTGATACCGGAGAGTAGGCACTCGTTCTTACGCCACGGGTGCAATGCACCGCTTCTTCTGCGATCCGCATCTCCCCACTCCGTGACAGCGAATTGAAAAGTGTTCCCTATTTAACAGAAATGCTTTTTCCCAACATCTAGGATTTGGCTTGGAATCGCCCGTTGTTGATCCGAAGCTGAGCTGATGATCTACACCTTGGGCGAACTGAACGAACTTTCTGACATCAGCGAATTGCCACTGCGTCTCCGTCAGTGAGTTCAAACCCCGAGGAGGGTAAAACGATGTTGAAACGTCTTCTGATCGTTACAACGCTAGTTGTACTTGCAACTCTAACTGCCGTCGCCTCGGACCGCGAGGATGACGTTAAGCGCACCGACAGAGCTGCCCAGGTCTTCAAGGAAATCATGAACACCCCGGATCAGGGCATTCCTCAGGATCTGCTGGAATCTGCGAAATGTATCGCGATCATTCCAGGAGAAGTGAAGTTCGCCTTTATATTCGGTGGCAGCTACGGCCGGGGACTGGCAACCTGTCGCACTGGACATGGCTGGAGCGCTCCCATGTTTGTAGCTATTGACAGCGGAAGCGTGGGTTATCAGATCGGAGGCTCTTCCACCGACCTGGTGATGCTCTTTATGAACGATCACGCCTTGCAAAGCCTGCTCAGCGACAAATTCAAACTTGGCGCGGATGCCTCTGTAGCCGCCGGGCCGGTAGGCCGTAATGCGGCCGCTGGCACCGACCTCAAACTGAAGGCGGAGATTCTCTCTTATTCACGTTCCAAAGGAGTGTTCGCTGGGGTGAGCCTGGATGGTGCTGTAATGCAAGCCGACAAAAGTGGAGACAAAGCCATGTATGGCGACGACGTAAACCGCCACGAAGTTCTTGACGGCAAAGTGGCTGTGCCTGCATCGGCGCAAGCGCTGGTTCACGAACTTGGCGGATATGTCCATGAAGCCAGAGCTGAATAGTGATCTCCAGTAGTCGCCAGTGGAGGGCGGTCGCCCATGGAGTAGTTCGCAGAACCCGAAAAAAGAAGGATTCAAGCATCAGTAATCGGGAACTCAGCTGCCGCCCTATGAACATATATGAACGCAAATGTCACATCGGGCCATGTGACGGAGTCTATTTAGCCCCAGAGGAGATGCTTATGAAAAAACACCTGAGAACGCTAGCGCCTGCCCTAGCCAGCTTGCTCTTTGTAGCAGCAGGCGCACCTTGGTTGCATGGTCAGATTGCTGAAGCAATTCGAGCCCACGTTGACCACAGCTTCATCATTGGCAACACGACCCTACCGCCTGGTGAGTATACATTCCGGATGATGCAGGATTCGGACCTGGAGGTGATGACTGCCACCAGTGAAAGCGATAAGACCAGTGTGGACTTTATCGTCCGAGAGACTACCGCTGATCACACGCCTAGTCATTCAGAACTCGTTTTTCGGAAGTATGGAAGTACTGAGTTTCTGAGTAAGATTTTCGAGGGGGGATCAAAAAGCGGCGGCGAAGTTACGGAAACTAGCAGACTAGAAGCGCGTCTCGCTAAGCGAATGCAACACGCGACGGAACACACTGAAGAGCAGAAGTAGAGGCGGTATTCATTGTGGACAGTTGCACCACGGCTGCCCAGCCTAGCCATCATCGCACTCGATTTCTGAGAGGCCCGCCAAGCTCTCGCTGGAGTCGCCAGCGGAGGGCAGGTCGCGAAGGTCGAAGGAATGAGGTCTCCATTAACGAGGGCCCGGAGAGCTAACTTCGGGTTCTCACCTCGTCTCAGTCACCTTTCACTATAGCGAAGGTCCCGCAGAAGACTTTATTCCGCAGTAAAGAAAGGAAGCCATGACACACCATACTGATTTGAATCCCGTATCGGTTCATGAACTCTTCGAACATACACAGGATGTCTACAATTTGATTGCCCGGCGCGCCTTTGAGATTTTCGAGAGCCGCGGGCACGTGCATGGAAACGACCGGGAGGATTGGTTTCTCGCAGAATCCGAGTTACTTACACCGGTGAAGTTCCACCTCTCGGTATCTGGCGACCAGCTTACCGCACGCGCCGAAGTTCCTGGATTCAACAGGGAAGAGATCAAGGTCAGCGTCGAGCCCCGTCGACTGAGCATCAGTGGAAAAACCGAGATCCACGAAAACCACCAGTCTGCGAAACACACCCATTCGCCCAGGCACGGACAACTACTGATGTTACGGGTCATCGATCTGCCCACTGAGGTTAATCTTTCGAAGGCCAGAGCGACATTTAGAGATGGCACGCTTGAGGTGGTGATGCCAAAAGCGGCTCCTGCGAAGAGCGTTCGGGTCGAGACAAACCTTGCGTTGTCTGCCTAGAGTACTTCTATCCATGAAGGTCGGGGGTAAGAAGCCTCAGGTGAACTGCGGGTTGTCACAAGAGTTAACCGGCTGATCGTCAAGGATTCATGGGGCTCTGCGGAGAAACGTGTCCGCCTTAAGTAAAGGCTTCCAAAGCCCACCCGCGGAGGAACGACGGTGAGCTTTTGCGATTCGGCGGCCCGACACGGCTTATTTGTTTCGGCTTCGAGGGTTCGAGTGGGGTGACTATTGTTCGTTCCACATACTTATTCAACAGCGCTCGTGCTTATGCTCCTGAGCATGCTCTGCTGGGGTAGTTGGGCAAATACACAGAAGATCGATAAACGGTGGCGGTTCGAACTCTTCTACTGGGACTACATGTGGGGTTTGTTGGCATGTGCGCTGTTATTTGGACTGACCCTCGGAAATACAAACCCTGCGTCGCCGGATAGCTTTTTTCGCAATCTAAGCGCCGCAAGTCCTCGCAGCCTCGTCGAGGCTTTCTTCGGCGGTGTCATCTTTAACCTCGGAAATCTGCTCCTCGTGGCCGCTATCTCTGTGGCGGGCATGGCCGTAGCCTTCCCGATAGGAGCAGGTTTGGCTTTGGTCATTGGGGCAGTCATCAACTACATCATTTCGCCGAAGGGAAACCCCATTCTTCTTTTTGGCGGAATCGCGTTGATTTGCATCGCTATCATCCTCGATGCAATGGCATATCGGGGGTTGCCCGGGGGTGCGAAGGCCAGCACAAAAGGGGTTGGATTGAGTCTGGCTTGTGGTGTCGCTGTGGGACTGTTCTACCCATTTGTTGCCAAGGCGTTAACAGGTCCGAATCATTTGGGACCC
>Ga0224555_1003791_pt1 | contig 14817 bp, 18 predicted proteins | sample 714S23034metaG_FD_180687 | JGI IMG/M metagenome (GOLD analysis project Ga0224555, IMG submission 180687) | Peat soil microbial communities from Stordalen Mire, Sweden - 717 S2 30-34 | ecosystem: Environmental > Terrestrial > Soil > Wetlands > Peat | place: Sweden: Norrbotten County, Stordalen...
CGTTCGCGCTCTTCAACACGGCAAGGGCCGCCGCATAGGCCCGGCGCTTGTGATATACTTGTTTGGCCAAGTCAATTGCGGTCAGATATAGTTCGTTCGCGAATCCCAGCCGATCCCAGAGCCGGGACTGGATCGTCTCCAAGAGCCGCTCCTGGATCGTCTCCAGCTCCTGGTCGGTAAGCGATGTCGCAGACGCGCGGTCAGCGGCATACTGGTCGAAAGCCGCTTGGCGCCGCCTATCCAACACGGCAAGGGCCCACGCATAGGCCCGGCGGCGATTATCACGATTTTGAGACATTGTCATTTTCCTCCTACCCAACTATCCCTCGGCTGTATATATAATACCATGTACCATTATAATTGTCAAGTCTTTTTTGGGTACGTCTAAAATATTTTCTATTTTATTTTTTGTACTCTCGCGTGGCGTGTCAAGGGCAATCACCTGCGCATCTTCGAGAACGGCAGGTTGGTCGAAGAGTACGATATGCCCGAGGACAAGGGGCGCCTGGTCGGGCTTGACCGCGGATATTACGAGTCGTTGCGCGCCGATCGGGCCATGCGGGAGCGCAAGTTCGGCGCCAACAGAAGCGGGCGTAAAGAAAAAGGCCGCGCACGCGTAAAGCGGACCATCAGTCCCTCGGCATCGCGGCATCTGGTTGTCGTTGAGCCGGCTACGCCGCCTGCGCTGTTCTTAAGCGTGGAGCATCGCTCCATCGACGCCTACGCGCGCTTGGGCGGGGAGGTGTGCTATGGCTGACCAACTGATCCTGGATCGCTTGCAGGCCAATCTTAACCGCCTTCGCCTGGGCCGTGTCGCCCAGGTACTGGACGAGGTCGTGCAGTCGGCGCAGAGCCAGGGATATAGTCACCTGCAAGTACTGGATGCGCTTCTGGAGGAGGAGGTTGCCTGCAAGGAACAGCGGCGTCTGGACACTACGCTCAAGATCTCCGGGCTGCCGTTCCTGTCGCGCCACGAGAACGTGCTGCTGCTGGGCCCTCCGGGCGTTGGCAAAACCCATCTGGCGGTCGTCCTAGACGCTTACAGTCGCCGCTGCATCGGCTGGGCGCTGGATCGGCGCATTGACGCCAGCCTTTGCGTGGAAGCGCTCAGAATGGCCCTGAAATGCAGGATGCCGCCACCGGGGCTCGTGCACCACTCCGACCGCGGAGTGCAGTACGCCTCCAAAGAGTACACCGGCATCCTGACCGAGGCCGGGGCCTTCATCAGCATGAGCCGTAAAGCCAACCCTTACGACAACGCCTACGCCGAGAGCTTCATGAAAACGCTCAAATACGAAGAGGTCTACCTCAACGAATACCAAAACTTGAACGAGGCGCGCGGCGCCATCGCTTATTTCCTGGAAGACGTGTATAATAAGAAGCGTCTTCACTCCGCCCTGGGCTATCTGCCTCCAGCGGAGTTCGAGCGCAACGCTCAAATGCTCGCCGCAAGTTCGGGGCGCGCTATCGCTCAGGCCGCGATGGGCCAGTCCCTCGCTACGGAGTCCAACGCCTAAAGGCAGAGATAACACAAAGACAAAACCAGGACCATCACCCTAACCGCGTGTCCCACCAAGGGGTGCAGTCCAATGCGGTTCTGGCTCAATAGTTTTTTTGGTTCTGCGTTGAGTGCGAGAGGATTTAGGAGCCAAATGGCGTATGATTATGCGAAATCAGAATTGATTCTTGACGGTCTTCGCAATCGGCGGGAAGGATGGAACGGGGGTAACGTGGATGCGCCCAACCCCGAATCAATCGAGCGGGCACGCAAATGGCTTCGAAGTATGTATGCAGACGCCGTCACCTCAAATACTACCTGGATAGACCCCCATGTCTCTTCCAATGAAGATGGGAATGTTACTTTTGAATGGTGGAACGGCGACAAGAAATTGACAGTGTACGTATCCCCAGAGGAATCCTGGTATATAAAAGTGTGGGGCGCAGACGTTGTAAATGAAATGAGCGATGGCACCGCTGAATCAATGGAAGAACGTCAAGATGCTTGGCAGTGGCTTATGGCTTAGCTTGGATTTGATCTTCTATGGACCAAGTAGCGCCTTCGGGTACCCGCTCAGCCGTTGTCTGCGCTTCCTGGGCAAGCTTGCCGCGCAGGCGGTAGCTGTGCCCCGGCCCGTCTTCTTTGCTTCGTGGTCTGCCTTGAGCTTCTCGATCAGGTCGGCCATCGTCGTAAAGAAGATCGTCTGTCCCGCCTGGCAGGCTTTCACCGCCAAGGCGACCGCCAGGTAGATGAACTCATTGCGCAGCCGGATGTAGGTAATGTCGGCTACCCAGAGCTGATTTGGGCCGTCGAAGTGAAGGTCCCGCGCCAGGTTGGGATAGACGGGAAGCGCATGCGCCGAATCAGTGGTCGCGATGAAGCGGCGCTTTCGCAGGCACAACAGGTTGTCCAGGCGCATCAGGCGCAACACGCGCTTGTAGTTGACCTGCCAGCCCTGACGTTTGAGCTCCTCGGCGAAGCGTCTCATACGTGGTCCATCATCGCTAAATGTCATGTGCGTGTCGTCAAAACATACTCGAACCAGCGCTTGGTGTAGGCACTGTCTGGTGTCTGGACTGGGGACGCGAGGGGGGGAGGCAAGGGGAGGATATAGGAGGGGATTAGGAGGGGGAAGCGATAAGGGGGTAGGAGCTGGCCTGGGGGGCTCGTTATCCCGACGTAAAAGTGCCCGGCTATGTTAGCCGGGCATTTTTACGCGCTTTCCTGGGGATCTGGCCTGGGGGTACGTCTAGATATTTAGAAATCTGCTCGTGCTCTGACCGATCGCGACGTGGAGGTACGTTGCGGTCGTGACAATAGACGCATGACCTAGTTGGTCTGCCACCTCCTTGATATCTGCGCCGTGTCGGAGCGCGTGCGTGGCATGTGCGTGGCGGAGCCAGTGCGGGGAGGCTGGCGCGTCAATGCCAGCTCGGACAGCAGCAGCTCGGACAATCCGCTCGGCTGTCATTACGCTGATTGCACGATGCTGTTGACGCGACTCGAATACAGGCTCGTCGTTGGCGCCCTCCGACGGCCTGAGTGCGTCTATAAGGGCGTGTGTCGTTGCTGTTAAATGCGAGTGTCGTGTCCGCAGCCCCTTGCCGACTAGCGTAACCGTCGTCCAATCGCCGTCCTCATGGATATCACACCACCTGAGCGCGAGCACCTCCGACACTCTTGCCCCTGTGTCGTAGAGTAGATACAGCAGCGCGCGATTGCGAGGGTGCTCCTCTAGCGCGAGCATCCGCAGCACGTCAGATTCCTGCAGGATACGTTCCGTGAGGGTCTGCTTAGAGCGTATCGCGCGCATTGCCGCCCCCACATTAAATGAGGTGTAGCCGAGCCTGTAGGCGAAGGAAAGTAGCGACCTCGCTGCTGCTAAATGTACGCCGCGCGATCTGTCCGCCCCAGGGAGATTGTCCGCCCATGCTTGTAATGCGCCCAGAGTGATCGAGCGCAGCTGCCCGCATTTTGCGACCAGGTCAGCTGCGTCTCGTGCATAGAGCCGAACTGTCGCGGGGCTGCGTCCGTGCAGCCAGAGTGTAATGATTTGATCATCATTGTCAGCATGATTTTCGAGTAGCCGGGTGTGTGTTAACTGCATAGTGTTCCTCTCGCGAGTGTGGGATAATGTTAGTTATCCCACACTCATATTATATTATTCCACATATCGTTATGATATCGCGAATGTCATGAAAATGCCTGGTAACAGGCAGGCGGCGATGCCAGGAGCCAGGAGGCCCCGAGTTAAAACTGCTAACCCGCGCCAAGGGAGCTGCGCTGCAGCTATATAGCCCCGTGATATTTTGTATCATGCCTCGGTCTCCAACTTTTTTTGTCTGGGCCAGGGCGAGTCTGTGGTGCATGGGAGAATAATTGGACACTTGATTTGGTTGGAATAATTAAGGCTGTTATTTATGGGTTTAGGTGTGAGGATAGGATTGCCGGTAGGTACAGGATAGAGAAGTCGGCCTTGTTGATGGTCGTTTTTCGGTTCGACGGGGTGGTTATGGAATAGGCTTATGCTAGCGTTGTCCTTAGGTTGAGGCCGTCGTCCCCTTCCATGTCAATCCACAATAGGCCAATTTCAAATTCTTTGGTGTCTGCTGGCTTCTGTAACCAGAAGATCCGCATTAGGTGGCCTTGCGCCTTGCAAGTCGCGTGGGAGGCGAATGTAGGGCTTTTTGCTTTTGCGGTCTGATGGGTTGGTGGCCGCGAAATTTTGCAATTTCGATTTGGCTCGCGAAGTTTTTTTGTGACTGGCTGGATAGCGGCCTTCATACGGAATCAGGACGGTGCTATTGCTGCCCACTCGATTCTGGTATATAACATCGTCGTCGGCCCCTCTTGTCTGGTATTAGGGTTTGTCCCCAGCCGAGAAACTGTTTAACAAAGCCCTTCGCTGCAATACCGAATTGGTTCAACCTCACGGGAGGTAAGAACACGGGCGTAATGTTCAGAACGCCTATTGTGTCGGCTACGCGATTGCCAAGGGGCAGACGCTACCGGGCTAGACGCAAGCTGTCTCCTTCAGGGGACAGTATCTGACTGCAAAGAGGGACTCAAAATAAGCTGCGATTTCGCGTATTCGTGGTAAGATGTTGTATGTTGGTGGAATTTGACTCAATTTGTCCACGGCAAGCGTATATTTAAGGAGCGATCTATGGTGCTCATGATAAAAAATCAGCTTGATGGGACCGACAAACTTCGCGAGTTAATTCTATACATTTGTGTTGCATGTGACGCCGACCCGTATTTCGGATCAACTAAGCTCAATAAACTTCTGTTTTTCAGTGACTTCGCATTCTTCGGTGCAACTGGCCGACCGATCTCCGGTGCTGAATATCAAAAGCTTGAAAATGGACCTGCGCCAAGAATAATGAAGCCACTCTTGGACGACATGCAGGAAAGACGGGAGCTCGCCATAGCGGATCGAGATCGCGACGGACTTCCACAAAAGAGGCCAGTAGCCCTCCGCGAGCCGAACCTAGCTGATTTTAGCGCCCGAGAAATCGCCTGTACGAATGAACGCATCATTATGTATTGGATGAAATCAGCGAAGGCAATGAGCCGGATGTCACACAACTACATACTAGGTTGGGAGCCGGCAGAGCTGCACGAGACGATTCCTTATGGAATAGAACTCGTGGACAGTCGCCCCCTCACAGCGGAGGAAAAATCCTGGGCACGAGAGATTGATGTCGCCGAAATTCAAGCCTTAATGAGCGCCTGAGCATGGCAGACGAGAAAAGCTATACGATCCGGCGCCAATCGCATATCCGGCAGCAGGTTAGTAAACTAATCCCGGACGCAAGCCAGCCATGCCCACCATTCGGAACCAGGTCGGTACAGGGGGTATTAGTATGCTAGCGGTTGCCGATGCGTTTTCGTTGCCGATCCCATTACCGGGGAAGCGATTTGCCGTTATTCAATTTCCTCCGGATACGTCCGACAAGGAGTATGATCGTATCATGGCGTTCCTGGAGTTTAACCGCGACGTGGTCCTCACCGATAACCCCAGCGGAGAATCCAATCCGCCAGCAGAAGAAGAACAATGACTGAGGTATCCACCGTAAAAGCGATTACCGACGCCTTAAGCGATGAGGAAACGATGGAAAACATTGATCTGGACACTGAAATGAGATATAATTTACCAAGCAAGCTGGGGAATCAGCTACAAACGGGGTCGCCCAAATCTATATGGGTAATCCCGGTGACAACCATATTTTTTACATTTGACCGAGTGCGGACGGAGACAACATGCCCGAGCAAGGAGCGCCGCCGATGGCATTGACACGAGGTTCGGGCCAAATTGCATTCCAGACGGATTTCGGCACATACTATACCGGGGACTCGTTGCAGCTTCTCGACTCGGAAGCTGGTAAGGCACTTAAAGGCCGAGTGCAGCTCATTCACACGTCGCCGCCATTCCCGCTCAACAGCAAAAAGAGCTACGGCAACCTCCAAGGGGAGGAGTATAAGAAATGGTTCAGCGGGCTTGCTGACGTGTTTGCTGATCTCTTGACAGATGACGGGTCGGTGGTCATCGAAATCGGCAACGCGTGGGAGCCCGGCCGCCCGGTTCAATCGTTGTTACACCTCGAAGCCCTTATCGCTTTTGCCAAGAACGAAAAGGCTGGATTTCGCTTGTGTCAGCAGTTCGTGTGCTATAACCCGGCCCGTTTGCCCTCGCCTGCAGAATGGGTGACCGTTCAACGCATTCGGATGACCGACAGCTATACACACCTATGGTGGATATCGCGTACCGACTTCCCCAAGGCCGACAACCGCCATGTTCTGCGTCCATACAGCCAAAGCATGAAAGACCTGATTCGTCGCAAGTAGTACAACGCCGGTAAGAGACCTTCGGAACACACGATCAGTGAAACCAGCTTCCTGACCGACCACGGAGGAAGCATCATGCCAAACTTCCTTGAGCTTGAGCCGTTAGACGTCGCTCGCTCGCTTCGCTTGCCGAATGCTTTCAGCATTTCGAATACGGGCTCCAACGATTTTTATCACCGGCGATGCCGAGAACTCGACATCACACCACATCCGGCACGCATGCCCGTGGGCTTGGCGGCATTCTTCATCGAACTCCTTACGGATGCGAACGACATCGTTTTCGATCCGTTCGCTGGCAGCAATTCGACCGGCTATGCAGCCGAAATCTTAGGAAGAAAATGGGTGTCGATGGAAATCAGAGAAGAATATGCCCGCCAGGCGGCTATTCGTTTTGAGGACCCTGAAATCGAGCAAGCCAAATCTGCGCGTTCAGAGACGCCAAAGAACGGACAGCAGCCAAGAGCAGTTGACAAGGCCAAAGAGGCGCGGTTAGCGAACAATAGCAACGGTAAGCGAAGCGTTACCGAATGAACACAGGCATCGTGCTATGACCAGTGGAGAAGGCATTATTGCAGGGCTTCGTCTTCACAGTGGCGCGCTCGCATTCAATTCGGCCTAGCAAGATTCCTCCTGCGTCCGTTCAAATTAGGACACTACCACCTGGTCCGATACCCGTAATCAGTGGGCAAAAGAAATTTCCATCGGTCGTAATTCCCTTGACAAATTCCGTCAACTCGTGTATTATTGAATCGTATCGGCCGTCCTACAGGGAGAGATTGCAGCAATTTCTCGCTTTTGGCTAAAGTATTACGCCTGTTGTCGGTCAATGCAGAGCCGTCTTTTTTCGTAAAACCTATGCGGTTGACAGAGGGCAGAGCCGCGCTAAATCAGCCCTCCGAAGCATCCGGGCCTACGGTATAGGGGCAAATGCGCGAATATCGACACAACGAGGTAGTAAAAGCCGCGAAAGCCGTCCAACAAGGGACTGCTATTTCGCGTGTGAACGATTACAGCTATATTCGAGCCATCGCTGCCGCTGAGGTCCGTGTCGCTTATGTGAAAGTAGCCGCTCCGGGTGCGCTCACGCCGCGATCCGTGGAGTTGCTTTTATCGACTGGCGGATGGTTGCCGAGCTCCTACGAACTCTGCCTGAATCCTGGGGCATATGCTCGGGGCGTGCCCGCCGGGCTTCATAAGTTCCGTATGGACGGGTTCAGGCCGGGATCAAGGGAGAATCGAGGCCAAGTAGAGCAATGCGAGGCTGGAAAACACCTTAAAATCAAGGGAGAAGCATGCGCGATGTGCTCTCAGGAGGCGAAAAAGTCGAAGGAAGCCGCGCGCCGCGCAAAACTGGCCGCAGAATACGCTTGCGACGTCTTGATTATCCGCCGACGTAGACCGGACGCGCAAGCGATATGACCGAGGAGCTATCCGCGCAAAGGCTGGCTGATCTGGACAGAAAATATCCTGAGCTTCGCGGCATACGACAGTTCCCCAAAAAGCGCGTCGATACGCGCAAACACCGCGTCCGCATAGACGACAAAGTCGAACGTCAGATGCTTGCGGCCCAAATTATCAGCTATGCGATTGAAATTGTACGACTGCGCCCGGACGCGGCCCAAATAAGAATAGGTAGCGTCGATAGAAGTCATATCGCGCGGGAAAAGCGATAAACATGGCCGAGTCAAAGCAGGTCACAACAGATTTAGTCAAGGCGGTCATGCAAACCGATGTAGTTGAGCCGACGCACAACATATTCGCGAATCTGCCTGAGATACTCGCCCTAGATCCTCAAGTAAGAGCATATGTCTACGCGTATGTCGGACCGGCTGGATTCAATGCCATTCGCGCCCTTAAAATAGCCGGATTCCCCGGCGTGCAAAAGACGTTGAGCGAGAAAGCCGCGCTATTTATGCGCGATCCGGCTATCACGAACGCAATCAACGCTTGCATGGCGTTTGGCGGCATGAACGCCTTTGAGGTCATAACGCGCCTATCCGCTATCGCGAGGGGCGGCATGGAGCACTTCATTACGAATGGCGGCTACATCGATATCAACCGTGGGCTTAATGAGGGTTTTGGTTACATGGTGCGCTCCTACCAGACGACCCCGACGCGTTACGGCGTCTCGAAGCGCTTGGAGTTGCACAACTCGCAAGCCGCTCTCGAAGTGGTCGGGAAGGTGCTCGGGATGTATACTGAACGCTCGGAAGTCACGGCGCATGTGTTTACAGGGGATATAGCCGAGATCGAGAAGATGGCGAAAATGGAACCGGATGAGCTTATCAGAAATTATCGTAAAGAGATATGCGGACGCCCGTAAACTCCAATGCGACCGTGGACTCCAAAGGATAGCAATTCTTACGTGCCGCGCTGACGTCGGGTTCTGGGTGGGGGAGTTCGGTTGGACGATTGATCCCAGGGAAGGGGCTTCAACTACCATACCGTTCGTTCTGTATCCCAAACAAGCCGAGTTCTTGCGCTGGCTAAGAGAGCGAGAGACTGCCAAGGAGAATGGGGTTGCCGAGAAAAGCCGCGATGTCGGGCTCACATGGCTCTGTTGCGCCTACGCGCTTCACGGATGGCTGTTCAGGGATGGCTTTCGGTGTGGGTTCGGTTCTCGCAAATTAGAACTGGTGGACAAGATCGGTGAGGCGAAGTGCATCTTTGAGAAGATACGTTTTATGCTCAGGATGCTTCCGTCATGGATGCTCCCAGAAGGTTTTAATTGGCGCAAAGACGATACATTCGCGGCATTGCGAAACCCAGTGAACGGATCTTCGATATCCGGAGAGGGTGGAGATGAGATCGGACGCGGTGATCGGGCCTCCATCTACTTCGTTGACGAATCGGCCTTCCTCGAACGCTCTGAACTAATAGCGGCTTCGCTATCTCAAACCACGAACTGCCGCATAGACGTATCTACGCCAAACGGCCCCGGCAACGAGTTCGCCAGGCTGCGTCATTCGGGGAACGTAAGCGTATTCACGTTTCATTGGAAGGACGATCCGCGAAAGAACGGATACGAGGTCTTACTTGACGAGGTCCCGGTTGACAGTGGCCAGGGCGCTCCTGTCGAGATACCGAACGGCGCGAGGGTCGTCTATCCTTGGTATGAAAGCCAACGTAAGAAACTGGACCCTGTGACGATAGCGCAGGAGATAGACATTGATTATTCGGCGTCGATTGAAGGCGTCGTCATCCCTGGTCGCTGGGTGAGGACAGCCGTCGATCTGGCGCTTGAAGCATCGGGGCCGATCATCGCAGGGCTCGATATTGCCGCCGAAGGCGCCAACGAAAACGTCCTGATAACGCGGCAAGGGCCGGTAGTAGCCACTATAGATAATTGGAGCGGCGTCACTACGATCGACAATGCGAGGATCGCCAAAGAGAAGGCCGAATCCAAACAGGTAGAGCGGCTTGGGTTCGACGCGGACGGGGTAGGCATCAGCCTTCGCGATCAATGGCTTGCGATGGCCGATCAGCCTGCGTTCACGCTAGTATCTATTCATGGAGCGGCTTCTGCGGGTGATAGGATTTGGGAGGGTCGCAAGAAGTCGAGTGACCTGTTCGCCAACTATCGAGCGGAGATGTACTGGAGCCTTCGCCGCCGTTTCGAGAAAACATTCGAGCGCGTGGAATTGGGGTACAACCATCTTGACGAAGAGTGCATCAGCATCCCCAACAATGCCACGCTCATAGCCCAACTTTCGATGCCGCGCTCAAAGCCGAGGCCCGATGGCAAGATTCTGATTGAGAGCAAGCACGACATGAGGCGCAGGGGCGTTTCATCGCCTGACTACGCGGACTCGTTGGCCTATGCGTTCGCTCCTACTCTGAGCGCCGCCAAGAGGAAGATAGTGGTTCTTTGATGACACCTCTAAAGCTGTTCTTGGACATTATAGCGTGCGGGGCGGGGGCGGCGGTGGATATATTCATAATTGGCACGTTGGTGCTCATAGTCGTCGCAATTCTAGGGGCGATTCAGTCGGTGCCTCCTAAACATGGGTGATGAATAAGCTATGCGAGGTAATCGTCTGCCTAAGGCACCGCTTCTCGAAAGGATCGCGCAATACGCCAACATAGGATTAAAGGGTCTGGGAATCGATCCGTTGGGCGACCGTGGATGGCGCAGCTTTGGTGGTGGTAGCGGCATAACGCATTTTGGAGGCAGTGACGTAAATTGGGCTGCCGCTGCGGGTGACCCTATTTACAACCGTGTCGTCTCGATTTGCGCTCAGTATATTTTCGACAAGGTGGTTGAGCCTCGTATTCACGTCGTCTATGAAAACGATGAAGGGATGCTCTCGCCAGTTCACGGGCACCCTTGCACGAAGCTTCTTATTGAGCCGAACCCGACGTATCACGGCAACGCGCTTCAGCAAGCGATGGCATTGTCCTACAAGCTGAATGGCAACGCCTACGTAATGAAGGTTCGCGGCAATGGCGGAGCAGGAGTTCCGGTAGAGCTCTACTATATCCCGCACTGGCTGATGTGGCCCATTCCTGCTCCAGACGGCGGCCCTGTGCAATTCTACGCCTACAAGCGGCCTATGCCGAGCGGAGGCTTCAAAACTGAGGTCGTTCCAAAGCGCAACGTCATTCACCTTCGCAATGGGCTTGACCCGTGCAATCCGCTAGTCGGAATGTCTCAGTTGAGGGCGCAATGCCGCTCCATCTGCACCGATAACGAGATTGACAATACTCTTGCCCTGGTGCTTCGCAATCGAGGCAATATCGGGACGATCATATCGCCCGCATCCTCTGAGCTGGAATTAGACGACTTCCAGATAGAAGAGCTCAAGCGCAAGATTGGCGACCAGACTACTGGGGATGCAAGGGGTGGAATGATCGGGCTCTCCTATCCAGTGAAGGTTGACCAAACCACGCAGTCGCCCAAAGACTTGCAACTTAACGAGGTCGGCAGCCGACCTGAAGCGTCTATCTGCGCCGCGCTTGGTATTCACCCGATGGCGGTGAACTTGGGCGAAGATACCGGCAAGGGTGGTCAATATGGGGCGAAGTACGAAACGGTAGCAGGGCAGACTTACGACCAAGCGATACTTCCGACGCTGGCTGCGATCAGCGAGGCGTTGACCTACCAACTCCTCGTAGACTTTCCGGTATCCGGCACCGTAAAGCAGGTATCCCGCGTCTGGAGTTTGTCGCGCAAGTGGGTGACGAGATCCTCCACCGCCGGATCGGACGCGAAGGGATATCGAGTCAACTTCGACTATTCCGACGTGCGGGAATTAGGCGAAGCGGCGGACGCCATTCACAAGCGGGCCGGCAGTGATTTTCAAATCTATATGACGATGACATTGGACGAATCGCGGGAAATGATGGGGATGAATCCTGCCTCGGATCCCGAAGTGGGCAACAAGTACCTATTCCAGCTTGTGACGCCTACGTTGCCCGGGATTGTGAGCACTACTCCAAAAGGGCCGGAGCCAAAGACGCCTGCGGAGGAAGAGGATGATTTTCCAGAGGAAGAGGATGAAGAGGACGGACAGGACGCATAGACATGAGTAAAGCGCAAATCCTAAAATCATTCAGCGTTGACGATGCGACGATGAGCGGGAATGTCTGCTCGGGCTGGCCGAGCGTGACGGGTATTCTCGATAGCTATGGAGATTGCATATTTTTCAACGCCTTCCACGACGCCCTGCCGCGATTCCTAAAGAGAGGATCAATTCTGACCGATCACGATTGGTCAATTAAGACAGCCGTTGGATTCCCTACCGTTTGCGAAGAACGCGGGAACAAATTGTACGGCGAGTTTGTGTTCCACACGGATGAGCAGAGCCAGGTAGCCAAAACGAAGGTTGCCGAGCGCATCGCCGCAAACAAAACCGTAGGACTTTCAGTGGGCTTTTCGATGGATGCTGCGGATTACGTCGCGTTCAAGAACGGCAAAGAACTTCTTGCGTATGCGAAAAAGAACGGCTATGACATGAAGCTCTTTGACGTTGCGGGATTGAGCGCATGCACGGACGCCTGTTGGGGCATTATTAGGGTGTCCGACCTCTGGGAATACAGCCTCACGCCATTCCCCGCTAACCCCGAAGCCATGGCAATTCAGATCAAGTCGGCTAAGAAAATCAACATCCATCTATCGGCGCGTGAAGCCACAGGGAATGAAACGAGGGGTAATATGAAGATAAAATCAATTTGCGGCGCACGCGGACTGGATTTAGCCGCTCGTGACAAGGCATGGGATGCGGCCGGTGCGATCAAGCGGGTCAAGGCATATGCGGGTATCCAGGGCGAGTACGGCGAGCCCAATGAGAAGTTCGCCAAGGCGTTCGTGGTATGCGACGGCGCCGACGATGAATTCGGGTCGTACAAACTGCCGTTTGCCGATGTGTCTGGTGATAAGCTCGTGGCCGTGCCGAAGGCCATTCAAGCGATTGCCGGGGTGCTGGACGGATCGAGGGGCGGCGTTGAACTCTCGGACAAGGATCGTGCGGCTGCAAAGTCGTTTGTGGAAGCGTACTACTCCAAGATGGCCGACGAGTTCGATGATGACGAGATTAAGGTTCCCTGGGCCGAAAGTGACTATGATAAGGCGTCCGACCCGGTGCCGATGTTTAAGGGGCAATTCCTCGGAAACTACGTCGAGATGGCAATGTGCATGGGGGCCGTCAATCAGGCGAACTATGCACTCCTCTCGACCTACCGTGACGCGCTTTCCGGTTATGGTGACTGGAAGGACATCGAGCCCGATGATGCCAATTCGCGGCTCGGGATGTGTCATGACGAACATAAAGATTTATGCATGTCAATTCACAAGGCTGTCGCATCTGGCAACGGCGCTGAGACGCCAGATGAAGCGGTTGAATCTGCGAAGAGGATGGAGATAGCAATACTTTCGGCGGGTGGGCTGGGGTCTGGCCTGGCGTTCGAGAAACATGCCGAGGTTGCGGCAGACGCGACTCGGTTATTCGTAGAGCGGGCGTCTGAACGAGCGGCAAAGCGCATGAGGGAGAAGAGGGACGTGTCGGCGTCGAACCGATCCACGATGCAAAGGTTGCGCGATCAGACGGCGAAGAATCTTGTCGATCTCGACGGGCTGATTGCGAACACTGAGCCGAAGGGCGCGGCGAAAGCGTCCGAACTTCGCGATCTCGAACTAGCGCAGTTGAGATTGAGGCAGGCGCACTTCGTCCGCGCTTCGGTCTAACGAAACTTAAATTGGAAGGACCTAAATAACATGACGGATCAATTAACACTAAAGCTCGCGGATCGCGAGCAGGCAATGCGCACGGCGGAGGAGCTTCTGAAAAAGGACGCGCCTGACGCCGCTGACATTACGGCAATCAAGGCCGTGCAGTCTTCAATTCTCGCGCTGGACGGCGAGATCGCGGGATTGCAGGATCGTGAAGATATCGCCAAAGATATCGCGAAGCGCCGATTGGACGCTGGGATCGCCGATCTTGGCGGGCGCCCTTCGAACTATGGCACGAAGTCGGACGAAGAAGATATTCGTCGTCTGGACAACATTCAGGTTCCGGCCTACTGTAAGGCTCGGACGCCGCGTCACCTCATCAAGGCGACCTTGGGCAATCGCGAGGAGGCCCAGAAGGTCGCTTATGCGATTGGACAGTTCGCAACCTCGGTAATCGGTGCGGGGAGCGCGCTCGGCATGAAGGCGCAGAAGTGGCTAGCAGATCACGGGTTTGCGGTCAAGTCCGCGCAGTCTGAGAATAGCAACACCTCCGGCGGATATCTGGTGCCAATCGAACTCGCGGGCTACATCATTCAGTTGATGGAAGAGTTCGGCGTGTTCCGCAAGTACGCGAACGTCAAGCCAATGAAGGGAGATACGCTCAACATCCCGCGCCGCGCCGGCACCATCTCGGCGTACTGGCTCGGTGACAACGCTGCGATCACGGCCTCGGCGAAAACCTGGGATATGGTTTCGCTCACCGCCAAGAAGCTCGCGGCGCTGATCTACTTCTCCAACGAGATCGCGGAAGATGCCATGGTCGATATTGGTGACGACCTGGCCGATGAGCTCGCGTGGAACTTTAGCTATATGGAGGATAACGCCGGATTCAACGGAACCGGCACTTCCGCGACCGGCGGTATTATCGGGCTCTCCGGCGCGTTTGCAAATGCCTTTGGCGCACTGACTACGATTGGGAAAGGCGGCGTCAAGGTCGGCAGTGCCGGTTCGGGCGGCGCGCTCTCAAACTTAACGCTCAGCGATTTTACCTCCATGATGGGGCTGTTACCGGACTTCGCCTGGAAGCGCGGCGATCCCAAGTGGTACGTGTCAAAGCAGTTGTACTATAGTACGATGGTCGAACTGTTGGCAAGCGGCGGTGGAAACACCGTCTTGACCTTGCAGCAGGGACCGACCCGTCCGCAGTTCCTGGGAGCCGACGTGGTGTTCGTTCAGGTCATGCCGACTGCGGCTGCCGCGAGCGTGAACTACGCCTACTTCGGCGATCTGAGCCTTTCGTCAA
>Ga0224555_1003792_pt1 | contig 14808 bp, 13 predicted proteins | sample 714S23034metaG_FD_180687 | JGI IMG/M metagenome (GOLD analysis project Ga0224555, IMG submission 180687) | Peat soil microbial communities from Stordalen Mire, Sweden - 717 S2 30-34 | ecosystem: Environmental > Terrestrial > Soil > Wetlands > Peat | place: Sweden: Norrbotten County, Stordalen...
AGCTTTTCGGCGAACTCGCGCGCCGCCGAATCCTTCATGCGGTCGAGGCACTCGGCCGCGAAGGCGTAGAGCAGGAAATTACGCGCGTCGGCTTCTGCAATGCCGCGTGCACGAAGGTAGAAGAGCTGCGCTTCGTCGATTTGGCCGATGGTGGCGCCGTGCGTGCACTTCACGTCGTCGGCATAGATTTCGAGCTGCGGCTTGGTGTCGATGCGCGCGTTGTCGCTGAGCAACAGATTGCGATTGGTCTGCTTGGCGTCGGTCTTCTGCGCGTCCTTGTGCACCACGATGCGGCCGTGAAAGACGCCGCGCGCGTGATCGGCGAGAATGCCGTTGTAGAACTGGCGGCTGTTGCAGTGGGGCCGTGCGTGCTCCACCAGCATGTAGTTGTCGATATGTTGGCCGCCGGCGCCGTGCTGGCCGCGGGCGCTATGTTGGCGCTCCGCGCCGACGAACAGGCCGTTGATCAGGCACTCCGCGCCTTCGCCATTGAGTACGGGGTGCACGTTGTTGCGCACCAGGCCGCCACCCAGCAGGATGGAGTGCGAGTCGACATTGGCGCTGCGCGACTGCTCAATGCGCAGCGTGGAGACGTTGAACGAGGCCAGATTCTCGCGTTCCACGAGGTAGTGCGAGATGACGGCGTCCTGGCCGGCGGCGAGCTCGGTGACGGCATTGGAAAATGCGGCTTCACTGCCGAGTGAAACATAATCCTCAATGATTGCGGCCTGGCTCGCGTCTTCCGCAATGATCAGGGTGCGCGGATGGATTGCGATTTCAGCGCCGGCGCCCGCCGACACATATAACAGATGGATCGGCGCCTCGAGCGTTACGCCGCGGTGGATGCGCAGGTACGCGCCATCTTCCCAGAGCGCCGTGTTGAGCGCGGTAAAGACGTCGCGGCTCATATCGGCATAGCGGCCGAGATGCTGTTCGATGCCTTCGGGAGCGCAACCTTCGCGGCCGCAGTCGATGGCCTTGGCCAACGAGCACACCAGCAAGCCATCGGGCAGGTTGCCGAGATCGGAAAGCTGAGGCGCAAAGTGGCCGTTGACGAAAACCAACTGGCAGGCAGCGCCGGCTACGCGATACGCCTCAAGCTGTGCGGGCGAAACAGCGAACTCACCCTTGGCTGCGCGGCGGAATGGAGTCTTCGCGAGGGCTGCGAGATTGGTGAAGCGCCAGTCCTCGTCGTGCGTCGAGGGAAATCCCTTGGCGCTGAAACGCGCCCACCCGTCTTCGCGCAACTGCTGCAGCCACACCGGCTCGCGTTCCAGGCCTTGCGCGCGCACGTCTTCGTAAGCTTCGAAATATTTTTCCAACTTCGGGGTCGTTGTTCCCATTGCTTTCTCGTCTCTCTTGCCGTGATGCTTCGAGCCAGAATCCCTCAGGGGCTAAAGCCCCCGAATCTTTATTTGCCGTCTACGGCACGACTAAAGTCGTGCCCTTTCAAAACAGCGCTTTTCTGCGGCTTCATTCGCCCTATGCCGGCAACGCCTGTTGCGCATCGACTTCCGACCGGACGTAGCCCTTCTCTTCAAGCTCCAGCGCCAGTTCAGGTCCGCCGGAGCGCTCGATCTTTCCATCCACCAGCACGTGCACGAAGTCCGGTTTGATGTAGTCCAGCAGGCGCTGGTAGTGCGTGATGACGAGGAACGAGCGATCGGGGCTGCGCATGGCGTTGACGCCTTGCGCGACAATTCGTAAAGCATCGATGTCGAGACCGGAATCAGTCTCGTCGAGAATGGCGAGCTTAGGTTCGAGCATAGAAAGCTGCAGGATTTCGTTGCGCTTTTTCTCGCCGCCCGAGAAGCCCTCGTTGACGGAGCGGTTCATGAGTTTGTCGTCCATTTCGAGCAGCTTCATGCGCTCCTTGTAAAGCGGCAGAAAATCCATGGCGTCCAGTTCTTCCTGGCCGTGGTATTTGCGAACCGCGTTCATGGCCGAGCGCAGGAAATACGCGTTGCCGATGCCGGGAATTTCCACCGGATACTGGAAGGCGAGAAACACGCCCTCGCAGGCGGCTTCTTCGGGATCCATTTCGAGCAGATCCTTGCCGTTGAACAGAATCCTGCCGCCGGTGACCTCATAGGCGTCGCGGCGCGCCAGCACCGCGGCCAGCGTGCTCTTGCCCGAGCCGTTGGGGCCCATGATGGAATGCACTTCGCCCGCGTTGATCGTCAAATTCACGCCCTTGAGGATTTCGTGACCATCTACCGAGGCGTGCAAATCTTGAATTTCTAACAATGCCATTGGTTGTTCTCTCTCCTCGTAGCGCCGGTCTCCTGACCGGCTGTAGTGCGGACCTCCAGGTCCGCGCTCTGACACCTGACCCCTGAAACCTGTCTTACCCGACGCTGCCTTCCAGGCTCACGCCCAGCAGCTTCTGGGCTTCCACGGCAAACTCCATGGGCAGCTCCTTGAAGACGGTTTTGCAAAAGCCGTTCACGATCATTGAAACCGCGTCTTCGGTCTTGATGCCGCGCTGGCGCAGATAAAAGAGCTGATCTTCGCCGATCTTGGAAGTTGACGCCTCGTGCTCCATGCGCGCCGAGCCGTTGCGCACGTCGATGTAGGGGAAGGTGTGCGCGCCGCACTTGTCGCCGATGAGCAGCGAATCGCACTGCGTGTAATTACGCGCGCCGGTTGCGCCCTTCAGAATTTTGACCTGACCGCGATAGGTGTTTTGCCCGAAGCCAGCCGAAATGCCCTTGGACACGATGGTGGAGCGCGTGTTCTTGCCGATGTGAATCATCTTGGTGCCGGTGTCGGCCTGCTGGCGATTGTTGGTGAGCGCCACCGAGTAGAACTCGCCCACCGAGTTGTCGCCCTGCAGGATGCAGCTCGGATATTTCCACGTGATGGCGGATCCGGTTTCCACCTGCGTCCAGGAAATCTTGGAGTTGCGGCCCAGACACTTGCCGCGCTTGGTAACGAAGTTGTAGATGCCGCCGCGGCCTTCCTTGTCGCCGGGGTACCAGTTCTGCACCGTGGAGTACTTGATCTGCGCGTTGTCGAGCGCGATGAGTTCGACGACCGCGGCGTGGAGCTGGTTGGTGTCACGAATGGGCGCGGTGCAGCCCTCTAAGTAACTCACCGACGCGCCTTCGTCGGCGATGATCAGCGTGCGCTCGAACTGGCCCGTCTCCGCCGCGTTGATGCGGAAGTAGGTAGAGAGCTCCATGGGACAACGGACGCCCTTGGGCACGTAGACGAACGAGCCGTCAGTGAAGACGGCGGCATTGAGCGCCGCGTAGAAGTTGTCGGTATGCGGCACTACGGTTCCGAGGTACTTCTTGATGAGGTCGGGATGCTTTTGCACCGCCTCAGAGAACGAGCAGAAGATAACGCCCATCTCGCCGAGCTTGTCTTTGAAGGTAGTCGCCACAGAAACCGAGTCGAAGACCGCGTCCACAGCTACATTGGAGAGGCGCTTCTGCTCATCGATCGGAATGCCAAGCTTCGCGTAGGTCTTGAGCAGCTCGGGATCCACCTGGTTGAGGCTGTCGAGCGAGGGCTTCTGCTTGGGCGCGGAGTAGTAGACGATGTTCTGGTAGTCGATGGGACCGAACTTCACGTTGGCCCACTTGGGCTCGCCCTGCTCGCGCTCCATTTGGAACCAGTGGCGCAGCGCATTCAGCCGCCACTCCAGCATGAAGGCGGGCTCGCCTTTGCGCGCCGAGATCAGGCGCACGATGTTTTCATTGAGCCCCTTGGGCACGCGATCTTCGTCGATCTCGGTGACAAAGCCCCACTTGTAATCCTGCTCTGCCAGATCGCGAATGGTATCGACACTTGAACTCATTTGACCTCCACGGGAATCCGCGCTGAAAAGGGTTGAACTGGGCACCTGGGGCACCGATTGCCGATTGAGCGTCGCCGCTCGATTTGGTTCCGGCGCCTACCACTCTATGAAGAGAGGGAAGTGACCAATCCGGAATCCCGCAATATAGGACTTAATTAGTCCTATATTGACTTTAGTGTACCCTGAGAGCCTTTTGTTTTCAAGGCCGGTTGAAGGCCGATGCAGATTTTCCAGGGTTTCTCAGCCACGAGGGAGGAGATACGCGCAGTTATCTAGATGATTCTGATGGGGATAAGTTTCGCAAATTCTTGCAGGAACGGAACAGCTTTTAGTGGAGCTCGTTGCGCTTGTGCGGGCCGGGCTTGCGGACGTGGCTGGCTTCAACGCTCACAATCTTCCACACTCCATGCGCATCGCGGACGTAGACGTGTGTGTAGCGGTAGTCGCCCGTCACCGGACCCTCGGCGTTGGTGGCCTCAATGGTGGCCAGGGAGGTGACGACAGCGGTGGCTCCATAGAAGCGCACTTTGCGGTCGGTGATGGTGAGCGAAGTGACATGCACGCGGCGAGTGCGCAGGTTTTGCAGGGCCTCGTCGCGGGATTGCAGAGTGCCGGCGGGCGTGATGGCCATGTAATCGTCGGCCAGCAGAGAATCTAGGGCTTTGGCGTCGGAGTTGAGGATAGCGCTGCGCCACTCGTCCTCAAGCTGATCGACCTCGTGGCGGCTCTCGTGCTTCTGCGCAAGAAGGGAGAGCCCGCCGGCGAATAGAGGAGTGGCTCCGACCGCAAATGCGAGAACTGCGGCCATGGCCCACCGGGGATGCAAGCGGCGCAAGCGGATAGGGCTCAGGAGGTCGATCGACGAACCCGGCATACGGAAACACGGTAGTACCGGAACGGGGCAATGGTCAAATGGATTTCTCATAAACAGGCGCCGGGAGTCACATCGGGGGATTACCGTTCACCTTGCGGACGCGCCCATTGGACGCGAAAGGAGGGGAAAAAGGGAGCGGGAGCACGGAGACCGTGGATCGCGGATCGTGAACGGGGGGCGACTCGCTGACTCGCTGTTTCTCACGCGTGGATGCGGTCGAGCGCCGCGGCAAACTCAGGCAGCACAATGGTATGGCCGCGGTCGGGACCGGTGGAGATCATGCCGATTTTGGCCCCGCTCTCGCGCTCCTGGAAGGCCAGGTAGTCGCGCGCGGCCTGCGGCAGCTTGTCGTACTCGGCAATGCCCTCCGTCGATTGACGCCAGCCCTTGAGCGTGGTGTAGACAGGCTTGATGGCCTCAAGCCCTCGCACATCGGCGGGAATCTCATCCGTGATTTTGCCGTCGATCTCGTAGCCGATGCAGATGGGGATTTCCTCGAGCTCGTCGAGGACGTCGAGCTTGGTGACGACCAGCCACTCCGCGCTGTTGACCTGGTTGGAGTAGCGGAGCAGTGGTATATCGAGCCAGCCGCAGCGGCGGGGACGGCCGGTGACGGCGCCGTACTCGTGACCGCGCGCGCGGAGATGATCGCCAATGGCGCCGTGAATCTCGGTGGGGAAGGGTCCGCCGCCCACGCGCGTCACGTAGGCCTTGGTAACGGAAATAACCGTGCCGATGGCGGTAGGTCCCACGCCGGTTCCTGTGGACGCGCCGCCGGCCGTCGCCGAAGACGAAGTGACATACGGATAGGTGCCGTGATCGATGTCGAGCATGGTGCCCTGTGCGCCCTCGAACATCACACTGCCGCCCTTGGCCAGGATGCCGTTGAGCAAGCGGCCGGTGTCGGCAACCAGGGGCCGGATGCGCTCCGCCGCCGCGGCGTAATCGTCGTACATTTTGGCGGGATCGAGGGGGTCAGTACCGAAAAGCGCGTGGGCGATGGCGTTTTTCTCTTCGCAGGCCGCCTCAATGTGCGTCTTGAGCAGCGAGGTGTTGAGCAGATCCACGACGCGGAGACCGCTGCGCGCCATCTTGTCTTCATAGGCGGGGCCGATGCCCTTGCTCGTGGTGCCAATCTTCTGGCGTCCCGGCGCGGTTTCGGCGGCCAGCTCGATCATGCGGTGGTAGGGCAGGATGACTTGCGCGCGGTTGGAGACGAACAGACGCCCGTCGATATCGAGGCCGGTCTTGCGCACGCGGTCGATTTCATCCAAGAAATAAATGGGATCGAGCACCACGCCGTTGCCGATGACGCCTTTGCAGTTGGGGCGAATGACGCCGCAGGGAATGAGTTGCAGGACGAACTTGTGCTCGCCGATGATGACGGTGTGCCCGGCGTTATGCCCGCCGGCGTAGCGCGCTACGGCACTGAAGCGCTCGCTCAGCACGTCGACTATCTTTCCTTTGCCCTCGTCGCCCCATTGGGCGCCCAGCACTACAGCCGTCTTTGCTCGCATTGCCTTCCCTGATTCCACACGATAGCCCGCCGCAGCAAGTCGTGCAGGGGCCGCTGCGCGCGGGCATGGATTTTGGTGCGGTCGACACCCCCGCAACCTTTTCAATTTTAAACCCGCTGGTTTGCGCGGCAGCTCACAGATGGAGTTCAGGCTGCATGGAAGCCGACATAGAGTATGAGGAGGAACAGGGCAATTAGGACACAGGGAACAGCGAGCCACCATTTTGTGCCGCGTTGGGCTGCCAATGCCCCGAAAATGCACGCCAGAAAACCCGCCGCGAACACGAGGGGGAGCTGTGGCGCGAGGACTGCCAGCATCGCGGAAAGGCCGAGCAGCGCAAGGCTTGCGATTCCAAGTTTCGTAGAAAGCCGCATGTAAAGATACGCCGGGCCGCTTATCGGAACCATAATAGGCCGCCAAGGCCCCAGGGTGTTAACCATTCGCCCCGCAGGTTCGTTCTCTATGCAGACGCGTCCCAGGGCCTGTTAGCGCTACTGGCTAACCACCCCAGGAGTGCTAGCAGGCCCAAACTCCAACGAATGAGGAAAAACGTCATGAACGCACGAATCCGAGCCGCCTCATGGATCTTCTGCGCCATCAGCGCACTCGCGCTGGCCGCCGCGCCGCTGGCCGTTGCCCAAACCCACGCCGCAGCCGTACCCGCAGCGCAAGCGCCCAGCGAGAAGGACGTGGCCGATGTCCAGGAGCAGATGCTCCACCTGCTGCGCCTGAGCCCGACACTGACTGCCGCGGTCGCAGCCGATCCCTCGCTGTTGGCCGATCAACCCTATGTAGCCCGCAGCAATCCCGAGCTGGCGCAGTTCATGGCCAGCCACCCCGACATTGCGCGTAACCCCGAGTTCTATTTGTTCAGCAAGCTCGATCCGTCGGACAGACGCCGTGACAAGGCGCTGGAGCACGTGATTTGGCCCGACTTGACGCCGCAGCCTTTCCAAAGGTCTAACACAGCGGCCGTTATGAACGAGATAGTGCCCATGATTGTTGTCCCCACCATCTTTGGCGCTTTCGTCTGGATTATCTATATCTTTGTCCAGAGCCGCCGCTGGAATCGCACCCTCAAGCAGCAGAGTGAGATTCACGGCCGTCTCATCGAAAAACTTGGCACCGGCCCGGATCTGGTTGCGTATATGGAGACAGATGCAGGCAAACGGTTCCTTACGGCCTCGCCCATCGCGCCGGGCTCGGAAATCGGCCAGCGCATGCCCAACGCCGTGGCGCGCGTTCTCACCTCGCTCTCGGCAGGCATCGTGATGGCGCTGCTGGGCATCGGTTTTCTGCTGTTGCGCAACGCCGGGCCCGATATGCCGGAGCCCATGCTGGTGGTGGGAACGCTTCTGCTGATGCCGGGCATTGGGTTTATCCTCTCGGCAGGAGTGACGTGGGTGTTGGCCCGGCGGTTGGGGCTGATGCCCGAAAAGGATGTTGCGCAGACCGGGGCCGGCGCGCCCTTCGGCTCACAGGACAGGCAGTGAGCCCAAGAAGGAGCCGGCGTGGTCCCGAGCGGGAAACGAACGCGTATGTCATGGGAATTCGTATTGCCGGATGCACTGTTGCACACATCGCCCGGCGGCGCACAGGATGCAGCCGCCGGCGCCGGCGTCTGTGACCCTGCGATGGAGAACGAGGCCTTCGCCGCGTTTTACTCGCGCTCGGCGCGGCCGCTCTGGGCCTACCTGGCGCGGTCTTCCGCCGATCCCGCGCTGGCCGACGACCTGATGCAGGAGAGCTACGTGCGCTTCCTGTGCGCGGCAGGTGCTCCGGCCCTCGCGACGGATGGCGAAGCGGCGGCGCGGCTTTATCTCTTCCGCATCGCCACCAATTTGCTGCGCGACTACTGGCGCCGCCCGCGCGCCGCATCGATTGAAGAGATTCCCGAAGAGTTCTTCGCGGCACGCGGTAGTGCGGCGCAAACCGAGGCGCAAATACTGCTCGAGCCCGCACTTCGGCAAATGAAGCCACGCGAGCGGCAGATGCTGTGGCTGGCTCACGCCGAAGGCTACAGCCATCGCGAGATCGCGCAAGTGATGGGTCTGAGTGCGGCCAGCATCCGGCTATTGCTTTTCCGCGCGCGGCGCAAGATTGCAGCCCTCCTTCGCGCGTGCGCCGCGGACGACGGAAGGAAACGATGAAGCTGACGTCTTGCCCGTATGAAAAAGAGGTGCGCCAGTTGATGGCGCGCGGCCAGTGGCCGGATGCGTGCCCGCCGGAGCTCCGCGCGCACGTAAGCGGCTGCCGCTCGTGCGGCGACCTGGTGCTGATTTCAGAAGCCTTCCGTCATGCGCGTGTGGAGTCGCTGGCCGCGGCGCGGCCCGTGGCTCCCGCGGTTTTGCTGTGGCGCGCGCAACTGCGGAGGCGCAATGCCGCCGTGGAGCGCGTCAGTTTGCCACTGTTGGGCGCACAGATCTTTGCTTGCGCGGTGGCGCTGTTTGCCGCTGCGGGATTTGCCGGCTTTGAGGCGCGCAGCGGCGTTGCGTGGCTCACCTGGAACTACTGGCACGACTGGTTTATGCAGCTTCCACAAGCCGCTGCGGCGCAATTGGCCAGCCTGAGCGCCGGCGCGCTCGCCGGCTCCGCATGGAGCTGGATGCTGCTGGTTCCCGCGCTCGCTACGCTGGTGCTGCTGGGCGGCGTGGCGGTCTACTTTGCAACTGACAAGCAGTAGGAAAACCGCGTTACAGTGGTGGGTCAGGAGCTCGCATCACTATGAAAATGTCATCCTGAGCGGAGTTTGTCGCGCTCTTTGCGACAAACGGAGTCGAAGGACCCGCGGTTGCTTTTTCTATGGGCTTCAGATTCACTGCGCTGGAAAGGAGCGGTCGCACGATGACCGGCATCGCATTTCACCCGGCTAAAGTCCGCAGCCAACTCTTCCTCATCTTTCTTTTCGTGGCCGTCACTCGATTCGTATTCGCCCAAGCGCCCGCACCGCAGCAGCTGAATGCACCGGCCCCGGCATTCAGCTACGACGCCGTAACCATCAAGCCGGATCCCGACGGACATGGGTTTTTCAAGCTCTCGCCCGATAATTTTTCCATGGGCGGCATGCCGGCGTGGGTTTTGATTCGGAGCGCCTACGGGGTACTGATGGAAGGCCAGGTCGTCGGCCTGCCCCAATGGGCCAAGACGGAACCCATCGCGGTCGAAGCCAAGATGGACTCGGACACGACGAGGGCTCTCAGGAAGCTTCCGCCGATGGAGCAGTGGAAGCAAATGCAACTGATGCTGCAGGCGATGCTGGCCGACCGTTTTGCGCTCAAGGTGCACCGCGAAACGCAGGATCTGCCGATTTACGAGCTCACGGTCGCGGAGGGCGGATCGAAGATGAAGCAGACCGCGCCCGACAGCAACGGCGGCAACGCCAACTATGCCAGCGGTAAGGTCACGGCGCATCAGGTCTCTATCGAGAGCGTGGCCGCCAACCTCTCTTTCGCAGTGGGCAGGGTGATCGTGAACAAGACGGGGCTCGAAGGCGGCTACGATTTCACGCTCGATTACGCACCCGACGGCGCGGACGCCTCCGACACTCGGCCCTCGATCTTCACGGCGCTCGAGGAGCAGCTCGGCCTGAAGCTCGAACCCGCGCGCGGGCCGGTGGACGTGATTGTCGTCGATCACATCGAGCGGGCGACGGCGAACTAACGTTGATTGAACGTCCTATTCATGAAAGGCGTGGTCACAAGATGACCGCAAGTTTTTGCATTGCTAGGAAATTCCGCACATCTTTCATCGACACTACGGTTCTTGCGGTGCTCTTGATCGTTCTGGCGCCGCCGGCGTTCGGACAAGCCGCAGCGCCCGCAACGCCCGTACTTGAGGTGGCTGCAATCAAGCCAGTCAAGAACCCCAGCCCCAACGTTCAGGATCGAACAGATGGCCGACACCTTTACGCGCGCAATGTGACCGTGAGGGACCTGATCATGATGGGTTACGAGCTCGATCCCGGGCAGATTGCAAACGGGCCGGGATGGATGGCAACCGATGAGTACGATATCGACGCCGAGGCCATTGAAGGAGTTGATCTGAATGACGAGCAGAAGGAGGAAATGCTGTTTCGGGAACTTCTGGCGGACCGTTTCAAGCTCACATTTCATCATGAGCAGAGGCCACTCGCCGTCTATCTTCTCGTGGTTGCGAAGGGCGGACCAAAACTGAAATCGGCGGATCCCCAAGGCGTCGAGAATTCAGGATGCGAGCATCCCGGAATATGCATGTTCAAGAAGAGGACGCTCTCGGATTTCGCAAGATTCATGCAGTTTGTTGTTTTGGATCGGCCGGTCGTGGACAAGACCGGAATCGCAGGAGCGTTCGATTTCACCTTGCGATGGTCCCCCGAGGAGTCTCAGTTTTCCCGCCTGGGCATTTTCTATAGGCCGCCCGCAGGGGATTCCAGTTTGTCGCCGCCGTTGTTCGAAGCGATTCAGGAGCAACTTGGACTGAAGCTGGAGCCGGTGAAGGCCCCTGTCGATGCTCTTGTGATCGATCACGTTGAGCGGCCGACGGCGAACTAGCGTTGATTAAACTTCCTATTCAAGAAAGGCCTGGTCGCAAGATGACCAAACACGTTTCACATCGGTTCGAAGTCCTTAAGAATTTCTTCCTATCACTGGCAGCCGCGGGAACCTTGGCTGCGATGGCTTGCGCAGCGCACGGCCAGGCGCAGTCGCCGGCAACTGCGCCCGCACCAACAGCAACGCCGGAGTTTGAAGCGGTTACTATCAAGCCGGTCAAGGATCCTAATCCAAACAGGACACACGATAAGGAAGAAGGCCGCCGGTTTTCAGCGTATAGCATGACGCTGAGAGAGCTGATCATGATGGCCTATCGGGTGGATGCGCGGGAGATTGCAGGAGGCCCCGCGTGGATGGCAACGGACGAATACGATATCGAAGCCGTGGCGGACGATGGGGTTCAAGTCAATGAGCATTTGGGAGAACTGCTGCAGAAGCTTATGGCCGATCGCTTTCAACTGGCACTTCATCGGGAACAGAGGATGCTTCCTGCTTATGCCTTAACCGTTGCGAAGGGCGGATCGAAGCTGAAAGCGGCTGAAGCCGGAGGCGGGCAGGGCGCTGGGTGCGAGCACATGGGTGTGTGCAACTTCAGGAAGGTGCCGCTGGCACAATTCACGCGATGGCTGTCGTTTGTGGTGCTGGACAGGCCGGTAGTGGACAAGACCGGGATCACGGGGACTTTCGATTTCAGTTTGAGATGGACGCCCGATGAGTCTCAGTTCAGCGCCCTGGGATTGCGGGCGCCAACTGCTGCCGACAATCCCAACGCTCCGCCGCCGCTGTTCGAGGCGATCGAGGAACAGCTCGGGCTCAAGCTGGAGCCGGAGAAGATTCCGGCGGAAGTACTGGTCATCGAGAAGGTCGAGCGGCCGACGGAGAACTGACGTCTATTCGAGTATCGGAAGCAGAAAATCAAGAATGAAACGGTGAGCACGATGAACCGTTGCGCACGATCGCCTTTGCAATTCCGCCGGGAAATCTTACTTGTGGCCGCCGTTTGCGTGACCCTTGCAGGTCGCGCGCTGAGCCAGACTGCCGCGCCGCCCGCACCGAGCGCGGCCTTGAAAGCTCCCGCGTATGACGTAGTTTCGATCCGGCCGCACGAGGAGACGAGCAACGGTTCCTCGTGGGGAGCGCCAACCGCCGATGGTTACGAGGCAAGGAATTATTCGGTGCGTGAACTGATCGCACGAGCTTATGAGATCAACTCCTCGTACCAACTTGCGGGGTTGCCGTCATGGGCTTCCGAGGTGCCATTCGACCTCGAGGCGCGGCTGGACGATGACGCCGCGGCCGCCTATCGGAAGCTCTCCGACCGCGAACGAAGAGAGCAGGCAGCGCCGATGCTGCGCTCCATGCTGGCTGATCGTTTCAAGCTGAAAGTTCACCACGAAACCAGAGAGCTGCCTGTCTACGCGCTGGTCATCGCCAAGAGCGGATTCAAACTGAAGCAGGCACAAGGCGCTGAGAATCTCTATGGAATGTTCACGAACCGTGGCCTGATCTCCATCCGCGGAGGACCAATCGGCGCCCGCTTCATCGTCGGATTATCCAATTTCGTGGGACGCATCGTTGTCGATCGAACCGGTCTCACCGGTTATTACGACATCACCCTCAAATGGACGCCGGACGGATCTCCGACGAGCGACCCCAACGCGCCGCCGGACCTGTTTACTGCGCTCGAAGAGCAACTCGGGTTGAAGCTCGTGGCCACGAAAGCGCCCGTCGACGTGCTCGTGGTGGATCACGTGGAGCGGCCGACGGCGAATTAGCGTCTGCCTACTTCAGCTGCGACGACTCTCTCGCGATCAGCTCGGGCTCAAGAATCACGCTGCGTGATCGCGCCGAGGGCGGCTTTTCGAGCAGCGTCATGATCATTTTGGCGGCGCGCCCGCCGATTTCGCGCGACTTCTGGTCGACGCTCGAAAGCGGCACCTGCAGTTTGCTGCTGTAGTGGAAGTTTCCGCAGCCCACGATGGCCATATTTTGTGGAATGCGCAACCCGGCTTCCAAGGCGCGCTCCATGGCGCCCACGGCAATGATGTCGTTGAAGCAAAAGAGCCCGTCGGGACGAGGTTTCAGCGCCAGGATCTCTTCCATGGCGCGACGGCCGCGGGTTTCGCCGTCGGAATCGGAAGCTTCGCCGCAGGCCACCACGTAATTGCTAGCAACCGTCATGCCGTGCCGCGCCAGCGCGTTGCGGTACCCCTGGGCGCGACTGTTGCCCACGCTGGTTGCCGGGCCGCGAATGTGCGCAATGCGCTTGCAGCCTTGCGCGATGAGGTGTTCGGTGGCGAGCTCGCCCACTTTCACATCGTCGACGCCGACAAAATTCGAGCGGAAGCCGGGAAAGCTGCGGTCGACGAGAACCAGCGGCACGCCCGCCTCTTTGATGCGACGGAGGGTGTCGGTGTCTTTACGGCACGAGGCCACGACGAAGCAATCAAGATGGTGGGCGAGCATGTGCTCCACCTCGTTCTGCTCCAGCTGCGGATCGCTCTCGGAAGAGGAAACGATGAGGTAATACTCTTTTTCCTGCAGCTTGTTGGAGAGCCCCTTGGCAATTTCTCCGAAGAAGGGATGAATGAGGTCGGGCACGACGAGCCCGATGAGCGAACTGCGGCCCGTGACCAGACTGCGCGCGGTGAGGTTGGGGCGGTAGTTCAGCCGCTTCACGCGTTCCAGAATTTTGGCCTTGGTTTCCTCGGCAATGTCGGGCCGATTGCGCAATGCGCGCGACACCGTGACCACCGAAACTCCGAGCTCGGCTGCTATATCTTTCAGGCGGACGACCATGGAAAGAGTGTAGCTGCCGATGACGCCCGGAATGAAGCCTTTCGTTGGGATAGGCCGCCGGGCCGCGCCTCCCGAACCGCAGCGTGCGGGGGGAAGCGCATCGAGAGCGCGTCGGGCCCATCGCCGGGTCTGCTATATTGGCTCGGCGGCGATTTTGCGCGGTTTTCGTAAACGCTAACGAAAATCCGGTCTGAGTGCAGTTTTCCCGAGGTCTCAGAATCGAGACCTGGGCACCCAGAGAGATGGGGCATAGAAAAGAGTGAAATCGGAGAAGGAGACAGCGATGGAATGGAGCGAGAGCACGAGACGGTCGTTTTTGAAGCAGTTTGGCGCGGCGGGCGCGGCGGCGTTGGCCGTCACCAAGGCGGAGGGTCTGGGAATGGGTGCGCAAGCTCCGGCGGCAATGGGCGCACAAGCCGGCCCTATGCAGAGCGCGCCGACGGCTACTGACCAGAAGCAGATTGCGACGCGCGAGGCGCGGATGGCGTGGTGGCACGAGGCCAAGTTCGGCATGTTCATCCACTGGGGGCTTTACAGCATCATCGGCCAGCACGAGTGGGTGAAGGAGCACGAGGGTGTGCCGATTCCCCAGTACGAAATTCTGGCCAAGCATCACCATCCCAAGCCGAACGCGGCGCGCGACTGGGCGCGGCTGGCCAGGCGCGCCGGGCAGAAGTACATGGTGATGACGACCAAGCACCACGAGGGCTTTTGCAACTGGGACACCAAGCTGACTGATTACAACGCGATGAAGCAGGGGCCGGGACGCGACCTGGTGCGGGAGTATGTGGAGGCGGCGCGCGCCGAGGGATTGCGCGTGGGCTTTTACTACTCGCTGATGGATTGGCACCATCCCGACGGCTCCATTTGCAAGACCGACGAGGCGGCGCGGCGGCGCTTTGTGGATTACACGCATGGCCTAATCCGCGAGCTGCTGACCAACTACGGCAAGATCGACATTCTTTGGTACGACGTTTCGTGGCCGCTGACCGCAGCGCAGTGGGAGTCGGAGCGGATGAACGAGATGGTGTTCGAGCTGCAGCCCGACATTATTGTGAACAACCGCAATGGCCTGGAGGGTGACTTTGCCACGCCGGAGCAGCGCATCCAGGCTTCGGAAGCCGGCCGTGCATGGGAGTCGTGCATGACGTTGAACGACAGCTGGGGATTCAATCGCGCCGACGATCAGTGGAAGACGCCGAAGACGATTGTGGACAATCTCATTACGTGCGCGCGGGGCGGTGGGAATTATCTGCTGAACATTGGACCCGAGCCCGATGGCTC
>Ga0224555_1003793_pt1 | contig 14802 bp, 15 predicted proteins | sample 714S23034metaG_FD_180687 | JGI IMG/M metagenome (GOLD analysis project Ga0224555, IMG submission 180687) | Peat soil microbial communities from Stordalen Mire, Sweden - 717 S2 30-34 | ecosystem: Environmental > Terrestrial > Soil > Wetlands > Peat | place: Sweden: Norrbotten County, Stordalen...
CAACGCCTGATTCAGATCGTCGGACCGAAAACACTTTCCCATAGCCGCATCTTAAGCCGAAGTACCCTCTGGAAAAACTATGATGTTTGGTGCCCCTGGAGAATCTATTCCCGACAGACTCCTAGTCGTGGTTGCGACCGTCGCCGCTTACCCGCAAGCCTCGCCCGACGAAACGGCTGTTCGCAGCATCATTCATGAAGAGATCGCTGCCTGGAATTCGGGGGATGCCGTTGCCTTCTCGCGTCATTTTGCTGCCGACGGCACGTTCACTAACATCCGTGGGCAATTTTTCACTGGGCGCGAGGCTTTCACGGAGAGGCATGACTTCATCTTTAAGGGAATTTACCGCGGAACCACCATGAAGCAGGACGTTGTTTCCCTGAAGTTTGTCCGGCCTGATGTCGCCATCGTGGAAACGCTCACGGCGGTGATTGGGATTCAAAAGCCGTCTCCCGGAATGAGTACGGATGACAAGGGTCGCCTCCGCTCCCGCTTGTTACAGATCATGGTGAAGGATGGGGGCGAATGGAAGATAGTCACTTACCACAACACGGACGTGAGGCCGGATGTGCCGGTACCCGATCCCCAATAGAGAAGCACGAGCTCGTCCTCTGCTGACACTAGAACCAGTCTCATGAATCCGGGAGCAGGATTTCAGGTCGCGAGAGCTAAACCTGTTTCCTCGCAACCAACCAGAAAATCCCGCCAGACATTTTGAAGCGGCAGGAACTCGCGCTCGTAGGTGAGGCGGAAACGCACATCACATTGCCTTACGGTGGACCAGGCATTTCGTTCGACGGTGTAGACGCTAACCTCGTTCATAGATTCCTTCCACGACAACCATGCTATCAACGGCGAATGCCGCAGTCTGGTCAAGAATGCTCGCTTCTCCGAATGTCTCGGTTTTGGTCTTCAGTGACGCCAACGAAAGTCAAAGGACGCGCAAGGATGGGGCCGGTGTAGCGATATGGGTGGTGTCCTGACGCTGCGTTGCCAGGGTTCAGTGCGGGTTTGCTTCAATCTTTTGCCATCAATCGTCGGTCGCGATGCGGTTCAGTGCGCGGTTGGCCGGTACTAAGCTCGCACTTCTCCCCCGGAGCGGCACCACAAGTCGGACAACGGATAGCGAGTATCTGTTTTGGGCTGACTTCTTTCTTCATGGCGCAAAGAGAATGCCACGGAACCGGTGCACCTGACTGGCCAATATTGAACAGTTATCGCAATAAAATGTTGCCGCGCTGCGGGGAGATAGTGGACGGGTCCGGCCAAGTGAGCGTCTCCACAAACTGCGCGGCATCGCGACCCTCAAGCGCCGAATCTTTCGGCGGCGCGAGCTTTTGCTTTGGCGGCCTCTTCTTCCCGATTCTTCGGTGGCGCGCTGGTGTCGAGCGAGCGGAGAAGACTCGCCGAGATGGCGGCGATTTCATCGATGGCCGCCAGAAACGCGGCTTCGTTGACCTTCGACGGTTTGTTAAAGCCGGTGATTTTCCGGACGAACTGGAGCGAAGCGGCTCGAACCTCCTCGTCAGTGACGGGCGGATCGAAATTGAAGAGGGCTTTGATATTCCGGCACATGCAGCGCGACCTCCCAGGATGAGCTGCGCAAACTCTTCGATATTTTCTCATGAGGCATCGAGGGTGTGCCCGTCCAAGCTCTGCCCTGCGCGTTCTTCCGCTCTCCAGTTGACGCTATTTATGTACCATGGTACATTGGTACCATGATCAATGAATCGCAACTCCTCATCGAACGCGTCCAGACCGGCGTCCGCATGGAAAAACGCCTCCTCAAAGTTCTCAAGGCGCTCGCCGAATACCATGACCTGTCCCTGGGAGACCTGCTCGAAGGCATCGTGCTCCACGCCTTCGACGGCAAGACTCCATTCAGCGCCGCAAATCTCAAGCGCATTCACGACCTGAAAAAGTTCTACGGCCTCGATCTCGACTCCAGCGCCAGCCATCGCCTCAAAGAAATCAAGCGGCGCTCGGAGAACAAGACTGCCGCGGAGAAGAAAACCTCGGAAAAGAAAACCTCGGAGAAGAAAAAATGACAGAAAGAATGACCCACGACCGTTTGCCTGTGGCATTGCGCATCCTGCAGTGAGTGCCGGGTCAGGGCCTGTGATTTGTTTCGTATTCTGATACCCGAGACCCGGCACCTCACACTTCATTCGTCACACCGGCATGTTCATCCGTCCTTGAAGCCGAGCCACTTCGGCGTTAGTATTCGATTTTGCCTTTATCTCGATTCGTCGAGGGCTCATGCCGCAAAATTACGTTCCCATCTTTCTCTTTCTCGCCGTCGTCGGCATCCTTATTCCCGTCACGCTGGTGATCTGCATGATCATCCGCACGCAAAGTCCCAACCGCGTCAAGCTGATGCCCTATGAGTGCGGCATCGATCCTTACGACAGCGCGCGCGGACGCTACACCATCCGCTTTTACATCATCGCCATCTTGTTCGTGATCTTCGACGTGGAAACGATTTTCCTGTTTCCCTGGGCGGTGAAGTTCAAGGCCCTCGGCATGTTCGGGCTGATCGAGATGCTGGTCTTTCTGGGCATCCTGATCGTCGGTTACGTGTGGATCTGGAAGAAGGGCGCGCTCGAATGGGTGTAACTTCATCCGGTCAAAATCCCAATCCGGCTGCTTCCGATGAGACCTTCAGCGCCAGCCGCTGGACCAGGGGGAACCTGTGGTTTCCGACGCGCATCGTGGTCAACCCGCTGCGCGTGAGCCGCGTGAAGAAGCGTCTGTTCGGCAGCAACGAGGAGAGCATTTCGATTTCCCAGGTTGCTTCGGTGAAGATTTCGACAGGGATCCTTTGGTCGGACATTCTGATTGAGTCGACCGGAGGCACCGATCCGATCACCAGTCACGGCCACCGCAAGGCCGACGCGTTGCGCATTCGCGACCTGGTCGAAAGCTTTCAGGTGGCACGGCACTAGCGGTGCAAGCCGCGTCTCTACGCGAGACCAGAGCGCACCGGTCAAAGTGATCACGCTCATTGTGACGACGGTCATTGACGGTGACGCAACCAGATGTTAGAAGTGAAAGTTTCCTAATACTTGTGCGGCTTTTGTAACGACAGACCCTACGATGGCCGAGGAAGTCAAAACGCCCGCTCCACCACCGCCGCCGGAAGATGAGAAGAAGCCGACGGCGGAAAAACCCGCAGCAGCGGCGTCCGCCGAGCCCGCGAAACCCGCCGAGCCCGCGAAACCTGCCGAGCCTGCGAAGCCCGCCGCGCCTGCGAAGCCCGCCGCGCCTGCGAAGCCTGCTGCTCCGGCCAAACCCGCTGGTCCCGTGCCGGTGCCGTGGACCTCGCCGATGGTTGAAAAATACAAGAGCCAGTACGGCTCGGGCCTCGACGCGCTGACTTATCTTGGACAGAACTACCTTGCCGTTGACCGCTCGCTGATCCCCGACATCCTGCGCCTGCTGCGCGACGAAGAACAGTTTGACTACTGCGTCGATGTCACCGCGGTGCATTATCCGAAGCGCGAAAGGCAATTCGACGTGGTGTGGATCCTCTATTCTTTTCCGCGCAACCAGCGTGTGCGCGTGAAGACGCAAATTGCCGACGGCGCTTCGATCCCGTCCAGCGTCTCGATTTGGCCGACCGCCAATTGGCTGGAGCGCGAAGTCTACGATATGTTTGGCATCCAGTTCGACGGACATCCCGACCTGAAGCGCATCCTGCTGCCCGACGGCTGGAAAGGCTACCCGCTGCGCAAGGATTACGGCATTCTGCAGCAAGACAAGGAATGGGTGCAGATCAATCTGGGAATCGAGAGCGGACAATGAGCGAGCGCACGGACGACCAGACGAACGACGCCTCGAACCGCGCGCTTTCCAGTGCTGATCGGTCCTATCTCGATCTCGACACTTCCGACAAGACCTATCTCGATTCGAACGAACTCGTCATCAACATGGGGCCGCAACATCCGGCCACGCACGGTGTGTTGCGCGTCATCCTCAAGCTCGACGGCGAAAGAGTTCTCGGCACCGAGTGCGTCATCGGATACCTGCACCGCGGCGTGGAAAAAATCGCCGAGAACCGCACCTACACCATGTTCAATCCCTACGTCGACCGGATGGACTATTGCGCCGCCGTGTCGAATGGGCTCGGCTACTGCGAAGCGGTCGAAAAGTTGCTGAATGTGGAGGCGCCGCCGCGCGCCAAATATATTCGCGTGATCCTGACCGAACTGCAACGCATCGCCAGCCACCAGCTTTGGCTGGGCACGCACGCGCTCGATATCGGAGCGATGACCCCGCTGTTCTATACATTCCGGGATCGCGAGGAGATCCTGAAGATTTTCGAAAAGTATTGCGGCGCGCGACTGACCACGCATGCCTTTCGCATCGGCGGTTGCCAGTATGAAACGTATGCCGGCTTCGAAAAAGATGTAAAGAATTTCCTGGCTTTCTTCGCGCCGAAGATCGACGAATACGAAACGCTGCTCACCACGAACCGCATCTGGCTCGAGCGCACGAGAAACGTCGGAGTGATTTCCGCCGCAGACGCCATTGCGCTCGGCGTAACCGGGCCAGTGTTGCGCGCCAGCGGCGTGCAGTGGGATCTGCGCAAAGCCCAGCCCTACGCGGCCTACTCCGAATTTGATTTCGAAATTCCGGTCGGCACCAACGGCGATACGTACGACCGGTACCTGGTCCGCATGGAAGAAATGCGCCAGTCGATGCGCATCGTCGAGCAAGCCGTCAACGCGATCCCCGAAGGCCCGATCATGGGCAAAGTGCCCAAGGTGATCAAGCCGCCGGTGGGCGAAATCTATCATTCGATCGAAGCGCCGAAGGGAGAGCTCGGATACTTCATCGTCAGCGACGGTTCGACACAGCCCTACCGCCTGCGCGTGCGTCCGCCATCGTTCGTCAATTTGCAGGCGCTCGACATCATGGTGCGCGGCTTGCTTGTCGCCGACGTGGTCGCTGTCATCGGCACGATTGACATCGTGCTCGGCGAGGTGGACCGCTGATGCCGAATTTCATCATGTCGTATCTCGGGAGCAAGGTGACGCCTGGCGAAGCGGGAAACCAGTTCTGGGCGCTGATTTACGTGCTCATCATTTTTGCGGGAGTGGCGGTGGCCGTGCTGGCCATGAACTGGATCGAGCGCAAAGCGCTGGCGCACTTCCAGATTCGCCTCGGCCCCATGCGCGTGGGCCCGCACGGATTGCTGCAGCCCATTGCCGACGCGGTCAAGCTGATGCTCAAAGAAGACATCATCCCCGCCGAAGCCGACCAGTTCGTTTTCTGGATTGCACCGCTGATCGGACTGCTGGCGGCGTTCACCGTTTATACCGTGATTCCGTTTGGCCCTTCGCAGGCGGTGAGCGACATGAACATCGGCATCCTGTTTATGCTCGGCGTCTCGTCGCTCGGCGTGCTCGGCATCGTGGTCTCTGGATGGGCTTCGAACTCGCACTATCCGCTGATCGGCGCGCTGCGGTCGAGCGCGCAGATGGTGTCCTATGAAGTCGCCATGGGACTGGCCGTCGTCTCGGCGATCCTGATGACCAGCCTGAACGCGACCGGCACCGGCACGCTGAGCATGATCGGAATCGTCCAGGCACAGCAGCAGCAGGGCGTCTGGTTCATCTTTAAATTCTTTCCGCTCGGCTTCCTCGCGTTTGTGATTTTCGCCATCGCCATGATCGCCGAGACCAACCGCGCACCCTTTGACATGGCCGAAGCAGAATCCGAACTGACCGCCGGATATCACACCGAGTACAGCGGGCTGCGCTGGTCGCTGTTCATGCTTGCAGAATATGCGGCCATGATCGCCGTCTCTTCGATCGCGGTCACGCTTTGGCTTGGCGGATGGATGCGTCCGTTCCCGAACCTGCTGCACGCGCCCGCGTGGGACTTTATCTTCTCGCTCTTTCCCGGGCTGACGTTTCTTGGCCTGGCAGCGATTACCTTTGTCGGTGTGGCGCGCATGCCGTCGCAATCGTTCTTCAAGATTCAGCGGATCGGACTCGCCGTTTTTGCGGCGGTGCTCGGCTTTATCGCGCTGCTGCTGCTGGTGATCGCGGTGGCAGGCCGTTCCGCGGACACGAGCGTGGCGGCCCGGTTCCGCGAAGGCATCGATTACGTATATTGGTTTGTGCTCAAAGTCGCCGTCTTTATGTATCTGTTTATCTGGTATCGCGCGACCTGGCCGCGCTACCGCTTCGACCAGTTGATGAAGATCGGATGGAAAGTGATGCTGCCGATCTCGCTCGGCGTGCTGATCGTGACTGCCATTGTGGGGGTGATTTTTTCATGAACCCCGCAATGAACTCGGCGTTTAACGCAGGCATGGCCCCGGTCGCGACGCCGTGGTTCTTTTATGTGCTGGCGGGACTGGCCGTCGCCAGCGGCGTGGCCGTCATTACGCGGCGGAACGCCGTGCACGCAGCGCTGGCGCTGATCGTGACCCTGCTCTCGGTGGCGGGCCTCTACTTAATGTTGTATGCCCCGTTCGTCGCCGGCGTGCAGATCATCGTCTACGCGGGCGGAATCATGGTGCTGTTCCTGTTCGTGATCATGCTGGTGAATATCGAACGCTCGTCCAAAGAACGGCGATTCAACCGCATTTGGCCCGTCGGATTGGTGGCGGCCTGCGCGCTGATGGCGTTGTTCGTATCGGCGATCGTGAAGGGCAAGGCCCTGTTTCCGGATCGCGGAATGCCGCTGCCCGAGTCATCGAATACGCAGCAGATCGCCACCCTGCTCTACGGCGAAGCGGGCAGGATGGGTCAATATACGTTCGCCTTCGAGATCGCCTCATTGCTCTTGCTGGTGGCGATACTGGGGGCGGTAATTATGACGAAGAAAAAGATTTGAAACCAGCTGCTGGCTTCTAGCTACTAGCTAGTAGCCAGCAGCTAGAAGCTGAACTATGGTTGAAATCACTACGCTTCACTATCTCGTGGTTGCGGCGGCACTGTTCGTGCTGGGTGTGATCGGTGTGCTTACACGCCGCAACGTGGTGATTGTGCTGATGTCGATCGAGTTGATTCTGAATGCGGTGAATTTGAACCTGGTGGCGTTCTCGCGCATGTGGGGAAACTTGCATGGGCAGATATTCGCCATCTTTATCGTAGTTGACGCCGCCGCCGAAGCCGCTGCCGGCCTCGGTATTTTGATCGCCTTCTTCCGCAATAAGGAGACGGTCAATGTGGACGAGATTGATTTGTTGAAATGGTAGCTATTGGCTTTTAGCTTCGAGCTTCGAGCTTCGAGCTACGGGCTGCGAGCTGCGAGCTAGGAGCTAACCGCCAACAGCGAACGACGAATAGCGAACGACTAACGACCGACGACTAACGACATGTTCTTTCTCGACCACATCTACCTGATTCCGCTCTTCCCGGCCTTCGGGGCCGCGATGATGTTCTTTTTCGGGCGGCGACTGCAGAAGGCCACGGTCAACGCGGTCTGCGTCGGCGTGGTTGTGCTTGCGTTCCTGTTTGCTTGCTTCACGGTCGTCGAGTACACGCACTTCGCGCATGGCACGGGACATCCTTTCGAGAAAATTGTTTATACCTGGCTGGGCAGCGCCGATGGGCATCTTAACTTCGTTAAGCGCGACGGTACGCTCGCCGCATTCAACGCTGACGCCGGTTTCCTGCTTGATCCGCTCTCTTCCATCTGGCTGCTCTTCGTAACCGGCGTTGGTATGCTGATCCACATTTACTCCGTCGGTTACATGGCGCACGAGGGCGGTTATTACCGCTTCTTCGGATACATGAACCTGTTCATGTTTTCGATGCTTACGCTCATCCTGGCGAATAACTACATGCTGCTGTTCGTGGGATGGGAAGGCGTGGGCTTGTGCTCCTATCTGCTGATCGGTTTCTACTTTCATCGTAAGTCGGCCAGCGATGCGGCCAACAAAGCCTTCATTGTGAACCGTATCGGCGATGCCGGATTCATTCTTGGCGCGCTCACGCTCTCCTGGTATCTGGGGTCGTTTCGCTTCATCGACATCAACAAGCTGGCGCACAGTGGAACGTTTGCGATCGGCGATCCCATTTTGACAGCCGCCGCGCTGCTGCTTTTTGTCGGAGCCTGCGGTAAGTCGGCGCAGATTCCTCTTTATATCTGGCTGCCCGATGCGATGGAAGGACCGACGCCAGTTTCAGCCCTGATCCACGCCGCGACCATGGTGACTGCGGGCGTGTACATGGTCGCGCGCTCGAATGCTGTCTTCGTGTTGGCGCCGACCGCGATGAAAACCGTGGCCATCATCGGCGCACTTACTGCCGTGTTCGCCGCGTCCGTCGGACTGGTGCAGAACGACATCAAACGCGTGCTGGCTTACTCCACTGTCTCGCAACTGGGATACATGTTCCTCGCGCTAGGCGTCGGCGCGTTTGCGGCGGGCGTTTTCCACGTGTTCACGCACGCGTTCTTCAAGGCGCTGCTCTTCCTCGGTTCGGGTTCGGTGATTCACGCCATGAGCGGCGAGCAGGACATGCGCAACATGGGTGACCTGCGCGGGCGCATTCCGACCACGTACAAAACGATGCTGATCGCGACGCTGGCGATCATGGGCATCCCACCCCTGGCAGGTTTCTTTTCAAAAGACGAAATCCTCTGGCAGGCATACCGTTCCGCCTACGGCAGCTTTCCGTATCTCTGGCTGATCGGCTTTGGCACCGCGCTGATGACCGCGTTCTACATGGCCCGGCTCATCTTCCTGACTTTCTACGGGCAGCCGCGGATGAGTCATGAAGTCGAGCACCACATTCACGAATCGCCCAAGTCCATGACAGGCCCGCTGGTTGTGTTGGCGATCTGCTCGGTCTGCGCTGGCTGGCTGGGCGTGCCGGCGAGTTTAGGCGGGACCAACGCCTTCGGAAAATTTCTGGAGCCGGTATTTGCGCAAGAGGCTTCCGTCGCTCCGGTTGAGCCGCAGGAGCCCGCTGGTGAAGAACATCGCGGACTGGAGTGGACGCTGATGTTGCTCTCCGTCGGGGCTGCGGTGGTGGGTGGAGGATGGGCGCACCACTACTATGCAAAGGCCGGCAAAGATTACCCCGAGCCCATTGCCGTCGATGCTCCGCCGCTCTATACCCTGCTCTATAACAAGTATTTTGTCGACGAGGGCTACGACTACGTTTTTACTGGACGCCGCAAGATCGGCGACATCCGCCTGGGCGCCATGGGCGCGGGCGAAGCGTCGTCGTGGTTCGATGCCAAGGTAATCGATGGAGCGGTCAATGATGTTGGCTGGGTTACGCGCGCGGTGGCCACGCTTTCGACCTGGTGGGATAAGTGGATCATCGACGGCGTGTGCGTGAACGGCCCGGCCATTCTTGCGCGAATGATTTCTTATCCGGCGCGCCTGTTCGAATGGGGATTGGTGCAGTGGTACGCGCTGGTCATGGTCGCGGGCTTGCTTGGATTTGGCGTGTATTACGTGTGGAAGTGAACGGCTTCTAGCTACTAGCTGCTGGCTTCTGGCAAGCAGAGCCAGTTCGAAGCGCAAGCCAGTAGCGCCTGCTAGCAGCTAGTAGCCAGAAGCTAGAAGCGATTCATTATGCAGAATCACATACTTTCGATCATTCTCTTCACGCCGCTGGTGGGCGCGCTGGTTCTCTTGTTCGTTCCCAAGGAGAACAAAGGCGCGATTCGCTGGATTGCGAACATCTTTGCGCTCGGCGGGTTCCTGATCTCGCTGCCCCTGGTGCCGATGTTCTGGGCGCTACGCTTCGATACCACGCAGCAGTTCAAGTTCCTCGAAGGCACGGCCAACAACTGGATTCCCTCGATTGGCGCGGGTTACAACCTGGGCATTGACGGCATCTCTTTTCTGCTGATCATGCTGACCACGCTGCTGGGATGGATCTCGATTCTTTCTTCGTGGACCGCCATCGAGATTCGGGTGAAGGAATATTACGTCTGGTTCCTGGTGTTGCAGACGGGAATGCTCGGCGTCTTTATGGCGCTCGATTTTTTCCTCTTCTTCGTTTTCTGGGAAGCGATGCTGGTGCCGATGTATCTGCTGATCGGCATCTGGGGCGGCCCGCGAAAACTTTATGCGGCCATCAAGTTCTTTCTATATACGCTGCTGGGCTCGGTGCTGATGCTGCTGGGCATTCTGTATCTATACTTCGATCACCACAAACTTACTGGCGTGTTTACCTTCAGCATCCCAGAACTCTATAAGACCGCGCCGCTGATCGCATTTCCTATCGCCATCTGGCTCTTTGTTGCTTTCTTTATTGGATTTGCCATCAAAGTTCCGATGTTTCCGTTTCACACCTGGCTGCCGGATGCGCACGTGGAAGCGCCCACCGCCGGCTCCGTCATTCTGGCGGGCGTTTTGCTGAAAATGGGAACGTATGGATTCGTGCGTTTCTCGCTGCCCTTCTTTCCCGCGGTCGTGTCGCATCCCAGAGTGCAAAACTGGGTGATCGGATTGTCGCTGGTTGGCATCATCTATGGCGCGCTGGTTTCGCTGATGCAGAAGGACATGAAAAAACTGGTGGCGTATTCGTCCGTCAGCCACCTGGGCTTCTGCACGCTGGGAATCTTCGTGCTGAACTCGGCGGGCCTGACGGGCTCAGTGCTGCAGCAGATCAATCACGGCATCTCGACCGGAGCGCTGTTCTTGATCGTCGGCATTTTGTATGAACGGCGACATACGCGCGAGATCGTGGAGTATGGCGGCATCTCGAACGTTATGCCGCTCTACGCGACGATCACCATGATCATGTTCCTCTCTTCGATGGGATTGCCGCTGCTGAATGGATTTGTCGGCGAGTTCACGATTCTGCAGGGAGCATTCACCGCCAACTGGAAGTGGGCGGCGTGGGCGGCGCCGGGCATGCTTCTGGCCGCGGCTTATTTGCTCTGGCTCTATCAGCGCGTCTTCTTCGGGACGGTGACGAATCCGAAGAACGAAAAGCTGCACGATCTTACGCCGCGCGAAATTCTTACGTTTGTGCCGCTGATCATCATGGCGCTGTGGATCGGGGTTTATCCGAAGCCGTTTTTCCAGATCCTCGAACAACCAGTCAATCAGCTAGTGCAGACGATTCATGATAAGTCCAATGCGAATGCCCCGGTGAACGCACAGGTTGCGCCCGTGCCAGCTCCACAGGCGCTCGCCGTCGTTGGACCTAAACTTGTTGCACCAAGAGTCGTCCGACCGAAAGCCGCCGGAACGACCTCCGCCGGAACGAAAGCGAGTAACTAAGTGCGAGGCTTCTCACCAACTGAATACCGGTTGATGTTGCCGATGGTGGAACTTACCATTTTTGCGCTCGGCATTCTGCTGATCGACCTGATGGTTCCGCGGGGATGGAAGTGGATCAACGCGGTGGGCGCTTTTGTCGGCGTGGTGTTTGCGGCTGCGTGCGTATGGCAAATTCAGTCGAAGCTGCCGAGGGGCGCGACCGGGTTCTATAACTCGCTATTAGTCGATCGCTTTGCCATCTATTTCTGGTATCTGTTTCTGGCGGGAGCGGCCATCGCCATCCTGGGGTCGGTCCACTATCTCGACATAGAAGATGAACACCACGGCGAGTATTATGCGCTGCTGCTGCTTTCCGTGGTGGGCATGATGTGCATGGCGGCGGGAATCGACATCGTGCTGATCTTCATCGGGCTCGAGCTGATGGCGATCTCCACTTACGTGCTGGTTGGTTTCTTGCGCCGCGACCGGCGCTCGAACGAAGCGGCCTTGAAGTATCTGCTGCTCGGCGCATTTTCGTCGGGCATCTTTGCCTACGGCCTCTCGCTGTTCTACGGAATTTCAGGCAGCACTAATCTCGCGATCATTGCGCGCGCCGTCTCGGCGCAGAGCCCGCACAATCCCGTGGTGGTGATCGCGCTGCTGGCCACCATGACCGGATTGCTGTTCAAGATCGCCGCCGTTCCATTTCATCAGTGGGCGCCGGACGCGTACGAAGGCGCGCCCACCAGCATTACCGGCTTCATGTCGGTGGCGGTGAAAGCGGCGGCTTGGGCGATGTTGCTGCGCATTCTGCTATTTGGGTTGTTTCCGCTCCGCTCCGTTTACACGCCTGTGATTGTGGTCGTCGCCATCGCTACGATGACCGGCGCCAACTTCGCCGCGCTTACCCAGACGAACACCAAACGGCTGCTCGCTTACTCCTCGATTGCGCACGTCGGCTACATGCTGCTGGCGTTTGTGGCCATGGGAACTTCGCAGCCCGGCAGCCCTGGCTTTCAGGACGGCTTTAAGGGAATCCTGATCTACTTACTCGTCTATACGTTCATGAATCTGGGTGCGTTCGCGGTGATCACGTCGTTGCGGCAGCGCAACGTGATTGGCGACGAACTCGACGATATGGCCGGGCTCTACCAGCGCGCGCCGGTCGAAGCCGTGCTGATGCTGTTGTTTCTGCTTTCACTTGCCGGCATTCCGCCCGCCGCCGGCTTTCTGGGCAAGTACTACATCTTCCTGAGCCTGATCGAAAGCGGACATTACGGACTGGCCTCGCTCGGCGTGTTCTACTCGCTGTTCGGACTTTATTACTATCTCAAGATTGTGAATGCCATGTTGATGCGCGCGCCGATGGAGACTGCACGACTTCCCGTCAGCCTCGGAATGCGTTGCGCGGTGGGCGTGACGGCGCTCGCGACCATCGTAATCGGGGTTTATCCCGAGCCTTTTATTCGCGGCGTGAACTGGTCGCTCGGGATTGCGCAGTCTCCGCATGTGGCGGCGATTTTGAAGTGAGGGGACCAGCCGCGAGCTACGAGCAGACAACAGCCGCGTGCCTGGTAAGTGTGCCGTTTTCCAGCATTGTTCCTGGCCCGTCGCCCGGACGGACTCGGCTCAGGTTGCTCGTGGCTCGAAGCCTGTAGATCGGGGCTGATTTACAATTCCTTCACATGCCTAAGCGCCCCAATCCCTCGGAGAACAAAGATCCTCTGGTTTCGCTCGCTCGCTATTCCGAGATTGGGTTCATTATTCCGGCGGCGATCCTGCTGGGGTTCTTTTTAGGCAAGCTGGCCGATTACTGGCTGCACACTCGGTGGTTCTATCTGGTGGGGCTATTGTTTGGCGCGGTGGTTGGATTTTGGCAGATGATCCGCATGGCCGTGGGCGCTTCCAAAGATAAAGATGAATGAGAGTGAGCATCTCGACCGGCCCGCTGGAACACCGTCGGCGGAGACTCCCGATCAACGCACAATCGATGAATTCTCAGTCGATGAGCTCTCAATCTATGAGCGCATCATTCCTCGCGTGCTGCGCAACATGCTGGTGGTAAGCGTTCTGCTGCTCGGGCCGGTGTTCTGGTTTTACGGTTGGGCGGGATCGATTGGGTTTGCCTTCGGGGCCGCGGTTTCCTACGTCAATTTTCGCTCGCTGACGCGCGGCGTCGAAGGCCTTGCCGATCGCATCGTCAACCGAAGCAGCCGGGAAAAAGGCGGCCGGATTGTGCTGCGTTTCGTGGTGCGCTACGGGTTGGTGGGCGCCGCTGCCTATGCTATATTCAAGAGTTCTTCGTTGGCTTTTCGCGGCTTTTTGTGGGGCCTGTGCGTGCCGGTGGCGGCCCTGATGGTCGAGGCGGCGTGGGAAGGGTACACGGCTTTCCGGCGGGCATCGTAACCACGCACGGCGGTCGGAATTTTTGCGGTAAAGACATGTCATCCCGGGCGAAGGGCTACGAGCTGCGAGCCCCGAGCCAGGAGCATGCAGGTCAACGGAAGGTCGCTCGAAGCTCGCCGCTACTCTGAAATTTGTAAAGTCTGAAAAAAGTCTGACAATGGAACAATTGGTTTTTACCGCATTACTGAATCGTTTGTTTGGCGCGCCGGTGCTGGCGTTGCTCCTGAAGCTGCACATTCATCCAAAATATCCGGCGACTCCGATCACGAATGCGGTTGCCATGGAAATTCTGGTGGTGCTGCTGCTGACGATCTTTTTCATCGTGGTGCGCACCCGGCTTTCGGTCGAGCGACCGGGTGGGTTGCAACACACGGTGGAAGTAATCCACGGATTTATCGGCGACATGGCCGATGAGGTGATCGGGCATCATTCCAAGAAGTACGTGCCCTACCTGGTCACGCTCGGCATGTTCATCCTGAGCTGCAATCTGATCGGTCTGGTGCCCGGACTGGAATCACCGACCGCAGTGCCGGTTGTGCCGCTCGGATGCGCGCTGCTGACCTGGTTCTACTACCACTTTCAGGGTTTGCGGACGAACGGGCCCGTCGGCTACTTGAAACACTTCATCGGGCCGCAAGAGGGCATGCCGATGGCTGCCCGGGTGTTGCTGCCGATCCTATTGTTCCCGATTGAGTTGTTCAGTCATGCGGCCCGCGTCCTCTCGCTGACCGTCCGTCTTTTTGCCAACATGTTTGCCGGCGAAATGGTCACGCTGGTTTTCTTTTCGCTCATACCGCTGGTAGTCCCGGTCGTGTTCGACGGACTGCACATCTTCGTGTCGCTGATTCAGACTTATATTTTCGTGCTGCTCTCCTGCGTTTATCTGGGAGAGGCGACCGGGCAGGAACACTAGAGAATCAGTACCCAGTAACCAGTACCCAGTTGCCAGTAAGGCGGTTTTTTCTGGGTACCGGGTACTGGTTACTGACAACTGCTTTTCAGCAGGAACACTAGAGGATCAGTACCCAGTAACCAGTACCCAGTTGCCAGTGAGGCGGTTTTTTCTGGGTACCGGGTACTGGTTACTGACAACTGCCGTTCAGCAGGAACACTAGCCTGCTTAATTCACCAGGCCTGAGATTTGTGTGCGAGAGATGGGATCAAGGGCGTCGAGGAACAAGAGCAAGCAGGCGGAGAGGTTTGTCAGG
>Ga0224555_1003794_pt1 | contig 14801 bp, 13 predicted proteins | sample 714S23034metaG_FD_180687 | JGI IMG/M metagenome (GOLD analysis project Ga0224555, IMG submission 180687) | Peat soil microbial communities from Stordalen Mire, Sweden - 717 S2 30-34 | ecosystem: Environmental > Terrestrial > Soil > Wetlands > Peat | place: Sweden: Norrbotten County, Stordalen...
GCCTCGCGATCCCATTCCAACCTCTCACTGGCAAGGCTCGCAAATTCGCGCTGGCCCTCATGTCGAGCCTCGATTTCCACTTGGCTGGGTTGCAGGGCTTGAATCGCCGCTTCCAGGCGGGCGACCTCGGCTTTGTATGGATCGATGCGGGCACGCACGGTGGCAAGTTGCGCAATCGCCAGGTCAAGTCCTTCTTGAAACTTAATGTCGCCGAACGTCGCAACGCGTGATGTCATCCGCGCTACTGAGCCTGCGAGTTCAGAAACTTTCTCCCCCGTAGACGCCACCGCCGCTTGCGCCCTTTGCAGGTCGGCCCGCAACTTCTTTTCCGCAAGCATCGAATGCTGGCTTCGCGGACTGCCGGTAGGTGTGGCTTTTTCAAGGATGGTTCGATGATTCATTGTCGCCCCCCACTGCTTCTGCCGCTTTCGACTCGCACCGTGCGACCCATCAGATAGGAATTAATGTCCCCCACGGCGTACCGAATCCGACCGCCTATTCTGAGAAAATTCGGCCCGCTACGGTGCGTTGACACGCGCCACCACCGTAAGGTAGCTGGCCTGATCGCAAGAAGCTGCGCCGCCTCCTCGGTGGTCAGAAGGCGAGGTCCCCGGATGAACCCGACCGTAGTTCGAACGCGCGGCAAGTCGCGTTTCCCCTTCATTTGGCTGTGCTCCTTCAGAACCGACCGCGAAGCGCCATTCACAAACTCAGGACCGAATTTGCCCCGCGTTTCCCATAGGAGCGTTCGCGGTTTCGGTAGCGCCAATGAAGCACCTTCATGTAACGTTACGTAGCTTGTTCCTGCCTTCTGGCGCTCCCTTTGGCCTTTCCTGAAACTCACCGGGAGAAGAGATTGCCGTTTGACCGGCCAACGCCGATTACTATCGCGTCTGCGGTGCTCCGCACTGAAGTAAACCTGATTGCTTCGCTTCGGCTCGAATTCTTTCCCGCATGGGCACGCGCATAGCACTAGTAGAGTCCTCGCGCTTGCGACCTCCAGTCCCCCAACGATCCACTGCTGAAACGTGCAACAAACTTTCCCAAGATTCGGCAGCTTGAAAATCCGGCCCAATCGCGCAGATCCTGCACCCTCGAACCAGACAGTTGGAGGTGGCCTATCGTTAGGTTTGAGCGCTCGCGATGCTTATGACGCATAACAATAGGCACTGCCCAATTCCTTGGTGGTTCATCTGGCGGACCAAGTACGATGCTATAGTGGTCACCCAACGCGCCGCTGGGGAGTAACCCGACCCGGCCCAAGGCCAAATCACCAGCCCGGTGACCCTCCACCGCATCTGTAAGCCGCACAAGCAACTCTTCCCCAATAAGGCCCTCGGGATCTTTCACCAGAGCCTCAGACGCGTCGAAAACGATAAGATCTCCTGGCGCGATCCCGTGTCCCGCAGGCCCAAAGATGGAGGGTGCCTTCACCTCGATGTAATACGTTGACGCCTTGTGAGTGACAAGAAAAGCTGGCACCGGGATCAGTCGCAAAGGTTGCTGGGCAACAGGTACGTCCTCAGGGAACGGAGGAACAAGGGTAACCTTCCCTTCATCCTCCATCTGTTTCTGATCTCCCATCCGGTCCTTTAATTTGTTTTCGGCGGTCGCAAGGATCGCATCCATTTTCACTTCTCCCCTCTTAAGCAGCACGTCGGCAACGGAGATAATGGCGTCCGGTTGGAGGCCAGCTTGTTCTAAGAACAAAACGCAATCATCGGAGCTACCAGCGAGGGCAGCGGCATTTGTAAGGCGGAAATACATCTCAGAGGAGGGAAGGTCACGACCCGCTTCCCAAGATGAGACCATAGGCTGTGTCACCTCAAGCCGTTTCGCGAACTCAGCCTGCGTCTGTTCCCCGCGCACCGCCTTAATTCGCCTTGCAACCTCCGCGTTTCTTTCCATCTCCACCTTTTTCACTTTTTCCTTGACATTCATTATCTTCATTCCTTATACTCTGGCATAAGTGTTATGTATATACCGAAGATGAAAGAAAAAATCGGTACAACGTCAGCCCCCGATGAGGCTCTTAGGAGCCTCATCACTCGGATTATTAAGGAGTCCGGTAAGAGCCGGACAGACATCGCAGAAAAGCTGAGTGTACACGTTGGGCAGCCAATTTCAAAGCCAATGCTGGACGATTGGACGGCTGAATCGAAGAAGCGGGCGAGGTTCCCCGCGTGTTTCGTCCAGGCGTTCTCCGAGGTCACCGAGGATGACCAATTACAACGGCATCTGCTCAGCGAACGGCTTCTCGATCTCCTTGCAATTGGCGAGAGCGTCGCTGAGGCAGCGGGATCGCTGAAACGAGCACAGGACGCAGTAGCAAGTATTGTGGAGCAAGGACGCGGTAAGAAGGCGGAACATAAACAAGCCCCGAAGGCGTAACAATGGACGCTATTCGACAACCCGGATCGAAAGAAGCGCCGCAAACGCCCTGGCTCACAGTCGCGCAGGTAGTGTTTTTCGAGGGCATCTCGCGCATGGAAGTCTATCGCCGGATGCAGCCTGGAGATTGTCACTACCTCATTTCGAGGGACCGGCGAGAAGTGGACGGCCAACCGGGAAGGCTCATTAATCCGCTTTCTATGACCTTCGCCGGGCGGGAATGCTGGCGGAAAAAGCTCCTGGAAACCGCCGAAAGCCCTAAAGCTGGAACCGGGGCAGGGCAGCTTAACCTTCTCCCACGGACGGAAGTTGACGATCAAATTGACGCCCTAAAACTGCCCCAGTCGGAATGCGAGGTAATTCTGCGCCGCTACCGCATCGTAGACGTGTGCCTAAACTGCAATTGGAAAGCTCAGGGCTACAGCTCGAAAAAGGACTTCCTGAAGGCACTGGCGACGCGTAATAAGACTTCCGTTCGCTCGATTCATCGCTGGACATGGGAATACAAGCAAAATGGAAAATTAGAGGATTTGGCCAAAGAGATTCCCGGCCCCTTGCGCGGAACCGGCGCCATTCTCGATTTGGACATGCGTGCGCACCTGCAAGGCCGTTATGTAATTGAGAACTTCACGCCAAGTCAATGTTATCGCTCTCTGATTAACTACCTTCAGGGAAAGCAGAATTCGCCCGGATGCCGCGTTGACCATCTTTATCCCATTCCCAGCCGCACAACAGTCTGGCGTTTCCTCGATTCTCTCGACCCGGTTAGCAAGGCCGCGCGCGAAGGGCCGGATGCCCTGAAAGCGGCACTTGGACACATCGACCGCACCTATGACGATCTGCGCTCCCTCGACCGTGTTGAATGCGATGAATGGAAATACAATCTGTTCGCCTATGATCCTGACCGCCCCCGCCGAGTCTACCGCTATTGGCTTCTCCTCTTCTTGGACATTCGTTCGATCTATCCGCTGGTCTGGAACATTGTCCGGGGAAGTGACAGTGACACGCGTCATGGGATTTCGGAGGAGGACGAGATTGGACTAACTGAAAAGCTCGTGCGTGAGTATGGCGTGCCCCAAGTGCTGAGCACTGACCGTGGCAGGTTCAGAGGGAACACATGGGGCGGCCAACCTGCGGGAAAGAGCCGGGATGCACAATTCCAGCGCGCGGACGGCATCCTTGACAATTTGGGAATCACCTATAATCGCCCGCGTCAGTCAAACCCGCGTGGCATGCGCCTGCATCCGTTTTTCCTTTATCTTTCTAATCAATGCCAGGGATTGCCCGGTTACATTGGCAGAAATACCGTAGAACGTAAGACCACACGCGGCGATTTCGAGAAAGCTGAACACCTAGAGTGGGTGGCGGGGCACAGGGGTATAAAATCACCCCTGCTTTCGCTGACTGAACTTTCCGCTAAGACCGAGGAATGGATTGAATGGTGGCGGGACCATCCTTCCGAAGGCACAGACATGCGCGGATTATCGCCCCGCGCCGTCTTTGTTCACAACACGCCGCCTGAAGGCTTCCGCCGAATCTCTGATAAGGAACTGGCTTGGCATACGGCAGAGCGTTTTGACGTGCTGATAGGCAAGGGCGGAATCATTCAGCTTCGGGACGGGAAACGCTACCGTGACCCGCAGCTTCTGCTTCTCCAAGGCCAGCGCCGGGAAGTGGCGCGCGCGCGGCACGATCACGAGCAAATATCCGTGTTGCCCGCCGCGAAGGGTGAAGAGACCATCATTGCGAAGCGCCGGGCGCGCGTGGGAGCGAACAATCCTGACGAATTGGCCCGGCAGATGGAGTTGCAGAAGCGCGTCTACAAGGTGGCAGGGGCTACTGTAAAGCCCCTAGAGTACGAGCCCGGCTCCCAGTATGTGGACACCGGCTCTCAGTCTAAGGCCGTTCAAGTAATTCGTCCCGCAGAATACATAGCAGGGAATCACGAGTTGGCCCCCGCGGCGGAGGCATTGCCACCTACGCCGGACCGCGAGATTGGAAGCGTCGAGTACCTTATGGAGCATGACCGCTACAAAAGGCGAGTGAAGACTTTGGACTTCGCCGATTTAGAAGACTGATTTATGCGCGACATTGTTTCCCGCGCTCTCCGCACATGCCCGGAACTCGCCGCAGAGTTGCTTCGGCGCGGCATGTTTAGCCCGGATGAGCAAGCGGAGTTCCTGCGGCTGCTTCCACGGCAGACCGCAGGATTTCCAAGTTTGCCTCTTGGTCCTGTGCAATTCGCGACGTTACTCGCTCAGGGTGACACGCAACTTGCCGCGCGCATAGTGCTGCGCGAACTGCTCCGCCCTAATGAATTGACGTGGCTTTACCGCCTGCTGGGTTTCCAAGAGCCGAACGACAAGCGGGATGAGCTAGTGCGCATTGTCGAGCGCGCTTTGGAAGGGAGAAAAGGGAATGTCCGCAACCGCCTTGGTCAACTCCGTGGTGAACCATCTTTGCGCCCTTGCCGCGCGGGCGTGGGCTAAGCGCTGGATTACCACCTTCACGGCGCCTACGGGAGTCGGTAAAACGACCGCCGTGGATTATGCCGAACAAACGCTGCCGTTCGACCATCAGGTGTTTCGATGTAAGCAGATCACCACGCGGTACACGCTGCTTCAAGCCCTGGCCCTTGCGCCAGGTGAGAAATGGAATACGCATGGCCGCAATTGGATGCGCGCTTCGGACCTTTACGACCGCGCTTTGGAGCGAATCCGCCAGCGGGCTTATCTGCTCATCATTGACGAGGCTGACCGTCTCCGCATGGACTGCTTTGAAATTCTGCGGGACTTCTGGGATGACGCCCGGCTGCCTATGCTCCTGGTCGGGAATGAGATTCTGACCGAAAAGATTAACCGCCAGCATGAGCGCTTGTTTCGACGCATCCGCCTCCGGTATGAGCAGCGCCCCCTGCGTGAAGCGCACCTTCGCGAGGTGCTCGAATTCATGGGCTACACGATAGCAGATGATGAATTCACCTTGCTTTGGAAACTGGTAGGAGGCTCGCCCGGCTTCGCGGAATCGCTACTCGAAAACGCCAATGATATTGCGGCTTCGCACGGAGTGAAGCGTGGAATCGAAGCCCTGGAAGGCGCGCTGCGCTACTTCCACACGCTCAAGAGGGCGACATAAGTTTGTAAGTCGGGGCTGCCCGCTGTACAAACAGCGGTCAACCCCTAACCCACAAAGGAGGGATATACTCCCATGAAGGCTAAATCAAAAGTACCAGAAAGGCGGCTGCCTCATCAAGGCATGCCGCTACCTGATCCACCGCTTAGCATCGAAGACATTCCTACCCAGCCATGCGCAGTACTCACGCACTCAGAATTTGTGGCCCTGATGAACGCGAACTACACGTACCAAATTGCCCGCGCCGACTTCGAAAAGAAGCGTGCGGCTGTAACGCTTAAACTGCTTCTAGGTGCCGAGCTCCAATCTGAGTGGTATAAAGTCGAATTCAACCAGTCCGGGGGCTTGATCGTTACAGACACAAGCAGCATCCCGATAGAGCGTACAGTCATCGGTGAGGGTGACTCACGCGCTGCTTTCATCAAGTAGGCTGGCACATTCGCTTTCTCACGGGGCGGGATCCGCCTGCCCCGTCCCCTTATTGCTTCTCACGTTGTTAGGTTGCCCGTTTCACACTTTGTCGCGATACTTATTTTGTAGCCTGTTTCGCTACTCACTTTGACCAACCTTTTCGAGGCCTTGTTCGTGAGTAGCTTTCTCAGTACTCATTTCGTAGCTTATTTCGCTAGACATTTTCGCGTCTGTTTCGGCCATGCGCCCGCCACTTTCAAAAATCAGGTTACACCCACTTTTGACATTTACCACTTTCAGGTTACACCGGTTTTCGGCGTTGCCCACCTTTTCAGGGTTAGGTTACACGCGTAAGTTGTTGAATCGCCCACGCTTACACGATTCTTGGTTTCTTGCCTTAGTCAAGGTTACACGCTAGTTGCAACTCGCCCGACATAAGTCCTTATTATTCAGTAAGTGTGTTGCAGGTAGCCTGTAACCTTGACGCACTTTGCGCCATTATCTATGAACTTCACCTAAAATCCCCCGCTGTAGAATCATAGACTTACAAGCCTCTCCAAGGCACTCCAACCCACTCCAAGCGCCACGATCTATGAACATCTATAATATATCAAGAAATTTCCCATAGAATAAGGCGAATCTAAGCCCCGCAAGCAGTTGCGGGGCTTTTTGGTTTTCGTCTCCTGTGCCAACTACAACCAGACCGCTCACTCTGGTAGTGTGTCAGTTGTGGTCTCGAAAACCGTCGCCGAGCCGGGAGTCACCTCGGCAGTTTGGGAAGCCACGACCGCTCCGTTCTGCACCAACTCAATTCTGCCGACCATTGGGTAGGGAAAAGCAGAAGGGTTATTGAGCATCCGCCACTCGACCCGCACCCGGCCCTTCCCTTCCAAGCGAACCTCATCGCCGGGCTGCGCCGTCTCGTTCACCTTAAGGTTCAGGAACTCATTGTGGGCGTTGCGGGATACCACGGTTCGCCCCCGCGCGATACCGTCGACCCATTGGTCGTAAGTCAGCTTGCTGCCGGGAATCCTGACGTAGGTCAGCAAAGTTCCGAGGGGCTCATTATCGTTGCACGAATGGTCCGTGCCCGCAGCGAGGCTGGGACGAAAGCCGGTGTTCAGGAGTCGATAATAAGCCTGAAGGGCCGCATCACCGCTTCGCACGTCCTCCATAACAAACGCGGAACTTCCCAACGCAGTTTCCACCGGATACTCGAGCGGCGCACAGCAGTCGAGCGACTTGGGGATGCCGTCGGGGGGCGGGTAGAAACCGAAAGGCAGGTATTGCATGTGTGCAAATCCACCGATGCCGCCTTGCTTCTTGGCCCAGGCGAAGATCGGGTAAGTGTATTCTGCGTAGGGCTGCCCGCCTTGCTTGAGGCCCAAAAGAACCAGGTGGCCACCGATCACCTTCCGCTCGAACGTGACGCCTTGCGGATCATAGTGCCATTCTGCATCCCAATGGACAATGCGCTGGGGCGTGGAAGCCGGGCTGTCTTGCCCGGTGATCTGGAGGAGGTCCTGATCGGCATATTTGATCTCGCCGTTGCCCGCATCGGCGAGCACGGAAACCACAGCCAGGTTATTCACCTTCATCATTTCCAAGACCTGCTGGGGGCTGAGCATTTCCTTTTCATTGGCACGGCCACAACCAATACCCCGGTGGACGTGCGCATCCCCGGCAAACCAATCGCCTGGCTCAACCCTCGAGGGAGTCTGGGCCGGGCAGCGAACTGTGCTGCCCAAAGTGACGGCCAGAAATGTGAAACAAGCCAGAATGCAAAACAGCTTTATTCGCGCCTTGCTCATAGTGAACCACCTCGAAGTTTCCAAGATGCTGGGCGCAAGAAGCAGGCTGGGGCGGATTTGGCCGGCCACATTCGCCCCCCGCTAAAAGTGTTCAAGCCATCGAACCAGGACTGGTATCACGCAAGAAAAGTCCTTGACAGGCGCGCGCATTCCACGCAGATTTTACACTTGCGCGATGGCTAATGTCACGCGGAGGCGGGATCTGGCTATGGGATGGGGCCGACGATCTGAGATTGATCGCCGATCAGGTCGAGAACACCCAATGCCGGATGAATGATGCCATTGCTGACAGTGAAGGACGTTTCTTCGCTGGATCCAATTTTTATGATCCGGGCAAAGAATATGAGTTAGGCAAACTAATTCGCGTCGATACTGACGGGACGGTGCATGTGGCCGACGAGGGTTTTCAGTTGTCCAACGGTCTGGCTTTTTCGCCGGACGAGACTATCATGTATTTCGCTGACTCAGTGGCCCGGCGAATCTACGCCTACGACTATGATCGACGCACGGGTGAGCTCGGCAACCGCCGTGTATTAGTTCGAGTGCCGGATAACGAGGAATTGCCTGATGGCCTTACAGTCGACGCCGAAGGGTTCCTCTGGTCGGCTCAATGGTATGGTGGTTGCGTTGTGCGCTACGACCCGGACGGCAAGGAGGAGCGCCGAATCAGGTTTCCGGCTAAGCAGGTTTCCTCGGTCGCTTTCGGCGGTAAAGACTTGAGTGATATATTCGTGACTTCCGCCGGCAAATCGTGGCCTTCGCCGGTGATGCCTAAATCGTACGACCCGGTTTCCGGCAATTTTGGCGGCCAGCTCTATTGCGTCAATCTCGGCATTCAAGGCCAACCTGACTATAGAGCCGATATTAGACTCCGGGAATGAAAACAACGGGGACGCTTCGGATTCCTGGTTGGAGCCAAGGAGTCTCCTCCTTCCGCCACCATCCCCTCAGCCAATTAAACGCGGGCGAGAGATTCCGATATTATCCGGGCGCATTTCTCCCGCACCTCAGGGGATTTTTGGGTGCAGTCAATAGCAAGGGCGCTAGGGAGGTTAGCATTTCATGAGAATCACCAATGTCGAAGGAATCATCTTACGTCTCCCCGTGCGACAGGCGGTTGCCGATGGAACCCAGGATGACTTGCTCATCCGCATCGAAACGGACGAAGGCATCGTCGGCTACGGCGAGGTTGATACCTCTCCAGAGGTCGGCAAAGCTGTGATTGACGCGGAAATGTCGCACGGCACTTGTTACGGCCTGCGAGAAATCCTGATCGGGATGGACCCCTTCGACATCGAGCAGATATGGGAGCTCATGTATCGCAAGACCAATTACTACGGCCGCCTGGGAGTGGTTGTGCACGCCATGAGCGGGGTAGACATGGCCTTGTGGGACATCCTGGGGAAAGCCGTCGCGAAGCCCGTCCACAAGCTGCTGGGAGGAAGTTTCTGCCCGGATGTCCGCGCTTACGCCAGCATGTTGATGCCGGAGACGGCGCAGGAAGTTCGAGAATCGGTCTGCCGCTACATCGAGCAGGGTTTCACGGCCGTGAAGCTTGGCTACGGCCCGTTGGGCAAAGACGTTCGAAGGGATGTTGAACTCGCGGCGGCGGCGAAGGAAGCGGCCGGGCGCCATATTGAGGTGATGATCGACATCGGCCACGGATACACCTTGAAGATGGCCATGCAAGCTGCCAAAGAATTCGAGAGCCTCGGAATTTATTGGATGGAAGAACCCTTTCCGCCGGAGGCGATCGAGGATTATCAGCGCCTCTGCGATTCCACCTCGCTGCGGATTGCCGCAGGAGAACAGGATGTGGGCCGTTGGGCCTTCCGCCGGCTGATCTGGGATGCTCACCTCGACGTGATTCAGCCTGATATTTCCAGGGTGGGTGGGCTTTCGGAAGCCAAGCGAATCGCCTATATGGCCCACGAGGTAAACCGCGTGTGCGTTCCGCACGCGTTTCGAACCGGCGTTTTGGTAGCCGCCTGTCTGCATTTGATTGCAGCAATTCCGAACTCCGCCTTTTTGGAGTTTTCGGTGACGGACTCGGCGCTCCGCCGCGAACTCCTGGTCGAACCATTCAGAGTTGTGAATGGCCGTGTCGCGGTTCCGACGAAGCCGGGGTTGGGGATCGAGATCAATCCGGAGACCGCGAAGAAATACGCAATTCACACCGGGGGGCAATGATGCAACGCGCGAAAGGCCCCAGCCCGTCTACTCGCATCATCCGCCGAGACCGGGTCGCATCGTTATCCGCTCCGAAGCTTGAAGGCCGATGGCTCAAGCTCCGAATCCTCATCAGGTATTCCTTCAACACATTTAACGAAAACGAGGCACAGCATGAAACTTGAAGGTCGAGTCGTCGTCATCACTGGATCCGCCTCCGGTATCGGTCGTGCGAGCGCCAAGGAGTTTGCCAAGGAAGGGGCCCAGGTGGTCGTTGCGGACATCAACCTGGCTGGTGCACAGGAGACCGTGGAGCAGATTGAAACCTCAGGGGGCGTGGCGCTCGCCGTCAAGACGGACGTAGCAGTGGCTGAATCGGTGCAAGGTCTGGTCGAGCAGACACTCCACTCCTTGGGGCGGATCAATGTGCTTTTTAACAATGCCGCGATCCAGGTCAACAAAACCGTTGAAGATACCACGGTGGAGGAATGGAACCGTGAAGTCGGCATCAACCTGGGAGGAGTTTTTCTCTGTTCGAAGCTTTTCATGCCCCATTTGAGGAATACGAAAGGGTGCATTATTAACATGGCGTCGGTGAACGGTTTTTTTGTTGAGCCCATGTGTGCGGGATATTGCGCCACGAAAGGGGCGATTATCGCGTTGACCAAGGCCATGGCAATTGATCACGGGAAAGAAGGCATTCGAGTCAATTGTATTTGTCCGGGATACATCGATGCGGGGCTTGCCTGGGAATACTTTGAGGTTCAGCCGAATCCCGCGCAAGCCCGAGCGGCAGCCGGAAAGCTCCACGCGCTGGGACGGATTGGCCAACCCGAGGAGGTCGGCCGCGTGGCAGTGTTCCTGGCCAGCGAGGACGCATCATTCATGACAGGCGCGGCCGTACCGGTGAGTGGTGGTTTCGGGTTTGGGCTGCCTCCCACCGCGTGAGCGTTTTTTTCCGTTAGGGGATGCATTGGCGACGGACCACTGGAAGGCTGCCACATGCGAGGGGTAGAAAAACAGGGTGGAGTCCGGTTTATTGCGGGATTGATTTACTGCGCCATAATTCGCTGTGGAACGAACTCGGATATCAGCCGCTGTGAATTCCAGAGGCCGTTTTGGCGGCCGGTCGAAAAATCAGGCAGGGAGAGTCCTTTATGTTTTCTTCTGATGCTGAGATCGTGAAGTTCATTCGCGAGAACCTGTACGTGGCCGCAGTGTGCGACATCCTGGATAGCCTGGGTTATCGCCATCAAGCCATGCACCAACGCTTGCGCCCCTTGCTGCCGGATCGAAAGAACTGCGGTTTCGTGGGCCGCGCCCGGACCGTCCGTTGGATGGAAACCGACTACGTTCGCGAAGATAACCCTTACGGGCTCGAGATCGAAGCGGTGGACTCTCTAAAGCCCGGGGACGTGGTTGTGCAGTCAACCGACTACGCCGGGACTAATGCGCCCTGGGGAGAACTGATGAGCACCGTGGCGAAAAGAAACGGCGCGGTGGGATGTGTGTGCGACAGCCAGATTCGCGACTGCAACCGGATCATCGAAATGGGATTCCCCGTGTACTACAGCGGTATCCGGCCTCTCGATTCCATGGGACGCGGAATAGTGATGGCTTATGATGTCCCCATCCGCTGCGGCGACGTGCTCGTGAAACCTGGCAATCTGATCTTCGCTGACTTTGACGGCATCGTGGTTGTACCCAATGAGGTTGAGGAAGCTGTCTTGGTGCAGGCTCAGGAAAAGGTGCATAAAGAAAACCTCTCCCGTAAAGAACTCCTGGAAGGCAAGTCGCTTCGTGAGGTGTACACGAAATACGGCGTCCTATAGAGGTATACACTTCGAGACAGCAAGGTGGTCCAAGATGCATTGGGCGCAAATCAAAAGGCTGTCCATTCTGGCCTATTGTGCGACGGCCCTGATGTGCGTTGGACGAGGGCTTTTAAGTCAGCGTCCAAGGCGGCGCCCTTGAGATCGGCCCAGGGCGCTAGTACGTCGATGGGATTCTATGTGCATAAGACGGATCTCACAGGGAGGATTTCAGGTCTATGTCGCGCTCCTTCGTTCTGACGACATTCGTGCTTGCGTTGAGCATTCCCATCGCGACTGTCGCTGCACCCGCCCAGCCGGCTCAGGCCGATGAAACCGGCCGGCTCCAGAGCAGCGATCTCTACAAATTTCGCTCGGTAGATAAGGTCGCGCTTTCGCCCGATGGAGCGCGTGTTGCTTACACGGTAGTGAATCGCGACCGTCCTGGGCGTCCGTACTCGCAGGTGTGGGTGATGGAGCTGACGACCAGGAAGGCGCAACGCCTGGGCGGTGAGAAAGAATCCACCTCGAACCCCGTCTGGTCGCCGGACGGAAAGTGGCTGGCCTTCCAGGGGAGCGACGGCGGCCAGCTCAGCGACTGGCTCATCACCCAGACCAACGAATTCAAGGCGGCTATTCCTATCGCTGGGATTTCTAACTTGGTCAGCTATAATTACATGACTTATTACAATCAGTACGAAGAGATGGAGTTCGGCCAGCTCTTGCACCAGGACGACTTGATGGATGTCGCCTGGGAGCGTTCAGCCCTGAAGCACGTGGCCAACGTCCACACGCCGACGTTGCTGATGCACGGCGAGAACGATCCCGACGTGCCAATCGCCGAGGCCGAGCAGTACTATATCGCACTCAAGGACGTGGGCGTGGAGACGGTTTTCGTTCGCTATCCGCGCGAGGGGCATGGCTTGGCCGAGACCAAGCATCAAATCGACTGCCTTGACCGTTCCATCGATTGGTACGAAAAGCACTTTCCGCCCGCCGGCACGAAAGTGAAAACGAATGTGCAACCCTGACGGAAAGTTTCGCTCTGGTAAAACGGCTGGCGCTGGGCCGGCGACCAGCGCCCGGATCCCAAGCAAAGAATCAGTCTGAAACGGCTGATGCAGCGAATCTTACGGTTTGACCAGCGAGCCATCCATGCCGCGGACCACCAAACCGGCGTCTTCCGGACGCATCGGGACGGGCGGATATTTCAGCAAGGCCTCTTCCTTGACGTCGATGCCCAGGCCGGGCTCGTCGTTGCCGTAAAGATAGCCGCCACGAAGCTCCGCCGTGCCCGGCAGTAGATCGTGCACCGACGCTGGGAAGTGATTCTCCTCCTGGATGCCGAAGCATGGGATAGCCAAGTCCACGTGCATGGCGGCGAGTTGATTCACCGGGTCATTGTCCCCGCCTTCCTGCCACGCGGTGCGCACGCCGAATTCCTCGCACAGCGCCGCGATTTTGTGCACCGCGGTGATGCCGCCCACCTGCGACACGCGGCAGCGAATGAAATCGATCACGCGCTCGGTGATGAGCGGGACGTATTCGCGCGGGCTGGTGAACAGCTCGCCCATGGCCATCGGGGTAGTGGTGACTTTCTTGATCTGGCGGAACCAGTCGATCTGCTCGGGCGGCAGGATGTCCTCCACGAAGAACATTTGATACGGCTCCATGCGCTTCGCAAATTCGACCGCGCCGGTGCCAGTGAGGTGCTCGTGGACGTCGTGTATCAGCTTCACCTCGTTCCCGAGCTTGACCCGGATGTATTCGAACAGCTTGGTAATCACTTCGAAGTAGAGGTCTTCGTCGAAGGCGGGACCGGAGTAGCCGTTCTCGGGCCGGCTGCCTTTTCCGGGAGGGATGATCCCGCCTCCGCCGTAGCCGCCCAGTTGCGCGCGCACGTGGCGGTAGCCTTCCTCCATGAACTTGTGGACGTTTTCCACGACCTCGTCGGGCGTCCGCCCGTCGGCGTGGGCGTAGAGCGGGACGGCGTCACGCACCTTGCCGCCCAGCAGTTCGTAAACAGGCATCCCGGCGCGCTTGCCTTTGATGTCCCAGAGCGCCATGTCGAGGCCGCCGAGGACATTGTTCTGGACCGTGCTGTTGCGCCAGTAGGCGGAGGTGTTGGTGCTCTGCCAGAGATCTTCGATGCGGGCCGGGTTCTTGCCGATCCAGAATGGCGCATAGTGCCCTTCGATCGCGGCGACGGTGGCGGCGGGCTGGAAGATGTTGCTGGCCGAGCCGATGCCGTACAGGCCGGGCTCGCTGGTGAGGACTTTGAGGAATACCCAACGGTAATGGGACCCGGCGCTCGTGGGGATGGCCTTCACGCCGGTGATTTTGAGCTCGGGCAGGGCGCGGACCGCGCCGGCATAGCGCGCGGCGGCTGCCGCCAGAAGTGGGACTTGTAGAAATGCGCGACGTTGCATGACGCTGCTTCCTGAAGACTATAATCCGGAATTTCCGTTCTTGTTTTTCGGCCGACTGTTAAGATACGCCCGGCCGCCTCTGAATGCAATCGTTCCTCCGGTCGACGGCTCTTTGGAGCGATGGTGGGCGGCATGCGGCGTTGCCGGTGCCAGCCGGGTAGAGAAACAGGCTGTGACAGCCGAGAAATTGATCGCCAACGAGCCCCAGCGCGCAGCGGTATCTTGAAAAATACAGCCAGAAGCCTCGGTAGCGTGCTTTCAGGACCCCGGAACGGCAGTTGGGCGCCGCTGGGACTATCCGGGCACGAATCAGAAAATAGAAAGGTTCGCGGGGAGACGAATGGGTTTATACTCGGAGCCTCTGGAAGACCAAAATGGAAATTCCAGCTTATAGAGTTCATTAATGTAAGGGGGGGGTCCAGTGGCTCAACAGCCATTGGAGTCCTGAATCAGGGAGCCTGCGGGAATTTATTGATGATGCCACGCGTGCAAGTGGTCGTTGACGAAAGCAGCACAACGGGCTAGTGTGCTGTCCCATAAGTAATTGGCATTAGTATTGCTCCCAAAATAGGCATTCCTGGTGCACAATGGAGGTGCCTATGGCGATGGGACGACCCAAAGCGACCTTGGTCCTGACCGAGCAGGAC
>Ga0224555_1003797_pt1 | contig 14792 bp, 23 predicted proteins | sample 714S23034metaG_FD_180687 | JGI IMG/M metagenome (GOLD analysis project Ga0224555, IMG submission 180687) | Peat soil microbial communities from Stordalen Mire, Sweden - 717 S2 30-34 | ecosystem: Environmental > Terrestrial > Soil > Wetlands > Peat | place: Sweden: Norrbotten County, Stordalen...
CATTCACCATGGGCTCGATGGCGATGACCATGCCCACTTTCAGCTTCATGCCCTGGCCCGCTTCGCCAAAGTTCGGCACCTGCGGATCTTCGTGCATATGGACGCCGATTCCGTGGCCCACAAAATCCCGCACCACCGAGAATCCTTCGCCCTCGACAACGTTCTGCACCGCCGCTCCCACATCGCCCAGCGTCGCACCCGGCCTAACCGCCGCAATGCCTGCCTTGAGCGACTCTTCCGTGGCCTTCAGCAGCCGCGCGGCTTTGGCATCGATGGCTCCCACCGGCACGGTGATCGCTGCATCGCCGTAGTACCCGTCGACGACTACGCCAAAGTCCACCGAAACAATGTCGCCTTCCTTCAGGACTCGCTTCGGCGACGGAATGCCGTGCACCACTTCGCTGTTCACTGAGGTGCAGAGCACGCACGGATACCCGTGATAGCCCTTGAAAGCCGCCTTCACGCCCAGTTCGTTCAACCGCGCTTCGGCAGCTTTTTCCAGATCGTAAGTGGATGCGCCCGGCTTCACCTTGCTGCGCACCAACTCCAGCACCTCACGAACCACCTGGCCCGCGCGGCGCATCTTCTCGATCTCCTGCGACGACTTGAGTACGACAGCCACGTTAACCAAACCTTCAGCAATCGCTGACACCTGCTTCACACACAAACCCGCCGCTGCAGTTACGCTGCTTTGCGCAACCGCTCAACGGCGGCAACAATTCCGGCTGCGATCACTTCGATCGGCCGGTCTCCATCCACTTCCGCGAATCGTCCCTGTGCCCGGTAGTGTTCGACGACAGGCGCGGTAAGAGCCTCGTAAGCGCGCATGCGCTCCTTGAAAACCTCTTCCGTGTCGTCGGCTCGCTGGACCAGTTCGGCACCCTCAACATCACAAATGCTTTCCCGCTTAGGGGGATGCATATAGATGTTGTAGATGGCCTGGCAAACAGGACAATTCCGGCGCCCCGTAATACGGCGCAATAATTGATTATAGTTCACATGGATGCTGATCGCAACTACCGGCAAAGACTCGATTTGTGCCCCAAGGCGGCCGTCGAGCCAATGGGCCTGGCCCAGCGTCCTCGGAAAGCCATCGAGAATGTAGCCCCGGGCCGTGTCGGGCTCCAGCAGCCGGGCGGCGACCATCTCGTCAACCAGCGAATCGGGAACCAGCTCGCCCCGCGCCATGATCTCTTTGGCCATCTTGCCCAGATTCGTTCCCTGGGCCACGTTGGCGCGCAGCAGGTCTCCGGTGGAGATTTGCGGAATATGCCAGATTTTGACCAGCTCCTTGGCCTGGGTTCCCTTGCCCCCGCCCGGCGCGCCCAATAAAAGAATCGGGCCGGGAACGGTGTCAGATTCCGTTGCCCGGCCAGATTCCATTGCAGTCTCAGATGAAACAGATGAAGACATTACCAGGTTTTCCTTCCGCGGATGCGACCGGACCGCGGGGAAAAGCCGTCATAGTGACGCATGATCAGCTGCGATTCGATCTGGTTGACCGTATCCATGGCCACACCCACCACAATAAGCAGGGAGGTGCCGCCAAAGTAGAAGTTCACGTTCATGCCGTGAATTGCCCAGTTGGGCAAATTCTCAAGGAACCTCCCGATAAGCCAAATCTTGTCGAAGCGGATGCCCGAAATGAGGAAGGTGGGCACCATCTGCACCAGAATCAGGTAAAACGCGCCCACCAGCGTAATGCGCGTCAGAATGTCGTTGATAAAGTCGGAGGTGCGCTTGCCGGGCCGGATTCCGGGGATAAAAGAACCCGATTTGCGGAAATTGTCGGCGATGTCGTCCGGCCGCATCACGATGGAGACATAAAAATAAGCGAAGAAGATGATGAACAGGATGTTCAGCAACTCGTACCACGGATAGCCCGGCGCAAGCGCCTGCACGATGGGCTGCAGGATGCGGCTATTCTGCACAAACTCCATCTGGCCGAAGAGCAAAGGCGCCGAAAGAATCGAGCTGGCGAAGATGATCGGCATGACGCCGCCGGAGTTCACCTTCAAAGGCAGATGGCTGGACGAACCGCCCATCATGCGCCGGCCCACAATGCGTCGCGCGCTTTGAATGGGGATACGCCGCTCGCTGCGCTCTACAAAGACGATGAAGGCCACTACCGCCGCCATGCCCGCGACCAGGAGCAGCACGACAAGGAAGCTCATCGGTCCCCACGCGTCCGTCTGAACCTTCTGGTACAGGTCGCCAATGCCGCGCGGCAAACCGGCGACAATGCCGGAGAAAATCAGCAGACTCATCCCATTGCCAATGCCGCGGTCAGTGATCTGCTCGCCCAGCCACATGATGAATGCGGTTCCGGTGGTGAGCGTGAGCATGGTCATCAGAATGAAGCCGGGACCGGGATTCATCACCACGCCCTGCTTGGTAAGAATGGCCGCAATACCGATCGACTGCACTGCGCCGAGAATGACTGTCAGGTAGCGGGTCCACTGCGTAATCTTGCGCCGGCCCAGTTCGCCTTCCTTCTGGATGCGCGCCAACGGCTCATACACCACGGTGAGAAGTTGAAAGATGATGGACGCAGTGATGTAGGGCATGATGCCCAGCGCGAAGATGGTCATGCGGCGCAGCGTGCCGCCGCTGAACAGATCCATGAGGCCGAGCGCGGATCCACCCGCCGTGTTGAATAGCAGTTCCAGTTGGCGCCAATTCACGCCCGGCGTCGGAATCCATGCGCCCAGGCGGTACACCGCCAGTATGCCCAGCGTGAACAGTACCCGCTTGCGCAGATCGGGAATCCGGAAGATGTTGAGAAACTTCTCCAGCATATTGGGTAATCCGCTTCAGGCGCCCGAAGCGCCGGTCGAATCCTGCAGTGAATTCATCTTACGGCGCTTCCCGGTTCCTTCAGCCTACCCAATTCCGGGAAACGCGGACTATGCGTTGCGTCACAGCTAAAAAGCTATCAGCCATCAGCTTTTAGCTCTCAGCTTCATTCCGGCCGCGCGAATGTCCGATCCACCACCGCCGAACTGAAAGCTGAGGGCTGAAAGCTGCCTCTTCAGGCCGCTGCGGGCGCTGTCTCGCCGCCCACAACCACGGCCTTGCCGCCGGCCTTCGCGATCTTTTCGGCCGCCGACTTGGAAAACTTGTGCGCGTGAATGGTCATGGCCGCCTTGAGCTCGCCGGAGCCGAGTACTTTGATCAGCGCATTCTTGCTCGACGCCAGGCCCAGCTTGCGGTAGTCGTCGAGGCCGATTTCCGCAACCTTCAGCCCGGCGATCCGGTCCAGGTTCACCACCGTGTACTCGGTGCGGAAAATGTTAGTAAAGCCGCGCTTGGGCAGCCGCCGATGCAACGGCATCTGGCCGCCTTCAAAACCGCGCATCATGCTGGAGCCGGAGCGCGAACGCTGGCCCTTGTGGCCGCGGGTGGAAGTTTTTCCCATGCCGGATCCCATACCCCGGCCGACACGCTTGCGCCCGGTGTTGGCTTTCTTCGGCGCGCGCAAATTCGATAGATTTCTCGCCATTTTTCCCTCGCTATAGCGCCGGATGGATCTGAAGAGCCCATCCGACTCGCGTTGTGCCAGTTCACAGTTCAAAGTTCATAGTTCTCAGTTATCCGTCCGAGGCAAAGCTCTGCGAACTGTGAACTGCGAACTAAGAACTAGTTTTCTAGAATTCTTACCAAATGCGGCACAGCCTTCACCATGCCTCGAACCGAATCCGTGTCCTCGCGCTCGACGATCTGATTGAGACGCGTGAAGCCCAGCCCCTTGATCACCAACTTGTGCTTTGTGGGCGTGGCGATCTTGGAACGGTAATACTGAATGCGAATCATCTTGGTCTTCGCCATCACAGTTCTCCCACCTGCTTGCCGCGCGCCGTGGCCACGTCAGCCCTGTCGCGCAACTGCGTCAGCGCGTCAAACGTGGCCTTGATCACGTTGTGCGGGTTGGGCGAACCCAGGCTCTTGGTCAGGACGTTCTGTACGCCAACCGAGGTCATTACCGCGCGCACCGCGCCGCCTGCAATCACGCCCGTGCCTTCCGGCGCCGGCTTCAGCAGCACCTGGCCGGAGCCATAACGGCCCAGCACCTGATGCGGAATCGTGGTCTCAGTCAAGTGGACCCTCACCAAATTTTTCTTGGCGCTCTCGATTCCCTTGCGAATGGCCTGGGGAACCTCTTTGGCTTTGCCCGATCCGTAGCCCACCACGCCCGAAGCAGCGTCGCCCACCACCACCAGCGCGGCAAACGACATGTTCTTGCCGCCCTTCACCACTTTGGTCACGCGATTGATGGACACCACTTGGTCCTTCAGGTTGTACTGGTTGGCATCGAGTTTCTTCGTCAACATCGTCATTTGCTCTCTCCAGTGGACGGTGGTCAGTGGACAGTGATCAGTTCGATCTTCGCCACATCAGCTTCTCTAGCCCACAGCAAACTGTCCACTGTTCACTGCGCACTGTTCACTGCTCTTAGAACTTCAGGCCCGCTTCGCGCGCCGCATCGGCCAACGCCTTTACGCGCCCGTGATACAGATAGCCGCCGCGATCGAAGACCACCTGCTTGATGCCCTTGGCAACGGCCTGTTCCGCCACTGCCTTGCCAATCTCTTTCGCCGCCGCCACGTTGCCGCCGCTCTTCAGCTTGATGCTCGAAGCCGAAACCAGCGTCTGACCGGTCTGATCGTCGACCACCTGCGCATAGATGTGGTTGAGCGAGCGGTACACGTTCAGCCGCGGCCGCTCCGTCGTCCCGGCCATCTTCTCGCGGATGCGCGCGTGGATGCGCTGCCGGATCTCGTTTCTCTTGTTCTGCGTAATCATGTCTTCTCTCACCTATCAGCGGAGCCGCCCCGCGACCCCGTTCGGTTGTTTCAGGTTTCAGGTTTCAGGTTCCAGGTTCCAGGGGTCAATGACAAATGCCGATCGCAGCCGTTTCAACTGATCCCTGAAACCTGATCCCTGACCCCTATCTTTATTTCGCTCCGGTCTTGCCGGCCTTCTTCTTCAGCCGCTCGTCGGAGTAGCGCACACCCTTGTTCTTGTACGGATCCGGCTTGCGCAGTGAGCGCATGTCGGCCGCCACCTGGCCCACCTTCTGCCGGTCGACGCCGATGACGGTCAGGTGCGTCTGCTTGGGATCGATCGTCACTTCGATGCCCGAAGGCAGCGGCACCTCAATGGGGTGCGAGTAGCCCAGCGTGAACACCACCATGCCCTTGCCCTTCAGCTCGGCGCGATAGCCGATGCCCACGATGTCCAGCTCACGAGTCCATCCCTTGGTCACGCCGTGCACCGCGTTGTTTACCAGGGCGCGCGTCAGCCCATGCACTGCGGCTTTGTCTTCGCTCACTCGCTCCAACTGCAAATTGCCATCGGCGGTCTTCAGCGTGATGCCGTCAGCAATCAGCGCCGAGACCTTGCCCTTGGGGCCTTCCACCAGTACGGTGTTGCCCTCAACTTTGTATTTCACCCCCGCCGGCAGCGGGATCGGTTCCTTTCCAATGCGCGACATTCTTCGAAATCCTTCTCTTGGCTTGCGAGTCCCGGTCGCCGCGGCGACCATTCCACTGCAGCCGGAAAAAACAGTTGTCAGTTTGTAGTTCTCAGTTCACAGCCTCGACATCAATTCCGCCGAAAACTACTGTGAACTGCGAACTCTGAACTGCTCTCACCACACTTCGCACAACAGCTCGCCGCCAACGCCTTCGCGGCGCGCCTGGCGGCCTGTCATCACGCCCTTGGGCGTGGTCAAAATTGCAATTCCCAGCCCGCCCTGCACGCGCTTGATCTCGTCGCGGCCCACGTAGACGCGGCAACCGGGACGCGAAACGCGCGCCAGGTCGCGGATGGCTGCTTCAGTGCCGCCGTACTTCAGGTACACGCGCAGCACCAGCTTGCCTTCTTCGTCCTGAACTTTGTAGTTCGAGATATACCCCTCCTCTTTGAGGATGCGGGCGATCTCGGTCTTCAGCTTCGAAGCGGGAACATCCATCTTCTGATGACGCGCACGGATTGCGTTCCGGATGCGCGCCAGAAAATCTGCTACTGGATCCGTCAGACTCATTCCTTCTCCTTCATTCCCCGTTCGTCCGCCGCGGCGGAAACCTGCGGGAATGGTTACAGCAGTTCTCAGTTCGTAGTTCGCAGTTTGTAGTTGCTCAGGTCTCGATGATCTGTGAACCGAGAACTATGAACTGCGAACTGTCTTGCTACCAGCTCGACTTGGTGACGCCGGGAATCTCGCCCTTCAGCGCGAGCGCCCGGAAACACAAACGACATACGCCGAACTTGCGCAGGAAACCCCGCGGCCGCCCGCACAGCTGGCAGCGATTGTGCTTGCGGCTGCTGAACTTCGGCTTCCGCGCGTCCTTGACTCGTTTTGCAGTAGTTGCCATAAAACCCCTTGAATCCAGCTAACAGCTATCAGCTCTCAGCCTTCAGTTCCTTCTTGCCTCAGCCAACTTCTGTTTCCAACCTCATCCGATTTAAACTTCCGCCTTCATCGCCGATTCCACCGGGAACAAGCTGGCAGCTGAGAGCTGAAGGCTAAAAGCTGTTCTTACGCGCCCTGGCGGAAGGGCATTCCAAAGTGGCGCAGCAGCGCGCGCGCCTGGTTATCGTCCCTCGCCGAAGTCACAATCGTGATGTTCATGCCCTTCAGCTTTTCCACCTTTGCGTAGTCAATCTCAGGAAAAATCAGCTGGTCGCGCAGCCCCAGTGTGTAATTACCGCGGCCGTCGAAGCTCTTGGTCGAAACTCCGCGGAAATCGCGCACGCGCGGCAGCGCAATCGAGATCAGCCGGTCAAGAAACTCGTACGCCTTGTCGGACCGCAGCGTGACCATGGCGCCGATGGCATTGCCGGTGCGCACCTTGAAGGCCGCAATCGACTTCTTGGCCTTCGTGGTTACCGGCTTCTGGCCGGCGATCTGCGCCAGATCGGCGACCAGCGGATCCAGCAACTTCGAGTTCTGTGTTGCCTCGCCCAGGCCCATGTTGATCACGATCTTTTCCAGGCGCGGCACGGCCATCGCGTTCTCCAGGCCAAGTTCCTTCTGGAGTGCCTGCTTAATCTCTTTCTGGTACTTCTCTTTCAACCTTGCTGCCATGTTGCTTCACTCACTTTCTTCCGTTGCTCGGATTGGTTCGCCGCAGCCAACCGTGTACCGTTGCGGAAGGGACTCCAAAATCAGCTGCTAGCTTCTAGCTGCTAGCCTCTAGCTCCGTCTCGCCGCTGCCTCAGCCCTCACTCCAGCACAAACAAGCTAGAAGCTGGGAGCTAGAGGCTAGAAGCTGTTCTCCTACTTCTTCGTGGGCAACTCCTGCCCGCACTTCTTGCAAACCCGCATCCGCACGTCTCCTTCAACCTTGTGGCCTACGCGCGCATCGCCACAGTTGGGACACACCAGCACCACATTGGAAACGTTGATCGCTGACTCCTGCTCCGCGATCCCGCCCTTGGTCCGCTGCCCCTGCTTGCTCGAAACCGTCTTCTTGACCACGCGCACATGTTCCACCAATACGGTGCCCTTGTCAGGGAACACGCGCAGCACGCGGCCCGTCTTGCCCCGGTCAGAGCCTGTCAGGACCTTGACCGTATCGTTGCGATGAATACTCAAACTCGGCATCTTCTCTCCAAATACAGCTTGTAGCTTGCAGCCTGTAGCTAACGGCTACAAGCTACTGGCTCCCGGCTGCCTCTTAAACCACTTCCGGCGCCAGCGAAACAATCTTCAAAAACTTCTTCTCGCGCAGCTCGCGGGCCACCGGCCCAAAAACGCGCGTGCCGATCGGCTCATGATCGTCGCCAATCACCACCGCGGCGTTCTCGTCAAAGCGAATATAGGTGCCGTCGCGCCTCCGGTGCTCCTTGCGCGTACGCACAATCACCGCTTTCACCACCTTGCCCTTTTTCACGGTGCCGTCGGGCGAGGCTTCCTTCACTGCAGCGGTCACCACGTCGCCCAGTCCAGCCTTCGCGCCCAACCCACCGCCCAGCGGCAGAATCACTTGCAGCTTGCGCGCGCCGGAGTTGTCGGCTACCGCGAGCATGGTTCTCATTTGCACAGCCATGGTTTGCCCTCCTTTCGGCAGCCTTACTTCTCAGCGGGAACAGTCTCGCCCGGAAGCACGGCGTCTTCAATCTGGCCCAGCGACGACCGCCGCACAATCTCTTCAAGCGACCACCGCTTCAACTTGCTAAGCGGCCGTGTCTCGCGAATGCGCACCACATCGCCCATGCGTGCCGAGCTCTGCTCGTCGTGCGCGTAAAATTTCTTGGTTGAGCGCACAATCCGTTTGTACTTCGCGTGCGCCTTGCGCATCTCCACCGCGACCACGATCGTCTTTTGCATCTTGGTCGAAACCACCTGCCCGACCTTCTCGTTGCGCCGCGCGCCTGCCGCGGCGGGCGCCTGTGCCGCTTTCTCGGTCGCCGTCATTTGCTCGCTCCCTTCGCTTTCCCCGTCTTCTTCTTCGCGGCCGAATCGCCTTTCGACGCGGCTTTCTTCGTCTTTCCGGTCTTGGCCTTCGCAGCCGGAGCGGCCTTCGACGCGGCTTTCTTCGCCTTCGCGGTCTTTGCCTTTGCCGCGGGAGCCGCCGCATCAGCCTTGGCTTCTGCCGCCGGCGCCGCTTCCCTGGCCTTCGCAGCCTTGGCTTCTGCTGCCGGGGCGGCATGCTTCTCTTCCCCGGCCTCACCGTGAATGCCCAGTTCGCGCTCCCGTGCCACGGTCTTGATCTGCGCAATCTCCTTGCGCAGCTGGCGGAGCTTCTTCACTCCGTCGCTCTGCCCCAGCGACACCTGGAAGCGAATCCTGAAGAGCTGCTCCGAGGACGTCTTCTCCTGGTGCTTCAGCTCTTCGTCGCTCAAATTGCGAATCTTTGTCAGTTCCATCTTCTTTTCCTAGCTCCAGGCCTTCAGCTTTTTTGCCTTACTACTCCGCCTTGGCCGCGACCTTCTCGCCCGCGGCGCGCTCGCGCGCAACAAACTTCGTTCTCAGCGGCAGCTTGTGCGACGCCAGGCGCATCGCCTCGGCCGCAAGCTCCGGCGTCACGCCTTCCATCTCAAATAGAATCTTTCCCGGCCGCACAACTGCCACCCAGTGGTCCAGTGCGCCCTTGCCCGAGCCCATGCGGACTTCGGCCGGCTTCTTGGTGATGGGCTTGTCCGGGAACAGCCGCACCCAGATCTTGCCCCCGCGCTTGACGAAACGCGTCATCGCGATACGGCTGGCCTCGATCTGCCGGTCGGTGATGTACCCGCACTCCAGGACCTTCAAACCGTACTCGCCAAACGACAGCGAAGAGCCGCGCCACGCCTTGCCCCGGCGCTTGCCCTTCTGCTGCTTGCGGAACTTCACCTTCTTTGGCATCAACATAACGAAAACCCTCAAAAACCAGGGATCAGGGTTCAGAGATCAGGGATCAGTTTTGATCCCACCCCAAACTGCTTCCCGGGCCACTTGCATAGAATCTTGACAACCAAACGATTCAAGACCAACAGCCGGGAACTACTGATCCCTGACCCCTGATCCCTGAACCCTGCCTCTAAAACGCCGTTTTCCCAACCGGCGGAGCCTGGCGGCGCTTCTGCTCGTAAATGTCGCCGCGATAGATCCAGACCTTCACGCCGATCACGCCATACGTCGTGTGCGCTTCGGTGAACCCGTAATCGATGTCGGCGCGCAGCGTGTGCAGCGGCAAACGCCCCTGCAGGTACCACTCCGAGCGCGCGATTTCGTTGCCGTTCAGCCGGCCCGAGACGCGCACCTTGATTCCCTTGCAGCCGAAGCGCAACGCCGAGTCGACACTTTTTCTCATCGCCCGGCGGAAACTCACGCGCTTCTCTAACTGCAGCGCGATGTTCTCGCTCACCAGTTGCGCGTCCAACTCCGGCTTGTTCACTTCAATGATGTCGATGAACACGTCGCGATTGGTACGCTTGCCCAGCTCAGTCTTGAGCTTTTCGATCTCCGCGCCCTTGCGACCGATCACAATGCCCGGCCGCGCGGTGCGGATGAGGAAGCGCAGCTTGTTGCCCGGCCGCTCGATTTCCACCGAGCTCACGCCAGCCGCCTTCAGTTTCTCGCGCAGCTCAGCCTTCAGCTTCACGTCCTCGACCAGGAGCTTTGCGTACTCGCGCTCTGAGAACCAGCGTGACCGCCACGGTTTGTTGATTCCCAGCCGGAATCCGTAAGGATGGACTTTTTGTCCCATATACTTCCTCTCAAAAATCTCCCGGCCTACTTGCCGGACTTCTTCTTCTTGGTTGCCGCAGCCTTCTTCGCTGCCGGCTTGGTTTCTTTCGCCCGGGCCACAGCTTTCGTCTTCGCTGCTTTGGACGCGGCCTTCGTTGCGTTGCCTGTTTTCGTGGGCTCCGATGCGGGCGCCGTCTCTTCCACCTTCGTCACCAGGCCCTTTTCGGACTCGCGCTCCGCAACTGAAAGCACAATGTGCGTAAGCCTGCGCTGATAGCGGTAAGCACGGCCCATTGGCGCGGGACGGATGCGCTTCATGCGCGGCCCGTCGTTGGCCACTGCCAGCTTCACGTAGAGGTTGTCGACGTCCAGATCGATGCCCTCTTCGCCGGCCACATACTTCGCGTTGTCAATCGCCGAAGTCAAAAGCTTGTGCACCACCGGGGCGATGCGCTTGCGGGCAAAAGCCGCCGTGTCCAGCGCCTCCTGCACTCCGCGCCCCTTGATCAGTTCAAGCACCAGCCGCGCCTTCTGCGGCGACACGCGCTGGAACTTCGCTTCGGCTCTGTATTCCCTGGTTGCCACTGCCATACTCATGCCTTCCTCAAACTTCAGCTTTCAGCCTGCATCTCCTACGCCGGCTTTGCGACAGCCTCGGTGGTTGGCGCCTTGGAGCCGCCGGTGTGGCCCTTGAAGACCCGCGTCGGCGCAAACTCGCCCAGCTTGTGTCCCACCATGTTCTCGGTCACGTACACGGGAACAAATTTCCTGCCGTTGTGCACGGCGATGGTGTGGCCCACGAACTCGGGAAAAATCGTCGAGCGCCGCGTCCAGGTCTTCACCACTTTCTTGTCGTTGGCCTTGTTCAGCGCATCGATCTTCACCATGAGGTGCGCATCCACAAACGGCCCCTTCTTTGTCGAACGTCCCATAAGTTCTTAGCTCCTAGCTGTCAGCCGTTAGCTTGTTCGTGCTCAAGCTGGCTTCGAATGTTTTCCTCAACCTTTTCCCCGACTGCTTCAGGCTAAAAGCTGAAAGCTGATAGCTGAGAGCTGCCTTGCCTACTTCGTCCTGCGGTTGACGATGAACGCGTCCGTCCGCTTGTTGTTGCGCGTCTTGTAGCCGCGCGTCGGCTGGCCCCACGGTGTCACCGGATGGCGTCCGCCCGATGTCTTGCCCTCGCCGCCGCCGTGCGGATGGTCCACCGGGTTCATTGAAACGCCGCGATTCGTCGGCCGGATGCCCAACCAGCGATTGCGTCCCGCCTTGCCGATGGAGATGTTTTCGTGATCCGTGTTGCCCACCTGTCCGATGGTCGCCATGCACTCGACCAGCACCCTGCGCGTCTCGCCCGAGGGCAGCTTGAGCAGGGCATAATCGCCCTCTTTGGCTACCAACTGCGCCTGCGCTCCGGCTGAACGCGCCATCTGCGCGCCCTTGCCCGGCTTGAGCTCGATGGCGTGAACCGTGGTGCCCGAGGGAATGCTCTTGAGCGGCAGAGCATTGCCAACCAGAATGTCAGCCTCGGGCCCCGACGTCACCGTCGCCCCGACCTTAAGCCCCACCGGCTGCAAAATGTAGCGCTTCTCGCCGTCGGCATAGTTCACCAACGCGATGCGCGCTGACCGGTTGGGATCGTACTCGATGGTCGCCACTTTGCCCGGCACGCCGAACTTCTCGCGTTTGAAGTCGATCAGCCGCAGCTTCTGCTTATGCCCGCCGCCCTGGTGGCGGACGGTCATGTCGCCCGAGTTGCGCCGCCCGCCGGTGCGCTTGCGCGTCGTCAGCAGCGGCTTGTGCGGCGTGTCCGTCGTCAGATCGCCGGTCTCAAGCGACGTCTGAAACCGCAACGTCGGTGTGATCGGCCTGTATGTTTTGATTGCCATGATCGTTTTCCTTGATGCGCTATCAGCTCTCCGCTTTCGGCTTCCAGCCCATCCTGCTCAACAAAACTTGCCAAACTTGCTTTCGGCCTCTCATTCCGATCTTCCAAGGAACAAGCTGAGAGCTGAAAGCTAACAGCTAAAAGCTGCCTTACAGATTGCTCACATACTCCGGCAGCTTCTCGCCGGCCTTTAGCTTCACGTAGGCCTTTTTCCAATCCGGCCTGAATCCCGCAAACTTGCCGCGCCGGCGCTCTTTGCCGGCAACATTTGCAGTGCGAACCGCCGCAACCTTCACTTTGAAGAGCGTTTCCACGGCTTCCTTCACTTCGATCTTTGTGGCCGAGGGCGCAACTTCGAAGACCAGTGTCCCTTCGATCTCTTTCACGCCCAATCCCTTTTCGGTGATCAGCGGGCGGCGAATGACGGTGTAGAGTGTCGGCATTACGCGGCCTCCTTTTCAGTGGCGGTTTTGCGCGCCGCAGTCTTGCGTCTTGATGCGCTCTTCTCCAGCGCTTCCGTCAACTGCTCAATTGCGGCTTTCGAGAAGATGGCCCGCTCGTACCGCAGCAGATCGTAGGGATGAACCTCGTTGTTCAGCACCAGCTCCACGCCCTTCAGGTTGCGCGCGCCCAGCACCAGCGATTGCGTCAGCGTCTTGCCGTTTTCCACCAGCAGCGCCGTGCGCTTCGCGTCCAGCTTATCCAGCGCCTCGCGATACAGCTTGGTCTTGCCTTCCTTGATCTCGAGCGAATCCACCACGGTCAGTTTGCCGTCGGCTAGTTTCGCGGCCAGCGCCGAGCGCAGCGCGCCCAGCAGCTTCTTGCGCGGGAACGGATACTCGTAGCTGCGCGGCTGCGGCCCGTGGACCGTGTAGCCATGACGCCAAAGAGGCGAGCGCACCGAACCGATACGCGCCCGGCCCGTGCCCTTCTGCTTCCACAACTTCTTGCCGGATCCGGCAACCTCGGTGCGGCTCTTGGTCTTGTGCGTGCCCTGGCGCAGCGAGGCGCGATAGTGCTTCACTGCCTCCCACAACAGGGCCTCGTTCACCTGCTCCGGCGCAAACACCGCGTCGGCCAACTCCACCGAGCCCACTTTCTCGCCGCTCATATTCACTACATCCACTTTTGCCATCGTCTTCTTCTTCTTCCGCCGGAAATCTCTTCCCGGCTTCAATCTCGTGCGCCGCAAGGCGCGACTGTCCCACCGCAGGTGGCTACTTCTTCTTCGCCGCCTTCTTCGCTGCCTTCAGCGGATCCACCGTACCCAATCCAGCAAAACCACGGCGCTCGCGCGGCGGAGCCTTGGCCTTTGAGATCAGCACGTAACCCTCGCGCGGACCCGGCACCGCTCCCTCAACCATCAGCAGATTCTCGTCCACATCGATGCCGCGAATGCGCAGATTGCGCACCGTCACCTGGTCCGTTCCGAAATGGCCGGGCATGCGCTGCCCGGGAAAAACCCGCGACGGAAAGCTCGAAGCGCCGATCGATCCCTGCACCTGGAACATGTGCCCGTGCGACTTGGGCCCGCCTGCAAACTTGTGCCTCTTCACCACGCCCGCAAATCCGCGGCCCTTCGAAGTGCCGATCACATCCACGAACTTCGCATCGGTAAAGATGTCCACCAGCACGCGATCGCCGGCCTTGGTTTCTGCCGCGCCATCGGTCGCTGCCTCAACGTCCACTTCCTTGATGACCTTGACCGGCGGCGCCTCGCTCTTCGCCAGGTGGCCGTTCTGCGCCTTGGTCATGCGCGAAGCCTTCACGAACTCCACCAGCCCGATCTGCGCCGCGTCGTATCCGTCTCTCGCCGCCGTCTTCAACTGCGTAATCACGCAGGGGCCAGCCTGCAACACCGTAATCGGGTGCACGTCGCCTTTTTCGTCGAAGACCTGCGTCATGCCGATCTTTTTTCCCAGAATCCCTGTAACCGCCATCTTTCCCTCACCTCATCATGCGGGCTTCGATGCTCCGCACTGCCGGAATTCCTAAGAGCCATCAGCTTTCAGCTCTCAGTTTGTTTGCGCTGAACGAATCGCCCGTTCGCCGCCTTCATCTTCGTTTCGCCGTCGCCGCTCATTCCCTCACTGAATTAGCTGAAGGCTGAAAGCTGACGGCTGAAAGCTCGAAAAGTAGCTCCGCTACTTTTCGAACGCCTTGATCTCCACATCCACGCCGGCGGGCAGATCGAGCTTCATCAGCGCGTCCACCGTTTGTTGCGTCGGCTCCAGAATGTCGATCAGCCGTTTATGCGTGCGGATCTCGAACTGCTCGCGCGACTTCTTGTCCACATGGGGCGAGCGCAGCACGCAATACTTGTTCTTGATTGTCGGCAAGGGGATCGGCCCTGCCACCGTTGCTCCGGTGCGCTTGGCCGTGTCCACAATCTCGCCGGTCGAGGTGTCCAGCACGCGATAGTCGTATGCCTTCAACCGAATGCGAATCCTTTGTCCTACCATGACGTCCCTTCACTGACGAAGTGGAATGGTGAATCAGTGAAAAAGTGGAACAGCGGTTTACGGCTTGTTCACTCCTTCACTTCTTCCTTCACTCCTTGACTTGCTTTCTCACTCGTTCACTTGCTTCACTCACTTGATAATTTCGCTGATCGTTCCCGCGCCCACGGTCCTGCCGCCCTCGCGAATCGCGAAGCGCAGGCCCTTCTCCATGGCCACCGGCGTAATCAAATCGATTTGTAGCTCCACGTTGTCGCCCGGCATCACCATC
>Ga0224555_1003801_pt1 | contig 14777 bp, 17 predicted proteins | sample 714S23034metaG_FD_180687 | JGI IMG/M metagenome (GOLD analysis project Ga0224555, IMG submission 180687) | Peat soil microbial communities from Stordalen Mire, Sweden - 717 S2 30-34 | ecosystem: Environmental > Terrestrial > Soil > Wetlands > Peat | place: Sweden: Norrbotten County, Stordalen...
TTTGCGTCCCCCCTCTCTGGCTTTAGCCAAAATGCATTTTGGCTAAAGCCAGAGAGGGCAAATACCGTCAGCTAAAGCAGACGGCAATAAATCCCAAATCTAAAAAGCTCCGAAAATTCGTCTTCCCAGCGGAGTCTCCCTTTTCTGCCTCTGCAGAATTCGGACTCTGCGTTTTTGACGACCGAACTCAATGTTTCGAAATATCCACCACCTGATTAAAACACCCCATCTCCAAAACTTAATTAATTTCCCTCCGTGATTACCAATGATACTATAGTTGCACTTGCCACTGCCCAGGGTGTGGGCGCCATCGGCGTTATCCGCTTATCCGGACCGCAGGCTATTGAAATTGCACAGTCCGTTTTTCAGAGAAAAGATTTAACCAAACAGAAATCCCATACCATCCATTACGGGCATATCTTAGATGGCGATAAAATTTTGGATGAGGTGATGGTAAGCCTCTTTAAAGCCCCCAAGAGTTTTACAACCGAAGATGTGATTGAAATATCCTGCCACGGTTCCCCCTTTGTGGCCGAGCAGATAATCCGGCTATTAATACAAAAAGGAGCCCGCTCCGCCAAACCCGGCGAGTTTACCCTGCGCGCTTTTATGCATGGCCGTATAGACCTTTCACAAGCCGAAGCGGTGGCTGATTTAATTGCCTCTTCTTCATCCGCATCGCAACAACTGGCCTTGCAGCAAATGCGTGGTGGTTTCAGCAACCAGATAAAAGACCTGCGCACGCAGCTTTTAAATTTTGCCTCACTGATTGAACTTGAACTGGATTTCAGCGAAGAGGACGTAGAGTTTGCCAACCGCGAACAACTGATTGCGTTGATAGACCGGATACAGGAATTACTGCAACCATTGGCTGAATCATTCAAACTGGGCAACGTAATTAAAAACGGCGTAAACACAGTAATTGCCGGCAAACCCAACGCCGGCAAATCAACCCTGTTAAATGCCTTACTGAACGAAGAACGCGCCATTGTTTCAGAAATACCCGGCACCACCCGCGATACCATTGAGGAAGTGATGAACATTAACGGCATCCAGTTCCGGTTTATTGATACTGCCGGTATACGTGCCACTACCGATGCCATAGAGCAACAGGGTGTTGATCGAACCATGGAGAAACTGCGCAAATCTGCTGTTTACATTTACCTGTTTGATGTAAACAAAACCACCCCTGAAGAATTACTGCACGAACTTCAGGAACTTGAACTAACCGGATTTAGCGGACTTATAGTTGGCAACAAAGTAGACAAAGCCGACTGGAAAAAGACCTCGCGCTTTTACAACGCCATTACCTTTGCAAAAGACAAACACCATTTCCCTGAAATTTTGTTTATCTCGGCCAACACGCACTATAACCTGCCTCTGCTGAAAGAGAAACTCTACCAACTGGTAACCGACTCCAAGCAATTAGGCACACAAGACACCATCATCACCAACCTCCGTCACTACGAAGCACTGGTTAAAGCCAATGAAGCACTAACACTTGTTAAAGAAGGAGTAGCTGCACAGAACACCGGTGAGTTGATAGCCTTTGATATTAAACGGGCTTTGGAGCACCTGGGGGAAATATCAGGGGAGGTTACGAATGAGGAGATTTTGGGGAATATTTTTAGTAAGTTTTGCATTGGGAAGTGAAGTATGTTATTGATAGCTATTGAATGTTATTAAAACTACTGAATTTCAATATTTTATGTAAAATTTGATTTTTGATTGTTTTTGTTACTTTTCGTTACTTATGCGTTTTTTGGTGTCAATTTGTTACTTTACCTTTGCGAGTAACAAAAAAAGTAACAAATGAAAGTAGCACTTCGCAAACGCAAACTAAAGACAGGTCAAGTAAGCCTTTACTTAGACATTTATAATAACGGCAAAAGGGATTACGAATTTTTGGACATCCGTTTGGTACCGGTCAAAAACGCCCTTGACCGCGAAACCAATAAAAAAACCTTGCAGCTTGCCGAAGCAATAAAAGGCGAAAGGCAAATCCAAATTCAAAATGGCGCTTACGGTTTTAAAGGAGAAAGCAGCGGCGACAAAGATTTTTTAGCCTTTTATTCAAACCTTGCCGAAGAAAAGGCGAATTGTGCAAGCGGCACTTATACGGCGTGGACACACACCCTTAAACACCTTAAAAAATTCAGCAATAACAATTTGCTTTTTAAAGATGTTGACGAAGCATTTTTAGAGGGGTTTAAAAACTATTTGCTTACAGAGGACTTAACCAAAAGCAAAACCCGGCTTGCTCAAAACTCTGTACACTCTTACTTTAATAAACTAAGGGCGGCTATTAATAAAGCTTATGAGTTAAGGCTAATTGACCGTAACCCATTAAGAGGGGTTAAAGCGGTAAAGCAAGAAGATAGCAAAAGAGAATATTTGACTTTGGAGGAACTGAAACGCTTATCCGAAACACCTTGCAGATACGATATTTTAAAACGCGCCTTTTTATTCAGTGCGTTAACCGGGTTAAGATGGAGCGATATAAATAAATTGACTTGGAGCGAAATACAGGACAGTGAGCAAACAGGGCGAAGTATTATTTTTAAGCAAAAGAAAACTAAAGGACAAGAGTATTTACCTATGACAGAGCAAGCCTTTTCGTTATTAACCGAAAGAGGCACGCCGGACGAAAGAGTTTTTGTAGGTTTAAAATACAGTGCTTATATGAACGTAGAGCTTTCAAAATGGGTTATGAAAGCAAAGATTACAAAGGATATTACCTTCCATTGTGCAAGGCATACTAACGCTACCTTATTGCTTACTAACGGTACAGACCTTTACACAGTTTCAAAACTTTTGGGACATAAGGACATTAAGACTACACAGATTTACGCCAAAATAATTGACGAAAAGAAAAGACAGGCTGTAAATTCTATCCCCCAAATTCTTTAATTCTTACATTTAGCCTTTAAATCTTATTTCGTTATCTAATTTCAGGCCATGTAAATATTAAATAAATAACTGATTAAAATATCAGCGTTTTACTTTCTCTACCATAGAAAATTGCCAAATTACCAAAGTGTATAGAAAAAAGTTGAACGCTCACGCAAGGCGTGGGCTTTAGCTTTCTTACACTTGGGTATGGCAATACCTCTATGGAGAACGGTTAAATGTCCCACGCTGATTGCTTTATATAACCGGCTACCAAAGGGACAGGGCAGCTACAAACCTTATCCCCATGAAAAATATTTTACTTGTTTTATTTTCACTTAGCTGCTGTTTAGCAGTTGCGCAAGTCCCCCAAATGTTCAACTATCAGGCAGTAGCCCGCGATGCAAGCGGCAACCCATTGCCGGGTAGCACAAACGTTAATCTTCGCTTTACAATTCACTATGGCAGTGCAAACGGTACAACTGTATATGTGGAAACACAGGCTACCACAACTAACCAATTTGGTTTGTTGACAGCGCAAGTGGGTAACGGGTTAGTAGTGCAGGGTAGTTTTAGCGGTATTAATTGGGGTAGTAATGCCGAATATTTAGAAGTAGAAATTTCAATTAACGGTGGTGGTTACAATAATATGGGCGCGGCGCAACTTATTAGCGTTCCTTATGCGTTATATGCTGCAAATAGTGGGGGTGGAACAGTCGGTGCAACTGGCGCAACCGGCGCAACGGGTTCAGGCCCAACCGGGCCAACCGGGCCAATAGGTGTAGCAGGTGCAACGGGTATAGCGGGATTGAATGGCGGCGCGACAGGCGCAACAGGAACAAATGGCGCAACGGGAGTAACAGGGATTACAGGCGCAACAGGAATGACAGGCGCGACCGGTATAACGGGAGCAACAGGTAGCGCATGGACGGATTATGCTGTTTACTCTGAAATGGAAGCTAACGCCGTTACACCTCAAACGGTACTAACTGATTCTACATGGCAACCGCGTCAATTAAATAATACTGATGCTTCTGCGGGTACATCTATTGCAAGAAATGGTTATTACATAACGTTACAACCCGGTACGTATCATATTTCAGCATCTGCACAATGGGGAGTAACACTACCCAACAATGATGGTGGTATTGCTGAGTATATACCTGCACGAAGTTTTTTAATGCTGGCTGATTCTATTTCAAACACTCCTGTTCTTTTGGGTCAAGCGGAACAGGAATCTATTTTCAATGCAAATACTGTAATCGTTACATTAGCGACAACATCCTATTCAATAAGTCTTGAAGGCGTATTCACAATAGTAACGCCTACAACGGCAGCATTAGAACATTATATCGCTTGCTCTGGTATTAATAATACAGCTACTTATAATGCGGGAATTCCTATGAGTATCGGGCAAAATGAAATTTACGCAAGGCTGCTTATTCAGAAAATAAATTAACGTTTAAGGTTCACTGCCATTTTTAGCATCTCATTAATTTTGTAGTAATTTACAAAGCTAAACGTTCTGTAAATACCCCAAAATGAAAAAAATAGATTATTATAAGGAGTACGATAAAATCAGCAAAGATTTATTTGAGCAACTTAAAAAGCAATATTTCGACATCATCAATATTGCAAGGGAGTGGGAAATTGCATGTAATTATTTTAGTGATACTATTCTTAACCCGCAAATCGGGGACAATGGAAGTAAACTTATGACATTGGGAACGGCAAACACTTTTTCAAAAGAATGGAACGACCGTTATAATCTCAATAAGTCTAAAGAGAGGCCGGAAATATTTAATGTAATGATATTGGAAGTTGAATCCACAAAAAGGGATGAAACCGTTAAGCTGCTTGGTGAGCAAGCAGGACAAACTGCAATGCGCAAATTTTTGAGCGATGAGAGCGACAAACAAAACAACTTACATACCGGTAATAAATCAATTGAAAACTATAAGGAATATCAAAGCCCTATAAATTGGAAGGGAACAAACGAAACCGAATTTGTACAATTTATTTACGCTTTACATGAAGCGGGTTATTTAAAGAATGAAGAAAAGGAAATTACAACCTTAGTTAAGCAAATGGCAGACGTATTTAATATCAATTTAGGCGAGCATTGGCAATCAAATTTTTCAAAAAGTATCAATACCCGTAACAAAGATTATAAGCCAAAAATTTTTGCCGAATTAGAACAAGCCTTTTTGACTTACAGAGATACACAGATAAATAAAAAGAAGAAAAACTAATCCAAGTTCAATCCAAGTAGGACTGAAAACAAAGCAACCATAACTTTCTTTGCATCATAACAACACACAAAAGTTATGGCAGAGATAATAGTTACAACGAAAAGCGAATTAGAAAACCTAATTCAAAACAGTGTTCGCCAAGCCTTGAGCGAACACACACCACACACCAAAGATACAGCTAACGACATCTTGAGCGTGGAGCAGGCCGGGGCGTTTCTGAATTTGGCAAAACAAACCCTTTATGGTTTTACCTCTAAAAATGAAATTCCTTTTTTCAAAAGGGGTAAAAAACTCTATTTCCGAAAATCAGAATTAGAGCATTGGCTTACCCAGGGCAAACAAAAAACAATAATCGAAATTCAGAAAGACGCTAAAGACTATATCAATAAAAAGGGGAAATAATGGAAACAAGAAAAACCTGTTATGATGTGGGCTTTTGGCAATATGTATATGAATTGGAGAAAAAACCCTTTCACGCATTGATTATACAGAAAGCGAAACAATTAAAGGCTTTAGAGAGCAAAGACTTGTTTTTGTTACCCGAAACCGATGCTATGAAATTACAAGCGCGGAAAAACTATTTAACCAGTGAACTAAATGTTTTGTATGGGTTTGAACTTTTTACCGATGAAATGAAAACATCTTATGAGAGTAGCTTAGAGAAAATTTATGACACATACCACGACAAAATATTTTCATTAGAAACAGAGCTTTACCAATTGCGTTTTAATTACGGGCTATTGCATAGCTATTATATGGATAGTATTGAAAGCGAAATTTTTCTGTGTAGTTTATTGATTAGTAAAACCGGAAATCATGGATGAAAGTTTAGCAGATAAGGTTTTGAGGGGTGAAGGGATTAATAGAAGTACTGGCTTATTTAAAAGCAAAACGGCTAATGAGTGGATTGAGGAGGCCGAAAAACAGCCTATCCCAAATATGCTTTACGGTCAATTATGGCATGAGGGCGAACTTTGTTTTTTGTTTGCCGATACAAACGTAGGTAAATCAATATTAGCGGTACAAATTGCCAATGCAATAAGCAAAGGTGAATCACATTTTGTTTTCAAAATGGAGGCCGCAAAACAAAAGGTATTGTATTTAGATTTTGAATTGAGCGCGAAACAGTTTCAAAACCGTTATTCTAAAGACTATCAAAACTCCTATCATTTTGACGAAAATTTTATCCGCCTTGAAATTGATACTGATTGCACCGATATAATGGACTTTGAAAGTAACCTTTCACAAAGCATAGAAAGGGCAATAATAGAACAAGATGCAAAGGTTATTATCATAGACAATATAACCTACCTAAAGACGCAAAGCACCGATACAGCTAAAGAGGCTTTACCCTTGTTGAAAATGCTAATTGATTTAAAGAAAAGATTCCATGTATCAATATTAGCATTAGCGCACACACCAAAGCGCGACCAAAGCAAACCAATTACAGTAAACGACCTTGCAGGCAGTAAGCATTTTTCAAATTTTGCAGATAGTATTTTTTCAATCGGTCAAAGCAGTAAAGAAACCCGGCTTAGATATATCAAACAAATTAAAACAAGGGCGACCGAAAAAATTTATGACAGCGATAATGTAATTGCATGTGAAATTGATAAGCCATATAATTTTTTGGGGTTTAACTTCATTGGCTTTGATAGCGAAAGAACGCATTTAAAGGAGCTTTCAGACAAGGAAAAAGGGGAGTTGGATAGTTTAATCATTCAGACCTACACCGATAACCCTAACCTGTCTTATAATGAGATAGGGGATATGTGCGGGACTTACGGCAAAAAAGTAAACCGGGTAATAGCTAAATACAAATCAAAGTCATAACGGGACAGGTGGGACAAGTGGGACAGGTGTCCCGCCTGTCCCTAAGTGTCCCACTTAATATTTACAGAATGAAAACAAAAGCATATTCCAAAACAGAGTTAGCCAGAATGTATAACGTGCATTACGATACATTTAAAAAGTGGCTTAAAGGCGTTCCCGATTTAGATTTAAAACCTACTCAAAGAATTTTAACCCCAAAGCAGGTTGAAAAAATATTTAATCATATAGGCGAACCTGATTAACGAAGGTTAACCCACTGTTTGCGCACGTTAACGGCGGTTAATGCAAGTAGAAAAAAGTATTTAATCATCCCGGTTAACCATGATTAGCGAAAGCTAACCCATTGTTTGCGCACGTTAACGGTGGTTAATACAGGTAGAAAAAGTATTTAACTATTCAGGTTAACCATGATTAACGAAAGCTAACCCGTTGTTTACGCATGTTAACGGCGGTTAATGCAGGTAGAAAAAAGTATTTAACCATTCAGGCTAACCACGATTAACAAAAGCTAACCTATTGTTTGCGCACGTTAACGGCGGTTAATGCAGGTAGAAAAGAGTATTCAATCATTTAGGCTAACCAATGATTAACGAAAGCTAACCCATTGTTTGCGCACGTTAACGGCGGTTAATACAGGCAGAAAAAAGTATTTAATCATTCAGGCTAACCATGATTAACGAAAGCTAACCCATTGTTTACGCACGTTAACGGTGGTTAATGCAAGTAGAAAAAAGTATTTAATCATTCAGGCTAACCAATGATTAACGAAAGCTAACCCACTGTTTACGCACGTTAACGGCGGTTAATACAGGTAGAAAAAAGTATTTAATCATTCAGGCTAACCATGATTAACTAAGGTTAACCTACTGTTTGCGCACGTTAACGCGGGTTAACTAAGAAATGAATCTTTGGTGTAGACTAATTTTGTAAAAACATTTACAATGGAAAAAATAAATCCAATGGCGTTAAACATTGAAAAACTAAGCACAGAAAAAAATAAATCCACATTAGGTTTTAGATGTTGCCCGAAATTAAAACTGCGTTTAGCTCAGGAAGCGCAAAAGTTAAACATTACCCTGAGTGATTATGTAGAAAGCATTGTATCGAATTATGAACCCGGTGCAAACAATTTAGTACCCGAACTAAAAGCGAAAATTGAGTTTTATGAAAATGATATTTTGAAAGATTTTTTTACCGCAAACAAGGGCAAAGTATTTGATTTTAAAAACGCAAAAGGTGAACCGTTGAAAATCACTATAAACAGTTTACAAGACATTTACACAGTATTAATTAATTCATTTAAAACCTCAAAACCATGATTGAACAAGTTGCATTTCCATTAGCTATGGCCGGAGCTAAAACCGGCATTTTCGGTATTGTGTTAGCTTTATTATTAATTGCCTGTTTATTCCTTATGCTTGTATTAGGTGGTAGGAAACAAAAGCAACAAGAATAAAGCCGGGGGGAAATTATTTCCTTGTACATAAAGCGGAAAGCTGAATTTCAAATATGAAATAATCCTTAAACAAGGAGCAAGAAAATATTTCTTGGAATATCATTTAGCCGTTTGCTTTTTTTGTTGCTCATTTGTTACTCGAAACGCTGAAACCCGCATGAATACACAGCTTTAGATATTATGCATTGGGAAGTAGCACCAGTATACAGAAGAACTACTAACCAACTACAAACCGCCCCCGCGCTTATGGCAATTTTGGAAAACAATATGGACACAGATTTACAGTAGGTTCTGTAAAGCCCGGTTTTTACCGCCGCAAATAATGCGAAGCAACGCTTAATTTAAACTGCGGAGGTATTTTAAATTTTGTTAACCTTTTCGTTAACCATGCCATAACCAAATAAAAGGGGGATTTATCTATTATTAATTATAATTTTTAGTTTTACAGTAACAAAATATATAATCATGAAAAATCTAGTACCACAACTTTCAATCGTAATTATTGCTATTGTTGCGTTAACTCTTTTAATGGGATATTCCCGGCCATCAGCAGCGCAACCAAGCCAATATATTGTTGTAGTAGGGCAAAATGGAAACGAAGTTATGTCCCTTCAAACAGAGGTAAATCAAAAACTCTCTGAAGGATGGGTCTTGCAAGGTGGTGTAGGATATGGCTTTACGCAAGCAATGGTAAAGTATTAAGTCTTAATTACCGGCGACTTTGTAATCTGTTTGTACAGTACACAGGTAGAAAGAGTAACATACATTCATGTAGTTAAAGCCCTGTTCGTTAAAATGAAATTTGGTTTTCGGGTACCATCCTTAACTAAACGCATTGCTGCACGGACTTCTGTAAAAAGATTTGTAAGGCAATCTATGGGTTTTAAAGCGCCGAGGGGTTACGGGTGGCTTACCAACCCGCACCGGGCCCTTTATAACAGGGTTTACAACCGCACAACGCGGGGTTGTGGTACAACTGTGTTATTATTTTGCGGGGTTATTGTTGCTGTGATGGGTATTTTGATACATGCGTTAAAATAGCCCTGTCTTGGGCGAAGATTCTATCTTCTCCCCGCTATGTTTGTAGCTTCCAGCTACAGTATTTATTTTTCAATATGTACCCTGCTGTCCTTTATATGACATAGCGAAAACTGGTGTTGCTATTCATAAAACATTACTTTAATTTCCCGCATTAAAACCTGGCAATAAGCAACCATGAAACTGCAAACCATTCAGACGAAGATTTACGAAATAAGAGGACAAAAAGTAATGTTGGATTTTAACCTTGCAGAACTTTATGAGGTTGAAACCAGGATACTAAAACAAGCTGTAAAAAGAAATATTGACCGCTTTCCTCATGATTTTATATTTGAACTTACCCGTAGCGAATACAATTCTCTAAGATCACAAATTGTGACCTTAGAGAAAGGCAAGGGCCAACACAGCAAATATTTACCATTTGCCTTTACCGAGCAAGGGGTAGCTATGCTTTCAAGCGTATTAAAAAGTAAAAAAGCATTGCAGGTTAACATAGCCATTATGAGGGCCTTTGTATTTATGAGGCAATATGCCCTTACCCATAAAGACCTTACAACAAAGTTGAAAGAAATTGAAACCAAATACGATAAGCAATTCAGTGATGTATATGAAGCGATAAATTACCTGATGGAAAAGGATAAGGAAGATGCAGAACATAAGGAACGCAAGAAAATAGGTTTTAAGTAAAAATACCCCAAAAACTACACCATGAATAACGACGAAAACATAACCCCCGAAGACGAATTAAAAGCCGAAAACGAGTTGCTAAAGCTCAAACTGGAAATGGAGCACGGCATGAAACACCAGGAGTCAAGCTTGCCGCCTGAGATAGAGAACCAATGGCTCAACCACGTCTATAATTTCGAGCAGCAATGGGAGAACGCTAAACAAACTACGGTATACAAATTCCTTGATAGCCCGCCATTTAAAGAAATAGGAGAATTAAAAGAAGAGCAGGTGGAGGCGGAGTTAGACCGCTTATTTGATATCATGACAGGCCAAGACGTGCGGCTTGATATGCTTGCCGAATATCCGGCAAGTGTAATTTATAAATTCGTAACAGAGGAGTTGTTTAACGCTGAAATTGACGACATGCATGTGGAAGGCATGATGCATTGTTTTATCTATGAGGAATTTCACCCGAACCATAAATATGATTTGGAAGGGTCTGCACAGGAATATGCCGACAAAATTTTCAGCAAACGCTGGAATATAGAACACAGCGTGTTTACCGTTAATGAAACAATCATTTTTAACGGTCATGAGTTTCCGAAAGAAGAATTTTCGGCGAAGGTTCTTAGCTTCCAACAATTGCATCAAGATATTGAGTTGAAAAATTTCAATATCACTAATCTTCAATTCAATTTAGAAGAACAACGGGCAAGCGTTGAAACAGAACTGGATATATTGCTGAAATTTGAAAAAGGCGAAACGAAGGAGCTTCATCAAAAGGCAACCTTCTATTACAAGGATAGCGATTACTGGACTTTATATAAAATTGATATGGAAGGGCTGGATTTTTAACGCTGCCTAGAAAGAAGATTCTGATTGGCTAAAACTCACCCTCAGTTTATTCCCAAAAATTTCGCAATTTCGGCACTATATTGCAATTGACTCATCAAACAAAAACTGACTCTCATGAAAAAATTATTTAGCATACTAACCGTGCTTGGAATAATAAGCCTTTCATCCTGTAAACGCGATTGGATTTGCCAATGCACTGACAGTAATGATAATACTACCAATACCGCCATCAACGGTGGAACTTTTCTGCATGCTGAGCACACTTGCAAAGCAACGGGTGAAAAATGCTCGCTGATAACGGAGAGTAACTAAGGGCCGTACCAGGTGAAGGTAAAATGGTAAGCCTATCTTACCCGTAAATTGAAATTTTTTAATTTCAACCTTTAACTTATCTTTCGCCCTATGTCATTGCTTAGCCTGCAACATATCGTTAAACAATACGGTAACTACCGCGCATCTGATGATGTAAGTTTCGAAATTCCGCAGGGTAAAATATTTGGATTGCTGGGCCCTAACGGCGCCGGTAAAACCACGCTCATTCGTATGATAACCCGCATCCTTTACCCCGACAGCGGCACTATCCTTTTTAACGGCGAAGTTTTATCCGATAAGCACACCGAACTGATAGGCTACATGCCCGAAGAACGCGGCCTGTACAAAAAAATGAAAGTAGGTGACCACCTTGTTTACCTGGGCAGGCTAAAAGGCTTATCGCTGCAAAAATCGCGGGAGCATGTGCAGTTTTGGCTGCAAAAATTTCAGATAGAAAGCTGGCAGAACAAATTTATTGAAGAGCTTTCAAAGGGCATGAGCCAGAAAATTCAGTTTATTGCAACCGTACTGCACGACCCGCAATTACTGATACTGGATGAACCCTTCTCCGGCCTCGACCCCATCAACTCAAAACTGATTGAAGAGGAGATACATACCATGAGTGCACAGGGCAAAACCATCATCTTCTCTACCCACCGGATGGAGCAGGTTGAAGAAATATGCGATGAAATTGTGCTGGTAAACAAAGGCAAAAAAATATTGGAAGGCAGCGTTAAAGAACTAAAGCAGCGCTTTAAGGAAAACAAATTCAGGGTTTCGTTTAATGATGAAATACGTGCTGACTTATTGAATAATTTAAATGTAGTAGAGAAAAAACAAGGCGAGCTGACCGTAAAATTTCAACAGGAGCATCGCGGAAATGAACTATTGAAATTGTTTGTTGAACAGGGTGTGGAAGTGACCAGCTTTAACGAAGAACTCCCCAGCATCAACGAAATTTTCATCAGGCAGGTAGAGAACAATTAAAAACAGCGATTGTCATTCCGACGATAGGAGGACTCTTAAATGGCCATGCAACGCCAAATCAAAATTAAGATGTTTCACTATCGTTCAACATGACAAAAAGAGGAAAAGCATCATGAACAAGATTTGGATCATTATACAGCGGGAGTATATTACCAGGGTAAAAAGGCGTACCTTTATTATCACAACGCTCCTTGCCCCGTTGGGTTTCTTTTTACTGCTGGCCTCATCTTTCCTGATCAACAGCTATTCGCAAAGCCGCACCGATGTTGCCATTGTGGATGAAACCGGTTTATTTAAAGACATCCCTATTCCTGATGCCGAAGACCACACCGTTTATTTTCATAAAACAGACCAGCCTTACGAGCAGGCACTTAAACTATTGCCTAAAGAAAAAGATGCCGATGCCAAATTTCAGGCTATTGTTTATATACCTAAGGGATTTAATATTGACAACCCAAAGGAAGTTCAGATAGCCTACCGTTACATGCAGCGCCCCGGCACCTCCAAGCATGATTTTATTAACCGGCGGTTCAGTACAGCCATTCAGCAACTACGCATGAAAAAGGCGAATGTCAGCAATGAAGATATGGACCGCATAAAGCAGGATGTAGAGCTAAATTTCGAATCGCTCGATAATTCAAAAGAGAGCAAAGGCTACACAGATGCCGCCACCATTGCCGGCCTTGTGATGGGTTTTGCCATTTATATCTCCCTGTTTTTTTACGGTACTATGATTATGAAGGGTGTAATGGAAGAAAAAACCAACCGGATAGTTGAAGTGCTTACTTCGTCTGTAAAACCATTTCAATTACTGATGGGCAAAATAATTGGTATTGGCGCAGTGGGCTTAACCCAGTTTATTTTATGGATATTACTAACCGGTGCGGTTAATATGATTGCTATTCCATTATTCGGCAGCCACATGGTAAACAGTGGCAGTTTACATGGCATCAATAATTCAGTCGACCAGGATTCAATTATGGTTATCAGGCAAAACCTGGCCTCCCTACCGGTTTTTGAAATGATGTGTCTTTGTCCGCTTTATTTCCTTGGCGGCTTTTTATTATACGGTTCCATGTTTGCCGCCATTGGCGCTGCTATGGGTGAGGATAGCGACCAGCAATCCTTAATGATACCGGTTACCGCCCCAATCATTATCTCCATCATTATAGCCATTAATGTGCTCAACAATCCCGACAGTAACTTAGGTTTCTGGGGTTCCATCATTCCATTTACCTCACCGGTGGTTATGTGCGCATTAATTCCTTTCAGGCCTGTTTGGTGGCAAATAGGTTTGTCTCTTGCTTCCCTGGCTGCGGGCTTTGTTTTAACTACCTGGCTGGCTGCACGCATTTACCGCGTAGGCATTTTAATGTACGGCAAAAAGGTAACCCTCAAAGAAATGGGGCGCTGGATATTTGCCAAAGATTAGCTAACGGTTAATTGAATAAATACGAAAACCCTGATCATGAAAAATATCCCGGCAATATTCCTGCTTTTAATTTTGCCCGTAATTGGCTTTGCACAATCATCAGTTAAGGTGAGGGAAGTAACGCTGGCCATGAGCAAAGGCGCCAACAATGGCTTTGAAGTAGAAATTCCGCTAAGCAACGCTAAGGACGTAGCGCACGACTGGAAACGCCGCCTAACAGCCGGTAGTAAAGCAAGGCTTACTGAAACCAATGGCGAGATTGCCATGCACGGATGGGAGGACAAAGAAATAACGCAGAAGCTCTTTAACCTCTATAGCATCATATCTTCTACCGAAAACGGTGTTAAACTTACCGTTTGGTTCACTTATAACGACACTACTTTTTTTACTACAAAATCAGGAAAGGCGGATGCCACCGCTGCATCCAGATTTGTGCATGATTTTGGTGCTGCCGAATACTTTCTGGCCGTAAAGAACGAGCATCAAAAAGCCCGCGAAAAGCTTGATAAACTGAAAGATGAACTTGAAAAAAATGTGCGGATTGAGGAAAAATCGAACCAGGTAATAACTGAAGATAAGCGCGCCATTGCCCGAGCGCAAGACGACCTTTCAACCAATGATAACGACCAAAAAGAGGCTACTGCCAATATTGCAACGCAACAGGCTGAGGTTACCAAAGCAAGGGCAGGCAATGCAGCAGTTTACAGCGCAGCCAACAAATCTTTAGAAGAGCAGCAGGATGAAAAAAAGAAATTGCAGTCGCGGGCAGATGATTTGCACAAAAAAACAGATGGCTGGAATAAAGAAATAGCCGCCGAAGGCAAAAACCTAGCCACCGCCAAACAAGCCGAAACCCAAGCTACCGATGCAATTACAAAACAAAAATTGCTGATAAAAGATCTGGAGGCCAAGCTAAAGACCATCCGGTAGGTTCCGGCCCAATGTCATTGATATAATAAGCAATTCCGCTAAACTCAATATTCTCAAAGTTCGACCCCGGCTGGGGTCGTATATTTATAGATTATGTTTTTGCTAGAATCGAGTAGGAAGATAG
>Ga0224555_1003803_pt1 | contig 14772 bp, 16 predicted proteins | sample 714S23034metaG_FD_180687 | JGI IMG/M metagenome (GOLD analysis project Ga0224555, IMG submission 180687) | Peat soil microbial communities from Stordalen Mire, Sweden - 717 S2 30-34 | ecosystem: Environmental > Terrestrial > Soil > Wetlands > Peat | place: Sweden: Norrbotten County, Stordalen...
CGGGATTCCCACTTTTCCACCGCCTCGGCGGCGGCTACGGGAGACTAACGAAACCGGACATTTCACTTGCTACAAAAACCGGACATTTTAACTTGCTAACAACACCAACTTTAGTACTGTCTTGGATCAATATTTTCTATTCCACAAATCGAAATTTCCGCAGCCTCGGTCAGATATCGGAGCATGACGACATTCTCTGGCTTGTGTCGGATATGTTCGCGTCCAATTCTAGTGTGACGCGTGTTGGCCGAGGTCCCGCCAGTCCAGAATGACCTTGCCGGTGTTGCCCGTGCGCATGACGGCGAATGCCTGCTCGTGTTCCCGCCAGGAGAAGTGATGTGTAATGACTGGCGCAATGTCGAGGCCGCTCTCCAGCATCACGGTCATCTTGTACCAGGTTTCGTACATCTCGCGGCCATAGATGCCTTTGATGGTCAGCATATTAAAGATGACCTGATGCCAGTCCATTGACATCTCTCCCGAAGGGATGCCGAGCAGCGCGATTTTGCCCCCGTGGCTCATGTTCGCGAGCATGTCGCGGAAGGCCGATGCGTTCCCTGACATTTCGAGACCTACATCGAATCCCTCGCGCATGCCGAGCTTCTGTTGCACTTCTTTTAGGCTTGTCTTTCGTGGGTCGATGGCCATGGTGACGCCAACCTTCGCGGCCAGCTCCAGCCGGTACGGGTTCACGTCGGTAATTACCACGTAGCGGGCTCCCGCGTGTTTCGCAACCGCAGCTGCCATGATTCCGATGGGCCCCGCTCCAGTGACCAGCACATCTTCTCCAAGCACGGGAAAAGAAAGTGCGGTATGAACCGCGTTGCCGAACGGGTCGAAGATGGCGGCAATGTCGGGTTTGATTCCCTCGCTGTGCTTCCAGATGTTCGACATGGGGAGCACGATGTATTCCGCAAACGCTCCGGCGCGGTTTACGCCGACGCCTTGAGTGTGAGCACAAAGGTGGCGCCGTCCGGCTAGGCAGTTGCGGCAGCGGCCGCAAACCACATGGCCCTCGCCGCTGACCAGTTCTCCGACTCGGAAATCGGCCACATTCGAGCCGACCGCGACGATCTCGCCCACAAATTCGTGGCCGATGACCAGCGGAACTTTAATGGTCGCTTGGGCCCAGGCATCCCATTCGTAAATATGCAGGTCGGTGCCGCAGATCCCGGTCAGAAGAACGCGGACTTTGACGTCATTGATGCCAATCTCCGGTTCGGGAACCTCTTCGAGCCAAAGGCCACAACTCGGTTTGCTTTTTACAAGAGCTTTCATTTCGACTGACCTTATGCAGTTCGTTTGAGGTACAGAATTAAAGGATTCTCCACCCATCATAGAACTTTGATGTTTGCCGGATCAAGAAGTGGGCGTGGACAGCATACGCCCCTGCGGTGGCGCGAGAGCGTGGAACTGTCGGAATGCTATTTTTGGGAACTATATAGTTAACTCCCTTGGGAGAACGGGAACGATGAAACCGCAAGGTGACTGCCTGCATAAGTCGGAATGGGAAGTGAGGTCGATTGATCTGACCGTCGCCTACGATCTTGTTCGGGCTTTCCATTATGCGAGAAGCGGCAGCAACACAGCTACATTTCTCCATGGGCTGTTTCGTAGGGATGACTGGATGAACTGCCAAGGAGTTGCGTGGTGGATTCCGCCGACCAAAACCGCTGCCATTGCGACGTGGAGCGGAGACTGGCGCAAAGTGTTGAGTCTTAGCCGTTTGGTGATCGCTCCCGAAGTTCCCGTAAATGGCGCATCGTTTCTGATCGGCGAGAGTATCCGTCTGATTCGAGCAGATGGGCGTTTTGAATGCCTTGTGACCTATGCCGACGAATGGCGAGGGCACACTGGGCAAATTTACCGCGCAACCAACTGGGAGTATCTCGGACTGACCGGCAAAGAAGCTACGTTCCTGACAACTGACGGACGCTTGGTTGCGCGAAAGGCGGGCGGTCACACTCGGACGCGGGCGGAGATGGCCGAGCTCGGACACGTCGATGTTGGAAAATTCGCTAAGCACAAGTACCGCTTGGTGTTAGGGAGTTAAGTATATAGTTCCCCTATTTTTTCTGTGCCTGGAGAATGCTCTGGTAGCGTTTGTCCTTGACGAGGTCCGCGAGCACCGGGCTCTGGTTGATGTCGTCCAGCGGATACCCGGCCGCAATCAGCTTCGCTACCCAGTCCAGCGCTTCCTTGCGATAACCAAGCGATTCGTAGGTTTCGGCCGCGTTGAACTGGACATCGGTATCCTGCGGCGCGAGCGCCAGCGCCCGTTCGATCAGCACCAGCGGTTCCTGGCGTTCGTTGCCCTCCGACGCCACGAACATCGCGAGGTCCGAAAGCATGACCGCATCGTTCGGATTCGCCTTCAGCGCCTCTCTGCACAATGTGGCCGCATGCAGAAAGCCGTCTTTCGCTCGTTCCTTCTGGCCGGGGGTCTTCGAGTAAGCGACCGCCAGGTTCGACCACACGCGGTAGTCGCTTTTGTTGATCTCAAGTGCGTTCTCATAATCGGCGGCAGCCTCGGCATAGCGCCCCTGCTTCAGGTCGAGATTACCTTCTTCAAGGCCTCTCTCAACGGCGCGACCAACCTCTGGCTAGGTTGTTGGTGGGATGACGGTAGCTACCCTACTGCGGCCGACTATTTTGCCGCCCATCCCTCGGCCACCGGCCATCACACGGTGCCGATCACCACAGGCTGATGCAGCTTTTCACGTTGGACAGCTCGGTTGTTCACTCTGGCTGTCGGCGACCTGGGTGCTACTCTACTTTCCGATGCAGAATGTGCTGAAGATAAGGTTCAGGATGTCGTCGGTGGTGGTGGCGCCGGTGATTTCGTCGAGCGGGCGGAGGGCTCCGTAGAGATCGAGGAGGAGCATCTCGTGGGGGACTTGGGCGGCTACGGCGTTGGTCGCGGCTTCGAGCGCGGTTAGCGCGTCGGTAACTAACTTCTGGTGGCGAACGCTGGTTAGGAAGCCTGACTCTTGCTGGGTGGTGGCGTCTCCGGCGACGTGATTCAGGATGGCGGCGCGCAGGGCGGGGATGCCTTCGCCGGTTAGGGCGGATGTGGGGATTATGGGCAGCGTCCGAGTTACTGAGCTGCGCTCGGCTGGACAGCCGGGGGCGGCTGTCTCTACGTGGGCCTTGCTGGTTTCGAGCAAGTCGCATTTGTTTTCTACTACTATCGCTGGGCGGCCTTCTGCCTGAGTTAGTAACTCATGGTCTTCTTCCGATAAGGGCTGGGTTTTATCGATTACTACCAAAACTAAGTCGGCGTCGGCGAGGGCTTCCATTGACTTTCTTATTCCTATGCTTTCGGCTTCGTCGAGGGCGCGGCGGATGCCGGCGGTGTCCACCAGTTCCACAGGAATTCCACCGATAGCTACGGTTTCGCTCACTAAGTCGCGGGTGGTGCCGGGCTGGGCGGTGACGATGGCGCGTTCGCGTTCGACGAGGCGATTGAAGAGGCTCGACTTGCCTACGTTGGGACGACCTACGATGGCGAGCGTCAGTCCCTGGTGAACGATCTTGCCGTAGGTGAAGGTGGCGGCCAGTTGCTGGAGCGGAGCTTTGACTTGCGCGATGCGATCTCGGATGGTGGCGTCCTGGGCTACAGAGACGTCGTCTTCGGCAAAGTCGATGCCGGCCTCGAGCAGGGCGATCAGGTCGACTAGTTTTTGCTTGATGGGTTTTAGGCGATTGGAAAGCGCGCCTTCTAATTGCTGAGCAGCGACTTTAGCTTGAAATAAAGTTTGCGAGTCGATCAGATCGCGGACGGCTTCGGCCTGTGTCAGGTCGAGCCGTCCGTTGAGAAAGGCGCGCATGGTGAACTCTCCGGGCTCGGCTAGACGGGCCCCTTGGGCTAGGGAAAGTTCGACTATGTGGCGCAGGACTACGGGGGAGCCGTGGGCGGAGATTTCGACGATGTCGTCGGTGGTGTAGGAGTGCGGCTTGGCGAAGTAAGTGACTACAACTTCGTCGATGCGCGCCGGAGTGGTGGAGGGGTCGATTAGATCGCAGCGGACGGCTCGGCCCGGTTCCAGCTTGCGATTTAGGCGGAGCATAGGTTCGGCTATGGCTCGCGCTTCGGGGCCGGCCAGGCGGACCACGCCTATGCCTCCGCGACCGGGCGGGGTGGCGATGGCAACTATGGTGTCGTCGAGATTCATCGCAAGCACTGGTCAGTGAATCTGATCAGGGACATTGTAGCTAGCTGAGGCGTTTGCCGGGGAGAGTCAGCGTCATTTATACTTACAGTTTGCCTCAAGCCAGCTGATTCAATCAGGAGCAAGGGATTTTCGATGCCGAAACGTACATTTCAACCCAACAAGCGCAAGCGCTCGAAGAAGCACGGGTTCCGGACCCGCATGAAGACGAAGAGCGGGGCCGCAGTGCTGTCGCGCCGCCGGGCCAAGGGCCGCAAGCGGGTCTCCGTAGCGCCGGGTTTCCGCGATTAGTTTTCCCTCAACGGACAGCGAAGGCCGTCATTATTATTAATTATTGTGCAGGATTGTGAGCTGGTGAGCGCCGACGCACCGGAGCGGAGTGTAGAGCAGCCCGCGGCGAAGGCGGGAGCGCGCTTTCCGCGTGCGGCGCGGCTGCTGAAGCACTCCGACTTCGAGCGCGTGTACAAGCAGGGGCGGCGGCACTTTTCCTCGCACATGACCGTCTTCTATCTGCGGCAGGCGGAGGGTGCTACGCCGCAAGGCGCTCTACCGAAAAAAAGTGCGCGCGTCGGGTTCACGGTAGGGCGCGTGCTGGGCGGCGCGGTGCAGCGTAACCGGATCAAGCGGCGGCTGCGCGAAGCAGTGCGCCAGCGGCGCGCGGTGCTGGCGGGAGCGGGCGCGGTGGATGTGGTGATCAATCCGAAGAAATCGATGTTGACCGTGGAATTTTCGATGGTGCTCGAAGAGGTGGGGCGGGCGCTGGAAATGATCGCGAAAAAGCTGGTGGAGAAATGAAGTCTCTGGCGCTCGGGCTGCTGCGATTTTATAAACGGTGGATATCGCCGGTGTTTCCGCCGTCGTGCCGGTATGTGCCGACTTGTTCGGAATACGCGATGGAAGCGGTGGAGCGGTATGGCGCGTGGCGCGGCGGGGCGATGGCGGCTTGGCGCGTGCTGCGGTGTCATCCGTTGGCTAAGGGCGGCCTGGATGCGGTGGTGAAGTCGTGCGCGGTTAGCGCGGAATGTGCCAGCTCTCAGCCCTTAAACGGGCCGCTGATGGCGGACGGAATTCGGCATCGCTGAAGCGATGCCCTGATACAAAGCAAATGACGAAGAAATGGCGAGCTGACTGATTTGGCTGAATTTCATAATCCTCAACAAGAACCCGGGATGGAGCGCAAGCTGCTGGTGGTGTTTGCGCTGACGTTTCTGGTTATCATGCTCTTCCAGCCGCTGTTGAAGAAGTATGGGCCGCAGCCTCCGGCGAAAACGGAGAGCCCGCAGACGGCTCCGGTGCAGAATCAAGCGCAGCTTCCTTCGCAAACTCCAACGCAACTCCCAACGGCGCCGGGTACATCCGTGAAGAAGAAGGCCGCGCCGGCAGCGGCTCCGCTGCAGGCCACCAGCGAGTCGGAGACGCTGATTGAAAATGACGTCTACCGGATCGTGTTCACGAATCGCGGCGGGCGGGTCAAGTCCTGGGTGCTGAAGAAATACACCGACGACAAAGGCGGACCGCTCGAACTAGTGAATGCCGCGGCGGCGGAGAAGTATGGGTATCCGCTGACGTTGTGGTCGTATGACGAGGGGCTGCGGAACAAGCTGAACTCGGCGCTGTATGTGGCCCCCACCCTCCCGCAGAGTGCGGAGAAGGATGGGGCACCTGCAACGGCACCGAGTGAGATTAAGTTTGCTTACTCCGACGGCGACGTCTCGGTCGAGAAGAGTTTCACGTTTGATCGCAACAGCTATGTGGTCGGGGTGCGGACCGCGGTCGAAGTGAATGGCGCCCAGGTCACGGCGTTTCCGATGTGGCCGGCGGCGTTTGGCAGCGACATGACCGGTCCGCAGTACGCGACTGGGCAGATCGTTTATCAGTACGACAACAAGGTCGAGCGGCTGGCGATCAAGAAGATCAGCGGGGGCGGGACAATACCGGGGCCGCTGCATTGGGCGGGATTGTCGGACCAGTATTTCGCGGCGGTGTTCTTGCCGCAGGATCCGCAGAACGCAGCTATGGTGACGCTGCGGAACGCGCTTGAAATTCCGCATGGCGGGTCCGATACGAAGCAGATGGACAAGGTCGACGTGCTGGGCGCGGCGGTCGGCAGCCTGAAGGGCGCGACTGACGCCCGGTTGTATGTGGGGCCGAAGGCGCTGGCGGATCTGGAATCGGTTTCGGTGCCGGGCATCACGGGCGCGGAGCCGGATCTGCGGGCGATCATCGACTTTGGCTGGCTGGGGATTATCGCGCGTCCTCTGTTTTTGTGGTTGAAGTGGATGCACATCCACATCGTCTCGAACTGGGGCTGGGCGATCCTGCTGCAGACGCTGGTCATCAACCTGGCGTTGCTGCCGCTGCGGCTTTCGCAAATGAAGTCGATGCTGAAGATGCAGCGCGTGGCGCCGCAGATCAAATCGATCCAGGAAAAATATAAGAAGTACAGTCTGCGGGACCCGAAGAAAGCCGAAATGAACCAGGAGATTTCGGCGCTGTATAAAAAGGAAGGCGTGAATCCGGCGGGTGGATGTTTGCCGCTAATTATCCAGATGCCGTTTCTGTTTGCGTACTACCGTATGCTCAACGTCGCGATGGATCTGAGGCATGCGCCGTGGATGTGGATTCACGATCTTTCGGCGCCCGATCCGTGGCACATTCTGCCGGTTGCGATCATTGTTACCATGCTGGTGATGCAGCGGATGACGCCGCAGGCGGGCATGGATCCCGCGCAGCAGAAGATGATGAACATCATGATGCCGGGAATGCTGGGCCTTATGAGCTGGAACCTGCCGGCAGGGTTGGGCTTGTACTGGTCCGCGGGCCAGTTGATCGGGATCGTGCAGCAAATGGTGATGAATCGCACGTCGCTGGGACGCGAGATGCGCGAGATGATGGAGAAGCGGGCGCGGAAGAAAGAGAAGTGAGCTCTCAGTTGTCAGTTTTCAGTTGTCAGTGAAGCCCGTCGTAGCCCAGCGTCTCTCCCTACCCGGGTTTGATGGAAACTGAGAACTGAGAACTGACAACTGAGAACTGAGAACTGACTATGCCGATCACTGACAAAGTTGCTGCTGCTAGACAGATTGGGGAATTTCTACAGGCCGTTATTTCGAATGGCGGCTTCAAGCTGAAGTATCGGATCACCGTGGATCCGCCGATCGCGCAGAACCGCGAGTGGGAGCATCCGGAAATTCTAGTGGAGTTTGCCGGGCCGGACTCGGCGCTGTTGCTGGAGCGAGGCGGCGAGTTGCTGCGTTCGTTCGAGTTGCTGGCGTCGGAGATTCTGCACCTGCAGGGCAACGAGCACGAGAAGATCTGGTTCGACTGCAAGAATTTCCGGGCGATGCGGATCGACGAACTGCAAACGGCGGCGCGGGTAGCGGCGGAGCAGGTGCGGCGGACGAGCGAGCCTTACCGGTTTGGGCCGATGTCGTCGCGCGAGCGGCGGATCGTGCACCTGGCGCTGCGTGAGGAAAAAGATTTGCGCACGGAGAGTGACGGCGAGGGTGGAAGACGGTCGGTGGTGGTATATCCGGGAAGTTACAAGACCGCGGCACCGGCGAGGCGGGAACGGCGGCCGATTTCGTAGCCGAATTTGCTCGGCTGGACGGGCGAGGCACGGCCTGGCTCTCTACGCCTTTTTCTCCATTGCACACTTTGCGCGGCAGTTAGCTTCTCGACACTTGACAGCGCAAAAAAAACGCGATTCTATAAAGCGCTCGCGCGGAATTTTTTTGTTGCAACGCACCGACGCGGCGATTTTTTTGTGCTAGTATGCGGTTCGAATCACAATAAATTTCATCGACAATCCGTACTGCAAGACATAAGCGGCTCTGCAGTAAAAGAAGAACTCATAATTTCAAGATCGGTTTTTTCCCGGACGTATTTACGCCGGCGTTTTCGATATTCTGGTACAAAATGTCTCTCTCCAGTTCCGCCATCATCCCGAACCCTTGGGTGCGCATTCTTGACGCCCTGGAAAAGAAAGTCAACCGGCACTCCTACGACACCTGGTTGAAGCCAACGCGGTACAGCCACGCCAGCAATGGAGTTTTGTACGTGCGCATTCCGACCGCCGAGTTCCGTCACGTAAGCGACAAATACGCGGATCTGATTCAGGAAGCGGTCGACCAGCTCGAGCTGGGATACGAGGATGTGAAATTTGTTACCGCCGAGGACGATCCTTCGAACACGTTGATCCGGCATAACGGCGGGCTCTCGGCTCATAGTTTGAGCAGCGGCTCGAGCGCTGGTCCGAATGCTGGTGCGGGTCCGCAGGCGGCGCCGGCGTTGCCGGCGACGCAGGGGCGGTTTGACTGGGACAGCGCCGCGCAACTGAATCCGCGCTACACGTTTGACGCGTTCGTGATCGGGAGCGGCAATCAGTTCGCCCACGCAGCCTGCCAGGCAGTGGCGGAGCGGCCTTCAAAAGCCTACAACCCGCTGTTCCTGTACGGGGGCGTGGGGATGGGCAAGACGCACCTGATGCAGGCGATCGGGCATGAGATCAAGCGGCGGACGCCGCAGGCGGCGATCTGCTACGTGTCGAGTGAGAAGTTCACCAACGAGATGATCAACTCGTTGCGCTACGACAAGATGATCAGCTTCCGGGATAAATTCCGGACGATGGATGTTCTGCTGATCGACGACATCCAGTTCCTGGCGCAGAAAGAGCGCACCCAGGAAGAGTTCTTCCACACGTTTAATGCGCTGCACGAGTCGATGAAGCAGATCGTGATCGCCAGCGACCGTCCGCCGAAGGAGTTGGCGGACTTTGAGGATCGCATGCGCAGCCGGTTCGAGTGGGGGCTGATTGCCGATATTCAGCCGCCGGACTTGGAGACGAAAGTCGCCATCCTGCAAAAGAAGGCAGAGCAGGAACGGGTGACGTTGCCGTCGGATGTGGCGTTGTTTATCGCGCAGAATATCCGGTCGAATGTGCGTGAACTGGAAGGCGCGCTAATCCGGTTGGTGGCGCATTCCTCGCTGATCGGAGCGGAAATTACGCTGCCGTACACGCAGCAGGTGCTGAAGAATTTCATTGATTCGCAGGCCCGCAAGGTGACGATTGAATCCATTCAGAAGGCGGTGGCTGAGCAATTCGGCCTGCGCCTGGTGGAAATCAAGGCGAAGAATAATTCGCGTTCCATCGTGTATCCGCGGCAGATTGCGATGTACCTTGCCAAGCACCTCACCGAAGCTTCGCTGCCTGAAATTGGGCGCCAGTTTGGCGGCAAGCACCACACGACCGTTTTGCATTCGGTGGACAAGATTGAAGAGGTTCGCAAGAACGATAAGGATTTGAACAGGTTGCTCAATAAACTGACCGAGCAATTGGGCGCGTAGATGGTGGCTTCCGCCGATTTTTCCACTCATCAGGCCATTCTTCCTGCCTTCTACCTGTGGAGTGTTTGTGGAAACTGTGGGAGACAGGATGGAAATCTGAGAACGGTCCGCGGGTTGCGCTGGCCTCCGCTAAGGCGGGGATCGATTCTCCACATGAAGGGTCGATGTGGAAGCAACTGAACCGCAGGGACCTGGACCAGTTTTCCACTTCTCCGAAGCGCCTACGGTTACTACTGGTTTTCTTGCTTTTGAATTTGATATAAGAAGAGAACAGAAGTAGAGTCGGGAGACCCAATATGCCGGTGGAAGTCGCCCCTGTGGTAGCCGCAACGACCATGGAAATTACGGTCAGCAAATTTGAGCTTCTTCGCGAACTGACGGCCACTCAGGGTGTGGTCGAGCGCAAGACCACAATTCCCATTCTTTCTAACTATCTCTTCGAGGCCGCGGGCGACAAGTTGTCTCTGACGGCGACAGACCTCGACCTGAGCCTGCGCACGTCCTGCAACGCCAAAGTGAAAAAAGAGGGCGCGTGCACAATTCCAGCGCGCAAGCTTTATGACTACGTGAAGCTGCTACCCGACGCCGATATCACTATTCGCTTACTTGAGAATCACTGGGTCAGTATTCGCTGCGGACGGTCCAACACGAAGATGGTGGGTATGGCGCGGTCGAATTTTCCTGGTCTGCCGGTGTTTCCATCGGCGGGCGTGATCAAGATTCCCGCGGCAGTGTTGCGATCGATGATTGCCAAGACAGGCTTCGCCATTGCTAGCGAGGAGTCGCGCTACACACTGAATGGGGCGTTGATGGTGCTGAAGCCAGAGTCAATCACCATGGTTGCGACCGATGGACATCGGCTGGCGCATGTGGAGCGGTCGGGAGAAAAGTTTGAGGGCGTTTCCGGCGAGATGAAAACCCTGATTCCGAAGAAGGCGATGGATGAGTTAAAATCGCTGCTGGATTCCGACGTTGAGACCATCGACTTCGCCAAGGACGAGTCGACGCTATTCTTCCGCGTGGGGCCGCGTTTGCTGACGTCGCGCCAACTCACCGGGCAGTTTCCGAACTACGAGGCCGTGCTGCCGAAGGACATCTCCAAGTCGATCGCGCTGCATGGCGAAGAACTGGGAGCGGCGATCGCGCGCGTGGCACAGTTCGCCGATGAGCGGTCGCGCGCCGTGCGCCTGCGTCTGGAGAAGGGCGAGTTGAAGATTTCGGCATCGTCGACCGAGACGGGCGAGTCGGAGGATTCCATCGAAGTCGCCTATGACGGTGAGCCCATGGCGATCGGATTCAACGCACAATACCTGCTCGACTTCATCAAGGCGACTGGGTCGTGCGACGTGAAACTCGAACTGAAGGATGCCCAGTCCGCCGGCCAGCTTCGTCCCGCGGAAGCCGAAGACTACAAGTACCGGTATATCGTGATGCCGATGCGGATCTGAGGCGTGCGAGGGTTGCGTAGGGACAGCCGCCCCCGGCTGTCCAAGCCGAGCGTAGCTCGGCAGACTGCCTATGGTCATCGCAACTCTGGATTCGCTATAAGCGGAGGAAAGGTAATGCTATCCGGTTTTAAGAAGTTTATTTTGCGCGGCAATGTGGTGGATATGGCGGTGGGCGTGGTGATTGGCGCGGCCTTTGGCGGCGTGGTCACGGCGCTGACCACCGACCTGTTGACGCCGCTCATCGCGGCGATCGTGGGCAAGCCGGATTTTTCTGCCGTCCATTTCATGATTCACGGGGCGTTGTTTCCCCTGGGGCATTTCATCAACGCTGCGGTGTCGTTTCTGCTGATTGCTGCAGCCATTTATTTTTTTGTGGTGTTGCCGGTGAATGCGTTGGTGGCGCGGATGCGCAAGGATCCGGCGCCAGCCGATCCGACCACCAAGAAGTGTCCGGAATGCCTGAGTGAGATTCCCGTCGATGCTCGGCGCTGCAGCCATTGTGCGCAACCGGTCATGGGCAAGGCGGCTTAGGCGCTGCCGAGCGTCGCTCGGCTGGATCGCCGGGCGCGGCCGTCCCCACGTGATTTCGCACGCACCCTTGGCGAAATCTGGCGGATTCCTGTAAAATTATGGTTTCGGCAACAGGCCTGGAAGGATTTCAGAGTTATGGCACGAGTTTGTGATATCTGCGGCAAGGGGCCGCAGTTCGGAAATACCATCAGCCACGCCCACAATGTCAGCAAACGGCGCTGGAACGTCAATCTGCGCCCCGTTCACGCCAAGGTGGGAGCCGCTACCAAACATATTCGCGTCTGCACTTCCTGTCTGCGCAGCGGCAAAGTAGTTAAGGCGTAGCTTTCTATAGGCCCGCGGATTCTTTGGAGTCTTGCGGGCTTTTCTGTGTCCGCCGACCTTTCGCGGGCAGAGCTTGCCCTGAGTGACGTTTCCTGCGCGCCTGCCGAGCCTCGCTACTTCACATCCACTAATTGCACGTCGAAGATCAGGGTTGAGTTGGGCGGGATGACGGTGGAATAACCGCCCGCTCCGTAGGCCAGATCCGGTGGAATGCGGAGCTGGCGCTTGCCACCGACCTTCATGCCGGCTACGCCCTCGTCCCATCCCTTGATGACCTGGCCGGCGCCCAGCATGAAGTCAAACGGATGGCCGGTACCGACCGAACTGTCGAACTTCTTGCCGTTGGTAAGCCAGCCGGTGTAATCGACTTTGACGTGCTGTCCGCTTTGCGCGCCCGCGCCCGTGCCAACCTTGATGTCCCAATATTCGAGACCGCTGGCGGTTTTGGTGGGCGCACCGGCGACCTTGGTGGGCCCGCTGGTGCTCGCTGCCTTTTGAGCGGGAGCCGTTTGGGCGGCGATCAGGCCGGCTAGTGCGAGCAGGGTGACGGCAAGGATTAGAGTCTTCATAATGCCTCTTTTCTTTTTTCTTCAAAGTTCTACAATTTTGTCTCTTAAATTTTGTCTCTTAGCGCCTATTGTTTTCAAGCGAACGCAATCACATCAATTTCAACCAGGACGTCTTTCGGAAGCCGCGCCACTTCGACGGTGGAGCGCGCGGGCGGCTCCTGCTTGAAGTAGCGGCCGTAGACTTCGTTCATGGCGGCGAAATCCCCCATATTTTTCAGGAAGACGGTCGAGCGCGCAACTTTTTCCAGACTGCTGCCCGAGGCCTGCAAAACGGCGGCCAGGTTCTTGAGCACGCGCTCGGTCTGCGCGCTCACGTCGCCCGCGACGATCTGCGAGGTGGCGGGATCGATGGGGATTTGGCCGGAAGTAAAGATCAGGCCCTGGGCTCGAATGGCCTGCGAGTACGGGCCGATGGCTTTCGGAGCCTGATCGGTAGCGATCACTTCGCGCATGATTCCTCCTGCTTGTTGCGTTTCCACGGGGATGATGACGAAGAGTGATTAACGCAGATTGCGGTAGCAGAAGTCAAACCGGAACCCGCCTGGTTCTACGCGGACGGGCGAGGACCCCCGTCCCCACACAAGCTAGAACAACGAGCTTTGGCGGCGGTTGGCAGTGATTCCGAAATGTTCGTAGGCGAGCTGGGTTGCGACGCGGCCTCGGGGAGTGCGGTTGAGAAAGCCGATCTGGATTAGGAAGGGCTCGTAGATTTCCTCGATGGCGTCGGGCTCTTCGGCTAGCGCGGCGCCTAACGTGTTCAAGCCTACGGGGCCACCCTGGTATTTCTCGATGATGGTGAGCAGGAGTTTGCGGTCGACTTCGTCGAAGCCGTAGCGGTCAACTTCGAGCATGCTGAGCGCGGACTGGGCGGTGGGCAGATCGATGGAGCCCGCGGCGCGCACCTGGGCGTAATCGCGAACGCGGCGCAGCAGGCGGTTGGCGATGCGGGGCGTTCCGCGAGAGCGGCTGGCGATTTCGATGGCTCCGGGACGATCGATGCTTACGCCGAGAATCTCGGCGGAACGCTCGACGATTACGCGGAGATCGTCGTGGGTGTAGAACTCGAGCCGCAGCAGCAGGCCGAAACGCGAGCGCAGGGGCGCGGAGAGCAGTCCGGCGCGCGTGGTGGCGCCGATGAAGGTGAAGGGCTTTACGTCCATCGTGTGCGTGCGCGCGGACGGGCCCTGGCCGATCATGATGTCGAGCTTGTAGTCTTCGAGCGCGGAGTAGAGGATCTCTTCGAGCGCGGGCTGCAGGCGGTGGACTTCATCGATGAAGAGCACCTGCCGGTCGCGGAGATTGGTGAGGATCGCGGTCAGATCGCCCTTGATCTGCAGCGTGGGGCCGGAGGTCTGCTGGAAAGCAGCGCCGAGTTCGTTGGCGATGATGTTGGCCAGCGTCGTCTTGCCGAGGCCGGGTGGTCCGTAGAGCAGGACGTGGTCAAGCGCCTCGCCGCGAGACTTTGCCGCCTGGATCGCGATGTCGAGATTCTCTTTGACCTTGGGCTGGCCGATGAATTCCTGCAGGCGTTGCGGGCGGAGCTTGAGCTCGAACGAGGAATCATCCTCGACGGGGGCGGCGGAGACGAGGCGGTCTTTAAGCGCGGGATTATCTTTGGCGGCAGACACTGAAGGCGATGGTAAAGCGAAAAGGCAAATCAGGCAATTCGGTGTTTCTTTTTCAGTGGGACTGAAGCAACGCTTCGCAACTTGTCGTGATTACTTTGCGATTCCCCGAATCCGACCAAAGCTCGGCGTAGAAGAGTGCTTTCTTGCAACTGTCTTGAGACTCGGGCAGACGTTGTCCGGAACGAGCTATCTGGGCGAGTGCGAAATATCCAAGAGCGAGGTGCCGTCCATAGGCTTCTCGTGGCGCGGGTTCGCTAGTATCCGCAATGCGCGCTTCATAGGCTTCAACGGATTTGCGATATAGAGGTTCAGCATCATTCGGACGTCCCATGCGAATATACAGATATCCAAGGTTCTGTTCGGCGCCAGCAACTTCAGCTTCGTCGGGGCGCTGATGTTTCTCGTGGAGAGCAAGAGACTCTTTGTAGAGGCTCTCGGCAGCTTCGAAATCGTCTTCCTTGAGCTTGATGCTTGCCAGCAGCGTTATAACCCCACAAAGTTCTAGCCACTTCTGCTGGCCTCGCTCTTCGGCAGCGGAACGGGCAACGAGGAGCTTCGATTCGGCCAACACAAGATCGTTCTTGTCGAAGGCTTCCTGTCCAGCCGTTTGATTAGGCCAAAATACGTCCTGGAACTTTCTCTCCCGAGCCAAGTCGTCTTCGTCGACGTGCTCAGGAATGTTCACTTCGACTTCGGTCTGAACCCGTGCGGGCCGTCCGTCAACTTCGAACGGTCTATATTTCCACTTTCGTACGGC